>Ga0181563_10007000_pt1 | contig 10028 bp, 7 predicted proteins | sample 011ome_25_FD_133759 | JGI IMG/M metagenome (GOLD analysis project Ga0181563, IMG submission 133759) | Coastal salt marsh microbial communities from the Groves Creek Marsh, Skidaway Island, Georgia - 011512CT metaG (megahit assembly) | ecosystem: Environmental > Aquatic > Marine > Intertidal zone... | reverse complement strand
TGGCCTGAGGGGTGAAACCTGCCTGTTGGCATCACGTTCATCTCGGCTGGCTATATCCTGCAAAAGGTCGCGCAGATTAACACCAACCCCCTTATTTATCAACTGCTTATATCGCCTTTGCGCTCTCTCTTCAGCACTGGCGGTGAGGTATATTTTGAGGTCTGCGGAGGGGAAAACCACTGTCCCCATATCTCGACCATCAGCTACCAGTCCAGGGGGGCGACAAAAATCCCGCTGTCGTTGCAACAGCACTGCCCTCAATTCACCAATAGCGGCAACTTTTGAGGCCTTTTCTGCTGTTTCCTCGAGCCGGGCCAGATGGGATATTTCATTGCCATTGAGCGTTATGGAACCCTCGAATTCTGTTCCAAAGGCGACATCCATAGCGCTGGCGAAATCACATATCTTATTGATTTCATTGATTAATATATTATTTTTTTCGATACCCACAGCAACAACCCGATAAAGCGCGCCACTATCCAGCAAATGCCAGCCCAAACGCTGCGCAAGCAATTGAGTAATAGTGCCCTTGCCAGTACCACTGGGCCCATCAATTGTAATAACCGGGACATACTCACTCATCTATCCAGTGTCCTATAGGCCTTTATTTGGCACCCGTTATTGTTCTGCATACTCAAGGGAAATACCGGTTTTACCAGCAAGATCAGTGAAGCCGGGAAAGGACGTGGCCACATTATGGCAATCATGAATAGTAATCTGTTTTGTGGCTTTCAGTCCTGCCATAGTGAAAGCCATCGCAATCCTGTGGTCACCGTGACTGTTTATTTCCCCGCCGCCCATCTTGCCGCCTTCAATAATGATGCCGTCATCCTTAACCACATGGGTGACTCCCAGAGTCGCAAGGCCATCGGCCATCACCTGAATGCGGTCACTTTCCTTTACCCTGAGCTCTTCAGCACCACTCAGCGTAGTTGTGCCTTCAGCACAGGCTGCCGCAATGAACAGGGCTGGAAACTCATCAATGGCAAGGGGAACCTGATCCAAGGGAATATCAATTCCTTTTAGCGGCGCATATTTCACACGGATATCAGCAACAGGTTCACCGCCGACTTCTCTTGGGTTTTCGAGGCTGATATCTGCACCCATGGCTAACAATATATTTATCACGCCGGTCCGGGTCGGGTTAATTCCCACGTGGCGCAGCATCAGGTCGGAGCCTTCAGCAATGGAAGCCCCGACAAGAAAAAATGCCGCTGAACTGATATCTGCAGGGACATCAATATGACAGCCTGCAAGGCTGCCCCCGCCCGTGATACTAATTCGTGCTCCTTGCGTACCTATGGCATAACCAAAACCACGCAACATACGCTCGGTGTGATCTCTACATGGCGCTGGTTCCGTAATCTGAGAACTGCCATCAGCTGGATCGGTATAAAGGGACGCCAGCAGCAAACAGGATTTAATCTGGGCACTGGCCACAGGCAGATCATAAATAATCGGATGTAATTTTCCTGCAGAGATTTGAATTGGCGCTACACCACCCTCCTGCAAGACAATATTGGCACCCATTTCGGTCAATGGATCTGTGACTCGGCGCATCGGCCTGCTGGACAGGGATTCATCTCCGGTAAGGGTTGTAGCAAAGGGCTGTGCTGCCAGTAAGCCACATAATAAACGCATGGAAGTACCGGAATTACCCAGATAAAGTGGCCCGTCTGGCTGCTGTAAACCATGCAGACCAACCCCTTGAATCGTGGTTTTGCCAGCGACGACATCGTCTATCTGAACTCCCATAGCACGAAAAGCCTCGAGCGTAGCCAGGCTGTCCTCGCCTTCCAGGAAACCTTCTACAGTAGTAATACTATCGGCGATGGATCCGAGGATTATGGAACGATGGGAAATCGATTTATCACCGGGGACTCTGATATCACCGCCCAGTTTACCGCCCGGTGTTACTTTAAAAACGAGATCTGGCATAAGAAATATTTAATCTACCTTTATGTTAATGAAACCAGGTTGGCTAATGGCACCTATTGCCACTGGTCCCAAGTATGAAATTTTCAGGTTTTTGAACGCTTAGAGGAAAACATTTCCAGAAACCTGTCTCTGGACTTTTTTGCGCGAATAAACGTGGACATCAATTCATCTGAATTCTGGTCTTTGATAGCAGTTCGCATTCGATAAAGCCCTTCAATGTATTCATCCAGCACAGTAATCGTGGCATCACCATTCGCCATAAAAATGTCATGCCACATTTGCGGATCACTGGATGCGATGCGGGTAAAATCACGGAAGCCACCAGCGGCATAACGAAATATTTCCTCACTTTCACCCTGCTGCGACAAAGTATCGACCAGCGCAAAAGCAAGCAAATGAGGCAAGTGACTGGTGGCAGCGAGCACCTCATCATGATGCTTCACAGACATGGAGATCACTTCTGCACCAAGAAGTTCCCAGAGCTTTTCTACAAGCTCATAAGATGACTTTCTGGTATTTTCCAAAGGGGTCAGGATGACCTTTTTATGTTCGAACAGGTCCGAAGACGATGCACAATAGCCACTGTGCTCTGAACCAGCAATGGGATGACCAGGAACAAAATTGTCTGGAACACTTCCAAATACCTGGGTCACACTATCAATGACCTCGCCTTTAACACTGGCAGCATCTGTAACTACAGTGTTACTACCAAGGACTGGTTGCAGTTCCTTCAGAATATGCTTTACCGTAAGGCTGGGGACTGCAATAACAATCAGATCAGCATCCTTGCAGGCCTGCCCAATATCAGTGGAGTAGTCGCTGATCATGCCATCATCCAAAGCCTGCTGGAGCACCTTTTCATTGCGACCTACTGCGAGAACCCTGGCATCAGGTAGTTTTGCAGCAAGTCCGCGGGCGATAGAACCCCCAATCAGGCCAAGGCCGATAATCACAACTTTCAGATTTTCAATCACACTCTCTTTCACACTCTCTTTCACACTCTCTGTCACACTCTCTGTCACACTCTCTGTCATACCATTAATAATACTAATCTATTAAGTTTAAGGGCTAGCTACCGGGTAGGAACCCAGCACCCTGAATTCCAGTGAATGTCCGGACAATTCTTCAAAGGCTGCACGGATATTGGCATCCTCATGATGGCCTTCAATATCAACAAAGAAAGAATATGACCAGGCTTCCTTACGGGAAGGCCTCGACTCAAGCTTGATCAGATTGACTGCATGATTCTTGAAAGGCTCCAGCGCATTGAACAAGGCGCCGGGCTCATTCCTTGTAGTTATAATCAATGATGACTTATCGCGTCCGCTGGGTGCCTGCGCATTATTTTTGCTAATGATGGCAAAGCGGGTGGTGTTATCGTGCACATCCTCGATATTTTCATTAAGGATAGATAAGCCATAAATTTCAGCGGCAGTTTTGCCTGCGATGGCTGCCGTATTCTGCATGCGCGATGCCTGAATGGCAGCTTCGGCATTACTCAACGCTGAAACTTTTTCAACCCCGGGATAGTTTTCTTCAAGCCAGTATCGGCATTGACCGAGTGATTGTTGATGAGAAACAACCCGGCTGATATTTTCAGCCAGCGTTCCAGGCAGGGCTAAAAGACAATGCTGAATCCGTAGCATTACTTCACCACAAATAATGGAGTCAAAAGCGCCAAAACAATCCAGTGTCTGGGTAACCGACCCTTCACTGGAATTCTCAACGGGCACAAGACCGAAATCCGCCTGATCTGAGTCTACGGCATTGAAAACCCCTGGAATATCATCAACTGCCAGACAAGGCTGCCGGCTACCGAAATATTTTTCCAGAGCTGCATGGGAATAAGTGCCTTCCGGACCCAGATAAGCTACCCGGGCTGAAGAAAGTATCTTACTCATCACTTTCCTTACTGTCGTCCTCGTCGGTATTTTGATCTTCATCTGGCGCACTTTCTTGCGAAACATCACTTGATGCAACAGGTGAGTCAACAGCTTCTGATACCTGCTGTGTATTGCCAGCTTCATCAGCGCCTGCTTCAGGATCGTCGATTACTTCCGGCTCTTCCACGCGCTCAACACCAACAAGCAACTCCCCTTCCTTGAGCTTGATCAAACGTACACCCTGGGTTGCCCGCCCCTGGGATGAGACTTCATCACAACGGGTTCGCACAAGCGTTCCCTTGTCACTGATCAGCATGATTTCGTCACCTTCAAAAACCTGCACAGCACCGACCACAGCCCCGTTGCGTTCACTTGTCTGTATGCCAATGACGCCTTTACCACCGCGACCTTTGGTTGGAAACTCAGTAACAATTGTTCGTTTACCATAGCCATTTTCACTGACAGCAAGAATCTGGCCCTGCTCTTCAGGAATAATCATATCTACCATATGGTATTCATTATCAAGACGTATTCCGCGCACCCCTTTGGCGGTTCTTCCCATCGCCCTGACATCACTTTCCTTGAAACGCACTACCTTGCCTGAACTTGAGTAGAGCATGACATCCTTGGTGCCATCAGTGACGGCGGTTTTCACCAGAGTGTCACCCTCTTCCAGCTCAAGTGCCTTCAGGCCAACACTGCGTTGTCGTGAAAAACTGACCAGCGGTGTTTTCTTGACTGTACCATTAGCTGTAGCCATGAAAACAAACTTTCCTTCCTCGTATTCACGAATAGGCAGCATACTGGTGATGCTTTCGCCTTCTTCAAGAGGCAGGATATTTACTATCGGTTTACCACGTGATGTTCTGCTTGCCAACGGTATCTGAAATACCTTCAACCAGAACACTTTGCCGGAACTGGCAAAACATAAAAGGGTGTCGTGACTGCTGGCAACCAGTAGATGCTCGACAAAATCCTCATCCTTCACAGATGCCGCTGCTTTTCCGGTACCACCGCGTCGCTGCGCTTGATAGTCGGTAAGCGGCTGGCTCTTGGCATAACCACCACTGGAGATAGTCACTACCCGGTCTTCTTCGGTAATCAGATCTTCGACAGTGAGGTCATGAGTAGAACTGGTGATTTCAGTACGACGGTCATCGCCATACTCCTCGTCGACATCCTCCAGTTCCTGTTTGATAAGAGCCATCAGGACTTCTGAGTTACCGAGTATTTCAAGATATCCGGCAATCTGCTTGATCAGTTCCTGATAATCGTTAATCAGTTTTTCATGTTCAAGGCCGGTTAATCTATGCAGTCTTAACTCAAGAATGGCCTGGGCTTGCTCAGGCGAAAGCCAATACTCCCCACCATGAAGCCCAAGGTTCTCAGGCAAGTCGTCAGGACGACAGGCATCCGGGCCGGCATCCGCCAGCATCGCTTCAACGCTTTCCGAGCGCCAGCTTTTCGCTAAAAGTTTGACCTTCGCTTCAGCCGAAGTGGGAGAGCTCTTGATCAGCTCGATGACTTCATCAATATTTGCCAGAGCAACAGCGAGACCTTCAAGAATATGGCCTTTTTCCCGCGCTTTCCTGAGCAGGAAAACAGTACGCCGTGTAACCACTTCACGACGGTGGCGAATAAAAGCTTCGAGCATTTCCTTGAGATTGAGAGTTTTTGGTTCACCATCAACCAGAGCGACCATATTAATGCCAAACACCATCTGCATCTGGGTCTGGGCAAAGAGATTGTTCAACACAACATCAGCCACCTCGCCCTTGCGCAACTCAATCACGATGCGCATGCCGTCCTTGTCAGATTCATCACGCAATTCAGAAATACCTTCGAGCTTCTTCTCCTTGACCAGCTCGGCAATGCGCTCAATCAGCCGGGCTTTATTCAACTGATAAGGAATCTCGGTAACAATAATGCTTTGACGTCCGTTATCTTTTTCTTCAATTTCAGTTTTTGAACGAATGTGGATTTTCCCACGGCCGGTACGGTACGCCTGGACTATTCCAGCCCTGCCACTGATCATTGCGGCGGTTGGAAAATCAGGACCCTGGATATACTCCAGCAAATCATCTATTTCGAGATCAGGATTAGCCATCAGAGCAATACAGCCACTAATAACTTCTCTAAGATTATGGGGCGGGATATTGGTCGCCATACCCACAGCAATACCAGAGGAACCATTCACCAGCAGGTTTGGCACTCGCGTTGGCATGACATCCGGGATCAGTTCTGTGCCATCGTAGTTTTCGGTAAAGTCGACAGTCTCTTTTTCCAGATCCGCCAGTAGCTCGTGGGCGATCTTGTCCATACGGATTTCGGTGTATCGCATGGCCGCTGCCGAGTCACCGTCGACAGAACCAACGTTACCCTGACCGTCTACCAGCGTATAACGCATGGAGAAATCCTGCGCCATTCTGACAATCGTTTCATACACCGCGGAGTCGCCATGGGGGTGGTATTTACCAATAACATCACCCACTACACGGGCAGACTTTTTGTAGGGCTTATTCCAGTCATTGGAAAGCTCGCTCATGGCGAACAATACACGCCGATGCACTGGTTTGAGACCGTCACGCACATCTGGCAAGGCCCTGCCCACGATTACGCTCATGGCATAATCCAGGTAGGACTGCTTCATCTCGCTTTCAATGGTGATTGACTGTATCGGTTCCTGTTCGTCTGTCATAAAACTTCTGTCCTGTTACGGTTACTGCCAGTAGTTAGGGGTTAGATCGGCCATCTCGAGGCTCTGGTTCAGATTATGGCTCAGGTTCTGTCAGGTATTGGGTCTTGGTAATTCAGCCATTGATGGCCCGGCCTGTTTAATTCCATAAAAGCACCGGATTTCCAACACAAGATATTGCTGGATTGGCAGGACTTTGACTTTGGTCGCGGCTCAACTTTCGGCTCAACTTTCGGCTCAACTTTCGGCTCAACCGGCTCAACCGGCTCAAGCCAAGACTGCCGTTTTGCAGAAAACTGAGCGGGAAAAACCCCCGGTTCTGGCACTTGCCTCGAACCCTAAACACCACCTTTGCAGACCCCGAATTTATAATGCTTTTTTGCCTTTTTTTAGGGCTCTTTTAAAGTCGCAAATACTAGCACAAAAAGGTCATTACTGACAGCAAAACTACCCGTTTTCCACAATAATCTGTATACTGCCCCATCCGCCAATAAATCATGGAAAATCATATAATTATGTCGAATTCAGAAAGCTCTCCGGAGGGCCTTGAAGCCGACTTTCTCATCCATCCCGAATGGCTCGTTCCGATGTCAAAAAAAGGCCTGATTCTGACCAATCAAAGCCTTGCCATTGTGGACGATAAAATCGTTGCCATCGGGGACACCGGCAGCCTGAAAAAGAGCATCTCGGCCAAGCGCGAAATCACTCTGCAAAATCATGTCCTGATGCCTGGACTGATCAATTCTCATTGCCATAGCCCAATGGCCCTGATGCGCGGCTTTGCCGATGACATGCCATTGCACCCCTGGCTGGAAGAAAAAATCTGGCCTGCAGAAGCGCAATGGGTGTGCGAGGAGTTCGTTCGCGATGGAGCGGCCCTGGCTATCGCTGAAATGCTGCGCAGCGGGACAACAACTTTCACTGACATGTATTTCTTTCCGGATGAAGTAGCAAAAGTGGCGCTTAAGGCCAATATCAGGACACTACTGGCCGCCCCGGTACTCGACTTTCCTACTGTATGGGCGCAAGACGCTGATGAATATATTCGCAAGGCCACTGATTTAAATGACCGCTACAAGAATAACAACCTGGTTCAGGTAGCCTTTGGCCCCCATGCGCCCTACACGGTTTCAGATGACCCTCTTAGACACATATCAACGCTGGCCAATGAACTGGATATTCCGATTCATATTCATGTCCATGAAAATAGCGCTGAAATAGAAGAAGCCGTCGCCAAAACCGGTATGCGGCCACTGCAACGTCTCAATGAGCTGGGACTTTTGTCACAGCTACTTCAATGTGTTCATGCCACGCAACTGCAGGAACAGGAAATGGAAATGCTTGCCGCTGCCGGCGTTTCCATCGTTCATTGCCCGGCATCAAATGCCAAACTGGCAAGCGGACTATGCCAAACTCAGGCTATACTTGATGCCGGCATTAACCTTTGTCTGGGCACAGATGGCGCGGCCTCAAATAACGAATTGAACATGATTAATGAAATGCGTATGGCAGCCCTGTTTGGTAAAGGGGCCGCCGACAACGCTGCCGCCACTTCTGCCTGGGATGTCCTGCAAATGGCCACAGTGAATGGGGCCAGGGCGCTTGGCAAGGAAGACATGCTGGGCACTCTGGAAACAGGCAAGTTAGCTGATTGTATTGCTATCGACCTGGGCCATATTAATACCCAACCGGTTTATGACCCGGTCTCCACGCTGGTCTACAGCGCCCAGGGACAGCAAGTAAGCTATGTCTGGGTAGACGGCAAGCTCAATCTTGAGAAAGGAGAGCTGACAATGCTGGATACCTCCGAGCTGATAGCCAATGCTGCTGCCTGGGCAAAAAAAATCGGCTGAGCTGAAAGTTACGTAGAAGCAATAACCCAATTAAAAAAGAGTATTAATCATGACTACCGGTTCAGCCAGCCAACCCCTTAATGTCGATCGTTCGGAAATAGCCAAATTTGAAGCGCTGGCAAGCCGCTGGTGGGATCGCAACAGTGAATTCAAACCCCTGCACGATATCAACCCACTGCGCGCAGGCTTTATTGATCAGCAGCTTAACCTGGCAGGAGAGAATGTGCTGGATGTTGGCTGTGGGGGCGGCATTCTGACCGAAGCCATGGCGCAACGGGGAGCTCAGGTTACAGGTATTGATATGGGTGAGGCTCCGCTGGCTGTGGCTAAATTGCACTTGCTGGAAAGCGGGCTGGATGTGAATTATCAAATGGCCAGTGCGGAAGACTTTTCCCGGGACCATAAAGAAGCTTTTTCAGTCATCACTTGTCTGGAAATGCTGGAACATGTACCAAACCCTGCCTCGGTTCTGGATGCCTGCTTTGAAATGCTGGCACCGGGAGGTCATCTTTTTGTCTCCACCATTAACCGTAACCCGAAGTCCTACCTGTTTGCGATAATAGGAGCCGAATATGTTCTGCGCATGCTGCCGCGGGGCACCCATGATTATGCGAAATTTATCAAGCCATCAGAACTCACCGCCATGGCCAGAAATTCCGGTTTCTCATTACAAAAAACCACCGGCATGACCTACAACCCATTCACACAGCAATACACACTGGGTGAAGACCTTGATGTTAATTACCTGATGTACCTGACCAAGCATTGAATGCGTTAAAAGTCGAAAAAAACACAAAGCAAAACTAAATCTATTATCGGTAAACTCTGGCAATTGTGACTAAAACTGTACTCTTTGATCTTGATGGCACCCTGCTGGATACAGAAAGGGATTTCACGCAAATACTCAATGCCCAGTTGAGTCATTACGGCGTACCCACTGTAAACCCTCTGCAGGTGCGTAATAGTGTCAGCAGCGGAGCACGCGCACTGATAAAACTCGGCTTCGGCATTGATGAAAGCAGCGATAAGTTTATTCCCCACCTTGAAGAATTACTTAAACGCTATGACAAACGCATTCTGCAAACAGAATGCGTCCTGTTTCCCGGCATCGCGGATCTTCTTAATGCATTGGAAAGGGATTTAATACCCTGGGGTATTGTCACCAACAAGCCCAGTCGTTTTACCTTGCCTCTGGTAGAAAAGTTTCCAATATTACAATCCAGCAAGGTAGTGATTTGTGCTGACCAGTTAAGCAATAGCAAGCCCGACCCTGAAGGCATATTGCGGGCGTGTTCGGAAATGGATTGCTCGCCCGCAGATACATTTTATGTTGGCGATCATCTGAAAGATATCCAGGCTTCTGACAGTGCCGGCACGAAAAGTATGGCCGTACGCTGGGGCTATATTCCTGAGGACTCACCCATCGACAGCTGGAATGCAGACTTCATTATTACTCATCCTGATGAAATTCTGGATCTGGCTCAACAATAAAATTTTACATTTTCAAAGCAAATGACCATCGAAGGGAGAAAATACAGGTGTTTAAATATGAAGCTCCGGCAAACCTGCTGAAAGATAAAGTTATTCTGGTTACCGGTGCGGGATCGGGACTTGGACGCGCGGCGTCCCTTGCCTATGCAAAAGCCGGGGCCACTGTGG
>Ga0181563_10006992_pt1 | contig 10037 bp, 6 predicted proteins | sample 011ome_25_FD_133759 | JGI IMG/M metagenome (GOLD analysis project Ga0181563, IMG submission 133759) | Coastal salt marsh microbial communities from the Groves Creek Marsh, Skidaway Island, Georgia - 011512CT metaG (megahit assembly) | ecosystem: Environmental > Aquatic > Marine > Intertidal zone... | reverse complement strand
CTCGTCCCTTCCCCTCTCGCGCGTCCCGTCGCCGACCCCTCGAGAGCTCACAAGAGCTCACAAGAGCTTCCGCCCGCGCACGCGCACCTCCTTGTTGACAATCTTGAGCGCGACGAGCGCGCTCACCACCCCGAACCCGAAGTAGTGCGCCAGGCGCCTGAAGACGTTCTGCGTGCGCCGGCGCGCCGCCGCCGGCGCCGCCGCGCCGGCGGCGGCGCGCGCCGCCAGCGCGAGCGCGCCGACGATCCCCGCCTCGTTCCCGTGCCTGGAGGCCACCAGGAACTGCTTCAGTCCGTTCACCTTCTCCACGAAGTCGTGCCGCACGTACCCGCCGAGCTGCGCGCGCAGGCTCTCGCGGATCTTCGCGACCAGCGTCTTGCGCTGCAGCACGCCGCCGCCCAGCACGATGCGCTGCGGCGACGCTACCATCACCAGCGCGGCGCACATGCCGGCGACGTAGTGCGCGGCGGCGTCCCACGCGGGGTGGTCGTCCGGGACCTGCGCCAGCTGCGACATCTCGCACCCGCACCGCCGCGCGATCGCGGCGGCGCCGGCCATGCCCTCGATGCAGTCGCCGTGGTACGCGCACGTTCCCTCAAACGCGCCGGGCTCGCCGGCGATCCCGTCCGAGGCGAGCCGCGAGACGCGGATGTGCCCCGCCTCGGGGTGCGACAAGCCGTGCACGGGCTCGCCCCCGCACACCACACCCACGCCCACGCCCGTGCCCACCGTGACGTACGCCAGGTTCTGGAACCGTAGCTCGTCGGTTTTTACCCGTCGCGCTCGTCTCGCCGAGACGAGGAGGGCGTCCGGAGCTTCGTCGTCCGACTCCGTCTCCGACGCGTCGTCGCCGTCATCCTCGAAGAGCGCGCGCACGAACGCCCCGGCGCTGGAGTTCCGCTCCGTGCCGTCCAGGGCCTCGAGCTCGCGCTGCACGGCCTCGAACTCCGCCACCGCGGGCGCGTTGACGTCCGTGTCGAAGCCGACGGGCAGCCGCGCCGGCGCCCACCCCCGCTTCAGCGCGCCCAGCACGTCCACGGCCGCCCAGCCCGGCTTGGGCGAGTGCGTGATGTGCCCGTACGTCGGGCTCTGCCGGTCCAGGTCCACGGGCCCGAACGTGGCGACGCCGAGCGCGTCGAATGGGCGCTCGGCGTGCTGCGCGGCGAGCCAGTCCCTGATCCGGGGGAGCGTCTCCTCGGGCGTGGTCGTCGGGAAGTCCGCGCGCGTCACGATGCGATCGGGCTCGCCCACCGCGACGGCCGCGACCCACGTCGTGCCGCCCCCCTCCACGCCGGCGAAGACGGGGCCGCGGCGCCGCGCGCCGGAAGACGGGAAGCCATCCGAGTCGTCCGCCTCGGTCGGGTCCATCGCGGCGGACGCCTCCTCGACCGCCTCCACGCCGCGCGCGTGCCGCAATGGAGAAAACGCGTTCGTCGCCCAGGAGGAGGAAGGAATGTGGAGTCTGAGATGATTCGGATGTCGGTTCGGGCAAAATCAAGTGTCGGCAAAACGACGAGTCAACAGACCAGAACACGTCGATTCCGAATCCGGCGTGCGACGGTGCGACGGTGCGAGTTGCGATCGCGCGAACAGGCGGCCAATTCGTTTCGAAAACACCGGGCCGGCGCGGACACTCGCCACTCCGAGCGCACCGGACGAACCGTTGCTGACCACGCACGCATCGGCGCTGCCGAGTGCATCGTCGAGGTCGTCGCGCGGAGAAGGCTCCTCTCGCGCGCGCGAGTCGGGGTTCGGGAAATTCGGGGCGGGCTGATTGTCCCCACTCCCGTTCTTCACACACGCGCGAATCGGGAGCGCGACACGCCGTTCGACCGCGATGGGGACGTTCAGGCAGACCAAGTGCGTGCCTGTCACCTGCCGCTTTCTCCCCTCGGTGGTCCCCGGCGTCGTTCGCCGCGGGTCGCGCGCGTGTCGCACGTCCGCCGCGCCCGCCGTCTGAGACGTCGCGTTCGACGCCGGTCTGCCCCGCGTCGCGGCCCGATTCTGGGAATTCTCCAACCATCGCCGCGCGCCCTCGCGCCCCTACACCGCGCGCGCCCTCTGACCCGCACGCCCTTCCCGTCCCGAAACGCCAGGAACGCCATGGCTGCCGTCGAGGTGGACTTCGGCGGCGGTCTGTTCGAGCGCATCGAGATCGCGCCGCGCGACGACCCCATCGAGGTGGCTCGCGATTTCTGCCAGGCCAAAGGCTTCTCGGCGACCATCGCCGTGCCCCTCGCGGTGAAGCTCGAGCAGGCCCGGGACAAGTCGCGGCGCCTCGAGCGCGCCGCGCGCCAGGGCCGCCCGGTCACCGCGAAGCCTGTGATGGCCTCCACGCTCACGGAGGAGGCCAAGGCGGCGCTCAAGGCGAAGGAGGCCCGGGCGAAGGCCAAGGCGCGCGCGGCGGCGGCGGAGGCGGAGCGACGGCGGCTCGACTCGGCGGCGGCGGCGGCGGCGCGGCGCCCGGCGTCGGCGACGTGGGAGGCGGCGCGGCGGCCGGCGAGCTCCGCGGCGCGCCCCCCCGAGCTCAGGTACGAGAAGTCCAAGCAGTTCCACAGCTCCGCGGAGCACGCCTTCGACCGCACGGAGGTGGTCTTCGGGAAGCGGCGGCCCGCCAGCGCCGGCGCCGAGCGGCTGGTGGCGGGCGAGCTCTCGGACCGCCGCGCGCCGGCGTACCGGAAGTACGTCTTCGGCGCCGGCCCCGGGAAGCAGAGCCGCGACAAGTCGTTCGCGCAGAAGGAGGCGGCGAGGCTCGCGGCGAAGGCGAGGCAGAAGGACGCCCCGGCGGCGACGGACGCGGACGCCCCGAGAGGGGGCGGCGCCGGGTTTGACAAGCTGTACGCCAATGCGATGCGCAAGAAGGAAAAGGCGGAGGCGCTGCTCGAGCTGAAGTAGGCGGCGCAGAAGGCCGCCGACGCCGAGGCGCGCGCGCGGTCGACCAAGGTGATGTCCCGCGCGTCCCGCGAGCTGATGCAGAACCGCACCGCGGGCGACTACGCCTCGTACAACGAGCGGCTCTACGCGGAGGGCGCGCAGAGGGCGGTTGCGCGCGAAGCCGCGCGCGCGCGCGCCGCCGAGGAGAAGGCGCGCGAGGAGCTCGAGCACGCCACCGGCGCGCCGCAGATCTCGCGGTACGCCAAGTCGCTGCGGCGGCCGGAGGCGGCGTGGGACCGGCTCGGGGAGGGGTACGCGGAGAAGTTTGAGGTTTTGGCGCAGATCAAGGAGGACCTGGAGCGGAAGGAGCTCTCCGAGTGCACGTTCCGACCGAAGATTAACGCGCGATCCCGGAACCTGGTGCGCGGCAAGACGGACGCGCTGCGCGACCGCGGGCTGTCGCACCACGAGCAGCTGTACTTCGACGCCAACCGCCGCGCCGTGCGTCGGGAGGAGTACGAGACCTGGCGCCCCTCGGACCACACCTTCCACCCCAACGCGCACCGATTCGCCGATGGCGAAGACGACGGCGTCGACGGCTTTTCGGGCGCGCCGGCGGCGTTCAAGCCCCCGAAGGTGCGACACGAGGAGGTGGTGCGCCGCCTGGAGGCGAGCAAGGCGCGCGGCGACCACGAAAAGGCGCGCCTGGAGGAGGAGGCGTACGCGGACCTGGGCGTGCCGCGCGTCGGGCGCCCTCCGGCCATCGACCGCAACCCGGCGGGCCTGCCGGTGCACGAGGTGCTGTACGCCAACAGGCACGAGTACGACGACAAGCGCGAGCTCATCCGCGCGCGCGACGAGGACAGGCTGCGTGAAGCCGCGCTCTCCGCCAAGTCCAGCGCCAAGACGGAGGGGCTGGTGGGCGCGCTGAAGCGACGCAAGTTCCGCGCCATGTTCGCCGCGCTCGACGCCGGGGACGCCGGATCGGTGGACCTGCGCGGTGCGGATCTCTCGCGCCTCGCCGACGTCGAAACCAAGCGCGCGCGCGCCAAGCGCGGCGCCGACGCCGCCTCCGACTCCGTGTACAACACGCCCGCGTCGGCGGCGGCGGCGTCGGCGGCGGCGACGCCGGCGAGCAACGCGGGGCGCCCCGACCTCGCCGGCTTCGGCGGCGTGCCGCGCGCGGGCTCGCTCTCGCCGGGAAGCCCCGGCGGCGGCGACGATGAAGCGCGCGAGTCGCGCCTGCGCGAGATGGTGGCGGACGTGCGCTCGGCGAGCGCGATGTGCGACGGGCCCGTCGGCGTCGAGGGCTTCATCGCCGCCATGGAGGCGGTGATCGCGCACGACAAAACCGGCCCGCGCGCCTACCTGGCGGCGGGGCAGGGCCGCTTCTCGGGCGCGCGCGCGGGCACCAAGGCGGCCCACGCCGCCGCCGCGGCGCGCGAACAGGCGCTGGCTGAGGTTGAGCTCGGGCGGAGCTCCGCCTCGGCGACGCGCACTGAGCGGCTGGCGGCGGCGAGGCAACGCAAGCTCGGCGTGTCCTCCGCGACGCCCATCTACGAGAAGCTCGCGGTGGAGGGGCGCGTCAAGGACGAGAAGCTGCGCGAGCTGGCGGCGGCGCTCGAGCGCCAGGCGCTGGCGGAATGCACGTTTGCGCCGCAGACGCACGCGCGCTCCGAGTTTGAGGCGTACGCCTCGGGTCCCCGAGACGCCGCGCCGGGCGCCGGGGACGCCTCCGACGGAGTCGACGCCCAGCGCGGACATCGCGCGTCGCGCGCCTCCCGGGGCTCGAACCTGCGCGAGCTCGAGGCGCTCGCCGGGTCGGTCGCCGGCAGGCGCGGCGCCGCTGGGTCGGTCGCCGGCGCCGAGCGCTTCGCCGCCATCGAGAAGGAGCTCCAGGCGCTGGCGTCGCGCGCGGGCGTCGGCGAGGGCTCGCCCCTCTCCGCGCTCGCGGACCCCGAGTCCTCGGACGAAGAGGAGACGCCGGTTACGAAGTGAGTCGATGCTTTTAGGGAAACGGGAAGTGACAGGGCGTCGCGACGACGCGTTCCGCGCCATGTCCGAAGGGGTACGCGTATTCCGGCGCGCGCGTATTCGATATGTGTAACTCATCAATAATCCGGCAACCCGTACGTCACGAGCGCGAAGAGCAGCCCGAACCAGATGGGCACGAGGACCGCCAGCCCTTCCGTCGCGGTGAACGCGCCGACGTCGTCCTCCTTGGCGGTGAAGTACACGTTCCGGGCGGAGAGGTACGCGATGATGTACCACCCGGGCCAGCGCGTTCCGCGGCCCCACCACCACACCACGCCTTTGGCGTCCTCGGCTTTTCGGTCCATCGCGTCGCCCGGCTTGGAGGAGAGCTTCTTGTAGCTCTTCGCGATGTCCAGACCCGCGCGCTGGCACATCTTGTACTCGGTCGGGGCGGTCGCGTAGACGAACTCGAATTGCTCGATCGCGCTCAGGTGCTCGCCCTGCGCCGCGAGCGCCTCGCCCCGCAGCAGCGCCGCCTTGGCGGCGGCTTTCGCCTCGGGCTCGGTGGGCACGAACAGCACGCTCGTGAGCCACGCGGGGGAGAAGGGCGTCAGGTCGGCGGTCGCCGCGGAGGGAGGGCGCGTCGCGCCCTCGGTGGCCCAGGGGAACACGAACGCCTCGCCCAGCGTGAACAGCGCCTTGCCCGCGAGCAGCGTGCGGCGGGAGATGGCGGCGTCCTCGTCCGCGACGGCGTCGTCGGCGGACCCGAAACCGAATCGCGCGGAGACAGCCACGGCGCCGCGACCGGGGGACGCGCCGGAGGTTGTCGCGCGCTCCGCGAACGAGGGCGACGCGCGGGGGCGGGACGGGAGCACGCGCGCGGCGGCTCGGGGAGCGGCCGGACGCGCCGCGAGCGCGTGCGCGGTGGACGACATGGCGAACGTGCCGTCGAGAGTGCCGAGCTGAACACGTCATGTCACTCCCGGAAGCGGTGCGCACCTCGACTCGGAACCCGACAAATGCCCGTCGAACCGTCGCACGACGCTGATTGGCCGCGCGTGCGTGGCGGAACTCTCAAGTCTCAACCGACTGCAGTGGGGGCGCGGGCGGGAAAAGCGTCCAGGGTCGGCGTGACTCCCATTACGACACGCGCCTCATCCGCTGCGCTTCGTTTCGCCCAGCATGAGCAACAAGCTCCTCGTGGCCGGTGTGGCCATCGCGGCCGCCGCTTCTTCGGCGCACGCCGTGGAGACGCATCCCTTCGTCGAGCCCGTGGTCACGGGCGACGTCGCGTTTCTGGCCACCTTCTCCGATGGCCTCGGATCGTGGTCCGGATCGAAGAACGACAAGTACAACGGTGCGTGCGCGCGCTCGGAACGATAATCGGAGGCGAACGGATTCGTCGCGACGACGCGGACGCTCAGGGGAGCAGATCGCGTGTCTTTTCCTTCTCGAGCGCGTCACAGAGGCGAGCGCGCGTCCCGCATCCCGCCGAGATCCGCCGGGAAACATCCAACATTTTCGTTTGGTCTCCCTTCAGGTTTTCGAGCTCGTTTTCCGACGATTCGCTTTTTGCTTTTTCCGCTCGCGTTCGGGGCGACAACCGCCGACGCCGCCGACACCGTCGACGGGACGACTGACCTTCCCCTCGCGCGCTCCTCGCACGCACAGGTGTCCCCGTCGTGACCGCCGCGAAGCACACCGAGGACCAGGGTCTGTTCGTGGACACCGAGGCGCGCCACTACGGAGTCTCTTCGCTGCTGGCGGAGCCCTTCGACCCCAGCGCGGGTCTGGTCGTGCAGTACGAAGCCACGCTGCAGGAGGGCCTGGAGTGCGGCGGCGCGTACCTCAAGTTCCTGAACACGGACGAGAAGGCGTTCGAACCCGACGCGCTGGACGGGGACTCGCCGTACACGCTGATGTTCGGCCCCGACCGATGCGGGGGCACCGACAAGGTGCACGTGATCTTCCGCCACGCCTCGCCGAAGACGGGCGAGGTGGAGGAGAAGCACCTGGCGGACCCTCCGCGTGTGCCCGGCGACAAGCTCCCGCACCTGTACGCGCTCGCGGTCACCCCCGCCGGGGAGCTGACCGTGAAGATCGACGGGGAGGCGGTCTTCGAGGGCAGCCTATTCGATGACGGCGCGTTCGACCCGCCGTTCGTGCCCCCGGCGGAGATCGACGACCCGACGGACGAGAAGCCCGAGGACTGGGTCGACGACGCGATGATCGAGGACCCAGACGCGAAGAAGCCCGACGACTGGGACGAGGACGCGCCCTCGATGATCCCCGACGAGGACGCGACCAAGCCCGAGGGCTGGCTTGACGACGAGCCGCTCATGGTGGACGACCCCGACGCCGCGCAGCCCGCGGACTGGGACGAGGACGAGGACGGCACCTGGGAGCCGCCCACGATTGACAACCCCAAGTGCGCGGAGGCGCCCGGCTGCGGAGAGTGGGAGCGCCCCACCAAGTACAACCCCGACTACAAGGGCAACTGGTACGCCCCGCGCATCGACAACCCCGACTACAAGGGCCTCTGGGAGCCCCGCAAGATCCCCAACCCCGACCACTACGTGGACGAAGCGCCGCTGTCGCGCGTCGGCAAGATCGGCGCCGTCGCGCTGGAGGTGTGGACCATGTCCTCCGGGCTGGTCGTGGACAACGTGCTCGTCGCGAAGGACGCCGCCGCCGCGGGCGAGCTGGAGCGGGTCTGGCGCCCCAAGCACGACTTCCTCAAGGCCATCGCCGACGAGGAGGAGAAGACAAAGTTGGACGCCGAAGCCGCCGCCGACGAGCCCGGAGCCTCGTTTTTGGCGCGCGCCAAGGACGCCGTCGCCGACGTTTTGTTCGCCGCCGCCAACGCGCTCCCCGAAGGCGCCGCGCGCGACCGCGTCGTCTCCTTCGTCACCTCGCTCACCGAGTCCGCGGTTTCCACGTTCTCGTTCGTCGCGCTGGTCCTGCTCCTCGTGCTGCTCGCGGTGTCCTCGCTGTTCGGCGGCGAGGACGCGCCCGCCGCCGAGGCGAAGGCGAAGAAGAAGGCGACGGGCAGGAAGAAGAAGACGGACGCGCCCGAGCCGGACGACGAGCCCGAGGAGGAGGCGGAGGAAGAGGAGGAAGAGGAGGAAGAGCCCGTCAAGAGCCCCTCCACCAGGCGCAGAGCCACGCGCAAGTGACGTTTTGGAGGTGGAACTTCGGCGGCGATCGCGAACCGTCCGCCGCGCGTCTTCGCGAACCGTCTGGCGCGCGCGAGGTACGCGTGACGACGACGAAACGAACGACGGAGAAGATATTTTTGACACTCGAGCGTCTTTTTTCAAGCGTCTTTCGCGAGCGTCTCATCCGTACCGAACGACGTGCATCGTGTCGTCCGCGTCCGCCCAACTCGCGCCGCAACTCGCGCTCGACGCGTCTCCGCCTTGATTTTCCCAAGTGATAAACCGCGCGCCCTCGCCCAGCGCGAACGCGCTTTCGCGCGCGCTTTTGTCGAGCTCTCTTTTGGAGAGTCGCCGGGGGGGCGAAAACGTCGCCGTCGTGCCCTCCACGGACATGCGCGGCGCCGCCGCGAGCGCCGCGTCGAGCGCCGCGTCCCGGACGCTGGGGCTGCTCTGCCGGTGGGTCATCGAGGTTGCCAGCGACGTCCTCGACCGCGACGTCCGGAAGGAGATGAACCCCGCGGGGGTCCTCTCCGGGGCGAAGCGCGCCTCGCAGGCGGAGCTCGAGGACCGCGAGGAGTCGGACGAGTCCGGCCGCGGGGTTTCCGCGAAACGCCCAAAGCCGCCGCCGTCGAAAACACAACCGCTCGACGAGCGCTCGAGCGCGGCGCTTTGGTGCGCCAGGCACGCCACGATCGCGTCCGCCGCGGCGGCGGTCAGACCCGCGCCGGGCGCGGTCATGACGAAGCGACCGACCAACGCGTCGCCGCCGGGCTGCGCGACCAGCGGCGCGTCGTCCGCCGCCGCGAAGGAAATTATTTTATCCTTCGCGCCGCGCGCCGAGCGTCGGCGGCGTACGGTTTCCGTCGCGTTCGGTCCGCCGTTTACCGCAAAGTCGTGATGCCACCTGTCGATGTCGACACCGTCGACACCGTCGACACCGTCGACACCGTCGACACCGTCCCGCGCGTTCTCCACTCGCATCCGTCGCGTTTCTTCCCGCTCCGGCCACCGCACGATCTCCGCCGCGCGACCGGCGCGCCCCGACGCGTCGGTCCAGCCGTGCACGACCACGCCGCGCGACGCCAACGCCGCGCGCGCGCGGGTTCTGAGCCCGGGATCGTCGCTGCCGTCGCCGCACAGCACCACGCGCGCGCGCGCGCGCTCGACGACGTCGCGCAGGTTCTGCACGAGGCTCGCGTCTATGACGTGCGGCTGTCTGTTCGATCGAAAGGGAGGGAGCGCGCGGGTCAGTCCTCCTCTGGGAAAACGTCTCCTCTTTTGGGAAAACGCCTTCGCGTTTCGGCCCGTTTCGGGCCCCGTTTCGGGCCGGGGCGCGGAAACGAACCGTCGGGTGTCTGTCGTCGGCTCCGGATCGGGAGGCGCCGCTGCTCCTAAACGAAACCGACCCGCCCGTTCTCGCGAGGCTGCGCGCGGAGCGAGACGCGGATCGTCCGAGAGAGCGTCGGGATCGGCGACGCTCGCGTACCTTCGCGTCGTGAGCGCGGAACGGACATCCAGGAACAGCACGCGCATCGCGTCGACGCGCACACCCTCTGACGCGTGTCCCGTCGATCGGACGTTTTTTTAACAACCCGGTTCGTCGTGCCCTCAGAGAGTGTGGATGGCGTTTCGTGGATGGAGCGACGCGCGTCGCGGACGTGACCGCCGAGGCGATACGCGCGCACGGAATGGAACGAGGCCAAACGCGTGCGATGCGATAAATCGAGAGGTTCGTCTCGACGCCACGTGCGCCACGCTCGCCACGCTTCCGCGCGTCGTGGAGTGCCGCCACGGTCGTTCGTTTCCCTTCGCTGCAAGCTGTGATGAGCCAGCTCATCAGCTTTTTTGGGAAACGAACACGCAGTCCGTTTGGACGCGAATCGAACTTCGTCGCTTCATTCGCCCCGCGCGGTCCCTCGGGCAGGCACGATGGGCGCGACCGCCACGTTCGGGCGGGTTCTGTTCGCGTTCGTGTTCATCGCGTCCGCGATGAACAAGCTCTCGAGCCTGGCGGAGGGGGGCGAGATGCTG
>Ga0181563_10006988_pt1 | contig 10040 bp, 8 predicted proteins | sample 011ome_25_FD_133759 | JGI IMG/M metagenome (GOLD analysis project Ga0181563, IMG submission 133759) | Coastal salt marsh microbial communities from the Groves Creek Marsh, Skidaway Island, Georgia - 011512CT metaG (megahit assembly) | ecosystem: Environmental > Aquatic > Marine > Intertidal zone... | reverse complement strand
CAAGTACGCAACCAGCGAAAATTGCGCCGGGGCAGTCATCGCGGTAACGGCTTTGTCATTACCCTGAGGGACATTGCCGTCAGTGCGGATACTGCGTCTGCCTGGCAACAAGCACTGACCACGCAAGGTTGCCCGAATTATTTCGGGCCCCAGCGCTTTGGTCATGGTGGGAGCAACCTGGACAAGGCCGCCAGGCTGTTTGCAGGTGAACTGAAAGCCCCGAGACACCAGCGTGGCATGTACCTGTCGGCTGCACGCGCCTTCCTGTTCAACCAGGTACTGGCAGCCCGCATTGAGGCCAATCACTGGAATGCTGTGCTGGACGGGGATGTGATGGCCCTGCAGGGCAGTGGCAGTGTGTTTGCCGCCGAGCAAGGGGATGCCCAACTGCCCGGTCGCCTGGCGGAGGGTGATATTCATGTGACCGGTCCCCTGTGGGGTGCTGGTCAGAGCAGGGTATCCGGTAGCGTGCAGGCTTTGGAGTCGGGTATTGCCGAGCGCTACCAGGAACTGGCCCAGGGGCTGGTCAGGGCAGGGCTGGCGCAGGAGCGTCGTGCCTTGCGTGTCATGCCCGAGCAACTGTGCATTACACCTGCGGGTGAGGAGAAACTGGTGATAGAATTCAGCCTGCCAAGTGGGGCCTATGCCACAAGTGTTTTACGTGAAATGGTGATTGCCGAGGGCTTATGACAGAACCTGTATTGTTATCCAATGATGATGGCGTCAGGGCTCCCGGGCTGATCGCCTTGGCCAGTGCCCTGGCAGAACATCATGAGCTCCAGGTGATTGCGCCCACCTATGATCGCTCCGGGGTGAGTAACTGCCTGACCCTGGACCGCCCCCTGCAGGTTGAAATACTCAGCAACCGCTATATCGGCGTTGACGGCACACCCACTGACTGTGTTCACCTGGGCACCTCGGGAATCTATGGTCCGGTACCAGGGCGTGTGGTTTCCGGGATCAACTACGGGGCGAACATGGGTGATGACGTGCTGTATTCGGGTACAGTTGCTGCTGCCATGGAAGGGCGCTTTCTCGCCAAACCGGCCATTGCGGTTTCCCTGGTGACTGACAAGGGACGTGAAGCCAATGTGGACTTTGAACCGGCAGCCCGGATTTTTGTGCGGCTGTTGGCCTACATTGACACCCTGTCCCTGCCTGAACGCACGGTACTTAATATCAATATACCGGACTTGCCGGACAATAAGATCAAGGGGGTGAAATTCACGACCCTGGGCAGTCGCCTGAAAAGTGAAAACCCGGTGCGCACGGAAAACCCCCGGGGTAAAACCGTCTACTGGATCGGCAAGGCAGGTGGTCCCGTAGAGAACAAACCAGGCACTGATTTTTATGAAGTCGCCGAGGGTTATATTTCCATTACGCCGATACACGCGGACATGACACAGGAAAAGGCGCTGGCCACATTACAACAACTTGATACCACAGCGCTGGCAGCAGATTTTGCCGGCATGAAACCGGGGAGGTAGGCATTTGTCCAGTATCAGGCACGAAGGTATTGATGGCATTGGCATGACCTCCCTGAGAACCCGGGAGCGCCTGGTGACCCGTCTCATTGACCAGGGTATTCAGCGTATTGATGTCCTGGATGCCATTCGTTCGACACCCCGTCACCTGTTTATTGATGAGGCCATGTCACACCGGGCTTACGAGGATGTGGCCCTGCCCATCGGTTTCAACCAGACCATCAGCCAGCCCTATATCGTGGCACGCATGACGGAAGTCATTCTCAATGCGGCGCCGGAGAATGCCGTGATCCTGGAAATCGGCACAGGTTGTGGTTACCAGTCAGCCATCCTGGCCGGCTCGGTCAAGCATGTCTACAGCATCGAGCGCATACGCCCCCTACTGGAACGTACACGGAATCGCCTGCGTGAATTACGCATTCGCAATGTCAGCGTCAAGTGCGGGGACGGCAACCTGGGCTGGCCCCAGCATGCCCCCTTTGACTGCATCATCACGACTGCGGCCGCCAGCGAAGTGCCGCCGGCCTTGCTGGACCAGCTGGCCGAGGGTGGGGTGCTTGTTATTCCGGTAGGCGGCAGGGATCACCAGGAACTCAAGCTGTATCGCAAGAAAGACGGGCAAATTGAAGAAGAGACGCTGGAGCTGGTGCGTTTTGTCCCCCTGCTCAATGGCGTTGAGAATTAATGCGGCAGGTTGCTGTCAAAGTCTTCTATGCTGCCTGACCGCCGGACAATCCTGTTATTCCTCAAAGGCATGGCCATGGGCGCCGCAGATTCCGTGCCCGGGGTTTCCGGTGGCACGATAGCCCTGATTACCAATATTTACGAAGAACTCATTGATGCCATCAGGTCAGTCGATTTACAGGCCCTGGTTATTCTGAGGCGGGAGGGACTCAAGGCGGCCTGGCGTCATGTCAACGGTAATTTCCTGGTCACCTTGCTGGCCGGCATTCTGTCCTCGCTGCTCCTGCTGGGACACCTCATCCTGGTCCTGATGGACAATTACCTGCCGTACCTGCTGGCGTTTTTTGGCGGGCTGGTGCTGGCATCCATCCGTTATGTCGGCAAGGGCGTAGGAGGCTGGACTGCCAAGCATATGGCACTGTTACTCGCCGGTGCCTTGTTCGCCCTGGCCCTGGCGTTTTTGCCATTACGGGAAAACAGCGGCGGTTTGCTGTTCTACTTTTTTTCCGGAGCTATTGCCATTTGCGCCATGATTCTGCCGGGAATCTCCGGTGCCTTCATCCTGGTGTTGCTCGGCGCTTACGGCCCCGTCCTGGAGGCGCTTACCGGTTTTGACCTGCCCATTGTGACGGTGTTTGCGGCAGGCTGTGCCTGCGGCTTGTTAGCCTTCTCCCGTGTCCTGTCCTGGCTGTTGCATCATCACCATGCTGCCACCCTGGCGGCACTGACCGGCATGCTGACCGGTTCACTATACCTGCTGTGGCCCTGGCGTGTGGCCACCGAGCTGACCCTGGACAGCCATGCCTTTACCCGCTACGAGCATGTCCTGCCAGGCACCTATTTACAGGCAACCGGCCAGTCTTTTTCACCGCTGATCTGCCTGGGACTGCTGGTGGCAGGTGCTGTCCTGGTCTTGCTCCTGGAAAGTCTCGCAGGTAACAATAACAAGGAGAATTCAGCCAGCACCTGACCGTGATGTTCACAGACCAGATTCACAGATTCTCCCGTATTCTCACGGCGGCCACTGTCATGTTCCTGACAGTACTGCTGGGCGCTTGCATGAGTGCCTACCAGTCGCCGGTGAGCGACATTGATGAACCGCGCTTCCTGGATACTGACCGCATACACCGCGTCAATGAGGGGGAAACCCTTTATGCAGTAGCCTGGATTTACGACCTGGACTTCATGCAGATAGCCCGTGCCAATGGCCTCTCATCTCCCTACACCATATACCCGGGCCAGATACTGAACGTGGACCCCAGGGCGCCGGCGGTAGTATCTACCCAACCGGCAATAACCAGTGGTGGTGCAACGTCATCACGTTCAACGACTTCCAGTACGCGCCAGGCCACAACAGCCAGTAGCAGCACCCGCCAGCAGTCCACCTCGTCACCGGTGCAGGTCAATCCCGTTCGTGTTCAGCAGGGACCCATCAACTGGGGATGGCCCTACCAGGGCAACATCGTTGGTCGTTTCTCAGAGGCAGGGGTGGAAAACAAGGGGCTGGACATAGCCGGGCGCAAGGGCGAATCGGTCCTGGCGGCTGCCGACGGAGAAGTGGTCTATGCCGGCAGTGGACTGCTGCGCTATGGAGAACTTCTGATCATCAAGCACAACGATCTGTTTCTGAGCGCCTATGCCCACAATGATTCACTGAGTGTCAGGGAAGGGCAGCGGGTGACCCGGGGACAGAAAATCGCCGAGCTCGGCTCAACCGGGGTTGATCGGGACATGCTGCATTTTGAAATCCGCCTGGAAGGCAAGCCGGTGGACCCGCTGTCTTACCTGCCGCCAAGGTCCTGAATTTTTTTCTATCTAATCGCAGCGACTATTCAACAATAAAATCATGGAAAATGGTTGGTGAAATTCGACAGCCAACGGTCTTGGTGTATACTGAAAACGGATGCAGATTAAGAGGTCAGTGACGAAAATAAAAAACTGAAAGGTCAGTAATTCCGCCTGAAAAAACAAATTCCGCCCCATTATTTAAAAGGATTTAAATATGAGCCATGGAAAATCTTCATCCTGCCGCCGCAGCACACTGCCGGTGGTCAGCGTCAATCCCGCCAGTAATCACCCCAATCAAAAATCCTGTTCTACCCGCCAGCGTTTGTCCATGCGTTGTCATTTGCCGGAATCAGCGGCTGCGCCGGTCAGTGAAAGCCATTCCTGTCGCATTGACAGCACGACACTCTACCTCAACGAAATTGGTCAAAAACGATTGCTCAGCAGTGAGGAGGAACTGGCTGTTGCGCGGAAGGTCGCCGCCGGTGATCTGGCCAGCAAAAACCTAATGATTGAGTCCAATCTCCGGCTGGTAGTGACCATTGTCAAACGTTACCAGAACAAGGGGCTGGGCCTGCTCGACCTGATAGAGGAAGGTAACCTGGGCCTGATCAGGGCGGTGGAGAAATTCAATCCGGAGCTGGGCTACCGGTTCTCAACGTATGCCACCTGGTGGATAAAGCAGAACATAGACCGGGCGCTGATGAACCATGCCCGGACCATCCGCCTGCCTATTCATGTGCTCAAGGAGCTCAACACCTGCCTGAAGGTGATTAGCGAGCTGTCAGAGGAACTGGATCGGTTGCCAACCGAGGAAGAAATTGCCCGGCGCTGGAACAAGCCGGTCAGGAAGGTGCGCAAACTGCTCGGGCATGACAGTCGCACCTGCTCAGCTGACATTGTCGTCGGGCAGGGTGAGGAACTGACCATGATGGACGTATTACCGGATCGGCGTGAGAGTGATCCGGCCGTCAGTCACCAGGAAAAGGATATCCTGGGACACCTGGAAGACTGGCTGGACCGGTTGACGGACAAGCAGGGCGAAATCCTGGCACGGCGTTTTGGCTTGCGCGGCTTTGAGTCCAGCACGCTTGAGGATGTCGGACGGGAAATCGGCCTGACCCGGGAACGGGTCAGGCAAATTCAGATAGAAGCGTTAAAGAAGCTCAGGCAGATGATTGAGCAGGAAGGGCTTAACCTGGAAGTCATTACGGGCTGAGGGGCAGCCCGGGACAGGCAGTCTTACCAGTCTTTTTCCAGGTGCTCGCGTTTGCCGGGCTTGTTGGCCCACTCCTCGGCATCGGGGAGTGCGTCCTTCATTTCCGTGATGACTTCCCACTTTTCACTGAGCTCTTCGTTGAGTTCCAGGAATTCCTTCTGGTCCTCGGGCAGCTCATCATCGGCATAGATGGCATCCACAGGGCATTCCGGTTCGCAAAGTGCGCAGTCAATGCACTCGTCCGGGTTGATGACCAGCATATTCGGGCCTTCATAAAAACAGTCAACTGGGCAGACTTCCACACAGTCAGTGTGCTTGCATTTGATGCAGTTTTCGCCAACAACAAAGGTCATTGTTTTCCCCTGATAATCCGTGGGCAATTGCCCTGAAATAATAATGTGGTTTGTAGAAAAGGCGACATTTTACTCAAGGTGCCGGGTTTAAACAATCAATGACACCCCATTCGGGTCAGCTGCCCAGTAATTCCCGCAGCTTGTACAACATCTCCTGGGCCTGGCGGGGTGAGAGATCATCCGGGTTGAGTTCTGCCAGGAAATCCAGGGCAGGGTGGCTGGCCTCGGGCGTGAACAGCTCGGCCTGCTGGTGGCCACCTGCTGCTTCACCGAGCTGGCGGTCATCCTGTTCCAGTTGCGACAATTTTCGCCTGGCGCGGGCAATGACCTCGGTGGGTATGCCGGCCAGTTGTGCCACCTGTAAACCATAACTCTGGTTTGCCGGACCGGGTTCGACCGAATGCAGGAAGACAATGCCCTTGTCGTGTTCGGTGGCGTTCAGGTGCACATTGCGTATGCCGGGATACAGCTCCGGCAGGGCGGTCAGTTCGAAATAGTGGGTGGCAAACAGGGTAAAAGCCTTCACTTCAGAGGCAATGAAGACCGCGCTGGCCCAGGCCAGTGACAGTCCGTCAAAGGTACTGGTGCCGCGGCCGATTTCATCCATCAGGACCAGGCTGGAGGACGTGGCATTGTGGAGAATATTGGCAGTTTCGGTCATTTCCACCATGAAGGTGGAGCGCCCCCCGGCCAGGTCATCCGACGAACCGATGCGGGTGAAGATCCTGTCGATCGGACCAATGCGGGCCGAGCGGGCCGGAATAAAACACCCGGTATAGGCCAGCAGCACAATCAATGCGGTCTGGCGCATGTAGGTGGATTTACCGCCCATGTTGGGGCCGGTGATGATGAGCATGGTGGCCCCATCATCCAGGCTGATGTCATTGGCAACGAAAGTGTCTTCCATGACGTGTTCGACGACAGGATGACGTCCCTGCTCGATAGTGATGCCGGGCTCATCTGTCAGGGTCGGGCAATTCAGGTCCAGGGCATTGGCGCGCTCGGCAAAATTGGCCAGGACATCCAGTTCACTGAGACTGAAGGCAGTTTCCTGGAGAACCGGTAGGTCCTGGGCAATGGTTTCCAAAAGGTCTTCATACAGTTGCTTTTCCCGGCCCAGGGCACGGGTGCGGGCACTAAGAGCCTTTTCCTCGAACTCCTTGAGCTGGGGAGTGATGAAGCGCTCGGCATTTTTCAGGGTCTGGCGGCGGATATAATCCGCCGGCACTTCCTCTGACTGAAGGCGGCTGATCTCGATGTAGTAGCCATGCACCTTGTTGTAGCCCACCTTGAGCGTAGACAGGTTCGTGCGTGCTTTTTCCTCGGCTTCCAGCCTGGTCAGGAACTCCCCGGCATTGCTGCTCAACTGGCGCAGTTCATCCAGGTCGGCATCGTAACCATCGGCAATCACACCACCTTCGCGAATGACTACCGGCGGGTTCTCGCAAATGGCCCGTTCCAGCAATTCGGCCAGGTCAGGGCAGGGATGAATAGTCCGGGCCAGTGCCTGGAGGCGGGGTGAATCCAGGGTGTTTAGTTCGGCGGCCACTTGCGGTATCGCCACCAGGGCTGTGCGCAAGTGAGCCAGGTCCCGCGGCCGGGCACTGCGCAGGGCAATGCGGGACAGGATGCGCTCCATGTCACCGACAGGTTTCAGGTGTGATTGCAGGGTCTCGAAATGGTAATTGGACATGAGCGCCGCTACCGCGTTCTGGCGCTGCCGGATGTCGTCGTGATTACGTATGGGGCGATTCAGCCAGCGGCTGAGCAGGCGTGAGCCCATGGGGGTGGCGCACCGGGACAGAATACTGGCCAGGGTGTTTTCCGAACCGCCCGCCAGGTTGCGGTCAATTTCCAGGTTGCGCCGGCTGATACTGTCCAGGACCAGGCTGTCCTCGGTCTGTTCCACGCGCAATGCACGTACGTGGGGCAGGCTGGTTTGCTGGGTTTCCATGGCATAGGCCAGCAGGCAACCGGCGGCCTGCACGGCGCTGTCCATGGCCTCGCAGCCAAAGCCGCCGAGAGAGTCGGTATTGAACTGTTTGCACAGGGCGCGGGTGGCGGAATCCAGGTCAAACTCCCAGCCGGGGCGCTGGCGCAGGCCCCGGTGCCGGGCAAGGTCTGCCGGTAGCGTCATGGTTTCCGGTGCCAGGATTTCGGCCGGATTGATCCGGTGAACTTCACTGGACAGGCTTTGCTCGTTATTGACCTGGAGGACAGAAAAGCGGCCGCTGCTGATGTCCAGGTAGGCAATGCCATAGGGGTGTTCGGTACCGGGGGCGTCTTCACGGAACAGGGCAGCGAGCAGGTTGTCCCGGTTTTCCTTGAGCAGGGCTTCATCACTCAGGGTGCCCGGTGTGATCAGGCGGACCACCTTGCGCTCGACCGGGCCCTTGCTGGTCGCCGGGTCACCAATCTGCTCACAAATGGCTACCGAAACGCCGGCTTCCACGAGCTTGGCCAGGTACCTGTCGGCGGCGTGGTAGGGAATGCCGCACATGGGAATGGGGGAGCCGCCGGATTTACCGCGAGCGGTCAGGGTGATGTCCAGCAGTTTGGACGCTTTCTCGGCGTCCCGGTAGAACAGCTCGTAGAAATCCCCCATGCGATAGAAAAGCAACTCATCAGGATGCTCAGCCTTGACCTTCAGGTACTGCTGCATCATGGGGGTGTGCTGGGTAGAAGACTGGCTCAAAAGGCTGGCTCGAAAGACGGCTTGTTTATGATTTTTATGAAGCCAGGGATTCTACGTTATCTTGCTGGCTGCCTCCAATAATTTGCAGGTGAGTGTCCGTTTTGGCCGATTTCCATATGGCATAAAAAGCGGTTATCTGTTTTAATGAATCGCATCAAATTACAGCGAATTTCTGCCCGTTCCGGCACATGAAATCCCTGTTTTTAAAGTGACAATTTTCTCTAATCAAGCAACTCCAAGGACCCACTCCGGCAATGGCAGACAAACAAGCTTCCAGTAAAGACGCAACCAAAGATTCCAACAAAGACAAGGCATTAACGGCAGCCCTGGCCCAGATAGAACGCCAGTTCGGCAAAGGCTCCATGATGCGCCTGGGTGATTCCGAAAGTATCGCGGTGCCAGCCATTTCCACCGGGTCACTGGGCCTGGATATCGCCCTGGGCATCGGCGGTCTGCCGCGCGGCAGGGTTGTGGAAATCTACGGTCCGGAATCTTCAGGCAAGACCACGCTGGCCCTGCAAGTCGTTGCCGAAGCCCAGAAAATCGGCGGTACCTGCGCCTTTGTTGATGCCGAACACGCCCTGGACCCCATCTACGCGGAAGCCCTGGGAGTGGATGTGGACAACCTGCTGGTCAGCCAGCCGGATACCGGTGAGCAGGCCCTGGAAATTTGCGACATGATCGTACGCTCTGGCGCTGTCGATGTGGTCGTCATCGACTCCGTTGCCGCCCTGACGCCACGGGCAGAAATTGAAGGTGACATGGGCGACTCGCACATGGGCCTGCAGGCGCGCCTGATGTCACAGGCACTGCGCAAGATGACCGGCAATATCAAGACCTCCAATACCCTGGTCATCTTCATTAACCAGATCCGTATGAAGATCGGCGTCATGTTTGGTTCACCTGAGACCACGACAGGCGGTAATGCCCTGAAGTTCTATGCCTCGGTCAGGCTGGATATTCGCCGAATCGGTTCCATCAAGGATGGCGATGAAGTCGTAGGCAACGAGACCCGTGTCAAAGTCGTCAAGAACAAGGTGGCACCGCCATTCAAGCAGACCGAATTCCAGATTTACTACGGCCAGGGCACATCCAGGCTGGGCGAGATCATCGATATGGGCGTTCAGCATGAACTGGTTGAAAAAGCCGGTGCCTGGTATGCCTACAACGGCGAGAAAATAGGCCAGGGCAAGAAAAACGCCATGGCCTGGCTGGAAGAAAACCCCGAAGCCGCTGCCACCATCGAAAAAGCCCTGCGCGACAAGCTCCTGGCCAAGCCAAAGAAGCGCGGCGACCAGGAAGATGAGGCCCCTGATGCCGGCGAGCCGCCGGTAGAAGAGGTCGCCGAGGCCAAGTAACTTATTCCATGTCCGGGTGCAGACTCCCAGATAAGGGAGCAGACTCTTGAAGAAGTCCCGGCCTGATGAAAGTCCTTCTGTCACTGTCCGGCGTGCCGCCATGAATTTGCTGGCACGCCGGGAACAGTCCTTTCAGGAACTTCTCCAGAAGCTGACCCAAAAATACCCCGAGCTGGACAAGGAAGAGATCATCCTGCCCGCCCTGGAGCGGCTTCGTGAAGAAAACCTGCAGTCCGATGCGCGCTTCCTGGAATCTTACGTGCGCTACCGCAGCTCAAGGGGTAACGGACCGCTGAAAATCACCATGGAGTTACAACAAAAGGGGATAAATCAGCGCGAGTCAGAGTCAGAAGTGTATTCGCCGGATTATGACTGGATCGCATTGTGCCGCGAAGCCATGGACAAGAAATTTGACGCCGAAGCTGAAATGACGCGCGCCGAGAAGGACAAATGCTACCGCTT
>Ga0181563_10006987_pt1 | contig 10042 bp, 6 predicted proteins | sample 011ome_25_FD_133759 | JGI IMG/M metagenome (GOLD analysis project Ga0181563, IMG submission 133759) | Coastal salt marsh microbial communities from the Groves Creek Marsh, Skidaway Island, Georgia - 011512CT metaG (megahit assembly) | ecosystem: Environmental > Aquatic > Marine > Intertidal zone... | reverse complement strand
CGTCTCCGGACGACGAGCCTAAACTTACCGTGCTCTGCCGAACGATGGAACAAGTCGAAACGTGTTGCGCGTTTGATTTCTTGGACGAAATTCAAGCCGATTTCTTGGAAGTCCACGGTTTACGCGACGCGGTGAAGAAAATCCAAGAAGCTGGTAAAAAAGCCGTAGTCGCGACTCCGCGCGTGTTGAAACCGGACGAGGAAAAATTGTGGCGGTTTTATTTAAGCTTAAACGCGGACGCCCTTTTAGTTCGGTCCGCGGGCCTACTTCGCAAACTGAACGAGTTGATCCCGGAAAAAGCGGAAGAAGGGAAAACCTATCCGCGACTTCGCGGCGATTTCAGCTTGAACGCCGCAAATGTTCTCACCACCTCCACGTTTCTGGAAAGGTTCAACCTGGAGCGTTTGGCGTTAACGCACGACCTGAACGCGCGCCAAATCCGCAACCTCGCCGCCGCGCTTCCTCCGCAAACCGCCGCCTCGAAAATCGAAATCATCCTTCACTGCCATCTCCCAATCTTCCACACGGAGCACTGCGTCTTTTGCCGTTTCCTCTCCGATGGTAACAGCTACAAAGATTGCGGCCACCCGTGCGAAACAAACGACGCGCGATTGCGCGACTCGAACGGCAAAGACCATTTAGTTCTCGCGGACATGGGCTGTCGCAACACCGTCTTCAACGCCGAAGCGCAATCCGGCGCCATGTTTGTTCAAGATTGGATAAACATCGGAAACATAAAGAACTACCGAATTGAACTCGTGGATACGGATAAAAACGAAACTGTTTTGCTCTTACACACGTACGAGAAGTTGCTCAGAGGAGAAATATCCTCTCGAGACGCGTACGAGCAGTTGAGGAAAGTCAAAGACAAAAACGGAAACGTCCAAGGATGCAACGTCGGTTCCTTCGCCGTGAGAGAAGAGAAGAGCAGAGACGGGATGAAGAAAACCGCGGCTGAGATCAAGTTGAACAATCAGGAGAAAAAGAAGAAAAGGTATACTAATAACACGAATAAAGATAACAGTAGTAAGAAACCCTCCTCGTCGGTATCGAGATGAGAAGAGGAAGAAGCGAGAGGGAGAGACCGTCCGCTTGCGTAAAATCGAGATTCTTTGCAACCGTCAAAGAGCAGCCAAATTTGTATAAAATTCGACACAATTCCACAACCGCAAACGACACACACGAAGAAAAAACAAGAATGCACTCGGTCGCCAGACAACTCGCCATTCGCGTGGCCACGTCTTACTCGTCGTCTTCGTCGAGTTCTTACTCGTCGTCTTACTCGTCGTCCAAAACGCTCAAAGGCTTTTCACATTCCAAAATCTTCGGGAAAAGGGCGATGGTGATGAAATTTACGACGACGACGCCTCGAGCGTCCTCGGACTCTTCTTCATCGAAGAACGAGAACGACAACACGGACGAATCGAAACCGCAAAACGAACTGATCGAAGCTCTGGATAAAATCTCAAAAAGGGAAAATTTGGTCAAGAAGAACAAGAGGAAACAGCCGGATGTTATCGTGGAGAATGCGGCACATCCGCCGCCTGGTGGGTCGGCTGCTTCGTTAGGCGGCGGCGGGGGATCGAATACGGTGATGGGACCGGGCACGTCCGAAGAGTGGCGCGAGTTGGACGAGAAAGTGAACATGTACCCGAGCGAGCGAAAATTTCAAGCCATTGGAGTTAACTCGCCGGAGTTTGTTGGAGACATGGTGAAACTCGTGGAAGATACGTTGGGCGACGGGAGGAAAGTGCATCCGGAAAACGTGACAAGTAACTTGAGTAAAAACGGAAAGTATTGCAGCGCAAACATGACGGTTGTTTTGATGAATGGGGAAGAGGTGATTAATATTATGGCGAAGTTGAAAGCGGACGAACGAGTGAAGTGGTATTTGTGATTGATTGGTTTTAATTATTATCATTATTATTATTGTCAGTATTATTCTTTTGTTGCGAATTTACCCAACGCCCACAGCGGGAAGATGTTCTTATAGTTTGCGTACGTAATCATGCAGTTGTTGTTGAATACGCCCATGATATTTTCCTGCGGCCAATCGCCGTCTGGGAGTTGCTTTTTGAGCAAGCACGCGGCGGCTTTGCGCAACGGCGCGGCGTCTCTCTTCTCTTGACCGGTGGCGAGTAAGGCAAGCATAGCCCACGAGGTGTTGACGCAATGCGCAAACTCGGTTTTCCCGTCTTTTTCGTAGAGTTGATGATAGACTTTCTTTTCGCACGAGAGATAGCTTTCGCCCCATCCGCCGGTGGTTTCTTGTTGCTTGGAGAGTAAAAACTGCACCGCTTTACGCAAGTGTGGGCACGTGTCATACGTCGACCCGGTCGCAATCAAACCTAAAACACCAAACCACGTGCCGTAGGTGAAACAAATCGCCCACGAACCGTACCAGCTCCCGTCTTCTTTTTGAATGCTCTTCAAAAAGTTTCGGCCGCTTTTGCGCGCTTTTTCAATGCGGGGCACAATCGGGTGGTCCGGAAACCGTTTAGCGAACTTGGAAATCGCTTGGATAGATGCCGACGAACACTCCACGTACGGATAATCAATCATGATGTCCCCGAACGTCTCCGCCGGGTTTAAAATTTCTACCCACTTACCGGCTCGAGTGTTTTCGTACGTCGCCCATCCGCCGCTTCCTTGAGGCTTGAACCCAAATCTTTGCGTGTTTTGATAACTCAGAATCACATTTACGCAATCCGCTAATCGATCGACTGCTATTTTGTTTTTTGGGTCAATTTTAATCAAACCTTGATCTTCCATATCCATCAGCGATAGCGCGGCTTTTAAACCTTCGCTGGAGCAATCGGAAATGGGCCATCCGTGGTCTCTAGTGCTAAACGGCCATGCGCCTTTGGAGATGTGTCGGTAATATTTCTTCAGTTCCGGCGCGTCATCTCTAACTTGACTGTCGTCGATATACTTAGCGGCGTCGCGCAAACACTCGTTGAAGTTTTTTGCCAACCCGGTCGCTTCAATCGCTTGAACCGCAAACGCGCAATCCCAGAGTTGACTGCCGTTGTATCCCTGCATTTTCATACCGTCTTCGGCGACCCATAAATAGTCCCAAAATCGAGGCATGTGTTTCTCCACGCCTTCTGCGTCGCCGCTAAAGTATCTGCACAAACAGTTGAACACTTTGTTGACTGGACCAATGTCCACGTATCGCGTGTTTTCGTCTTCGTACACCACGTGCTTCAGCGCTTCTCTGTTCGCCCATTTGCGCAAAGGCGAACGGAGTAAAATAGGTTCGACTTTTGAAAGCGTGCCCCATAGCACGTCTTGCAACATTGGATGCGGGTAATATAAATCTTCGTTCGCGCATTCATTCCTGGCTTTGTTCCAGTTAATCGTGTCGTACTCTTGACAGTACAATTCCAACTTCAGCGCCTCGCTGACCGGGTTCCCGGCTTCGATTTGCGCGCGTTTGCCGTACAAATACGACATCGGTAAATACACCATCCTACAGTGACACCAATATCTCCCCGGGTGCGCTGGAAACCAATACGGAAGCAACCAACACTCGGGAGGAATTGGATTTAAACCTTTCCACTCGTAACATCCCAACATCGCTAACCAAAACTTACCCCAACTCGGCGTTTTCGTCGCCCCGCCTCTTACTTTAATCCACTCTTGCATCTTCCTCAACGTTTCCGAAGATTCGAGCTCTTCACCTAAACACCGCAACGCGACGTACGTCAACACTGAACCGAACATCGTCGAGTGTCCTTCGATGTGCAACCCAACGCCGCCATCTTCGTTGACGTGATTTTCCAAGTACCGTTTCATTTCCACTTTCACGTGCGCCGGTAACATCTCTTTCTCTTTCTTCATAATTTTCATCGCAATGATTAATCCAGGCATGAGAAACATCGGTCCGCCGTAATCCGACGGCCAGTGTCCGTCTGGATGTTGTTGTCCTTGGTAATACTCCACGCCCGCTTTGAGCGCCCGTTTCGTTTCCTTCTCGACCGTGAATTCGTCCGCGACTGCGCCGTCCGCGCTCGGCGGCGTCGTTTTCCTCTCTCTCTTCCTCTCTACCCGTCGCGCATCGAACGCGTCTCTCATCAGCGCATCTTTGCTGTGCTTTTGAACGAACCTGTTCTCTCGAAACTCTTTCCTGCGTTGGTTTTGCTTCTCGATGTCCTTTTCGGACGCGTTCGGGTCGAACGCCCACGTTTGCCGACCGACGTGTGCGTTCAACGTGTGCAGTTTCTTCTCGGCATCCAAATTTGGTTCCGAGCAGACCAGTTTCCACATTTTTTTACGATTTGTTGTAAGACGACGACGACCACGACGGATAAAGTAACAACGATATCTTCAGTATCTGGTGCGCGTCCGTGCTTTGAATCTGTTTTGCGCGCGCGAGAGATAGATAGAGAGAGAGAGAAACTCCAATAGGGAAAAAGTGAATCTAAATCCAATCTCTTTCTGCAAGCGCGCTTTAACACTTCTCTTCGTCTCCTCCGCTCTCTGTCTAGAGTTCTTAAGTTGTTGTTCTCCGCGACGACTGTTGTTCGATTGTAGTTTCGCGGGATGAAAAGTTATTCCTCGGAGGGATAAAGTTTACGAGCGAGAGAGGAACAAAAAGATATGTTTGTGTGCGTGCGTGTGCGAAAAACGTGTGCCCAAGCACACGGGAGTGGAGAAAAGCACCACATACACAATGATATCACAGGCGTTGTGTGATACCCAATCGATCCAAATTTAATCTGTTTTTCGTGTTTCGTCTTCGTTTTTTGCGTTCGCTCGCTCTCTCAAAGGTTGTTTTTAGGGAACCTCGTCGCAAAAAAACTAGTGGCTCTGAACAGAAGCACAAGAGACCATACGCTGAAAGCGACAGTTACTCAAATCTATTCGAATTTCCTCACACTTACCGCACACGCGAACGTCGAAAAGTACCCCTTTTATTCTCTTAAGAAGAGAATATAAACATGTCCTCCGCCTCTCTTCTCGCGAAAGGGTTCCAAGCGTCGGCGTTGTCCTCGCGAAGCATCGCGGTGCGTGATTGATTTTTTTTTTCTCTCTCGCTTTCGTTTTTTTTTATTCTTTTCCATCTTGTTCTTCTTCTCGCGGATATTTTCTGCGCCTAAATGCGCGCGAGTTTTACGCATTTGAGAGAGGTAGATGTGGTTGTGTGCGAGGTTTGGCTTCACTTTTACGCGAAGGAAGATGGGAAGGAGGAAACGCGCTCAACTCGCGCGAGTGTGCGCGTTCGCGAGTGGTCGCACTCGCGAGTGAATTTCGCACGCATATCCATTAATCTTTTTAGAGGAGTGTTCAAAGACTGACTTTTCGTGTTTCTAATCTTCATCCAACAAAACACGGGCACAGACGCGCGCGCAGCAGCAACAGAAGCAACGAGGAGGATCGACCACGTCTCGCGCTTTTGGTCGTCGTAAATCTTCGGTCGTCGTTAAAGCTTCGGAAGATGACGTCGATCTCGACGACATCGCGCAAGCTATTGAAGAACTCGCCAAGGAGAACGAGAAGCTTCGCATGAGTTTGGAGGAGGAGGAAGCGGCTGAAGAGGAGACCGTGGCTGCCGCCACGGCGGTTGCGACGGCGCCAAAGCCGGTCGCTGCTGCTGCTCCGGCAAAATCGGCCGGATCTGGCGCCGTTTCCGCGTTTGGCGTCCCGGTATTGACCGAGGATCCGAAGAGACACCGCGGCTTCAAGTTCCCGCAGTTGGAAGGCGACGGTTTCGGCGTTTGCGCGGTAGACGGCACGTTGGCGGGCCACAAAGGCCACCTTGGCCACAGATGGGATAAATTCAAAAACTTGAGACAAGCGATCGAAGACAACGAAGAAGGAGGGATTGAAGGTTTCTCCAGAGGCTACGAGAAGATGGGTTTCAACAGAAACGAGGAAACCGGAGAGATTACGTACAGAGAGTGGGCGCCGAACGCGAAATCGGCGTGCTTGTTTGGCGACTTCAACAACTGGGCCACCGACGCGAACGGAGTTTGGATGACCAAAAACGATTTTGGTGTGTTTGAAGTGACGGTACCGCCGAATGCGGACGGGTCGCCGGGTATCCCGCACGGCTCGAGAGTGAAGATTCATTTGGAAACGCAAGACGGTTCATGGGTCGACAAGATTCCGGCGTGGATCAAGTTCGCCGTGCAAGCGCCGGGGAACATTCCTTTCGATGGCATTTACTACGATCCGCCGAAAGAAGAGCAATACGAAATGAAATGGTCGAGACCGGATGCTCCGGAAGAGTTGAGAATTTACGAAGCGCACGTCGGCATGTCCTCGAGAGAGCCGAAAATCAACTCCTACATCGCCTTCGCGGATGAGGTTTTGCCGAGAATTAAAAACTTAGGGTACAACGCGGTCCAGTTAATGGCGATTCAAGAGCACGCGTACTACGCGTCTTTTGGTTACCACGTGACGAACTTTTTTGGCGTTTCCTCTCGATGCGGTACGCCAGACGAGTTGAAGTATTTGGTGGATAAAGCGCACTCCATGGGTATTTCTGTTTTGATGGATTTGGTTCACTCGCACTCTTCTTCGAACGTTACCGATGGTATCAACATGTTTGACGGCTCCGACGGACAATACTTCCACAGCGGACCGCAAGGCTACCACTGGATGTGGGATTCTCGATGCTTCAACTACGGCGAGTGGGAAGTCATGAGATTTTTGTTGTCCAACTTGCGATACTGGATGGAAGAGTTCAAATTCGACGGTTTCCGTTTCGATGGCGTCACGTCTATGATGTACAAACACCACGGTTTACAAGTTGCGTTTACGGGTAATTACGACGAATATTTTGGCATGGCCACGGATGTGGACGCCATGGTGTACTTGGCCTTGGCGAACGATATGTTGCACACTTTGTACGACGGTAAGGTCACGACCATCGCAGAAGATGTCTCCGGTATGCCCACGTTGTGCCGACCGGTGCAAGAAGGTGGTGTAGGTTTCGATTATCGCTTACAAATGGCCATCGCGGATAAATGGGTCGAAGTCTTATCCGAATGGGGTTCGGACGAAAACTGGGAAATGGGCAACTTGGTGTTTACCATGGAGAACCGCCGATATGGCGAGAAGTGCATCTCGTACGCGGAATCGCACGATCAAGCGTTGGTCGGGGATAAAACGACGGCGTTTTGGCTTATGGACGCGGAAATGTACACGAACATGTCCACGTTATCGCCGGATTCGCCGGTCGTTACCAGAGGTATCGCTTTGCACAAGTTGATTCGTCAGTTCACCATGGGTTTGGGCGGCGAAGGCTACTTGAACTTTATGGGCAACGAGTTCGGTCACCCGGAGTGGATTGATTTTCCCAGAGGCGACCGCGTGGAAGCCTCGACCGGTGAATTCATCCCGGGTAACGGTAACTCCTACCACTTGTGCCGCAGACGCTTTGATTTACCTGAAACAGACCACTTGAGATACAAATTCTTGGAAGCGTTTGACGCGAAGATGAACCGCGTCGCTGGTTTCTTCAAATACATGGCGAGCGACCACCAATACACGAGCTTGAAAGACGACGGCGACAAGATGATTGCGTTCGAAAGAGGCGATTGCGTTTTTGTCTTCAACTGGCACCCAGTCAACTCGTACTCGGACTACCGCATCGGTTGCAAGAAAGCTGGTAAGTATAAGTTGGTGTTGAGTTCGGACAACCCCGAGTTTGGCGGTTGGGACAACTTGTCCACGCACCACGACGGCAGCTACTTCGCAGACTCTACCGCGCACAACGGTCGCCCGGCGAGTTTCCAAGCGTACATTCCGTCTCGAACGGTTGCCGTTTTTGCTTTGGAAGAAGATATCGAAAGAGTGGGGTACACGTACGGAGAAGAGTACGTTTCCAGAGTCGTCGAAGTCTCCAACGAACACGTATAAAAAAACAATAGAAACACACATACATTCACTTTCACACGAACAAACAGCGCGGCAAAAATATACTTTTATTAACAAAAGGGACTAATATTGTTGTAATACTCCATATCACTCAGATCTATTCTATCTTTTCTTCCATGCTATCTTTCGCCGCTTTTTTCTGCCAACACGCGTTTGAAATCTTCCTCACAATCCCCATATAAAACGCTCCTTTATTCTTAACCTCTTTCTTATTCTTATTCGTCGTGAACTTGCGAATTTCGTTCGCCGCTTTCTCGCACACGTCTCTCGGAAGCAAACCCAAAAACGACTTCAATCGATCGTCGAAATCGCTCTCCCTCAACGTCCCTTCGCTATTCTCGCACGCGTGCTTAATCACCACCTCCACATCATCTGGTGCAGTCAACACTTTCAATCCTTCTCTTTTCGTTTTCCCTTCCTCTTTCGTGTTCACTTCTTTCCCTTCCTCCTTTTTCGCGCGTCTCACCGACTTCGGTTCTTGATACGTCTTACGTTCGCATCTCTCCACCGTCACCGGTCTGCCTCTGAACAGAGTATCGTGCAACTTCATCGCTTTCTTCGCCGCTTTCGCGGTGGTAAAATCCACGAACGCAAACCCTTTAAACTTTTTCTGCTTCCCCGGCGTCCCTTCGCCGTCGCCTCCAGCCATTCGAATTTGCCCAACATCTCGTCCACATCCTTGTCTGTTCAAGTTCGCTTTCAACCACGGCGCGATATCCTTCGCTTTCGTATCGAACGGCATTTGACCGAAAAACAACGTGTGCATTTCCCCGTTCTTCTTGTCGTTGTTGTTTGTCTTTTTATCATCATCGTTTTTATCTCTCTTCTTCTCTTTTCGTTTCTTTCTTCTTTCATCTTCGCCGTCGGCGCCGTCGTCCTCTTCTCGCTCACGTTTCGTCTTCTTCTCCTTCTTCAATTTTTTTTCTCTCTTGTGCTTCTCCTTGGACTTTTCCGTCGCGAGCTCTTCGAACTCGTTCATTTTCTTCGTATCGCTGCTGCCTTCCTTCCGTTCTCTCGTTTACACGCAAAGGGCTGCGCGTGAAGAGATGATTTTTTGTGTCGATTCCATTCTGTTCAAGAGCTTTCGAGAGGAGAGGGAAAAAGGACCAACGCACACGCCTGACAAACGCCATCGAAAGAGAGAGAAAAAGCGAGAAAGGAGGGAAACGCACAGCTGTAACCGTAAACGATGATGCTTAAGTAATTCTTCTTTTAATTCTTCTTCTCTACCTAGTGAATTTCAACGCCGTTTTCTTTTAAACTTTCCAGAAGCGCGGAGAGCTTCCCGCCGAACCGTTTCCTCTTCGGCTGGAAACTCGCGCGTCGCCCGCTGTATTTTTCGTTCTTTTTCGACGTGCTCGATTGTAAGCCTTCGAAATTGATCGCATCTAACTGGATTTTCTTCAATCGTTCGGCTAAGAGTTTCCCGATGTGTTTACACGCGCTTTTATCCGACGTCGACGCGAGTCTTTCTCTTCCCTCTGCTTTTTGTTCTGTTGGGTTGCTCTTGTTCTCATCATCAGTGCTACTACTATTACTATTATTATTTTCTTCGTCTCCTATCTTCCTCCTCGCGATCCTCGTCCTATCCTCTAACGTGGACGCCGAAGCGACGATGTGCCCGTCCGCCGGTCGAACGACTCGGCCAACCACGTGGCGGTTGCTAAAAAACACCTGCAAACGATGCGCTACTTTTCCCCCGATTGATGCGACTGCCTCGGATGATGATGACATTCTTTATACACACAGAGAAGATGTAAAGTATTTTCTCAAACTCCTTCTCAAACTTCCAAAAAAGGAGTCGCTCTGACCGCGCGTTCGTTGATTACGTATATAAATGCGCCTCTACACCTGCAAACGAACCGAAAAGTCTCGTCCTTTCTCTCTCTTCTTTTTATCCCCTCTTGTGCTCTTTGCTCTGTCAAAGTTTTTCACGGAGGAGTTTCAAAAGCGCAGATATTTAGGGTTTTTGAATTTTTGAGGCAAAAGAAGAGAATTTCTTGTTCGTTCTTCCTTCAATACATTTTGTACATATAACTGTTCGTTCTTTGCGCATCATCATCAAAGAGAACAAAAGTACGCGTCGAGAAGAGAAGTGGCGCACATAAAATCACGAAAGCGGTGCGAAAAGAAATCTTTTACTACCTCGTGCGCT
>Ga0181563_10006970_pt1 | contig 10053 bp, 5 predicted proteins | sample 011ome_25_FD_133759 | JGI IMG/M metagenome (GOLD analysis project Ga0181563, IMG submission 133759) | Coastal salt marsh microbial communities from the Groves Creek Marsh, Skidaway Island, Georgia - 011512CT metaG (megahit assembly) | ecosystem: Environmental > Aquatic > Marine > Intertidal zone... | reverse complement strand
CGTGTACCCATCTTTCTCCGGTATCGTCACGTCCACTCCAGTCTCTAACAACTGTTTCACGATTTCTGTCTGTCCAGCCAACACGGCTGCCAATAACGGCGTCTGTTCCGTCGCTTGTTCTTGTTGGTTTAAGAACGAAATCGGATCGTCAACGACTTCAAGCAAGGTCGTGAAGTATTCCAAATCGCCTCTCCGTGCGGCCGTTTGCGCTTCCCCGGAGAGAAGATCTTGTTGCCCGTTTACGACTACTTTTAATATCAGAAAGCTAAAGATAAAGAAGATATTTAAGCATAGCGGGACTCTTCTTATACTTCTTCTCGTCGTCATCATCATCTTTTCTCGTTTGTTCTTCTTGTGTGTTCCTTTCTGTCGAGTTTCTGAAGTGTCTTTTTTGCAGAGAAAATCACATGAGAGAACTGCAAAAAAAACACGAAGGTGGTGAATTTATATATCATCGCTGTTTTGATACTCTCTCTCTCTCTCTCTCTCTCTCTCTCTCTATTTATGATGCGGCGAATACATCAGTTTGGTACGTCGTTTTTTATTACTGCGACATCTCTCTCTCTTCTTTTCTTTCCTTCCTTCCTTGTTGTCTTTGGAGAGGAGGAGGAGGAAAAGAGGATTTGATGCGTTTGATTTTAGTGTAGATGAGATGATGATTTTGGACGATGACGACGGTTCGTTTTTCTCTCTCTCACTCTCTTTCAACGCGCTGGTATCGTCTTTTTGTGCTGAGAAAATCATCTCTCAATAATCTATCTGTGATGATGAATAACATCATCAAAAACAGGCATCGCATTCACCGTCTTCGTCGCCGTCTGGGTATCTCTGCTGCACCAGAGCGGCGCTTTGAAGAAGACACTTTCTTCTCACGGCAACAACAACAACAAGAACAAGAGTGCTCTGCTAAAAAACTTCTTTAACTTCTTCGATGATACTCCTACTACGTCTGCAAAAACGACCACGGATTCTTCCTTGCACGTGTTTCTCTGGTGCCTTCCACTGATTTGCACGGTCGTATTCGGAGTCTACTCGTTAGTTTACATCGTGCACTCCGTGATATTTTTCCCAACCTGTCCGAAAGCGGCGGAAACGTTAAAGAAGGACATGAAACGAACGCAGAACGAGTTAGTCAAACTAGGCGTTTTTACTCCGAAACAGATGCGAGAGATGAATAAAGCACAATAATAAACGAATAGTAGTAGTAAATAGCAGATAAAATAGAGCGTTGTTTTTAGAATACATGTGTACAATAAGGCTAATATAGGTAATAATACAAATCATCATCCATCTCTTTCTCTCTCCAAGTTACGACGACGAATAGAAGCTCTTCGGAAACATCTTCTCTAACGAACCGCCGAGAATCAAATCTCTTTCCTCCTCCGTTAGATCCTCAATCTCGTTCACTATTTGCGACGCCTTCTCGTATCCGCACTCGTTGACGACGAATGGGAAATCGCTCCCCCAGACTAATCGTTCCGCACCAAAATGTTTGACTAAATCTCTCACTTGCTCGAACGTTGATTCGTACGGCCATTCTATTTTCTCGCCGGCGGCGACTCGAAACTGCGCCGAGACTTTCACCGAGACCTGCGGAAACTTTGCTAAAGAGAGTACTTTTTGCCAATTCGGGTCGCTAATACCTCTGGCAAAACCGAAGTGATCGATTAAAACCCGCGTTTTTGGAAACTCCGTCATCAATTCGCACATTTCCTCGTACGATTTATCCAGCCCGTGAAAGCACATGAAACCAACAACCGCGTCTTTATCGCCGCACATGCGAAACATTCTTTTACCTATATCGTTCGTCATCTTCTCCTTTTCTGGCCACAAACCTGGGTTAAATCGAACAGCTTTAAACGCGCCCGCGGGATGTAACAGCTTTTCCAACTCTTTCTCTCCGTTTACGTTTGGAGACGGATTCGCCAACGCGCACAGGACGAACTTTCCAGGATATCTGTTGACAGCTTTTTCCAAATACTCGTGGTCGAAGAGCAAGTTTATCGGTTGCACAATCATAGCCCCCGCGACGCCCGATTTGGCTTGAACTTCGACCAACTCCTCCACAGAACCAGGCACCGGTGGAACTTTACCTTCCTGGTAGCTGTACTCTCCAGGCGTCGGCCACACGTGCAAGTGCGCGTCTAAAACTTTTCTCGATTTTGACGACGACGACGACGACGACGACGATGGGTTTGATGCCATCGAGACGATGATGGTTTTACTTTTACTTTTACTACTCTTACTGCGCGAACTTTTTCGACGAGAACAAAACTTCGACGACGCGGTTAAAGTTTTAAAACCGAAGACTCTGCCCGCGATGAGAGAAGAAGAAGGAGAAGAGAGAAAGTGTTGCAGAAAAAGCATTCGCTCTCACTATTTATTTTCTTTGTGTAAGTGAGGAGAAGAGAGCGGTGACTTTGAATACTACTATAAAAAAATTCGGCTTGCGTATTACCCTAATGTGAGCGACAGCACTCCGCTCGCTACGTCACGTTTTCAAACGTGTTTCTAATGCATAATCTGTTTTGTATTTCGTCTATTTCTTTTTACTTTACTTAACTTACTCTGCGTCGTGCTTCTTTTTTCCTCTCCTTCACGACTTTCGCTTCGTATTTTTCAATCTTCTTCGAAAGCGCCTTGACTTTTCTCGTATCGGTTCTTTGCTTAAGAAACTTCCATCTGCGAACGATTTGTGTTTGCGAACGACCAGGAACGGTGACAAGACTGAAATCTACATCCAATTCGTTCATTTCGTCCGAAATGCACTGTTCTTTCACTTGTTCCAACAGAGAGGCGTCGTCGTCGTAGCCTCCCCAGGCTCCGTTCTCCACCATGAAATCCCCTTTTTCGCCCGCAGCTAGGACGTTTTTCCAGTGAGTGAAACACGATTTTTCCGAACGATTACCGCCCAACTTCTTCGCGACGACGGTCCAACTAATGTTGTCTAAAAATTCCCCGTGTTTACCGTCTTCCGGGTTCCCGAGCTCGATGTCGTGTTCTTCGTAATACTCCTCCATGATTTTTCGGAACTTTGCTCGTTCCTCATCGCTGAATCGCCCCTTCTTTACTTCTCCTCTGTTTTCGTCAAAAATATCAAAAGTGCTGCGATATTTATCGCGACAATTTTGGCCATCGCGTCCAAGCCTCTTTCCAATCTCATTCCAAGCGGTGTTGCCGTACCTATCCACTAAGCTTTTCAATCGCACCTTTTCTTCGTCGGACCATTCTTTGTTCCTGAGCTCGTCCGCACCTTTCGCCGAACGAATGAGCGTTCTCCGAATGCGTTCATAGCACTGCTGCGGATTTCTCGTGTTTACTTCGGCGCTAATTTCGTAGTATATAGTTTTATCCAGTTCACGTCGACTTTGGTTTCGTTCTCTCAACAAGAACGAGTAGTCTTTGCGGTTGAACTTGTCGAGACAGCGGTTGCTTCTACACCACGTTTCTAAAGCGTTCGTCAACGCTTCCTGCTCCGTCTCCGACCACTGTCCATACTTTTGTCCTTCGAGATTGTGTGCGTTCCACTTCCAATTCTTTCTTCCGTCTTGTTCTCCTGCAACTTGTTCGTCGTCATCGTCGTCGTCGTCGTCGTTGTTGTTTTTCTTTGGCTTTTTTCTCGATTTGTCTGCCCGTGGTTTCAAAATCTCCTTCTTCTTCCGTTTTCTGGGAACGGATTGTCCCCGGTGTTCTTGTACCTCTTCTTCTTCTTCTTCTTCTTCATAAATCTCGTATCCATCTACCTGTTGTAATGGTAGCTCTTGTTGCGTTCGTCCGTTTCGTTGATTCTCTTCTGGTTCTTCTTCTTCTTCTTCTTCTTCAACTTCTTTCTTCTTCTTCTTCTCAATTCGCCGCCCAATTTTCTCCTTCGTCTTGTCCTTCCCCTTCTCCTTTTTCTTTTTCTTCTTCTCCTTTTTTTCCCGCTTCCTTTTGTCCTTCTTCTTGTCCTTGTCCTTCCTTACCTTCTTGGCGCTCTCTTTCCCCAAAAGGGAAGAGAACACCGCCTTCAGGTCACCCATGAGCTATCAAGAGAAGGAGAGAATTTCTGAAGAAAATGCGAGAAACAGGATGGAAGAGAAAATTTGATTTAAAAAGAAACAACGCGTAATTGTGTTATTCCCGGTTTTTTATTAGTTATTAAAGCTTGGAAATTAATTTTATACACATGAACATTTTACACTCGCCTAGATTTCAATGTTCTCGGGAATAAAATTAATTTAGTTTTTTATAAATTCGATGAATTCTCCATATTACACCTAAATAACTAAATAAATACAAATACATTTAATTTATGATATAATCACTTTTTCGCATCATTTACGTGAAATTTAGAAATCGTGCATATCTATTTATCTCTCTTTGTGGTTGTTTTGAAGAATATTTTTTTCAGAAGAATTAAATAATTTCCCAAAATAAAGTGAATTTTATTAGAAATAAATGTGATCGGGATACAAACGAAATATTTATATTATTTCAAATCAGATGACGAAAAGTAGGGGGTCGAATGAAATCGTAATAGTATTTAAAATTAATTTTTATTTTCTAAAATTTTAAAAGTTCCTCACAAGGAAGAGGGAAATCTCTTCTATTTTTTCTCATCCATCATCTCCGATAAAGAAAGAGGAAACTATCATGTCCTTCGCCTCCTCTTTGTGCACGTTTCTGCCCTTTACATCCTCTAGAAGTGATAAGCGCGTCTCCTCTTTGAAAAGAAGCTCAGTTCACCATCGCGTCCGAAAAAGTTGTAATAAAAATGGAAATTCTTGTTCTCCGATTTTGAGAGCTGTTACAAACGATGATGATGGACAAAACAGAGTAGAAGAAAACGAGTGGACGTCCACAACGTTTCAGTTGGACAGGATTCTCGAAGTCGCGATCAAAGCAGCCAACGAAGGTGGATACATAATGCGTAAGTTTGGTTCTGAGGGTGCGGATATCGTCAAGACTAAAGTAAACACGAGAGATTTGTTAACGCAATACGACAAAGAGGTCCAAGACATCATTTGCTCGAAAATAAAGTCGAACTTTCCTAACCACCGAATACTTGGCGAAGAAGACGTCGCTCCAGGCGCAGATGCAGCCATAAAAGCAACCAAAGACGCTTTCATTCCGAAACAAAATAAAAACGACGATGGCGAAGACCCGAATGGCGATTACGTGTGGGTGATAGATCCAATCGATGGGACAACCAACTTCGTCTCAGGCATGCCACTCTCCGCCATTAGCATCGGTGTCTGTTCGCTCGAGACGAAAGAAGTCGTCGTCGCTGTCATTTACGACCCGTTTCGTCGCGAAACGTTTCACGCGATTAAAGGTCGCGGTGCTTTCATGGATGAACGAAAGATATCCGTCGATAACTGTTCGAAAATAGATGATTGTTTGGTTGCCACCGGGTACGCTCCGACCGAAGAGAGCAGTCGCTTCCTCCTCGAAACGACCACTAACTTGACCAAATACCCCGTCCGCTCGATTCGTATGCTCGGTAGCGCGGCGATAATGTTAGCCTGGGTAGCTTGTGGAAGAGTATCGTGTTACATAGAAGAATCCTTAAACGCGTGGGATACTGCCGCGGGTGCTTTGCTCGTTGCCGAAGCCGGCGGCGTTTTCACCGACTTCTCCGGAAAAGAGTACGACATATTCACTCGAGAAACGCTCGCGAGTTCAGGGAACACGGAGGTGCACAAATTACTTCTAGACGCCGCCGGCACGACGACGACTGCGTCGGCGCAGAGGTAGGAGAAGAGCTCGTCGTTGAAAAAGAGGAGTGTTACAAATATAGAGAGAGTAGCTGCTGCGTTGTTTAAGAACTAGTAAGTACTGTAAAGAAGTCGCCGAATTCCTGAAATCCAAAGCGAGAGAGATTTGTGTCCTCAGAAGAAGACTTACTGAGTTGTTCATCTCGATACCCACAGAACGACAACCCAACACTACGAATACTCACACTAAGAATAACAACAAACACAATAATGACGATTCGAGTCCATCTTCTCCCGTACGCGCCGTCCAAAGAGGAGAAGGAGTTATTCACGAGCGGTTTGAGAGGCGAAAACGTGCACAACAAGCGAGTCACGAAACGGTTTGAAAATCTTCTCTCGAGAAGAGGAATAGGAGAAGGGAATTTTACATCGAACAACAACAACGTCACATCGTCATCCATAATAGCCCGGATGAACCCGTTTAGTACCGATGAAAACAACGCGTCTTGTCTGGTGAGCTGCGAAGGGTCGAAAGGAACTTTACGATTTTCGAAAATCGATTTTGACGACCGCTCGATTGTACGAAAATATCAACTTCAAGTCGAGGACGAGGACGACGACAATAATACTAACGTTGACGATGAAAAGAAAACCGGGAAGAAAAAGAGAGTGGTGAACGCGAGAGATGTCGCACACTTTGAGTTCATAGACGACAATCAGATCGTATTCGCGCAGAGAAACTCAAAGAATATTCTCTACGCCGAGTTGACGAAAGCGGTGCACTCGCCCTCGCAAGTGTACTTGTTCGGCAAACACGAAAATCCCGTCTCGTGCTTAGCGGTTAACGCGAATTCAAAAATTGATATCGTTGCTTCAGGAGCGACAGATGGATCCTTATTCGTGCACACCATCAAAGATGGTAAAAAAGTCGGGTCGTGTCGAAGGGCGCACGATGGAGAAGGCGGCGTGAAGTGCGTTTCGGTAGTTAGAGAGATGGAGGAAGAGGAAGAGGAGAGCAACGGGGATATTATCGTTGCATCCGGCGGTACCGACGGAATCGTCCGGATATGGATCGTAGATTCGGACAATATTCGCCTGAAAATGTTGTGTAGACTAGATAACGGAGTTTCGCCGATTTCGTGCGTTTCCTTGAAGTATTACAAATCTTCTTCGTCTCCGTCTCTGTCGTTTGCGAGAATTTTTGTTGGATCGAGCAACGAGGGAACGTTTCGCGTGTGGAAAAGTACACTATTCAAATCTGGAGGAGATATTAAGAACGCAGATTGGAGCGTCGAGCTTTTACAAAACGCGGTGGCAAAGCGGTTGCGAGGAAATTTCAACAACTCCGTCGACGTTGAGTCTTGTTCGGTGAGCGAAGACGGGAGGTCTGTCGCCTTTTCTTCAAATGGCGTGAACAGTGAAAGCGATGTCGTCGAAAAGTCCATACTACAAGTTATGTGTCTGAAAAGAGATACTAGTAGCGATAATAGCGAAGAGAAACAACAAAAGGAAGAAAAATGGGTTACGCAGGCTGCAACTGAAGATTTAGGCCCGCTTTGCGGTTTGCGCTTCCTCGGTTCTCATCGACTCTTCGCACCGAGCAAAGAGAACGGAGTTCCACGAATCCTGGACGGAAATTTGAAACCAAGCAGGGTAGTGGCAGCGGATGGTGTTACTTCAAAGCCAGTTACTAGAGCAAAACCTCTCCCGCATCTTCCACCCGCTGATAAAGAGGATGAGATAAAGAGAAAGCAAACAACGAGCTCTTCGGAAATAAAGAAATACGAAGACGAGAGCGAGGAAGAAGAGGCAGATTATGACGACGACGGCGACGACAAAAGATCATCGAAAGAGAACGCAAGTATTTCTCCACCAACGATAAAGAAAGTATCGTATCCATCAATGTCATTTTCGCCAACTGTAAACCTCGAGGATATTTGGAATAGTTCGAAAAGAGAACCGCGAGTTTGCGACACCCGACGTTGGTCCCCAACTAGTCTATTGCTGAAAAACGGACATCCGACGCGTGTAGATTATTAGATGTATAAAAGAATATATAATGTACAACAGATTTCTATGTATGTATGTAGCTAACAGAACAGCGTAATTCACTCGCCATTCTCGTCGTAATATCGATCAGAGGCTCCTTTGCTCCCAGTTGGTCTCGAAAAGTGCTTTGACGCGCGCACATTCACGGAGCGCATTACCGCTTCACCTTCTTTGATGCTCATTTCCAAAGCTTTGCTCGCGCTATAACCTCGATGCTCGGTCAAGCGAGAAGAAGCGCTCGAGCTGCGAGACAGCGCAGCGGCTCTCTTTTCAAAAAACGCTTGGAGTTTCCTAGAGTTGTGTAAAAGCTCCGCGTCTCTTTCTTCTCTTTCTTCTTCTTCTTCTTCTTCAGAAGTTGCATTCGTGGTATTCGTCAGAGATAAGATGTCTCCGTCGTCCGTGTAATCGTCGCTTTTTGGAGATGCCGCTGCAGCTTCAAAGCTTGCCCATGAACCAAGAGGTGCGAGGTTCACGTCGTCGTTTGCCGTCTCACGCAAACTGAGCGAAACCGAGGAATCAGTCTTGCGAAGTTTCTCACCCGAGGCTCTGTTCTTCCTATGTGGCGATACTCCGCAATAATGCGGAGAATTCAAGAACTCGCGCGCTTCTAAAGACAACTCGTCGTCTTCTGGGATTTGGTGATCATCGAAAGCATTGAAATTATTATTATTTCTGCTGCTCGTTCGAGACAAGGGACGACTCGAGGCGCGAGACGACGGAACAGTCGGAATCCCCTGCGCAGAGTCCGAACGATACAGAGACGCCGAGCTATTACATCGACTCGTTTGACGTTCGAGAAGTCGCCTATTGATATCCCTCAATTCTTCGATTTCATCCTTAGCCATGCGCAAAAGTGAGTCTTGCATCTCGATGCGTTGTTGCTTCATTTGGAGTCTCTTGGTCGCAGATGCCGCCGCCGCTGAATCAGAAGATGTAGCCGAAGATACTGGAGAAGACGGAGAAGATGGAGATGATAGCGATGAAATCATGTTATTATTATCATCCATATCGTTCAATCCGAGGGCATTCGACCACGCCGCGATATTGTCTTTTTCATTCTCAGATGTTCGAGACTTGAGCGCACGTTTGACGTTCTCAAACTCGCTTTTATTTTTGGCCGCTTTTTCCTTTTCGATGCGGAGCTCTTCTTGTACTCTCTCCAACTTTACTTGTTCTCTCGATAGCATCTCTTCGTGCGCCTCCCGCACTTTTCTAAGTTGCGCACCGTAATATGCACCAGCGTCGCTTTCCAACGCAGTTTCGAGTTCCTCGTTTTTACTTTCCAAAAACGTGTTGCGTTTCTCTATTTCCTCAAGCCTCAGGCGCAGAGTGTGCGTTCTCTTATCCTTTTCGTCCATTACCTTTTCGTGTTCTTCTATCGTTTTCGCAAGCGCCGCTCTCATTTCCTTTTCGACTAATGTGAAGTTTTCCTTGGACTCTTCGAGTTCGCGCTTAAACTCTCTCGCTCGGATTCGCGACCGACTGGCTTCAATCATGAGCGCTTCATTTTCTTCTCGAGATGCTTCTTTGTGCGCTACGAGTTCATCTTCGAGCCGTTGCGCTTCTCGCATTGCCTGCACAGATCGATTATCTGCGGCAACATTCGCTTTTGCTGCATTCTCCATCTCTAACGTCGCTTTCTCGAGCACCTCAGATACTACTTTCGCTCTCCTCTTCTTTTCGCTCGCTCTACTATTCTCTTCTGCTTGCTCCTCCTCTTCCTCCTCGTCTCTGTTCGAGGACGAAGATTCAACGTACTCTTGCACTTGCTGCTGAGCGCTGAGCACATCCAAACAGCTCTTCAATTTGAATCGTTCAATCTTTAATTCATTCGTTTCCTTCGTAAGTTCAAAGCGTTCAGTTTCCCATCCCTCGTTTCGTTTTTGCGCCATGCTGGCGAGTTCTTTATACCGGCGAAGTTGGAGACGTAACGCGGCTACTTTCGAGTATAACTCGGTTTCACCATCTTCCTCATCGATCAAAGATAACGCCACGCGTTCTTGTTTCTTATTTACCGCAAAAGTATCCTCGTTTGCTTCTTCTCTTCCTTCTCGTTCTGTACTTCCTTCTTTTTTTGGTGTTGTTGTCGGAGTGAGCGCTAAGATTTCAGCCACTCGTTGCACGCGTTCGAGGACATTCTGCCGTCGCAACTCGCGCTCTTTTTCCTTCTCGACGTCGAATCCAGACTGTTTATCTTCTTTCGTCGTGTGCTCATTTTCTTCTTCTTCTTCCTCGCGAAAAGTCCTATTTTTGTTCCTATTAATTTTTTGGCCTCCCGTTGCTGAAAATGGAGAGGAGGAAGAGGAGG
>Ga0181563_10006965_pt1 | contig 10061 bp, 10 predicted proteins | sample 011ome_25_FD_133759 | JGI IMG/M metagenome (GOLD analysis project Ga0181563, IMG submission 133759) | Coastal salt marsh microbial communities from the Groves Creek Marsh, Skidaway Island, Georgia - 011512CT metaG (megahit assembly) | ecosystem: Environmental > Aquatic > Marine > Intertidal... | reverse complement strand
GTATTACTGCCAAATACATTGTCGCAAAAATCTAAAGACAGACTAACGTACTGCATAGGCGTTCTAGGCGATAACTTATGTGCGTTTTGGAATATATTATTAAGAGTTTGTTCTTCGCCTGTAGTGAGATTTGACGTTTTTGTCATACCTGTTAATGGCGGGTTATTCCTGTACGGATGTACAGATAAAGGTGTTGTATTAGGCTCATCTGTGCCAGCTTCTAAGACATCAGTTAAACCAGCCGCACCAGTTTCTTCAATAGATAAGCCGTACTTTTCTTTTAAATAACCTTGTATAGCCCATCGGTTATGGCGGCTTAATAAAGCATCAAAGATTAATACTTCATAAATCGTTCCTGACGTTTCCTCACCTGCGATATTCTTCATTAGGTTAATTACAACGTCATTATCTAGCTTTATATTAGCAGCAACAGCTCCACCATAATTATTAGCGTTATTGACATCAACAAATTGAATTTCCGTTGGCCCAGTAGCCGCCAAGACCTCAAAGATTGCAGGAGCACCGTTTGTAACAGTAACAGAGCTTGTAGCTGTCTGGGTTGTATCAGTTGCATCTTGGAATGTAAATTTAGGCTCTATCTCATCGGAATCTTTCTCTTGAACAAAAGTCCAGTCTGATTCAGTGTCGGCAGAGTCGCAAGATACAATAACATTAGTAGCGGTAGAGGCTGTATAAGTTATAGAGCCGACTACGAACATATGAAAGCGAGTAGGGAAGTTGTCTATATTCGCGCAGCTTAAATGCTCTGTGCCATCAAATGCTATACGCTTGTTAGCTAAGTCATAAGTAGGCGCATCAGCAGCCGTATTTTGCTCAAAGACGTATTTGTTTTGGCTTTTATCAACCCACTGATATACAGGTCGATCTTGTACAGGTACGCCATCACCGTCATTAGCGTTTGGGTCTGCACCGTCAAGCCATAACAGTAAGTTATCGTATAAGTGATAAGGCGTAAAAAGCTGGCTCATTCAATGTATCCAATAGCGTTAATGTTCCAGTTTAGTAAAGTGGGCGAGCTATATGAAGGCTGTCGCAAAGACCTATCTATTGTGCAGTAATAAAGTCTATTCCTATCCTCAGCAATTAAACTATCACTTTCACCGCTTACGCCTTGCGTATACATAACAAAGAAAGGGTATCTAGGCATAAAATGACCGAGATAGTCAATCATTGAAAAAGACTTTTGTTGACCGTTTATTCTAGTAGTAAAAGCCTCATCAGTCGTATCTTCAAGGTCAGATTCTTCAAAGTTGTTAAGTTTTATATTTAACTTTTGCGGAACTTTTCTTGTATCAGAAAGTAACGGATTACCTTTATTGTTTCGTTTTATTGTTGCTTCATAAGGCGTGAAGTTAGGCGGAGTAAATGGCGCAGATACATTAATACCAGAAGTTACCCACATACCAGCCGACATAATTGATATGTAACTTTCAGTAGTCCAGCCGACAGTGGTAATTTTTAATCGTCTTACACTCAAGTTTCCATCAGTCCACATAGCACCGAATGGCTTGTATAGATTATCAGCAGGTTTGTAAGTATTAGTATAAATACTACCAGCATCAGTGAACTCAGTGTCTACATCACCCGAAGTATCGTTATCATAATGAATTGTAATACCTTGAAATCTAGTTAGGTTATGACCATAAATGCAAAACCCATTCATATCTAACAATATAGGTAGGGTTATTGTAATAACAGCCTGAGTAGAGTTAGCTATCTTAAATGTAGTACCAGCGTTTTCGTCTATGCAATTCTCAAAGCCGTGACCAGTCGCAGCAGTGCCGCCTGAGTAGGCTATTGTGGTTGGCAAACTTGCGGTTTGTTGATTTTTCTTGCGCCAGTATTCGTGATGCAATTCGTTTTCTACTAAAAGTGCTCCAGCCATTATGAACCCACCAATGCGTTTATTTCAAGACCATCTTCGGTCGCTTCATTTATAGCTTCTATGATACGTCTTGCGCCTTCAGGGTCAATAGAGCCGTCTACTGTTACGTTTATAGCTTGTGGTGCTTGTATTATCTCATCGTTAGCCGCTGGCTGTACTGGTGCTCCTTGAGCTGCTGCTGCACCGCCACCGCCACCACCACCGCCGCCACCACCGCCTCCGCCGAGTCTGCCTGCCGCAGATGCAACGATGGCCGCAGCCCTTATTCCACCAAATATTTTTTCTTGTGCTGATGCTGCCGCTGCTCTCGCAGGAGCGTCTGGAGTTGGAAGGCTAAGTTGTGATTGTGCCGCTAGACCCATATTTACAGCAGTTGTTCTCGCGTTATCTGCAAGAGCCATACCTGTTTCAGCAATTACTATTGCTTTTCTGATTGTTTTACTCTTACCAGCAAATGCACTTAAAAGCTGTATACCAGATTGTACGCCTCGCTTTCTTGCTTCATATTCAAACTTCTCTGCTTTCTTTGCATCTGTTATTTTCTTGTCATTAAACTCTGCATCTGCAAGCCTTTCTTTTTCTCTTCTAATTGCAGCTAACTCATCTAATCTTCCATATTTAACGACTGCTGCTTCATACTCAAGTTCCGCCTGAGCGTAAGCGGTTTCAAGTCTTAGTGCATCGGCTTCTGCAATATCACCCTCTTCTCGCATTCTGCTTTCTTTCATTAAATCTTCTTTAATCTGTAATCTATTTCTTACTAATTCCATTTCGGCAGCAGCTTCAGCCTTAATTTCAAGTTGCTTTTGCTTTGCGGCAGCTTTTACAGCCTCTTGCGCTTTTTTTTCTGCGCTTAATATATCTTGTAGTTCCTTTATTCTTACCTGTACAGGGTCTTCTCGTTTTTTCGTTCTACCACCTACAGTAGAAGATGCGCCCCTTTGCTTAACCGCTTTAGGAGTTCGGGTAAAATCTACATTTTTTGATCTACCGCCTACAGTTCTACTTGAAGTTCCTGTTTCCTCACCCAATAAGCGAGCTAACTCCTCTTCAGGAGTCTCAGTTATTTTATCAGCTAAAATACCGAGCGCATTTGCAAGACCTAAAGTAGCCTTTGTTGCTATAGCGGCAAACCCAAACTCGTCTGCAATAGCGATATTTAATCTTTCAAAATTGTCTGCTGCCAAGTCTGCCGCACCAGATAAGCCGCCACCTGTACCCGCGCCAGCAAGCTGATCTTGTAAGGTTTTAATAATAACTGCTTGTGCGCCTTGTAAGTCACCGCTTCTTTGTAATACGGTTATTCTTTCTTTTTCTTGTTTAGTGAAAGAGATACCAGCGCGAGTCAACCCAGTCATATTTCTAGCAGGGTCTTCTAAAGCCTTACCTAACTGTTTAGCACCTGAAGATGCTGTCTGACCCATTGCCGCGCCAATATCAACTGTAAGACCAAGAGCAGATTCAAAAACATCACCAGATATTGCTTTAAATGTTAAAAGTACGCCTTGAGCGTTACGCATTTCATTAGCAGATGCCATTGTTGCTGTAGCTAACCCAACAGCCATCTCATTTAATTGTTTAGATGTAAAGCCAGCCGTACCCCCTGTTGATTTAACAAGAGCTTCAACTTTTAACATTTGTAATTCGTATTCTTGGAATACCTTAAGAGAGTTTCTTGCAGCAAAAGCTAGACCAACAAAACCAGCAGAAAGTGCTAGCCCCTGTATGCCTATTCGACCCAAACCTGTAGCTATAAAAGATAATCGACCAGATAGACCATTCAATGGCCCTTGCAATGCTGCTGTCGCAGTAGAGGCGTTTCTAAAACTTTTAGCTAATTTTTCGTTAGTCTTTATTAGTTTTTCTTCTTTTTTTGTGAGCTTACTACTAGCAGCTGCCGCCTTCTCTTTCATCTTAGCAGCTTCTTGGTAAGCTCTTATTTCAGCTCTTTTAATAGCGTTAGCTTTTTTTACTTCATCGCTATTTTTCTTAATTGCATTTTTATTTTGGTTAGTTGACTGGATAGCCTTTTGCTTTCTAGCAGCCTCTTCTCTGTAAGCGTTTATCTCAGCCTTTTGAACTGCCAGTTTAATTTTTGTAACTTCTTTTTCTTTAGCTTTAGCAGCAGCGAGTTTTTTGGCAGCATCGCTGCTCTCTTTCATTTTTTGTATAGATTCTTTTCTTTTTAGGTTTTCTCTGTTGGCATTGATTTCAGCCCGCTTCATTACTCTGGCTTGCTCGGCATACGCCTTTATTTCAGCCTTCCGTATAGCGGTTGCTTTCTTCTGTTCTTCTGTTTGGCCTTTTTTAGCTCTTGTAGACTTATTTGTAGCATTAGTCTCTTCATTAATAGACTTGGCAGTCTTACCAGACTCCACTGCTAACTTCTTTAACTCTTTGTTAGCTTCTTTTATATCAGAAGTGTCTGCTTCAAATATCAGTCTTGCGATTGTGTCTGCCATTGTTTTAGCCTTTCTTCATCTAAGCCTAAAATGGCATTTATTTGCCATCTATCTAAGTGTTCGTCATACAGTTTAGAGTAAGCCAATATATCTTGCAGACTTATACTCTCCACACCTTTAGAGATTAGACAGTAAGCATTCCAAGTGCTGATAAGGTGGTCGTCAAGGGTAGGCTGGTCGTGCAACTCTCTAGGGGCGCGACCAGATATTCTCTCAATAGCTTTCCACTGCTCTAGCCTTGTGGATTTACTACCCTTGATTCTACCGTTAGCAAAAAAAACCCATTTGCCAAACGCGATTACTTTTTCGGCTTGGCTGTCGTAAAATTTGACCTGTCAGCCATAAAAGTGTCAATCTGATCTCTGATGTAAGGAGCTTTTGTGTATAACTCCTTGCATAACTTTTTAGTAAACTTTTCGTCTGTTCCGCGCCAATCTATTGTTGATGCAACCAAACTATCTATAGTCATTAACTCATCATCAAAGTCTTTGCTTGCTCTAAGAGCTTCCATATATGCTTTCTGCTGCTTCTTTGCTTGCGCTCGGAATACAGGAGAGTCCATACCCATTACTTTAATGAAAAGACCTGTTTCATTACCTTGGTCGTCAATAATTTCTATTTCAGAGCCAGCTTCGTGTAAATCAGTTGTATATAGTTCACTTACTTTCATAAATCACCCTTTTTTAGTTAAGTAAAGCCCCGACTAGCGAGGCTATTGGTTTAAATTATAAAGCTGTGTCGATTGTTAATGCACCAACAGTAGGGCTAGAAGCTACCGCTACGAAGTCCATAGCAACAGATAACAAGCCTTCACCGCCGACTTCAACAGCACCAGTAGTATAGATGATTTTAGGTAAATCAAACTTAATACCAGTAGGGCCACTGTCGAACTGAATACTCAATGCGCTTGAAGTGTTTGAAATAAACTTCTCTAGCAAAACAGAGCTTGTAAAATGACAAGTCATAGAGCCACTTACGCGACACTTACTAATACCACCTTGAATTGGAATAACATCTCCAACAGCGTTGGTAGTTTCTATGCCATTCTCAATAGATAAAGAAAGGTCAGTACAAATTGAGTTTGCTGCACCCTCTACGATTACCGCATCAGACGAGTGAAAAGGGTTGTTAGCCTCAATGTAATTCGTGCCACCATCGTCAGGGTCAGTATCATTACCAGACGGTTCAGTAGTCATTGTTGCGCCAACAATACCGATAGAGCACTCAACAAGTCCGTCAGCAGGAATACTCATTGAGAAGTTGTTAAACTCGCAACCAGTATAGACGTGTGCATCATCACCACCGTCTAAGTCAGTACCGAAATCTTGAACGATAGTATAAGACTGACGCTCTGAACCAATTTGCATAAGACCAGCACTTAACGCATCATCTCCCAAAACTCCGCGCAACATTTCTATGTATGCTGGCTGGTGTGCTAGATCAAAAGATATTTCACCTGATACAGAGTGAGCACCCATAATTACATCTTGAACTTCACGATTACCTGTAATAACCGCAGATTCGTGATTAGTTTTGGCTAAACTCAAACTGGCAGACTTAAAAGGAATGATTGTGTAATCATCTCCAGCTACTTCTTGACCATAAGCTGTTTCTTCTTTAAAACCAACTACTACGTTAGTTCCACTTGCAATTGCCATAATTTAACTCCTAGCGGGCGTTACCGCGTAATAAGATACATCTATATTTCTAACAAAAAATGCACCATCTCTGCGCCCAACGCCTAGTGATACGTTCAAAATTCTAACAGTAGTACCATTAGCATTAATTTTCATTCCTCTGGTGAAGTAGTTAGCTATACTGTCAACTCGATCAGTAAAGCCGCCAACACCAGTTTTGCTGTAGTAGTCGATCTGGAATAAACCATCGTGACGCTCTGTTCCAGAAGTACCAATACTAGAGGTGCTTGTATCGGCAGGTAATAAAGTACCCACAACCCACTCAGCATTTAAATTCGTTTTTAAAACATCAGACAAGTCAAAGTCTGTGTTTTCATATATTTTATGCGTAATACTTAGATTTGTACACATAGTATTAAACAGTGACTCAAAGCCAATTCGTATATTTCTGAAAGGCTTAGATAAGTCTGGAGCAACACCGTCTGTAATAGAGCCAGCATCTATATTATAAATGTCGCCAACAGATGTTTCTGTTATTAAGTTGTAATCAACGCTCATTTAAAATCCTTAACTGCATTTCTCATAGCTCTACGCATCATACCTGTTGGCGCTCTGAAACTAGCACCATCTTCTATATCTTTAGCGTAATGTAAAGAGTTGGTAAGGTATATAGACTCTCCAATTTTTGATTTATCTATCTTACTGGTCACTCTTTCCACATTATCAAAGCTATCTGCGGCTTCTTTACCGTCTGGAAGTCTACCCTCTGTAGCGAAAATTGGAGAAAGAAAGCTCGCAACCCAGCTATTTTTTAACTTTCCTGTGTCTACAGGTGTCTTATCAACAGTATCGACCATAGCCGTATTAACAACTTTCCTAACAACCTTGTGTGCATCTATAAGAGCCACTTTGGTGTAGTTTTTAACTTCTAAGTCGAAGCTCATAATAAATCACCGTAGTCGCTGGTTGCACTGGTGTAATCTCTATAACCCTGTAGTTTTCACCATTTATCGTTGCCGTATCACCAATTTTAGGTGGTGTTGCAGAGTACGCAACGGCAGGGAAATCCTTAAAGGCTAAAGAGTTATCTACTTCCTCATTTTTAATCTGGGCAAATAAAACTATGTTCGCATCATAAGTAGTTTGACTACTGGAGCTAACACCCTGAGTAGGGTCGTATGTAACATTGCCATTTCTAGTAAACGTAACAACCTGACCAAACTCAGTGATCATTTTAGTGGCTGTACTTGCTAGTGGTGCATAATCAAAGGCCATTATGCCCTCACAACCCTCATAGGGTTTTTAATTAGCTTTCTAAGCGCCTGTGTGGCCGCAGGAAGCAAAGTACGATCTGCGCTTGAGGATTTATACTCTACCTCTATCTCGCCTATCTTTTCTTTTACAGTCTCTCTGGAGATGGGGTCATTAATGCCATAACCCTGCTCAAAACCGTATGCCAGTTCGTAAATCGCAACTAACACTTCATTAGGTATTTCATTACTGTCTTTACCAAAACCATCAATAACAATTCTGCTTCTAGGCCACTGCATTGATTGTGTTTCGGTTGCTTTAAGCCCTATGAATCGTAAGGACTCAAAATAATCTGTAGCTCGAAGGATGTATGCTTCTGCTTGAGCGTCACTAATATCTGTTCTGCCAATATATCTAGCGTTTAGGTAAGCATCGTAACCAGCGACAGTAACATAACTGTTAGCAGTCGTTGATTGCTGTCCTGTTTCTACCGTTAAAGCCATTTTACCACCTTAAAAAAATGGCCGACCTGCAAGGGAAAGGGAGGGAAACCCAAGCAAGCCGACCAAAAGTTTCTAACTTACTTCAAATGAATGATTGAGCTAATGAAGTCAGGCTTCCAAGCCTTAACGCCCCAAGCTAGTGCTACTTCAATCATAGATTTACGGTAGCCTTTGTAGGTGCGAACCTCAAAAACTAAACCTGATCGTGGGTCAGTAACAATCAAAGAATCAGTTGCTTGGTCGCCGCCTTCAGGTAAAGCAGGTGCGCGAACAGCTAATTCCATAGCTCGGCGGTGGAAAGCCAAGTTATGCGTGAAAGTACCACCTTCAGTAGTGATTGCATCGCCATCAGCAGCAGCCTCTTTAAGACCTCGACCATTAATGTTAATTAACGTATCGCTAGAGTGGCTATTAACTACATACTGAGTAGCAGTTGAGTCATTAGCAATAGTGATAACATCACCGCCAACAAAGTCAGTGTCTCCGCCATCAACAGTAAGCGCAGTTTGACCAACAGCTTCAGTAGCATTGATAGCATAACTGGCAGCAGCACTTGAAGTGTGGATGCTTACACCACCAGATTCACGACAGTTAATGCCGTAGATTGGGAGTAAAATTCCCTGCTCGCGTACAGATGCAGTACCAGCTTCGTTTGCACGAACCAGACCAGCAACTTTACGAAGGCTTGCTCCAGCAGCAGTACCCATAACTAAAGAAACATCATCCATAGGACAGCCGTTATCGACTAAGCCTTGACGAGCATCAGCTACTAAATCAAAGCTGTCAGATGCAAACGCATCAGTAGCGTTATCGCCGTATGCTTGATAAGCGTTTGCTTTACCTTCTGCGTAAAGGTCAGCTTCAACCTCATTTGCAAGAACTCGCATTGCTTGAGCGATTAAATCACCGTAAACAGTCTCAAAGCCAACACCGTTGCTCAAGTGTTTAGCATCTTCACCTGTCATAGGAATTTGTACTGCTTTAGATTTTGAGATTGTTAAAATCTTATTATCTACAGTGATGTCAGTTCCTTCTGGAACAGTCATAGACTCATCAACATCTTGCGAAGTAGCAGCTTGAGTAAATGCAGCACGAACAGTGTCACCTTTAGCGGCGCGAACTGAGTCTGAATTCATACTTACAGAAGGGATAAAGCCAGTTAGCTCTCGTCCAACCGTATCAGCAGCAGTATAAATATCCGCTGCCAAGTTATCTAATGTGTTAGGCATTTTGGTTCTCCAAAAAAATAATTAAATGATTTTGCCGCCAGATTTAATGTATTTCATACGTTTTACCGAATCCATTGCATCAAAATCTGATCGACTTACTTGTTTGGTATCCCCAGCCCCGCTGCTTCCACCTGTTGCGCCACCCCCAGCGGCTTGTGACCCGTCAACCAAAAACGGGTATTCCGCCTTAATTGATTGTGTCAATTCTTCTACACTACTAACGGTTAAGTTACCATTAGCATCTAAAACTCGTACCTCACCATCTACTAAAGATAGACGCGAGGATATTTGCTGCGACAACAAGTTGGCTCTGGCTGTATCCTTTGTAAGCGATGCGGCAACTTTACTTGCCTGACCTTCCACCTGTTGCTGCTGTAAATTAGCCTTTAAAGTCGCTAACTCGTCAGCCGCCTTCTGTCGCTCTGACTCAGAACTGTTGTATAACTGTTCATAGTCGTTTGCCTTCCGCAGCTTTTCAGCCGTTTCTTGCCTTGCTAGTTCTTCCGCTTCCATTGCCTTTTGCTGCACCGTTTTCTTTTCGGTTAGCAATTCGTCAATTTTACGCTTCAAACCACTTACATCTTCTTTCGGTACACCGTCTACATTCAATGTGTAGCCATCTTCGCCCTGCGAATATAACCCCTTAACTGAATCGTCTAACGTATCGAAACTTTCTTCACTCACTTTGTATTGAATAGTCATCTATAACCCCTAGTTATAAAAATGTCGTCACCCTGTGACAATTTGTTCTATATATCACTCTCATCTTCAGATGTCAAAGACTCTTGATCTTCTTCATCATTTTCAGGCTCAATTTCAGGTTCTTCTGGAATTTTCGCCATTTCTGCCGCTAGTTCAGCGTCAATATCTTCATTACTGCGACCATCTTTAACAATGCCTTGCTGTCGAGCTAGTTCTTGCATATCAGACTTCGCAATAAGGTTGCCTTCGTTTAATTGCATAGCCGCCATAAGCATTTGTGGGTCTGCAACGTCATCAAAGAACTTAGTGTTTAGAATAAAGGTTGATTCTTCATTCGCACCCATAAACATACCGCACCATTCGATGCAGGT
>Ga0181563_10006959_pt1 | contig 10066 bp, 9 predicted proteins | sample 011ome_25_FD_133759 | JGI IMG/M metagenome (GOLD analysis project Ga0181563, IMG submission 133759) | Coastal salt marsh microbial communities from the Groves Creek Marsh, Skidaway Island, Georgia - 011512CT metaG (megahit assembly) | ecosystem: Environmental > Aquatic > Marine > Intertidal zone... | reverse complement strand
GCGCGGGTGTTTTCATACAGTTCCGTCAGGTCGGCACCGTCTTCGCGGTGGCCGTAACGCACGCCGTCATAGCGCGCAAGGTTGGACGAGGCTTCGGCCGGCGCAATGATGTAATAGGCCGGCAGCGCGTATTTCGTATGCGGCAGGCTGATATCGACCAGTTCGGCCCCGGCGTCTTCGAGCCAGGCCTTGCCCTGGTCCCACAAAGCCGCGATTTCCGGGTTCATCCCGTCAACCGCATATTCCGCGGGGATTCCAACCCGCAGGCCTTTGACGCCGCCGTCCAGCGCCGCCTCGAAATCCGGCACCGCCATATCGGTCGAGGTCGAATCCTTCGGATCGAACCCGGCCATGCCGCCAAGCAGGATTGCCGCATCGCGCACCGTGCGGGTCATCGGACCCGCCTGGTCGAGCGACGAGGCGAAGGCCACCACACCCCAGCGCGAACAGCGGCCATAGGTCGGTTTCATGCCAACAATGCCGCAGAACGCGGCGGGCTGGCGGATGGAACCGCCGGTATCCGTCCCCGTCGCGCCAAGACACAACCGCCCCGACACCGCCGCCGCCGCCCCGCCCGACGATCCGCCCGGCACCAGCGGCCGGTTGTCGCCATCGCGGCGCCAGGGGTTTTCGACATTTCCGAAATAGCTGGTCTCGTTTGACGATCCCATCGCGAACTCGTCGAGATTGGTCTTGCCGAGCATCACGCTACCCGCCGCCCGGAGATTCCCGGAAACCGTGCTTTCATATGGCGGCACGAACCCTTCGAGGATATGCGATGCCGCCGTGGTCATAACCCCTTCGGTGCAGAACAGGTCCTTGATGGCGAGCGGAATACCGTCAAGCGCGCCCAGCGCCTCTCCCTTCGCCCGGCGGGCGTCGGATGCATCGGCATCCGCCAGCGCACGGTCCGGCGTCTCGGTGATAAACGCGTTCAGGTTCCGCGCCGCCTCCATGGCGGCGATATGCGCTTCGGCCAGGTCGCGCGCTGAAACCGCGCCGCTTTCCAGCGCATCGCGTGCCTCGGCGATCGTGAAATCCGTCAGGGCGGTCATTATTCGATGACCTTCGGGACAGAGAACATACCGTGCTGCGGATCGGGAGCATTTGCCGTCACGCGATCGCGAATGCCGCCATCGGTAACCTCGTCGGCGCGCCAGCGCAGTTTCATGTCCGCAACGGACGTCATCGGATCGACACCGGCGGTATCGACCTCGTCAAGCTGTTCTACCCAGCCGATGATGTTCGACAGCTCCCCCGCCAGCGTATCCAGGTCGCCTTCCGGCACCTTTATCCGGGCCAGACGCGCGACGCGTATGACAGTATCCCGATCGACAGCCATGTCGTTGAATTCTCCCGCAAAAGCGGGCGGAAACTATCACCGGTCCCCCGGATCGGCAAGGGACCGGAACGTCGTCGCTCGGGGATCGTCAAGAATGCTTCCCGTCGGCGCGGTCCTCCGTTATGAAGCGTTCCGTGATCATCGAACACATCCGCGAATTCGCCGGGGCTTTACCACCGCGCGCCTGCCTGATCGGCCTCGATCTGGGCGACAAGACCATTGGCATGGCGATCTCGGACGACAGCCGGATGATCGCCTCGCCGCTGGACACGATCCGGCGGACCAAATTCACGAAGGACGCCGAAGCACTTCTCGCGGTCTTTCCCCAATACAATGTGGGCGGCGTGATCCTGGGTCTGCCGGTCAACATGGACGGCACGGAAGGCCCGCGCTGCCAGTCGACCCGCCAGTTCGGCGCCAATCTCGCCGGAAAAACCGACCTGCCCATCGGCTTCTGGGACGAACGCATGTCGACGCAGGCGATGGAACGTCACCTGATCGCCCAGGACGTTACCCGCAAACGGCGCGCCGAGGTGATCGACAAAATGGCAGCGCAGTTTATCCTGCAGGGCGCGCTCGACTTCCTGCGCAACTTGCCCTCTTAGCCCACCCAATCCGGACATTCACTTGCTCTTCGTCGTTGCCACCATTGCGCCGATCTTCCTGATCATCGTCGCCGGATTCTGTCTGCGGCGCACGAAGCTGTTCCCGCCGCAGGCCTGGCCCCCGGTTGAGCGGCTTACCTATTACGTGCTGTTCCCGTCGCTGCTGTTTGTCAGCCTGGCGACGGCGAAGATCGACGACCTGCCGATCGTAACGCTCGGGATCGGGGTTGCCGGTACGCCCGCGCTGATGGCGCTGCTGCTGCTGATCTTCCGCCCCGCCCTCAAACTGGACGGGCCCGGGTTCACCTCGCTGACCCAGGGCGCGATCCGGTTCAATACCTATATCGGCATCCCGCTGGTGATCGCGTTTTACGGGCCGGACACCATCGCCCTGGGCGCGGTTTTCATCGCCTTCATGGTGCCGTTCGTCAACGTCGTCAGCGTCTGGGTGCTGGCGAAATACGGCAGCGGCAATGCCAGCACGCTGGGCGCCGCGAAGGAAATGACCCGCAACCCGCTGATCATCGCTTGTGCGGCGGGGATTGTCGTGAACGTCTCGGGCCTCGGCCTGGCGGTACCGGTGGCGACTTTCTTCGAACTTCTGGGCCGCGCCGCGCCGGCCGTCGGCCTTCTCTGCGTCGGGGCCGGGCTCGATCTCGCCGCCGCCCAGGCGGGACGGCTCTGGGTCGGTCTGTCCGCGCTTCTCAAGCTTATCGCCATGCCGCTGATCGCACTCGGCTTCGCGCAGGCGCTCGGCCTGACAGGCGCCGCGGCTTATGTGCTGGTGATCTTCCACGCCCTGCCGACAGCGCCGTCGGCCTATATCCTCGCCCGCCAGATGGGCGGCGATGCACGCCTGATGGCCGGTATCCTGACGACCCAGACGGCGTTGGCCATCGTGACTTTGCCGATCTGGATTTCGTTGCTCGGCAACTAGCGCATTTTACCGGCGATTGCCGCATCGGTCGCTTTAGGCTCTAATCTCCGGATGAAGTTCGGAATCAACATCGCCCCGGCGGCGGATTCATGGAAAATCGTGAAACGCGCCGAAGAACTCGGCTTCGATTACGCGTGGTTTATCGATTCCCAGCTGATAAATGCCGATCTCTTTGTCTCGATGACAGCAGCGGCGATGAAAACCGACCGGATTCGGCTCGGCACCGGCGTGCTCATTCCGACCAACAGGCTGGCCTCCGTTGCGGCAAACGCCCTCGCCAGCCTCAACGCACTGGCGCCCGGCCGCATCGACATGGGTGTCGGCACCGGCTTCACCGGCCGACGCACCATGGGCCTCGGGCCGATGAAACTGTCGACGATGTTCGATTACATCAATGTGGTCGAAAAATTGCTGGCGGGCGAGACGGTCGACGCCGAGATCGAAGGCGGGATGCACCCCGTGCGTTTCATGAACCCCGAGCTCAACCTCACAAATATCATCGACCCGATCCCGGTCCATGTCTCCGCGCTCGGCCCCAGAGGGCGCAAGATGGTGGCGGAGAAAGGATATCGCTGGACCAACACGGTCGGCCGCCTCGACCGGGCACAGGCGGCCATCGACGACATGAAAGCGGCATGGACAGCGGCCGGTCGCGATCCTGCCGATCTCGAGGCCAACGCGATCAGCGGCGGCGCCGTGCTGAAAGCCGACGACGACTGGGATGCGGATTATGTCCTGGCTCAGGCCGGGCCGCAATCGGCGATCATCCTGCACAACCTCGCAGAAGAGGCGGAGTTCGGATCCATCGGCCAGAAACCGCCGCCCGAACTGGAATCACTGGTCGCCGAGTACCTGAAAATATACGAGAAGTACCAACCCGCGAATGCGCGTTATCTGTCGAACCACAAGAACCACCTGATGGCCGTGCGGCCCGAAGAACGCCACCTGATCACCGGCGACTTTATCCGCAACACGACCGTATCGGGCACACCTGCGGCGATCCGCGAACAGATCCGCGCTCTGCGGGATATGGGATATACTCAATTCAGCATTCACGTCCGCGCCGTGCTGCCCGAAATGATCGAGGACTGGGCCGACGTGATCGACGGAGTCTGACCGGTATGGCAGCCAACCTCCGGCCTCCGCGGGCCGACCAGGCCCTGCCCGACGGCTCCGATATCGACCTCGCCATCTGACAAGCAGGAATCGCAGAAACATGTTTTTCGAACCCGCCAAGAACGACCACGGCCTGCCCTACAACCCGATCAAGGCCTGTGTCGTGCCGCGCCCCATCGGCTGGATCACCTCCGTGAACAAGGCGGGGGACATAAACGTCGCCCCCTTCAGCTTTTTCAATGTGCTCAGCTACAATCCGCCCTTCTGCCTGTTTTCGGCCGGCGGTCACGCCGAGGATCACGAGGAAAAGGACACTGTCGCCAATATCAGGGAAACCGGCGAATTCGTTTACAACATGGCGACCTGGGACCAGCGCGAGCAGATGAACCAGACCGGGCTCATTATCGACCGCACGCAGGACGAACTGGCCGAGGCGGGGCTTGAAAGCGTTCCGTCGACCCTGGTCGCGCCGCCGCGCATCAAGGGCTCGCCCGTCCAGTTCGAATGCAAGCTGCACGAAATCGTCGTGCTGCCGGGCGACAGCAAGATGTTCGTCCATCATGTGGTGTTCGGCCAGGTAATGGGCGTGCATATCGCGGATGAAGCGATCAGCGAAGACGGTATATTCGAGGTTGCACGGGTCAGGCCCATCGCCCGGCTCGGCTACAAGGACTATTCCTGGGTGGACGAGACAAACATGTTCCAGATGGAGAAACGGACGCCAGAGGAACTGATCGGCCAGCCGCCCCGGGCGGCGGAATAAATCCCGATGACCGACCCCGTTGCCGGCCCCCTAACCGGCATTCGCATTCTCGATCTGAGCCGGATTCTGGCCGGGCCTGTCTGTACCCAGCTTCTGGGCGATTATGGCGCCGATGTCATCAAGATCGAAAAGCCGGGCGCGGGCGACGATACGCGAAGCTGGGGCCCGCCCTTCGTCAAGGACGCGGACGGCAACGACACCGAAGAAAGCACGTTCTATCTCAGCGCCAACCGCAACAAGCGTTCGGTCGCGATCGACATATCGCAGGCCGACGGCCAGGCCCTGATCCGCAAGCTGCTCGCCAAATGCGACGTGCTGATCGAGAATTTCAGGGTTGGCGCGCTGGCGAAATACGGCCTCGGTTATGACAACCTCCGCGACGAATTTCCGTCCCTTGTCTATTGCTCGATCACCGGGTTCGGACAGACCGGCCCCTATCGCGACCGGGCGGGATACGATTTCCTTGCCCAGGGCATGGGCGGGATCATGTCGGTAACGGGCGAACCCGACGGCATGCCCGTAAAAACCGGGATAGGCATCGCCGATATCATGACCGGGATGCACGCATCGACCGCGATTCTCGCCGCCCTGCGCCACCGGGATGCCACCGGCATGGGCCAGCAAATCGACCTGTCGCTTTTCGAGACCCAGATTTCCTGGCTCTACTATCATGCCGTCGAGTATCTCAATACCGGCGAGGACCCGGCCAGGCTCGGCAATGCGCATGCCAGTGTCGTGCCCTACGAGGTATTCGAAACCGCGGACGGCCACGTCATCCTCGCTGCCGGCAATGACGGCCAGTTCGCCGGTTTCTGTGCAGCGGCAGGTGCCCCGGAACTGGCCGAAAACCCTGATTTCGCCACCAACCCCGCCCGTATCCGCAATCGCGACACGTTGTTGCCGAAAATCCGCGAGATATTCCGCGCCCGCAGCACCGACGACTGGATAGCCTCGCTGGAGAGCGCGGGCGTGCCATGCGGACCCATCAACACCGTCAGCCGGGTGTTCGACGATCCACATGCCCGGGCACGCGGCATGGCGATTGAGATGCCGCATCCGCAGGCGGGCGCGGTGAAACTTGTCGCGGCCCCGGCAAAAATGTCGGGAACGCCGGTGACCTATCGCCGGCCGCCGCCTGTCCGCGGCGAACACACCGTCGAAGTGCTCCGCGATATGCTGGGGCTGACCGCGAACGAGATCACACGGCTGCGGCAGGACGGTATCGCCGAAGGCGAGTAGAGTTTCATGCGAATCGGCAGGCGTTTGGACGCCTTGCCGCTCCCGCAGATGCCTCTTATAAACAGGTTTTAATGGCAGACCCGGCAATCAACGCGCGCCTTCGCCCCCCCAGAATGCATATTCTCGGCATGGAAGGCATCCCAAGGGAAGAGATCGAAACTCTCCTGGATCTCTCGGAATCCTATATTGAGCAAAACCGGCAGGACGACAAGAAAAGCGCCATCCTGCGCGGCCGCACGCTGATAAACGTCTTTTTCGAGAATTCGACCCGCACCCGGACATCGTTCGAACTTGCCGGAAAGCGGCTCGGCGCCGACGTGATCAACATGTCGGTCAGCGCCAGCGCCATCAAAAAGGGCGAAACGCTGATCGACACGGCGATGACCCTGAACGCCATGCATCCCGACGTCCTGACGGTCCGGCACAGCGATTCCGGCGCGGTCCAGTTGCTGAGCGAGAAGGTTACATGCTCGGTTATCAATGCCGGGGACGGCAGTCATGAACACCCGACCCAGGCATTGCTCGACGCGCTGACCATCCGGCGGCGCAAACAATCGCTCGAGGGTCTGACGGTCGCCATCTGCGGCGATATCCTGCATTCCCGCGTGGCACGCTCGAATATCTACCTGCTGAATACCATGGGTGCCCATGTCCGGCTGGTCGCGCCGAAAACGCTGTTGCCGACGGCGATAGAGAAACTCGGCGTCGAAGTGCATCACAACATGCTGGACGGCATACGGGATGCGGACATCATCATGATGCTGCGCCTGCAGACCGAGCGGATGCAGGGATCCTACGTGCCGTCGACCCGCGAATATTTCCGCTTTTTCGGCCTCGACCGCGACAAACTTGTGGTCGCCAAGCCGGATGCGCTGATCATGCATCCCGGACCGATGAATCGCGGCATCGAAATCGATTCCGAACTGGCCGACGACATCCATCGCAGCGTTATCCACGAACAGGTTGAAATGGGCGTCGCGGTGCGGATGGCATGCCTCGATCTCGTCACCCGGAGCCTGTCCCGCAATACCGGCGAGGACGGCGCATGACAGAGCAACTCCGGGCCTATGTGAATGCGCGCCTGCTGGACCCCGCAAGCGGTCTCGACCAGACAGGCACGGTTCTGATTGACGGCAACAAGATAATCGATACCGGGCCGCACCTGTTCCCCAGCGGCCCGCCGCACAATGTGAAGGTCATAGACTGCAAAGGCTATTGCCTGGCGCCGGGTCTGATCGACATGCGCGTTCACCTGCCCGAACCGGGCGGCGAACACAAGGAGAGCTTCGAGACGGCCAGTGCGGCCGCGGCGGCAGGCGGCGTGACATCGCTGATCTGCCTGCCCGATACAGACCCTGCCATCGACAATGTCTCGGTCATCGAATTCATTGCGCGGCGCGCGCGTGAAACAAACATCGTCAAGATCTATGCCTATGGCGCGATCACGCGCGGTCTCGAAGGCAATGAACTGACGGAGTTCGGCATATTGTCGGAAGCGGGCGCACTTGCCTTCACAGACGCCGCGCGCGCCATCGCCGATACGCTGGTGATGCGCCGGGTCCTGTCCTACGCATCGACGTTCGATCTGCTGATCGTCCAGCACCCGGAAGAGCCGAGGCTCGCCGGAAACGGCCAGATGACCGAAGGCGAAATGGCGACGCGTCTCGGCCTCGCCGGCATTCCCGCTGTCGCCGAAGTCATGATGCTGGAGCGCGACCTGCGGCTCGTCGAACTGACCGGGGCGCGCTATCACGCGGCCCATATCACGACCGCCGCCGCCATCGACGTCATTCGCGCCGCAAAGGCGCGCGGGCTGCCGGTCACCTGCGATACCGCGCCGCATTATTTCACGCTCACGGATGCGGCGACCGAGGGCTACCGGACCTTCGCGAAAGTCTCGCCGCCGCTGCGCTGCGAGGAGGACAGGCTCGCCGTGATCGAGGGTCTCCGCGACGGGACGATTGACGTGATCGCTTCCGATCATCGCCCGCAGGACCAGGATTCAAAACGCCTCCCCTTCGTGCAGGCGGAGCCCGGCATCGTCGGGCTCGAAACGCTGCTGCCGCTGACGCTCGCGCTTCACAGGGACGCAGGCATCAGTCTTCTCGACCTTATACGCCGGCTGACCTCTGCGCCCGGCAGCCTGCTGCGCATGAAGGAAGGACGTCTTGCGCCGGGCCTGCCCGCGGACATGGTGATCTTCGATCCCGACCATGAATGGACCGTCGAAGCCTCTGAGCTCAAAAGCAGATCGAAGAACACGCCCTTCGACCAGATGCAGGTTCAGGGAAAAGCGATGTGTACCGTTGTCGGCGGCCGCCACGTCCACTCCCTGATAGGGTGAAACATGATCGATCCGATCAGCTGGTCATATAGCTGGCCTTATCTTCTCGCCGCTGTGACCGGCGGTTACCTGATCGGCTCGATCCCTTTCGGCCTGATCCTGACCCGGCTTGCCGGGCTGGGCGATATCCGCTCAATCGGATCCGGAAATATCGGCGCGACCAACGTCCTGCGCACCGGCAACCGGAAAATCGCTGCGGCGACACTGCTGCTGGATGGAGCAAAAGGCGCTGCTGCCGTCCTGATTGCCCAAGTGTACGGGCCAGACATGGCTATTGTCGCCGGCGCCGGCGCGCTGCTCGGCCATCTATTCCCGGTCTGGCTGATGTTCCACGGCGGCAAGGGCGTAGCGACGGCACTCGGCGTTCTGTTCGCCCTGTCGCCGCCGGTCGGCGGGTTGGCCTGCGCCACATGGCTGCTGGCGGCCGTCCTGTTCCGCTACTCGTCCTTGTCCGCCCTGATCGCCCTGGCGGCGAGCCCCGTGTACATGTCGTGGCTGGCCGATCCACAGCGCACCGAATTCGCGATCGCCCTCTCGGCACTGGTCTGGATCCGACACCACGGGAATATCCGGCGCCTGCTGCGGGGCGAGGAATCGAAAATCGGCGCATCGCGGAAGCCTTGACCGGAACCCGATTGCCACCCATCGTTGCACGATGGAAAGCGCGTCGAAACACCTGAGCGCCGAGGAACGCATCGACTGGTTACGGCTGATACGCACCAGATTCGTGGGCCCGCACCTGTTTATCGACCTGATAGAGCGCTTCGGCACTGCCGCGGCGGCTCTCGAAGCCCTGCCGGAGCTGGCGAGACGGGCGGGCCGGCGCAGAAAATTCAGCATCCCGGAACGCGGTGACATTGAGGCGGAGCTGGAGGCCCTCACGGCTGCAGGCGGGCGGGCCATCGGCCTGTATGAACCCGACTATCCCGAGACGCTCGCCGCGATCCCCGATCCTCCGCCCTTGCTGTTCCTGCACGGCGACGCGGCGATGCTGAAACGCCCCGCCGTCGCGATCGTGGGGGCGCGCAATGCATCGGCCAACGGACGTCGTTTTGCGGAGGAAATCGCGACAGAGCTCGGCGACGCGGGGTTCGTCGTCGTCTCGGGCCTCGCCCGCGGAATCGATGCCGCCGCGCATACGGGGGCGCTGCAGACCGGCACGATCGCGGCCGTTGCCGGCGGAATAGACGTGGTTTATCCGCCGGAGCACGAAGATATACAGAAGCGCATCGCCGCAACCGGCGCCTTGGTGTCGGAACAACCGGTCGGCACCCGCCCGACGGCACGGCATTTTCCCGCGCGCAACCGGCTTGTTTCCGGCCTCTCGCAGGGCGTACTCGTCGTTGAAGCCGCGCTCAAATCGGGTTCGCTGATCACCTCCCGGCTCGCCCTCGAACAGGGTCGCGAGGTCTTTGCCGTGCCCGGCTCGCCGCGAGACCCCCGCTGCAAAGGGACCAATGACCTGATTCGACAGGGCGCGATTCTCACCGAAAGTGCGGCCGACATCGTTTCTGCCCTGTCCCAGCAGATGTTCAAACCCCGTCATGTGCCCTCCCGGGCGATCATGGCGCAACCCGTTGAAATTGCGACCGAAACCGACCCGGAAACGGCGCATGACAAAATCATCGAATTACTGGGCGCGACACCAACAGGTGTTGACGAACTGGTTCGCGAGTGCCACATGTCTGCCGCCTCAGTGCAGAGTACGCTGCTGGAACTT
>Ga0181563_10006957_pt1 | contig 10069 bp, 7 predicted proteins | sample 011ome_25_FD_133759 | JGI IMG/M metagenome (GOLD analysis project Ga0181563, IMG submission 133759) | Coastal salt marsh microbial communities from the Groves Creek Marsh, Skidaway Island, Georgia - 011512CT metaG (megahit assembly) | ecosystem: Environmental > Aquatic > Marine > Intertidal zone... | reverse complement strand
GGTCTGGCTCACGCGCGAGTTTACCGTCGATCTGGCCGAACACCTCGCCGCAGTGAAGGGCGGGGCCAAGGCCGTGCGCCTTGAAAAGACCATGCGGCGCAGCCTTGGGGTCGGCAATTCGACCGGCCTTGGCATGGCGCCATTCCTCGTGCGGCATCCGGTTCTCCTCAACAACTGGATGGCGGCCAAGGAAGAGGCGCTGGCCCGCGTCAGGGCCTTGCCACAGGCCGGAGCCGCGGAGGTTGCGAATTTCCGGGCGGCGCTTTTGGAGGCTATTGAGAACGCTTCGCTCTGGAAGTCCGAACACCCGATCCAGATCGCCAAGCTGACCGATCTGCGCGAGGACCTTGACCGGATTGAAGAGCGCACACGGGCCTTTCCCGGCAGCGAGAGCCGCCCATGGGACGCCCTCTGGCGTTGGGGGCAGGGCCTGTCGCTCGAAGGTCAAGAGGCGCTCTTGGCGCTGATCCTTGAACCGCACGGCGGGCTGATCGACGATCTTGCCGCGACCATGAGCGCCGACGAGGGGGCTTGTTTCGCGATCGACGGCGCCATGTCTGTCGGCGCTCTGCGCGCGATTTTGGAGCAGAATTACGATTGGGCACTTGCGATCGACTTCTCCAAGCCCGAAAGCGCGGCCCGCTTCTGGTATGTCTCCGAAGAAAAGCTCGAACCTCGGCTGGGTGATCGCCACGGCGAAGCTGGCGCCGAGCGCGAGCAACCCCTAGGGATCGCCAAACTCGCTTCAGAGCTTCACGCCGCGCTTGCAGGTTGGGCCGACGACGCCCCGCTGGCCGAGTTCCTGTTGGCCCACCCAGACCAGCGCTATATGGCTCGTCGGGCGCAGATTGCGGCGGATCACCCCTTCGCCGAGGTGCAGGACAATCTCCTCGCCGCCGATACGCTCCCGATCGACATCATGCGCTGCAAGCTCGCCTTCTTTGGCGCGAGCCGCTTTGATCCGCGGTCGGACAAATGGGTGAGGATCAGCCTTTTTCAGGGCGAGCCGCACCCCTCCGAGATGCCGCAGGGCGATGGGGTAACTGATCTCACTGGCTCGGGCGCGGCAAAGCCGGATGGCATTGCTCTCTCTGACAACGAGGTCGAGAGCCTGTGCCTTAAGGCCGCGCGCGGCGCGGGGCTTGACTGGGGTATGGCCGAAGAAGCGGGGCAGGCCGCACGGTGGCTGGCCGCACTGGGGATCGACGGGCCGGCCGCGCTGTTGCGGCATCTCACGGCGGCGATAGGAAGACCTGCATCCAATCCGAGATCAGTTGCCGTGCTCGAACCAGTTGGAGCCGATCCGCTCTGCCCGATCCACCTCGGCGCGACACTTTCGGACCTTGGAAAATTGGATCGCGGTATGGGTGTCGGTCCGGTGGCGACGCCAATCCTTCTTGTGCCCTTCCTTGCGCGGGTGGCGGGGAGCGGACAGTCAACGGAAATGCTTTGGGATGGCGGGCGCGTCGTCATCGGCAGGCACGGCGTCTCGGGCGATATTGATGCTCTGACCCAAGTCCAAGGGGTCCAACTCCGCATCGAAGCGAGCAGCGCTACACCGGCTAGGCAGCCGCAGGGGCGGATGCCGCTCGCGCAAGCCACGCTCGACGGCCTCAGCGCTCTGGCGATGCAGACAACCGTTCCCGCCACGGAGCAATCGCGCAGCGACGCAGGCGCGAAAATCGACGACAACGACTAGGGAGAAGCGGATGGCCACGAAGATTACGCTGAGCCTTGAAGAGATCGAAAGCCGCAGCGCCGCGGCCCTTCGCGGGCACGGGGCCGGAGATTGGCAAGCGGCCAGCGTTGCCCGTGCCGTTGCCCGCGCCGAAGAGACCGGCAATATCATCTGCGGCCTCTATTACCTTGAAAGCTATTGCAAGCAGCTGGCCTCAGGTCGCGTCAAAGGGCAGGTTGATCCCGAAGTGATCCAGAGCCGCCCCGGCGCCGTCACGGTCGATGCAAAGTTGGGCTTTGCGCAGCCTGCCTTTGCCCGTGGCCTGCCGTTTGCCATCGCAGCCGCCAAGGCCAACGGCATCGCAACGCTTGGTATCGCCCACTCCCACACTTGCACTTCGCTCGGCTTTTTCACCGAACAGATTGCGGCTGCGGGCCTCATTGGCATCGGCTTCACCAATGCCTCTGCGATTGTCTCGGGGCCGGGTGGCAAGATGCCCACCATTGGCACAAATCCCATCGCCTTTACTTTTCCAGGGGAAAACGGCCCCGCCATGCACGCCGATTTCTCGACCGCCGCCGTGGCGCTGGGCAAGATCACCATGGCCAAAGCCGCGGGTGAGGCGATCCCGCTCGGCTGGGCCGTTGACAAGGACGGGGTGCCCACCACCGATCCCGAGGCGGCGCTTGGCGGCTCTTTGGTCAGCGCTGCCGGCTACAAGGGCTGGGCGCTCGGCCTCTTGGTCGAGTTCCTCGCGGCTGGGCTCACGGGCTCGGTCAATTCACTCGATGTGAAGGGGCTGAAGGCCGAAGGTGGCCCGCCGCACGACCTTGGCCAGACCTATATCCTGATCGACCCCGCCTGCCATCGCGGCGATCTTCAGGGGCGGATTGCGCGGGTCGCCGAGCATATCGCCAATGACCCCGAAGTGCGCCTTCCCGGTGCGCATCAAAGGGCGCATCACGAGACGGTCGAGGTATCGGCGGCGCTTTGGGAAAGCGTGCTCGCGCTCGGTTAGACCGGCCTCAAGCGCCCCACTGCAAGGGCGCTGAGGCCCACCATCACCGCGGCGGTGGCAAGGCAAAGCCAGAGGCCGCCCAGCTGATAGGTCGCGCCCGACAGGACTGTGCCGATGAGCCGGCCGCCCGCGTTGGCCGTGTAGTAAAAGCCCACGTCCATCGTCACCTGTTCGTCCTTGGAAAAGGCGAGGATCAGGTAGGAATGGAGGGAGGAGTTCACCGCAAAGACCGCGCCGAAAGCGAGAAGGCCCGCGATCAGCGTGGCGGTGAGCCATCCCGAGGCCCCGCCGCTAAGGGCTACGGCCAGAGCAAGCAGGGCGGGCAAGGCAAAGAGCGCAAGCGCGGCGGTTCGGGCCGTGCCGATCAGCTCTGCCTCGCTGCGCCGCGCGGCCCCAAGAAGCCGCGGGGCGCTGGCCTGCACCGCGCCATAGAGGATGATCCAGCCCGCCATAAAGCCGCCGATGAGGAAGAAGGCGGCGCGGTCGCCCGCGGCCGTGCCATCCGACAGGACGCCACTGAAATAGATCGGGATACCGACGACAAACCACACATCCCTTGCACCGAAGAGAAAGACTCGCGCCAACGACAGAATATTGACGTTGGCCGAGCGCGAGAACACCTCGGCAAACTTCGCCCCCTTCTTGCCGCGCGGCAGGCCGGGGGGCATGGCGAGGATCACGGCGATCAGGATCGCGGCAAGGGTGGCAGCCATGCCAAGGATCGCCCCGGCAAAACCGACCGTTGCCAAAAGCGCGGTGCCAAGGAGAAAGCCAAGCCCCTTCACCGCGTTCTTCGATCCGGTGAGCGCAGCAGTCCAGCGGAAGAGACCGCCGCCGTCCTTCGGGGCAAGGAGCTTCACCGCCGACTTTGAAGACATCTTCGCAAGGTCTTTGGCAACGCCGCTCGCCCCTTGCACCGCCATCACAAAGGCGACCGAGGCCGTCACCGACCACACCGGATCAAGCGCGGTGAGCGCCAGAAGCGCGGCGATCTGTAGGCCAAGGCCGGCGTAAAGCGTCGAAGTCAGGCCAAAGCGCGCGGCGATCCATCCGGCGGGGAGGTTGGTGACCATGCCTGCCACTTCGTAAAGGACAAACAAATAGGCGAGCTGGATCGGGCTGAACCCAAGCTCGTGAAAATGCAGGAGCACCAGCATCCGCAGCGCGCCATCGGTGAGCATAAAGGCCCAATAGGCGGCGGTGACGGCGATATAGGCCGAAAGCCCTTCGGGCCGCGCTGTCACAGAGAGGCCCCAACCATCAACGCCACGTCGACGAGCCGGTGGGCATAGCCCATCTCGTTGTCATACCAGGCGTAGATTTTCACCTGCGTGCCGTTCACCACCATTGTCGAAGGCGCATCAATGATCGACGAACGCGTGTCGTTCACATAATCGGCCGAGACGAGGGGGCGCTCTTCATAGCCGAGGATGCCCTTCAGCGGCCCTTCCGCGGCGGCTTTGAAGAGGGCGTTGACCTCCTCGGTGCTGGTCGGCCGCTCGACCTCGAAAACGCAATCGGTGATCGAGGCATTCAAAAGCGGCACGCGGATCGCGTGGCCGTTCAGGCGGCCCTTGAGTTCGGGATAGATGAGCGTGATCGCTGTGGCGCTGCCGGTCGTCGTCGGGATCAGCGAATTGAGGGCCGAGCGCGCGCGGCGCAGGTCTTTGGCGGGGCGGTCGACGATGGTTTGCGTGTTGGTCACATCATGGACCGTGGTGATCGAGCCGTGGCGAATGCCGATTGCCTCGTGGATGACCTTGACCACCGGCGCGAGGCAATTGGTCGTGCAGGAGGCGGCGGTGATGATCTTGTGCCGCGTCGCGTCATATTCGCCCTCGTTGACGCCATAAACGATGTTCGTCGTCGGCCCGTCCTTGACCGGGGCGGAGACGACAACCTTCTTCACCCCCGCATCGAAATAGGGCTGAAGTGCCGCCTCTTTCTTGAAGGCGCCGGTGCAGTCGATCACCACATCGACGCCGCCTAGTGGCAGCTCGGCCAGATTGCGGGTGCCGATGAAAGGGATGCGGGTTCCGTTCACCGTGACGCTAGTCTCATCATGGGAAAACGCGGCGTCCCAACGGCCATGAACCGTGTCGAACTCAAGAAGATGCGCGTGCATTGCCGGATCGCCAACGCTGTCATTGATCCACGCGATATTTGCGCCGCGTTCCAGAAGCGGCCTTAGGGCGAGTTTTCCGATGCGGCCGAGGCCATTGAGGGCATATGTGGTCATGGTCGGATTCTCTGGCGTTTTCCGCGCTCCTACCGTCTGCGTGTAACATACTGGTAACAGACGGGGCCAAATAGGGTTTTGGCCGCGCCTTTTTGGCCCAATTTGCCACGCGCAATTCGCCGGAGAAACTTATGCGTCGGTCTTCCTGGTAGGCGCTTCCGCCATCTTGGCCGGGTCCCGTCACGGCGACCTTGCGAAATCGCTGAAGTTCAGGCCAAATGGACATAGGGTGTCGGGGCATTGTGACACGCGGCCTGCGCTGGTATGCGGGCCCGACCGTTAACAGGTAGGACGATGCTTTTGGGAACCGAAGAGCAGGGCAACCGGCCCCTCGCCGCGCTCAGAGATTGGGTGCAGGGCCAATTCAACCACGAAGTTGCCTCTGGCAAGGACCGCTTCATGTCGCGGCTCTATACGGAAGCTGTTGACGTGGGTTTCCTGCGCCACCTGTGGACCAATGAAGGCGAGATCGCGCCCGGCGTCTGGCGCTCCAATCACCCCGGTCGGAGGCGGATGAAAACCTATGCCAAGCGAGGCATCCGAACCGTTCTCAATCTGCGGAACGATACCCGCAAAGCGCCCTGTCGACTCGCGCAGAATGACTGCGAAGACAATGGCATGGCCTATATCAGCTATCCGATGGCGCCGCGCCATGCGACGAAGGCCGAGGTTCTTCTGGGGCTGATCGAGCTATTCCCGAAGCTGGAAAAGCCGGTTCTCATTCACTGTAAGTCCGGGGCTGATCGGACGGGCCTTGCCGCTGCGCTTTGGCTTTTGACGCAGGAGGGCGCCTCGATTGCCGAAGCACGTCGGCAACTGTCTCTGGAATACCTGCACTTCCGCGAGTTCGAGACCGGCGTCCTCGATGCGGTGCTCGATCTCTATGAGGAAGAGGGGCGGGGGCGCAGTTTCGAGGATTGGGTTCGTGCCGACTATGACCCACTGGCCGCCAATTTCAGGGCGCAATCCATTTCCTCGGGTCTGGGCCAGATGGAAAAGATCGATATCCTGCGCAATGGTCTATGGCGCTATGCCCAATTTCGCGAAGCGGTTTGGCACAAGAGCTTTGAGGGGCCGTATACGACTGATCGCCAGCGCCGCAGGGCGCGGTTCTTTATGAACTGGGTCGATCATGGCATTCTGCGAACCTTCTGGCACAATCAGGCCGAGGTGACGCTCGGCGTTATCCGGTCAAACCACCCCAGCGAAAAGCGACTTCGCCGCCTGGCGACCGAGGGGCTGAAGACGGTGATCAACCTGCGCGGGGCTTCGATGCAGCCGCAGTATCTTCTCGAAAAGGAATTGTGCGAGGAACTCGGTCTCGATCTTGTCGATATCCCGATGCCAGCGACCGCGGCCCCTTCGGCCGCATCTGTTCTCAAACTGCTCGACACCCTCGACGGCTGCGACAAGCCTGTGCTTGTCCACTGCAAATCGGGGGCCGATCGCACGAGCCTTGCCGCTGCGCTTTGGCTTCTCGATCAGGGTGAGCCGATGGCAGCTGCACGGGCGCAGATGTCGATCCGCTACGTCCACCTCAAGAGCAGCGCCAAGGGTGTGCTCGATGCGGTGCTGGACGATTTCGAAACAGCGAATGTGGGTGGTTCGGTCAGCGTTCGCGCGTGGCTGAAGCCGGGCTACAACCCCGAGGCCGTCACCGAAAGGTTCCGCCGCCAGCGCGCGAAGAGTTGAGCGGGGCAGGGCGATCCCCTATGACGGGATCGTCAGGGGAAGGAGCCCGTCTTGAAGCGCATCGCGGCGATCACATCGGTTCGGAACGACACGATGTTTCTGGGGCGCTGGATCGCGCATTATGGCGCGGCTTTCGGCCCTGAAAACCTGCACGTCATCGTCGACGGGATGGACCAACCGGAGCCAGCGCCGGAGACGGGCGTGAACGTGATCCGCGTCGAGTATGTGCCGCGTTCGGTGGTGGCTGGCGACAAGGAGCGCGCGCGCCGCGCCTCGGCCCTCGCAAAGGAGCTTTTGCAGTCGGTCGATCTGGTGATCGGCACGGATGTGGACGAGTTTCTGGTCGTCGATCCGGCGCTCGGCGTGAGCCTTGCTGACTACCTCTCGCGCGCAGATGTGCCTGGATCGCTGTCCGCCCTCGGCCTCGACGTTGTGCGCCATCTGGACAAGGAACCGCCGATCGACCGCGCCCGCCCGTTTCTGGACCAGCGGCGCTATGTCAAGATTTCCGACCGCTACACCAAAGCCTTGATCCTGTCGGAGCCGCTCGACTGGGGCTCGGGCCAGCATCGGGTGCGGGGGCGAAATTTCCGCATCGATCCGAACCTCTACCTTCTGCATTTCGGCAGCGTCGATCGCGCGGTGAGCGAGGCACGCGCCTCGGACGCCGACCGGATCAAGGAAGGCTGGGCCGCGCATCAAAAGCGGCGGGATGCTTTGTTCGACGAAGTCCGGCAGGCCGATCCGATTCCGGCGGACACACGGTTTGCGTCGGCGCGGCGGGAGATGAGTTTGAAGCGTTCGCCTCTGAAATGGAACAAGCCGGGGCGTCTCCGCTCCGGCTCGGTTGTTGTCCTTCCTGAACGGTTCAAAGGGCTCGTGTAGCCCCTATTCCTTCCACTCGCGCCATTCCCGGATCGTCTCCATCACCGAATCCGAGAAGAGATAGTCGGTCTCGGTCGCGACCTCGTGGCACTGCATACAGAACTCGACGCGACCGATCTCGTCGACCTTAACGGTGCCGCTCGATTCAAACGAGCCGTAATACCAGTCTCCGTGCTCGGGATCATAGCCGGCGGGCATTTTGACCATGACGGTGATTTTGCGGATCGCCGGATCATCCTCGCCCATATGGATGGCTTTCACCACTGCCGCGCATTCCGGATAGACCGAGGCGAGATCCTGGTAGGGCTGGGCCGCAAGCTCGTTGGCGTAGATGTCAATCCAGTTCTCGCCGTGGGCGTGGGAGATCACAGGCTCTTCTGTGAGCTTCGCCCAAGACTGATAGCCCTCGAATGTCATCCATTCTTCGTCATGGCAGAAATCGAGGTCTGACGCATAGGCCGCGCCGGCTGTGGCAAGAAGAACCGAAACTACTGAAACCCCACCCCGCAAAGCGCGGATAGACTATCCATTCAACGTCATTGGTAGCCCCCCAAGGGTTAAACCGTTTAAAAGGGCTGCGCGGCCCCTAAATCCAACCGGGCCGCGCGGAGTCTTTGAGGCTGTGTCAGGCCATATTTTCCATCGTCTTGATCCCGGCGATGCCGCCAACAACGATGAAGGCGAAGGTCAGGAACGAGCCGATCGCCAGCGTCGAGACCCCCGTAAGTGCCTGACCAACCGTGCAACCGAGCGCCAGAACGCCGCCGATGCCCATGAGCGCTGCGCCGAACATATTGCGCACAGCATCCGATGGTCCGGCAAAGGTCGTCAGGTGCAGGCGCCTGCCATAGGCGGCCCCGAGGAAACCGCCGATCAGCGCGCCCGCAAAAGAGGCCACACCGAAGTCCGGCGCACCGAGGGCGGTATAGCGCATCAGATAATCAAGCGTATCGCCGGACGGGCGCACATAGCTGAGCGAAAGGACGGCGGCGTTTGCTTCGAACTCGTCGAATGCAAGGCCGGTGACGGCCCAGCCGGCGACGACGCAAAGGCCGATCCCAACCCCGCCGACGATATCGGCGGTCGAGCCGCGGAAGGCGGCATCCTTGAAGCAGTAGATCACGACAGCGAGGACGATGATCGCCATTACCAGCGTGCTGGCCGTTTCGGTCGACATTCCGAAGAGATCGGCGATCAGAATCCCGAGGCTCTGGTCATCCCGGACGTTCGTGGTCAGCGGCGAGAAAATCGAGACCCGCAGCGGGCCGAGAAGGCCGCCGATTGTCATGTAGGCGAAGATCCCCATCACGATGAGAACCACGACCGACCGCAGATCGCCGCCGCCGGCGCGCACGAGATTGCGGCTCGCGCAGCCCCCCGCAAAGACCATGCCAAAACCAAAAGCCAGCCCGCCGACGATATTGCCGCCCCATCCGAAATCACCTGTGCGGTACATCGACATCGAGGTGTCGACCATGCCGGCCCCCTCGATCACCCAGACGCCCAGCATCGCGGTCGCTGCGGCCAAAAGCCAAGACCGGAAGCGATTATAGCTGCCGAAAGACAGGATGTCGGACAAGGATCCCATGGTGCAGAAATTGGTCCGCGCGACCAGGAACCCAAACACGATACCAATCAACAAGCCGCCCCATCCGATCCAGGATGCGGCAGACTCCACAGCTGTCATCTTCCAAGTCTCGATCATTCTTTCCCCCCTGTGGCCCTGTCTCTGCAGGTTAGTTAGAGAAATCATCAGATATATAGATGTTAGTATCTGATTTATTGATCTGTCTACGATTTTGATGGGCCTGCTTGACGCAGGCTGGAAAGAGGGGAGCCTCTAGAACCGCAGGGGCGAGAAGGCCGAAAGCGGCAGGTTGGGCGAGCGCCCTTCGGCAAGGTCGGCGACGATCCGGCCAGTGATCCCGCCAAGGGTTAGGCCGAGGTGTTGATGGCCATAGGCGAGGATGATCCGGTCAGAGGCGGGCGAGGGGCCAATGACGGGAAGCGAATCCGGGAAGGTTGGTCGAAAGCCCATCCATTCCTCGACCGGCCCGTCGAGCGGCCCCCAAAGCTCGGCGCCGCGGCGGGCGATAAGGGCAAGGCGGCGGCGGTTCATCGGGGCGCTGATCCGGTTGATCTCGACCGTGCCAGCCATACGCAAGCCGCCATCGGTGGGCGTGGTGTAAAAGCCCCCTTCGTTCCAGCCCACGGGCCGCGAGATTTTGCCCCCATGGTTCTTGTAGACGAGGTGATAGCCGCGTTCCGTCTCGAGCGGCAGGCGCTCGGCGCCGCTGCCTTTCACGGTTTTGGAATGGGCCCCTGCGGTAACAACGACGCGCTCGGCGCTGACCGTCTCGCCGCCCAGATGCACAGTCACCCCATCGCCGCGCGGCTCGATCCGCTCGACCGCGCTCTGGCGCCAGGTGCCGCCAAGATCGAGGAACCGCTTGTAGAGCCGTGTCACAAAAGCCTGTGGGTCGCGGATGTGCCGCGCGCCGGTAAAGCGCAGGCCCTTGTGCGGGCGCAGGCGGATTGCCGGTTCGAGATCGAGGAT
>Ga0181563_10006945_pt1 | contig 10081 bp, 5 predicted proteins | sample 011ome_25_FD_133759 | JGI IMG/M metagenome (GOLD analysis project Ga0181563, IMG submission 133759) | Coastal salt marsh microbial communities from the Groves Creek Marsh, Skidaway Island, Georgia - 011512CT metaG (megahit assembly) | ecosystem: Environmental > Aquatic > Marine > Intertidal zone... | reverse complement strand
CGTCTACCTTTCGCGTTTCGTGCGAACGAACCCACGAACCCGCTCTCGAGCCTGACCCGTGAACGACCCTTCCCCCCGTGTGTACACACGCGCGTTTTTAACACCATCCCGCGAAAACAACATCCCGTTTTGTTTAACAACGTCGCGCCACCGCGCAGCGCTCTGGGAATCCGTGCGCGACGTGAACGAGACGGACGAGCGCGGCCGCACGCTTCTGTACGTCGCGTGCCGCAAAGGCGACGCGCGCTTCGCTCGGCGCGCGCTGGAGCTGAGCAGCGGCGACACCGTCAACTTCACCAACGTCGCCGGCAAACACGCGCTGTACGCGGCGGCGGCGGGCGGAGACGAACACGTCGTCGAGCTCGTCATCAAAGCCGGCGCCGCGTTGGAGAAGAAGGACCGCCAAGGGCGCTCGCCTCTGTGGGCGGCGTGCTATCACCTGCGACCGAGCGCGGTGGCGCGGCTGCTGTGCCTCGGCGCGGACCCGAGCGCGCGCGACGGCGACGGGACCACGCCGCTCATCGCCGCCGCCGCCGCCGAGGGTGGCGGCGGCGAGCGAAACGCGCGCGGCGAGAAACGCGCTGCGCTCGAGCAACGCGCGCGGGAAACGGTGACTGCGGCGCTGACGTTTTCCGACCCGGACGCGCTGGACCTCGAGCACCGCGAGTGGCTCACCGGGTGCACGGCTCTGTGGGCGGCGTGCGCGTCCGGGAGCGTCGGCGTCGCGCTCGAGCTCATCGCCGCCGGCGCGGACGTCGACGCGAGGAACGCGCACGGCCGGACGCCGCTGCTGGCGGCGGCGCTCGGAGGGCACTGCGAGATCGCGCTGGCGCTGGTGGCGGCCGGCGCCGACATCGACGCCGCCGACGACGAGGGCGAGACGCCGCTGTACGCGGCGGCGTTCGAGAACCACCCGGCGACGGTCGCCGCGCTGGTCGCCGCGGGCGCGGACGTCGACGGGGGCGAGCCGGAGACGAAACCGGCCGGTTCCGGTTCTTTCGACGAGAAAAGACTCGCGGAGGGAGACGAGGAAAACGACGCCGCGGCGGGAAACGTTTCTTCGTCACGCGAAACGCGTACTCGGGCGGGTCTCACGCCCGAAGAAAAAGAAACGCCGTCTCCGAAACGCTTCGCAGGGCGTCATCCGCCGCTGGTGGGCGCGTGCTGGCGCGGCAACGCCGCGGCGGTCGCGGCCATGCTCGCGGATGGTCCCGGGCGCCGGCCGGACCTCGAGCGCGTGACGAGCGACGGGCGCACGGCGCTCGCGGCGTCTTGCTGGCGCGGCAACCACGCGTGCGCGCGCCTTTTGTTGGCAGCGGGCGCCGAGGTGGACCACGCGGACGCGGACGGGCGCACGGCGCTTTGGGCCGCCGCGCGCGCCGGTGACGCCACCTCCGTGCGCCTGTGCGTCGAGCGCGGGGGCGACGTCGACCGGAAGGACGCGCGTCGCGAAGCCTTCTCCGCGGGCGCGGGCGTCGCGACGTGCACGCCTCTGTTCGCGGCGGTGTGGCAGGAGGAGCACGACGCCGTGCGCGCGCTTCTGGACGCCGGCGCGGACCCGCGCGCCGGCGACGGCGAGGGCCGCGCGCCGCTCAGCCTCGTCGACCGGGGCAGCGCGGACCACACCGAGAACACGCGGCGCATCCGCGAGATGCTGCTGGACGCGGTCGCGAAGGTGGAGAAGAGCGAGAAAGCCGCCGCCGCGGCGCAACGACTGGGCGAGGCGGCGGACGGCGCGCGCGAGTCGGCGCTGGCGCGCGCGACGCGCGTGGCGAGGCTCGAGCGCGCCGACGCGCAGGCGCGCGTGGCGGCGGCGTGGGTGGAGAAGCGCGAGGCGCGCGCGCGAGCCGCCGCGCTTCCGTCGCGAGACGACCTCTCGGACGATGACCCGGACGATGACTCCGAAGACGCCGAAGCGTCCGATTCGAACGAGACTCTAAAAAATCACTCGAGTGAGACTCACTCGACGCGCGCGTCCATCGTAGCGCGGCGGCGCGTCGCGCTGGGCGCGCGGCGCGTGGCGCGCGCGCTGGCCGCGTTCCGCGACGCCTCGCGCGCCGCGCGGGACGCCGAGCGGCGGAGCACGGTCACGCTCAGGCCCGCGGACGTCGCCGGCGCGGACGCCGCGGCGGCGCCCGACGGCGCTCCGCCGCGAAACTCCGCGGCGAAACTCCCTATGAGTCTGAAACAGAGCGGGAAACGTTCGGGAAACGCTCGGCGCGCGTTTCCCGGCGACAAAGACGTAACTTTGTCCGACAAAACTTTGTCGCCCTCGGAGGTTTCCCTCCTGGTCGCGCGCGCGGACGAGGCTCGCATCAAAGTGCGGCGCTTGCTCCACTTACGCGCGCGTGAAATACGGAGCTCGCTCGCGGACCTGCCGGACGCGCTGGCCAGGCTCGACGAACGCGCCGCGCCGCACGTCTGTCCGCGAGGCTCGAGCGGGAAATCGAGCGTCGCCGCGCGTCTGTCCGCCGCGGCGTCTCCCCGCGGCTCGCGCGGCTCGCGCGTCTCTTTCACTAAACGCCTAAACGGCTCGTTTCTTGATGTCGACGAGGCGGACGCGGACGACGGCTGGAGCGGCCGCGGGCGGTACGACTCCAGGGCCACCATGGCCGTGCTCGGGAGCGAGTAGGGACCGGTGAGAACGAAAGAAAAAAAAACAATTTTTATTTTACACGACAGATTTTAGATTTTTTTTTTGGACCGGAAAAAAAAATCGCGCGTCGATGAGAAATCGCGCGCGAACTCCGAGACGCGTCGGAAAAACGCGCGTCTCGGAGGTTCGTGAACGGTCGAATTTCGTGATGAAGAAATTTTTTTTGGCGTTTTTCTCGAGGTTGGGGGAAAGTTCCCCCCGACACTTGGCGTCCCTTCCGACAGTCGCGTCTCATCTTGCTACATAGTGGCCCTCGCGCGCGTCCGTAGACGCGACCGCGTTCGCGCGCAGTGCGTTCGCGAGGCGAGTGCCGTGCACACGCGCGCGCTTTCCCGTATCGTCGTCCTCGCGGCTGAGACCGAACGAGCCCGCGGATGGCATCCCGCGCGTTCCCCCTCCAGCGCCGAGCGCTGGAGGGTATCGGATGGCGCGAAACCGAAGATCGCCATCGGCGGCGAACGACGAGACGCCCGGCCGGACCCGCATCCCGCGGTTCCAGCGCCGGCATCGCGCGCGCCTCCGCGTCGCTCCCCAAACGTCTCGGCGGGATGCGCCGCCGCGATGACGGCACGTGGGACGGCGCGTCGCCTCCCCGGTGCCGCTTCGCCCCGCCGACACCCGGGACCGAGTCTCGACGCGCAACGGTCACCGAAGCGTCGCGACCGAAGGCGTTCTCCGCGGAGACGCGCGCGGAACCCGAGCGCGTTTCGGACCCGTACGTCGCGGAACTGTCCTGGACCCCTTCGGGGTTCATACCCGACCACGAAAACAACATCGTGGCCCACCTGTTCCCGTCCCGGCGAACGGACGCGAATTCGGAGGCGCGCGGAGACTCGGCGGAGCCGGCGTTTGGCGCGCGCGACGGCGACGCCGACGACGCGGAGACGGAGGCTTTTTCTTCGCGAAACGCGCGACGCGACGACGACGCCGAAAACCTCGACGAGTCCGAGGCTGCCGCGCTCATCGCCGCCGCCGAGCGCGACCCGAGCGTCTTCGCGCCCATCGCGACTGTGGACGTGACGCGAACGCACGAAGGCGCGCGCGTGATGGATACCGAAGGCGAACGAGACGCGGCGAGTGAGAAAACCGACGCCGACGCCGCGATGATCAACAACGTCGTCTCCGCCGTCGGCGACTCTGTGTCGTCCGACGACTCTGTGTCGAATCCGACGACGGCGATTCCCGCTGTTTCCCCCTCGTCCGTGACGAAACGAAACGAAACGAAGCGCGGCGCGCCCATCGTCTTCGTCACATCCGAAGTCGCGCCCTGGTCCAAGACGGGCGGCCTAGGGGACGTCTGCGGCGCGCTGCCCGCCGCGCTGGCGAAGCGGGGCCACGCCGTGCTGGTGGTGTCGCCGCTGTACGAACCGTACGAGGGGTGCGAGGAGATCGGGCGGTGCGAGTTTGTCCTGAGCCACGCGAACCAGACGGTGCGGTACTTTCGGATGACGAAGGAGGGCGTGACATACGTGTTCTGCCAGCACCCCGCGCTGCAGCGCGGGGGGGGCGGGCGCATATACGGCGCTTCCCCCGGGAACCCCTACCCGGACAACGCCTTCCGCTTCGCGCTGCTGTGCCTCGCCGCCATCGAGTCTTTGCTGTGCGTTCCGTGGGGCGAGCTGTTCTTCGGTGGCGGTGTGGACGGTGAGACAAAAAGAGACGCGTTTTACTTCACGAGCGCGCCCGTGTTCGTGGCGAACGACTGGCACGGCGCGCTGACGCCCGTGTTCCTCGCGGCGCGGTACCAGTCGCGCGCGTCGACGGCGCTGGCGCCGCGAGCGGGCTGGGCGCCGGAGGGCGCGCCGGAGGCGCTCGCGCGCGCGCGCGCGGTGACCATCGTGCACAACCTGTTTCACCTTGGCGTTTTCCCCAGCGACTTCTACAAAAGCCTGGGTTTGCCGGAGGAGCACGAGAGAGAGTGGTTCCCGTCGCTGCGCTGGCGCTGGAGCGACGGCGGCGAGTGCATGAACTTTTTGAAAGCCGGCGTGGCGCTGAGCGCGGCGACGGCGCTGGTTTCGCCGGCGTACGCGCGCGAGACGCAGACGCGCGCGCTCGGGTGCGGGATGGACGAGGTTTTAAGGTCGGTGGGCAACCACGGCTCGAGCGTCGACCTGGGCCCTCTGAACGGCAAGCTCAGCGACTCGAAGCTGGTGGGCGTGGTGAACGGCGTGGACGTCGCCGAGTGGGACCCCGCCACGGATTCGCATTTGCCGGCGAACTACGCGGCGGATGTGCGTTTAGGCGAGACGAGGACGTGCGAGGAGACCGGGAGGGTCGTCTTGGACGCGCGCGCGGGAAAAGCGGCGTGTAAGCGCGCGCTGCAACTCGAGCTGGGCCTCGATGTCGACCCCGACGCGCCTCTGATCGGGTTCATCGGGAGGCTGGACGGGCAGAAGGGCGTGGACGTCCTGCTGGCGTCCGTCCCGAGGCTGGTCGAGCTCGGCGCGCAAATCGTGCTCCTGGGCTCGGGCGACCCCGGGCTGGAGGAGGGGCTGAGGCACGTGGAGCGCGCGTTCCGGGGGCGAGCCGTGGGATGGGTCGGGTTCTCCGTTCCCGTGAGCCACAGGATCACCGCGGCGGTGGACATCCTGGCCATGCCCTCGCGCTTCGAGCCCTGCGGCCTGAACCAGCTGTACGCGCTGCGCTACGGCGCCGCGCCCGTGGCGCACGCGACGGGCGGCTTGCGCGATACCGTCACGAAGGATGTCGGGTTCCCGTTCGCGCCGTGCGAGCCCGGGCCTTTGACGGAGGCGGTCGAGCGCGCGATCCGCGTGTACCGCCGGCGAGGCAAGGAGGGCGAAAACGGCGACGAGGGCAAGTGGGACCGCATGCGCGCGCGCGCGATGCGCAAGGACCTGAGCTGGAACGTCGCGGCGGCGAAGTACGAGAGGGTGTTTGAGAAGGCGGCGGCGCCCGCGCCCTTCGCGATGAACCGGCGCGCGGTGGCCGCTTCCAACCCGGCGCTCGCGGCGGCGCGCGACGCGGAGGACACCGCGCACGAGTGGCGTGACGCCGAGCGGCGCGCGGAGAAGATGCGTCGGAAAGCCGCGCGCGCGCCGAACCGGGACACGAGGGAGGGTGACCGGTCCGAGGACTCGAACCTGCTTTGGCGCGTGACGAGCGCGGTGAAGTCGGCGTTTCGGCGTTGAGTTTTGGCGTTGCGTTCGGCGGGTCATCAAGTACGTATAGTATACGTATACGGCAATCTTATTATAACACGTCCAAGCGTTCCACGCGCTTTATGAAGACAAACAGACGACAAGCGCGCGCGCGCGCGCGCGAGTCCTCTCTCACTTCCCGTCGTCGGTTCGTGACGACGCTTCGTTCGTTCTTTGGCTTTTTTTTTCCCGAAAGGCGTCACTTCGCGTCGACGCCCTCGACCCGCTCCTGGAACCACGCCTGCGCGTCGTCGGCCCACGCGAACGTCTCCAGCGCGTACAGCGCGGTGGCCAGCTCGACGTTGGTCACAGAGCTCTTGACGACGCGTCCGTCGGCGCGCGTCTGCTTCTTGACGGCACCGTCCGCGATGAGCGCCCAGGTCGACTTCGCGGCGGCGAGATCGACGGCGCCGTCGCGCGCCGCGAAGCCGCGGCACTCCTCGAGCACGGCTTTGTCGTACTTCACGCCGGCGATCGTCTCGTAGTAAGCGCGGCGCGAACCCTTCTTCTTCGTCTTCGTCTTCGTCTGTTTGTCTGTGGCGGTCGTCGTGTTCTTCGTCTTCTTGAGCGTCGCCTTCTTGCGCGTCGCGCTCGCCTTGAGGGTCTTCTGCCAGGCGTTGATCCAGGTCTGCGCCCGCTTCACGCGCGCCGCGACGGCGGAGCGCGGCTCGGCGGCGGCGGGCACCGACGAGTCATCAAGGTCCGCCGAGTCGAGGTCTTGAACAAGGCCTTTGTTCCAGGCGCCGATGATGCGCCCGGTCTCCCAGCCGCGCAGCGCCTCCTCCGAGCGCGCGTGCGTCTTCGCCGCCCAGGCGTCGATCCAGGCCTGCGCGTCGCCCGTGCGGCGCGCGACGTCCGCGCGCGAGAACGGCCGGGGGCGCCGGGACTGCGCCGCCTCGGCGGCGTACGTGGACGCCTCCGCGGCTTTCTCGGGCGTCGGCGCGTTGCGGTCCCACTGTGACTCAAAGACGTGCTCGGGGTTCTCGGGGTACAGGATGGAGCGCTGCCAGGCGTCCACCCAGACCTGCGCATCGGCGACGGACCGCGCCACCGCCGCGGGGTCGTGCGCCGCGGGACCCGCGCCGAAGAGGGACCCGCGCTTCCCGAGCCCGACGCGGGCGAGCGCCGCCGCCGCCGAGAGGAGCGCCGCCGCGCCCGCCAGCGTCGCGGCGGGTGTTTCGGTATCCAGCGCGGGCAAGGAGACCTTCATCTCAGGCACCTTGACCTCGAGACTTTCGAAGACGCCTTTGTTGAAGTCCATCGCGGGGATCGCGGGGAGCTCCACGGCGGGCGCCTCGAACGTCGGCGCCTTGAAGCCGCCGGCGCGCCGAGGTGTCGCGGCGGCGGACGGTTTCGCGCCGCGCTTCGCCGAAGAAGCGCTCTTCCGGCTCGGTCCGTCCGCGGTGGTGGTGCTTCCGGCGAGCAGAAGCGCGCCGAGGCCGACCACCGCGAGCAGCGCGGCCGCGGGTTCCCGCGTGGCGGACGCCGTGTCCTTCGGCGCGTCGCCGGGAGACCACCGCGGCTTGGTCTTCTTGGCTCCGCCGCCGGGGGGCTTCGCCGGCGGCGCCTTTCGCGCCGGCGGGGCGGTTCTGGTGATCACCTCGGTGCGCGTCTTCGTGGCGGGCGCGACCGCGGTCTTGAACGTGATGATGTTGGAGCGCACGTCCGTCTTCTTCTTGGTCTGCGTCGCGGCGGACGCGGCGGTTCCCAGCAGAACCGCGCTCGTCGCCGCGGCGGCGACGGCGGCGCCCTCCGCCTCGAGCACCGCGGGGCCGGCGGTGCTCAGCCCGCCCAACACCACCGTCGCGCCCAGCGCGGCGGCCGCGCGCATCGCGGGCGCGGGGCCGGAGCCGGCACCGTCGGAGCCGGCTCCCGAGCCAGCTCCCGAGCCTCCCCGGGAAGAAGAGGAGGAGCCGACGAATCCTTTGTACGAGGGGACGTACGCCGTCCCGGCGGTTTTGCGGAAGGGCTTTTTGCCAAACGCGCTCGTCTTGACGATGTTGGACTTGGGCGTCGCGACGCGCGCGTTGTTACTTTTTTTCGAACCCGGTCGCTTGCCGCCGGACGCGCCGGGGCCCTTCCTGTTGTTGCCGCTCACCCCGAGCACGGCCGCGAGGCCGACCGCGAACGCGGTGCTCACGAGGCTCGCGGTCTCGTCCGCGGCGGTCGCGGCGCTGCCGAAGCGGTTCAGGCCGGTGGCCGGCGCGCTCTTCGCCTCGATGCGGGCGGGTCGCAAGCCGCTCGCCTCCATCGTCTCGAGGTAGTAGTCGTGCGCGCCGACGTCGACGGCCGGGCGCGCCTCCGCGCCGTGCGCGGGAGACGCTGCGAGCACGATCGCGGTCGCGACCGCGGCCGCCGCGAGCACCGCGGGGCTCTTGGAGTCTTCAGGCGCGTCCTCGTTGAGGGAATCGTCCACCTTCAGCACCGATTGGGTGACGAGGCGCGATTTCGCGGGAACGCGCGCGCGCACGACGCGTGGGCGCCTGGAGTCGAGGCGCGTCCCGGCGAGACGCGCGGCGAACGCCAGGGGGGCGACGGTGATGGATGCCATCGCGTGTAACTGAGAGACGTCGAGTTCGAGGGCACACAAGGAGCTCGCGCGCCTGTCGTTTGAAGCGATCGCAGTGCTTTTTCGGCTAGATATTTCAATTTCGGATGTGAAAAAGTGCGCTGACGAGGCATTTTCGAGATCTGGGCGTCGAGCCAATGCCGACTGGACCGAAAAGGAAACACGTGGCGACTTTCTCTCCGCGGCCTTTCATAATCGTGTGTTTCGTCCATCCTCTCGCCACTCTTCCCGACGCGACCGCCCGTCCGCGCGCATTCTCCGTCGACCCGAGTCGAGAGCGCCGTTCGTTCGAGTTCCTAGACGCGTCTTCGTTGTCTGACACACTCGAGCAGTCACCTCTCGAAGCGTTCGTCACACCGCGACGCGCCTTCCCGAATTCGTCCGGAAGCACACGTTTTTTCAGCCCAGCGTCATGAAGACCAAGAGCAGAGCCACCGCCGCCGCCGCGTCCACCGACGCCGCCGCCGCTGTCGCCGAACGGTCCAACCCGCGAGGAATCGCGAAGAAGCGCCACGGGCGTTTCCTCCCGCGCGCGCTTTCCAGCGTCCTCGCGTCGCTTTCCAAGCTCAAGCTCGGAACGCGCACCCCCCCCGTCTCTTCCAAGAAGAAGACCACCGCGGCGCCCGTCCCGCGCGCCGAGAAGCCGTCGTCCCGCGCGAAGCGCGCTCGATCCCGACGCGCGCGCGCGATGCGCCCCGCGCCCGAGCCGGCGCGGAAACCCGAGCCGGGCTCGGAGCAGGCTGTCGCGAGGTCCTCCGCGAAATCCGACACGCGCGCCGGGCGGAAAAATAAAAAAAACGCCGAGAAGAAGAAACAGACCCGCCGCGCGCTCGACGGCGTGCATCAGCGCGCGGCGGTTATGAAACCCCCCGCGAAACCGCGAAACGCGCGGGAGAAACGCCGGGACTCGAAGAAAACCCGGGACTCGGAAAAATACGCGCCGTGTCCGTCCGCGCCTGTGGTGACCACGCGCGCGGTGATGCGTCGCTACGCGCGGAGCGCCTTCGCGCGCGACTGCACGCGCTTCGAGCGCGACGCGCTCGTCCAGCAGGGCTTCCCCGCCGTCGACACGCACGGCTCCCTCCTCGACGCGAAGGAAGAAAGAAAACAAACAAATACGAAAAAAAAGAGGCGCGCGAAGAGCGCGAAGCTTTCGCGCGGCGCGACTGAAACGTCGCGCCCGACTCTGCCGACTCTGCCACGCGCGGACTCGATGTCGATGGTGTTTTCCCCGCTCGTGCGGTGCGAGGACGAAGACTTCGGTCCCTCGTCGCACGCCGCGCGTCTCCCCGCGGAGGTGTTCGGCGGGCGCGGCGACCACCCGCGCGAAGACGCGTGGCTCGATTCGGACCCCGAGGGCGACGACGCCGCCTGGGAGAGGGGGAGCGACGACGAGACGCGCGACGCGATCCTACATTCACCCGTGGCGTGGACCCCGGCGTCCCCGCCGCGGCGTCCCCGCGGGACGCGGCGGTGAAACGCGCAGCGTACGATGCGACGTCGGGTTCTTACTAAAAGGTTCGACGAGCGATCGACGCTTCCGGCGCGGCGCGCGCCGGACGTCGAGGAGGAGGAAAGAAACCGCCGACATTGTAGTGTCGCGAGACTCGAGACGCGGCGGACCGAATCGCTCTTGTGATCACTACAGCTATATATAGTACATACAGCGTTTTATGAATGATGAAAACATCTCGTTAT
>Ga0181563_10006940_pt1 | contig 10084 bp, 6 predicted proteins | sample 011ome_25_FD_133759 | JGI IMG/M metagenome (GOLD analysis project Ga0181563, IMG submission 133759) | Coastal salt marsh microbial communities from the Groves Creek Marsh, Skidaway Island, Georgia - 011512CT metaG (megahit assembly) | ecosystem: Environmental > Aquatic > Marine > Intertidal zone... | reverse complement strand
GTTGGAAAAAAATTTCTTGCGATATACTTAATGGAGGGGTATCGATTAAAGGCTCTCCAGTTGTTGACTGGGCACTTACCCAAGCAGCTGTCGCTTGGTAAGCTAGATGCTTGCCAAATGAAATACTTAAATCAGCGTCTATTCCCAGCAGATTTACTTGATCTAGCTGAGTATATTCACGCATTAAAAAGGCGCTGTTTCTCGCTTGATCAAAACCTTGTTCGCTGGGCTGAAGAAGAATATAATCTTTTACTCTACTGTAATATCCCGAAAGGGTGTATGTAAACCGATCGCTCTTTTTGGCTATGGAGATCACCCCTTTTATGGCGCGCTCTTGAGAAAGGCGTAAGTCTCCTTGCTCAATGGTAGCAAGTGCGTGATGCAGACCATCACTAAAGAGTTCAGATGGGTTAGGGGATCGTGTGATAAATCCTAAATTTAAATAAGCATTGGTTTGTTTACCCAGCCACTGCTTTATTCCCGCTGAAGCTGAAAAATTTCCAAACTTTTTGATCTGACGGGTAAGATAGTTACTTGCGTTGCCGGTTGAGATAATGGTATGAGCAAAATCAACATTGTACTCACGTGCATTCCAGTCGACAATACGATAATATTTTTGAGCATCGATATAATCATAATCAAAACGCAGGCCTACTTCTGCCGAAAAATTGTTGGACGGTGCATATTCACTTATGGTATAAATTCCAAATTTGTACCGAAGATAATCAGGAATTAAACGGCGCACTCCAGTATTTGGATCAACAAAATTGTCTTGTAATTGAGCCGATAAACCGCTTTGCCACCTTAGGCTATTTTCTTGTTTAGACCTAAAATTAAAAAGCATATCATGGCTAAGTAATTCAATATCTAGGGCAGCACGATTGTTTGCCTCTCCGCGACGAATATCAAATTCTTTGCGATTATTTGCCTGAAAGCTATACTGTATATCCCACTTCGCTTGATTGGTCATTCGTCGGTCATAACGCACACTTAAGCCGTGATGTACTGTACTTTGCTTTGGGTTGTTAATCGATCGTGTCCAGGGTTTTTCAAAAAGTGGTTGCGTACTTTCAATCGATCGTGCTAAATCGCCTACTGTTCCGATATGGGCCGCGGCTAAAATTCCTGCTTCTTTTTGAAAAAAACTATAGTTAAATCGCCATTCTTGCGTAATGGTATTACGTCCAAAATAAATTTTTGCGTGCTGCTCTCTATTGCCTGTATTTGAGAGAATATGGTTGGGGTTTTTTAAGTCTCCCGTATTTTTTAAAGAGGTGTTTCCACCAAAATAAGTGCCATTCGTAAAGGTTTTAGTTATATCTGTCAAAAGACACCCTCCTTTTCCTTGATGAACATAACCCGAGGAAATACTTCCCAACAAACTGTCGCTCAAGGGATATTTTTCTGGGATGAGTTGAATAATTCCGCCCAAGGCATCTCCTCCAAACTGTAGGGCTGTTGCCCCTTTAATCAACTGAACTTGATCAGCGCCATTAACATCAATACTAGGCGCATGATCGGCACCCCACTCATGATCTTGCAAGCGAATCCCGTCATTGATGATTGCTATCCTCGATCCTGTAACTCCATGAACCATCGGTTTTACAATAGCATTACCCGTTTTTATGCTCGATACTCCAGCAAGTTGTGCTAGTGCATCGCCTAGGTTCTGAGATTGATATCGCTTTAATTCTTCTTTAGATAAACTGCTTTCAATGCCTGCTTTAGTGGTTTTTTTTTGGCCTTGATCCGTGATGATGATCTCTTCAAGTTCATTGAGATGATGCTCTAAATAAAATTTTTTTAAGATGGAAGAAGGTTGGGTGTTTTTAGTCGTAATTGGGCTACAATCAGGATGTTCCAATAAGAGGGTATAGCCTTGTTGACAAAGTGCTGGAAAAACAAAGGTCCCGTTTGCTGTTGTTTGAATTTTGCGGTCATTTTCCAATAAGGTAATTGTTACTCCTTGTAATGGAATATTATCATGTAAGTCATAAACCACTCCAAAGATAGATTCATTACAATCTTGAGCAGTTGCATGATATGCTAAGCACAGTAAACAAAAAAATGTGAGCTGTCTAATCAAAAGTAAAATTAAAAAGTGGCGATTCACTTTAAAGAATCGCCACATATGATTTCGTGTTACTCAACTGTAACCGGAAAGCCTATCTCAACATCAGTAGCACCTCCTATTGCGCCTCGTGTTGACCCAGCTTTGTTGTTAGGCTCGTGAATTAAATAAAGGCGAATAATGCCTGAACTTGCATCAGCAGTAGTCCATTGCGTTTTTAAGTTGATGCTAACTCCATCATTATCCTCAACATCATTGCTGGCTGAAGAAATAGACACATCAGCAGTTGCTATTTCGTAAAAAACAAAATGCTCATCAGCTTCTTCAATAACCTCTTCTGTAATGTCTTCTATATCGGAGGCATCTGAAGCGTCAAAAAAGTGAACACTAACTGCATAGCTAGCATTTGTTGTTAAACCAATTGAAGGGATGGCCTCTCCATCATTCCAAGTGTAATTTGTTGTGGTATTATCACTAGCGGTTACTCTAAGCGTAACACGGTTGATGACTTCCTCCTCGTTGATCTCTTCTGGAGAATCTTTTTTACACTGGATAAAAATGAGAAGTACTAAAATGGCAAATATCGATTTACGCCAAAACCCTTGGCGGGGGGAATTATATGTAAGTGTTTTCATTGGTATAAAATTTATTGTAAAACGTAAAAGTGTGAACTATAGGTTAAACAATAAATAAGGTGGTCCCCGTAAATTGGTCTGATCAATTTCAGTACTTAAATACTGATGGGTATATTTTTCTGTTTTGATTGCCTTTGCCATGTAGGAAAACAAACTTGTTGGCGCGGAAAAGGCAAGGGTAAAAGGAGTTGTGAAAGTAAAGGTCAGTGAACAACTCAATTCAGTCTCATGAAAGTGCGTTGACGTTTGAGAACAAATGCGCTCCTTATCATGATTATCGACTAGATGCATCCATTGATGGATGCTGGGAAGAAAAAATGTTCCCAACAAACAAAATGAAATTAGTAAAGCACCTAATCGTGTTTTCATGGTACATATTTACGTAAAATTTAGGAAAGATCGATATCTTAGAACATAATTGTACCTATTTTAACTCTGCTGACAATTCGTCCGCTTTGTTGTTTTGGCTTGATTATCGTACTTTAAACGACTATGAAAGAAAAAAAGAAAGTTTCCTTTAAATGGGCGTTTCGAGAATATATATGGCCAAGAAGAAAAGTTGTTTCCATAGGTCTTTTCCTAATCATTATCCGCAGTCTCTCTGGCTTAGTGCTCCCCTATGCCAGTAAAGCCTTAATCGATGATGTGATCCCTTCAAAAGACACTCAAGCCTTGAGCTATCTACTCATTGCCGTTGGTATTGCCCTTTTATTTCAGTCCATCAGTTCCTTTTCACTTACCCGCATCTTGAGTGTGGAAGCTCAGCATTTGATTTCTCTACTTAGGGCAAATGTGCAAAAAAAATTATTAAAACTACCTGTTCGCTTTTTTGACAACCAAAAAGCAGGAGCCCTTGTATCGCGCGTAATGACAGATGTAGAAGGCGTCCGCAATTTGGTGGGAACAGGTCTGGTTCAACTCATCGGAGGATCAATTACAGCTGTAATTTCATTGGTCATCTTAATCAATATCAATGGTTGGATGACGCTGTTCGTTTTGCTCCCTGTTGGTGTTTTTGCTGTCATCGCCTTAAAAGCATTTGGCTACATTCGACCCATTTTCCGCGATCGTGGAAAAATCAATGCTGAAGTAACCGGGCGTTTAACCGAAACCTTAAATGGAATTCGTGTCATTAAAGGGTTCAATGCTGAAGAACAGGAACAGAAAACCTTTGAAAAAGGTGTGGAGCGATTGTTTTTAAACGTAAAGAAAAGCCTTACTGCCACGGCCTTTATGACCAGTGCTTCGACCTTTTTATTGGGAATTGCCTCGGCAGGAATCATGGGAATTGGCGGATATTTTATCATGCAAGGGAACATGACCTACGGCGAATTTGTTTCTTTTACCTTATTCCTTGGGTTTATGATTGCCCCTATCGTTCAAATGAGCAATATTGGCAGTCAACTAACAGAGGCTTTTGCTGGCCTAGACCGTACCCAAGAATTGATGGAAACGCCAGAGGAAGATAATCCCTCCATAAGAACAAATCACCTTAAACAGGTAATTGGGGATATTGTTTTTGAGAATGTTTCTTTTGCCTATGAAGCCAATAAAGAAGTTTTACATTCCGTTTCTTTTACGGCAAAAAAAGGAAGTGTTATTGCGCTAGTTGGTTCCTCAGGCTCTGGGAAATCGACCATTGCTGGTTTGGCTTCCGGCTTTTTAACCCCCAACAAAGGGACCGTTTCAATTGATGGACAAGATTTATCAAAAATCAATCTTCGCAGTTTTCGCAAGCATTTAGGGGTGGTCTTACAAGATGATTTTTTATACGAAGGTACCATTAAAGAGAATATTTTATTCCCTCGTCCAGAGGCTTCAGATGAAGAGGTTCTTGCTGCTGCAGAGGGAGCTTATGTTACTGAGTTCACCGATCGATTTGATGAGGGCTTGGATACCCTAATCGGTGAAAGAGGGGTGAAATTATCTGGAGGACAACGCCAACGTATTTCCATTGCACGAGCATTGTTGGCCCAACCCGCCCTGGTTATTTTAGATGAAGCAACCTCAAACCTCGACACCGAAAGCGAACGCTATATTCAAGATAGTTTAAGCATTCTAATGAAAGACCGAACTACGCTGGTCATTGCGCACCGCTTAAGCACCATTCAAAAAGCTGATCAGATTTTGGTCATCGAAAAGGGTGAAATTGTGGAAAAAGGCAAGCATCAAGAATTACTCGACAAACAAGGCCGATACTTTGAATTGTATACCTATCAGACCCGAATGTAATAAGGAAAAATCTGGTAAATCTTTGATTCGTCAAAAAAAATTATACATTTAGAGGTGTTTAAGCAATTCATTTATACTGATTCCTATGCATAAATTTCAACTCATATTGCTTGTTTTTCTGCTGCCTTTTGGTGGAATCGCGCAAGTGTATTCTTTCTCAGACGGAGAAAAAACGCATCGAATTTTTCTGGATGAAAATTACCTGATAGAAACCGTTTTTAAAACCGATGATGGATTCTTTGTTCTTTCCAGAGGAGGCTTTTATACCTCAGAAAACGGATCCTATAATGTGCAATTCGAATTCAATTCAAATTTTGAAAAAGATCGTTTGTCCAGCAAAAAATACAACCACACAGAAAACTGGAAAGACATCTCTTTTCCCGACCAAAATCTGGAAGGAAAATGGCTAATGGCCGGGCGAGTAAAACCAGAAGGAGAGCAGCGTCGAGACATTACCCGTTCAAGAAAAACAATGAAAATTTTACTCAACGGTTATTTTCAATGGATTGCTTTCGATACTGCTAACATGAGTTTTAAGGGCTCTGGAGGAGGAACCTACACCGCTAAAGAAGGTGCTTATGTAGAAACACTGGACTATTTTTCACGCGATCCGGAAAAAGTAGGGAAAATCCTTCCCTTCGAATATACACAAAAACAAAACGACTGGTACCACAAAGGGTACACGAGTAAGGGTGCGCCAATGCACGAAATTTGGCACAAAAGAAATTAATTAACATCCGAATAAATTATTATGAAAAAATTCATTTTTAGTCTACTTGCCCTAGCGATAACAACTACTGTCTGGTCACAAAAAAAAGAAGATAAAGACTTGCCTCTTGAAGCGACCAGGGTTGTAACGATCACGACAGACCAAGGAACTTGGCTATCGTTGGATGTTCATCCAGAGGGCTCTTCAATTGTATTTGACCTCTTAGGGGACTTATATGAACTCCCCATTAATGGAGGAAAGGCTACACGCCTTACCGAAGGTCTCGCCTTTGACTCTCAGCCAAAATATTCACCCGACGGTAACTCCATTCTCTTTTTATCTGACCGAAGTGGTGGGAATAATGTATGGATCATCGACCGTAAAAAAGAAGATACGATCCAACTCACCAAAGGGAATACCTCCAAAATGCAATCGGCAGATTGGTCTCCAGACGGAAATTATGTTGCTGTAAGTAAAGGGACCCGTAATTTTAAACTACACCTCTATCACAAAGACGGCGGAGGGGGAACCCAGTTGATTGAAAAACCCGACAACCTAAAAGTATCTGAACCAACTTTTAGTGCTAACGGAAGACATATTTGGTTTTCACAACGCACAGGTGCTTGGCAATACAACGCGCGCTTTCCACAGTATCAATTAGCTACTTATGATCGTGAAGATGGGAAAAAACAAGTAATGACTTCTCGCTATGGCTCTGCCTTTACTCCCACACTTTCTCCAGACGGTAAATGGTTGGTCTATGGAAGTCGCTACAATGACCAAACCGGTTTAGTAAAACGCAACCTTGTCACGCAAGAAGAAAGCTGGTTGGCTTACCCGGTACAACATGACGAACAAGAATCCATTGCTCCTTTAGGCGTTTTACCAGCCATGTCATTCACACCAGATAGCAACGAAATCGTTGCTTCTTATGGTGGAAAAATATACCGCATTCCTATTGCAGGAGGAGAAGCAAAAAACATTCCTTTTCAAATCAATGAAGAAGTGGCGCTTGGCCCACAATTAAAATTTGATTATCCAATTGAAGACTCCCCAACTTTTGATATAAATCAAATTAGAGATGCACAGGTTTCACCCGATGGAACTGCTATCGTTTTTACTGCTTTGAACAAACTTTATTGGATGAATTTCTAAGACAAGCAACCCAAACGCCTCACTTCTTTTTCCTTCACAGAAGCCATGCCTACATGGAGTCCAAATGGGCGTGAAGTGGCCTTTGTGAGCTGGGATGAAAAACAAGGAGGGCACGTTTATAAGGTGAGAATAGATAAAGTTTCTTCGCCTGTCAAGTTAACGACAGAGCCCGCAGTATATACCCAACCTGCTTGGGGTACTTCCAACAAAATTGCCGTATTTAAGGGCGCTGCTCAACAATTTAAAGATGCTGATGGTCCACGTGCATTTCAGCAAAAATCAAACTTGGTCTGGCATAATGCAACTGCAGCTGGGAACTCCAACTTGATAAGCAAAGCCAGCGGCCTTTCAAATCCGCACTTTGCTCAAAATGACGATAGAATCTACCTGAACTCTTCCGATGGTTTGATCTCAATGCGATGGGATGGAACAGACCGTAAAAAACACTTGCAAGTAGACGGAATTACGGTCTATGGTTCTTCCTACGATGAAAATCATTTGTTGGCGGATTCACCCACAGCACCAGCAAAAAAACCAGCTAAAGCAACGACTATTTTGCGTGCTCCAAAAGGAGACTACGCCTTGGCTCAAATTAACAATGATATCTATGTGGTAACCATTCCGTATGTTGGCGCAAACGGAGCTAAAATCAACGTTAAAGACGCTTCAAAGGCGGCTTTCCCTTCCCGCAAGCTGACCAAGTTTGGCGGACAATTTCCTTCATGGAATAGCAGTGGAAACGTGGTTTATTGGACCCTAGGAAAGACACTTTTCCGCTATGATATTGCTGCGGCAGAAGCTAACGAAAATGCGCAAAAAGAAGAAAAAGAAGCTAAAGAAGCCGCTAAAAAAGAGAAAAAGGAAGAAGACGAAACCGATGAAGCCGTAGCTTCTACTGAAACAGACGAAGAAGAAGAGGACGACTCCATCGAAGATTATCAAGCAAAAGAATTGGACCTTATTGTTAAAGCAAATCGTGCTATTGCAAAAGGAACACTTGTTTTACAAAATGCAACCTTGATTACCATGAAAGGCGATGAAATCATTCAAAATGGAACCGTTGTCATTACCAATAACCGCATTACTGCAGTTGGCTCTTCCAATGAAATTGAGGTTCCTGCTGGAGCAAAAACCATGGACCTCAAAGGCAAGTATATTGTCCCTGGTTTTGTCGACACACACGCGCACATGTGGCCCGCTTGGGGCTTACATAAAAGCCATGTTTGGGTCTATGCCGCAAACTTGGCCTATGGTGTAACCACTACCCGAGACCCGCAAACCGCAACCACTGACGTCTTGACCTATGCCGACATGGTAGAGGCCGGTCAAATTCCAGGACCACGTATCTACTCAACTGGACCTGGGGTAGGTTACTGGGGCTATAATATCAAAAGTCTTGACCATGCCCGAGATGTTTTAATGCAGTATTCAAAGTACTACAATACAAAAACCATTAAGATGTATTTGACGGGGAACCGCCAACATCGCCAATGGATTATTCAAGCGGCAAAAGAACAAGAGTTAATGCCCACAACTGAAGGTGGTTTGGACTTTAAATTAAATGTCACGCAAATTTTAGACGGCTATCCTGGACACGAACATTCCTTCCCCATTTTTCCGCTGTATAAAGATTTTATCGACTTTGTCGCTGGATCAAAAACAGCCTATACTCCCACGCTTTTGGTGTCCTATGGCGGACCTTGGGCGGAAAACTACTATTATGCTACAGAAGATGTGCAAGGCGATGCAAAATTAAATCGCTTTACCCCCAAATCTGAATTGGATACAAAATCCCGTCGTAGAAATGCAGGCTGGTTCATGAAAGAAGAACATGTTTTTGAAGATCATGCTGTTTTTGTCAAAGATTTGGTTGCTGCTGGGGGATTAGCTGGTGTTGGTTCTCACGGACAATTACAAGGGCTTGGCTTTCACTGGGAAATGTGGAGTATGCAAGCAGGTGGAATCTCAGAACACGATATGCTTAAAGTGGCTACTGTGATTGGGGCGGAAGCTCTAGGACTTTCTAAGGATATTGGAAGTATTGAAAACGGAAAACTTGCAGACTTGGTTATTTTAAATCAAAATCCACTTGAAAATATTCGCCATACAAATTCAGTCAATCTAGTGGTAAAAAATGGTTTTGTTTACGAAGGAGATAGTTTAAATACGATTTATCCAGAAGCCAAAACCCAAGATTATCCTTGGACACAAGCATCTCCCTCAGCTCAATTGCCAGGCGTAGGAAAAAAATAAACAACTATTCTTCTTTAAGAAGACTCAACACATCAGTGCCCAAATACTCGTTTGCTTGGTTGGTATACCAAGCGCGTGTTTTGGGCATTTTTATGCCTTGAACAGTCTCCTCGCCAGAGAGTAAAATATACTCACCATCATTTTTACTTTCATCGTGATAAAATTGATAATGACGGAGAGCAAAGGTCGCTGGATCAAAATAAAAATACCAGCTGTCTTTTCCTATCGCTTCAGCATAAGTTACTTTCAGACACAACAAACTTTCTCCATTAAATACTTTAGTATATACTTTTTGATCCAAATGTGTTCCTGGATCGTTCAGTTTCATGGGTAAACCATAGAGGTAAGTATAGTAGTTCCGCATTTTTGTTGTGCGCTCACAATTCAACCGATGTTTCTTTGCAATATCATCGGTAAAGACAGTGTTCCCTTCAAACCAATGGGTGCAATTTCCTTTTTCAATGGCCGAGGCTGTTGTTATTCCATCGGTTGTTACTGTACTCTTAAAATATTCTTTTGGAAAGTTTAGTTCAATTAATGTAGTTCGTGTTGGCCGGCTAGGAGTTTGCATCTCCACCACAAAAGAAGCCTCTAAACCATTCCATCTTCCCAAGGGGTCGTGGTAAGCAATACTTTTCGCTAAAACTTCTTGTGCAGAAAGCGTTTGTTCTGGTTGCTTTTGTGAAAATACTTGATTCAGGAAAACTACTGTGAAAAATAAAAAAAAGACTTTCATTCGATGATTTTTGGATAGAATTTTAAAGATAAAAAGAGATTTTATTTAAAATAAAATTAGAGTCCTATTAAATATTGAAACTTAAAAAAGAACTGTGTCCGGTTAAATTGGAATAGCTCAAAATGAATGTTTTCTAGGTCTTCAATGGTATTTTGATTTCCACCAAAATAAAAGATGGTTGCAGGATTAGGGTTCCATTGCACCAAGGGCTGGATATAAAACTGATTCGTAAAACTGTTTTTTTCGGTAACCAAACGCACATTAAATGCACTATTGAATTGATAGTTGAGGTT
>Ga0181563_10006939_pt1 | contig 10084 bp, 13 predicted proteins | sample 011ome_25_FD_133759 | JGI IMG/M metagenome (GOLD analysis project Ga0181563, IMG submission 133759) | Coastal salt marsh microbial communities from the Groves Creek Marsh, Skidaway Island, Georgia - 011512CT metaG (megahit assembly) | ecosystem: Environmental > Aquatic > Marine > Intertidal... | reverse complement strand
CACAATAGATATGTCGCTAAGAACGTCAAACACAATGACGTTAGCAACAGGCTCAACTGCACCATTTATTTATGGTAATTGGATAAATGGCACAGGAATATTTTCAACAGGTAATGGCGTACTCACTTTTGCAGGACGCACAACACAAACTATTACAAATGCTGGCAAAGATTTTCAGCAACCTATTACTATTAACAGTCCAAGTGGTTCTGTTACTTTGCAAGATAATTTTAAAAATAGCATAACAGCGGGATTTACATTAACATCAGGAACATTAAGCCTTCAGTCATACACATTAAGCACAGGTTTATTCAGTTCTTCCAACTCAAACACTAGAACAATTGCATTTGGTACAGGTAATATTGAATGTACTGGTACAGGTACTGTGTGGAATACATCAACAGCTACAGGGCTTACCACAACAGGCACTCAAGTAGTTAACGTAACAAGTACAGGCTCTACTGCTATTACCGTTAGCACTGGTGCATTATCAGAAGCAAACTCCATCAGTTTTAATTTTACTGGCGGCACTTACGCGCTGTCGCTTTTAACAAGCGGCTCTAACACGGCAAAAAATATTGATTTTACTGGATATGCAGGAACTTTGGCGGCTACTGCAACTACGGCTATTATTTATGGAGATTTAAAACTTTCCACGGGAATGACACTTACTGCCACACCAAGCCAATTAAATTTTGGCGCAACAAGTGGCATTAAACAAATAACTACAAATGGTAAAACAATAGACCAACCAATTACGTTTGATGGAGTAGGTGGTACTTGGCAATTGCAGGATGCCTTGACGTCAGGGTCAACTAGAAGCATAACTTTAACCAACGGCACATTAGATTTATTTGGAAAAACAGTAACTGTCGGTTCTGCTTTTGCAACAGGCGTAGGGACAAAAAATCTTACGTTTAATGGGGGAACATTAATTTGCCCCGCCGCCGCTACAAATGCTTTTATTAACAATAATCCAACAGGATTCACCACAACAGAAGGAACAGGCACAGGCACGATCTCCATGACTGCCGCAACCGCTAAATCTTTTCAAGGTAATGGGTCTACATTTAATTGCACACTCAACCAAGGTGGTGCTGGTGCTTTAACCATTACAGGCTCAAACACATTCAGCAACATTACAAATACTGTTCAACCAGCATCTATCCTGTTTACGGCGGCAACAACAAGCACGTTCAGCAATTTCAGTCTGTCAGGCACATCAGGAAACTTGATAACCATTGGCTCGGTGACTGCGGCAAGCCACACGCTATCTAAGGCAAGCGGTACTGTAAGCGCAGACTATTTGTCAATCAGTCGGTCTACAGCCACGGGCGGGGCAGGATGGTACGCAGGGGCAAACTCCACAAATGGCGGCAATAACTCAGGATGGATATTCACAGCACCTCCTGGCGGCGGTTACACCATAGCGGCAAACAATGGCTCATACACAGTAACTGGTCAGTCTGCCACCTTGCTACGCTCAAAGGCTTTATCGGGGGCTTACGGTGTCTATACCATAACTGGACAATCTGCTACACTTTCCAAAGGCAGATTTTTACTAGGTGATTTTGGAACGTACGGCGTAACAGGTCAAAATGCCGTTATCACCTATGGTTCAGTAACAATTAACACAGATCAATTGTTGGTTAAACTTCGGTCATTTACCGAAAGAAGGAGATTTTGAATGGCTATTAACCTCAAAGCAATTACCTCTACGATGGGGTACCAGCAGATCACAAGTCTTAGTTCGGCGTCTAAATTAACAGTACCAGCTAGAGATTTGAATGGTTTGGCAGGCACCCCCCGCATTGCAATCATTACCCCCGAAACCCAAGCTGTGCGTTGGCGTGATGATGGCGTGGCACCTACAGCTTCTGTTGGTATGCCTTTGGCAGCCGGTGTTACTTTGCAATACGACGGCGATCTGTCGCAAGTTCAATTTATTGAACAAGCCGCTAGCGCAAAGTTAAACATTACTTACTATTCATAACGAGGCCAAAATGAACATTTCTAACGATACTCCCGCCTTGAATTACGTTGAATATTTCACCAAACAGTTGCCTGTAGATTTGGCCACTATGGCCGCTTTGCGGGATGAATTAGCTGTACGCCAAGGTGCGTTATCCGCTGCCCAAGACGCAGTGGTTGACCGTGCCAAAGCTGCCGCAGAATTGGCAACCGCCAAAACTCAAGCTGCAGAAATGGTGGCATCAGCCAAAGACAAAAACGACAAAGCCAAAATTAAAACCGACGAACTTGCGGCTCGCGAGCTTGATTTGGCCAATCAAGTTAAGGCGTTTGAAACTTCTAGCGCCGAGCGTGATGCCGCGCTGACCACACGCGAAAATACTTTTGACACCCGCGAACGTCGCCAAAGCGAAAACCAAACCCGCTTAGATGCGTTAGCCGCCAAACTGACGGCTGATCAAGCCAGCCTTGATGTTCGGGTTAAAGATTTCCAAGCCAAAGTTGCCGCATTGACGGCATAATGGCGAAAACCCGTACTGGTGCGGATCACCAGGGAATCATTGAGATTCAAAAATGACTGAAGAAGTCCAACAACCCTTAGCGGAAGTAGACTCCGCGCCCGTAGCAGAAGTGACGGCCACTCCTGAGACAAATGTAAACGCGCCGGAAGTCGCTGATGAAGCAAAAGAATCGCGGGTTTTTACCCAAGAAGAACTTGATGCAGCAATCGGCAAAAGGCTTGCAAGAGAACAACGTAAGTGGGAAAGAGAGCAGACTCAACGCCAAGCGGAAACGCAAACGCTAAGAGCGCCAGCAACGATCCCGTCGGTCGATCAGTTTGAAAGCACTGAAGCCTATGCAGACGCATTGGCCTACCAGAAAGCTGAACAACTGCTTGCCCAGCGAGAACAAGCACGGCAGCAATCTGCAATTCTTGATGCTTATCACGAACAGGAAGAAGAAGCGCGGGCTAAATATGATGACTTTGAACAAGTCGCATACAACCCAAAACTTCCAATTACTGACGTGATGGCTGAGTCGATTCGCGCCTCGGATATTGGCCCTGAAGTAGCTTACTACCTCGGAGCAAACCCCAAGGAAGCGGAACGAATCTCTCGTCTTGCGCCTATCGTGCAGGCTAAGGAAATTGGGAGAATTGAGGCCAAAATGGCCAACGATCCTCCCGTGAAACGAACCACGTCTGCGCCAGCACCGATTTCGCCCGTCACTGCTCGCTCTTCTGGAGGCCCAGCTTATGACACTACTGATCCACGGTCTACCAAGACCATGACCGATTCGCAGTGGATTGAAGCTGAACGAGCAAGGCAAATGAAAAAGTGGCAAGCGCAAGCCAACCGCTAAACAATTTTTGAAGGATTTTTTCCATGTCTAATAGTATCTTAACGATCGACATGATCACCAGAAAAGCTCTCGAAATTCTCGAGAACAACCTGGTGATCACCCGTAACGTAAACCGTCAGTACGACGACAGCTTTGCTGTTGAAGGTGCCAAGATTGGTTCTACATTGCGTATCCGTTTACCCGACCGCGCTCTGGTAACTGACGGTGCCGCCCTGCAAGTTCAGGACGACAACGAACAGTACACAACTCTGTCTGTTGCTTCACAAAAGCACATCGGCGTGAACTTCACATCTGCTGAATTGACCATGCAATTGGACGATTTTGCAGAACGTGTGTTGAAGCCTCGTATTAGCCAGTTGGCTTCTAGCATTGATGCTGATGTTGCCAACGCATACAAAACCATCGGTAACTCTGTTGGCACCCCAGGCACTACCCCAGCTACTTCTTTGGTTCTGTTGCAAGCTCAACAAAAACTGAACGAAGCCGCCGCTGTAATGTCACCACGTTACGCAACAGTTAACCCTGCGGCAAACGCTGGCTTGGTTGAAGGCATGAAAGGTCTGTTCAATCCTACAGACACTATCAGCAAGCAATTCAAGAACGGCATGATGGGCACTGGCGTGTTGGGATATGACGAGATCAACATGTCTCAGTCAATCAAACAGTTCACCACAGGCACCCGTGCTGCGACTGGCAACACCACTGGTGCTGCGGTAACAACTGAAGGTGCTTCTACTCTGACATTGACTGTTGGCTCTGGTGAACTTTTAGCTGTTGGTGATGTGTTTACTATTGCTAGCTGTTATTCTGTGAATCCGCAAACCCGTGAATCCACAGGTTCGCTGTTCCAGTTTGTGGTTTTGGCATCAACAACTGTCACCACAACTGCTACAGTAACCGTGGCTCCTATGTATTCCAGCGCACACGCATTGGCTACTATGGATTCATTGCCTGCCACCAGCAAAGCTGTTGTGTTTATTGGAAGTGCCAGCACTCAATATCCACAGAACTTGATTTATCACAAAGACGCGATCACTTTTGCGACCGCCGACTTGTTGCTGCCTCAAGGTGTCGATATGGCTGCTCGCGCAGTTCATAACGGTATCAGCTTGCGCGTTGTTCGTCAGTACGACATCAACAACGACCGTATGCCTTGCCGTATCGACGTTCTGTATGGCTACAGCACAATTCGTCCACAGATGGCTTGCCGTCTCTGGGGTTAATCAATAATTTTTTTTGAAGGAAATTTATCATGGCTATTCCTAATGGTTCTGGCGGTTACCAACTTGGTGACGGCAATCTAACTGAAATTCAATTTCAGCCTCAAGCTGCGCCTACTGCTATTCCCGCAGGCGCTGCAACATTGACAGCGGCTCAACTGGCTACCAAACTTATTCTTGGTTCACCAGGCACGTCGGCAGCGGCATACACATTGCCAACTTGCGCTTTAATGGACGCAGCTTTCCCAAGCGTGCCCGTCAATGCAAGTTTTGACTTCAATATCATCAACGTGGATGGCTCTAGTTCTGGTGTTATTACCGTAACTACGGCTACTGGTTGGTCAATTGGTTCATCTGGCTCGCAAGGTTTGATGACGATTGCCGCAACTGCTGGCACTTCGGCAGCTTTCCGCGCACGCAAAACAGGTGACGCTACTTGGTCTTTGTATCGTGTGTAAGCAAATGGGGGCTTCGGCCCCTATTTTTTAAAGGATTAAAAAATGGGTAATACCAAATCAATTGGCGTTGCATACAGTGACCAAGACATTGACGGCGGCACCATTGGTGCTGTTACACCAACAACCGTGGTTGGCACAACCGTGTATGCCACCACCGAAATTGGCTATACATCAACTGCACAAGGCGCTGTAACTCAAGCCACCAGCAAATCTACTGGCGTGACCTTAAACAAGTCTGCTGGACGTATCACAATGGATACTGCGGCGTTGGCGGGAAACACTGCGGTGTCGTTCATTTTGACCAATAGCTTGATTTCCACCAATGACACGCTTATTGTGTGTGTATCGAGCAATACTACCGGTAGTGCTGCAGGGGCGTACACCACTTACGTTTCTTATCTGGCTGCTGGTTCTGCTTTAATCACGTTGCGAAATTTGACTACGGCTACTTCATACTCTGAAGCTGTCATCATCAACTTTTCCATCATCCACGGCGCAAGCTAAACCAAACGGGGGCCAAAAGCTCCCGTTTTTAAACTATGTCTGTTATTTACATGTCTCATCCGGTTCATGGTGCCAAAGTTGCGACTATGGAAATGGAAGCTGTTGCGGATGAAAAAAATGGTTGGGTGCGATATACTTTAGACACGCCTGTTGAGGCGGCTCCACAGGAAGTCAAACGTCGTCGTAGCCGACCACCAGAGGTGGTCGAACAAGGAGCTTAAACATGGCCACATACACTGCTGGCGATCAAATCAATAGAGCATTGCGATTGCTTGGTGTGTTGGCTGAAGGTGAGACTCCAGCCGCGTCCGTATCCCAAGACGCATTGATGGCGCTCAACCAAATGATTGACTCATGGAATACTGAGCGGTTAGCTGTTTTCAATACGATTGATCAAACCTTTACTTGGCCTGCTGGCGAAATTCAGCGCCATCTGGGCCCTACAGGTGATTTTGTGGGCGTTCGCCCGATCTTGTTGGACGATGCAACGTATTACCGCGACCCAGGCACCAACGTGTCTTACGGTATCAAGTTTATCAATCAGCAGCAATATGATGGCATTGCGGTCAAAACCGTAACTTCCACTTATCCACAGGTTATGTGGATCAACATGGAATACCCGAATATTCAGATGACGGTCTATCCTAAGCCCACACGGGACTTGGAATGGCACTTTATTAGCGTGCAAGAGTTGGATCAGCCAGCCACTTTGGTAACTCAAATCTTGTTTCCTCCAGGCTATTTGCGGGCGTTCACATACAACTTGGCAATGGAAATTGCACCTGAATTTGGCGTGGAGCCTAGCCCTCAAGTGCAACGCATTGCAATGACATCCAAGCGCAACTTGAAACGCATCAACAACCCTGACGACATCATGTCGATGCCTTACGCTATTGTGGCCAGCCGCCAGCGGTTCAACATCTACGCCGGTAATTATTGATGAAAAGCCCGATTCTTGGCGCAAGCTACGTTGCCCGCAGCGTCAATGCTGCCGACAATCGCATGGTCAATCTGTACCCAGAGGCCACGCCAGACGGCGGCAAGGAAGCGGCTTTTTTGACGCGCTGCCCTGGGCTTGAGTTTCTGCAAACCATTGGCACAGGCCCGATCCGTGCCCTTTGGGCGCATCAGACCAATGGTTCTGATTTTTATGTTGTGTCAGGTTTGGAAGTCTATAAAGTTACGGGCATGACCGCCGTGCCTACGCTGTTGGGCACCGTGACCGGCACTGGCCCCGTGTCAATTGCTGACAACGGTACCCAAATCTTTTTTGCTTGCAATCCTGACAGCTATATATATAACGAAGTCACCAACGTGTTTGCCCAAATCACTGACCCAGATTTTCCTGGCGCGGTGACCGTGGGCTACTTGGACGGCTATTTTGTGTTCAATGAGCCAGATAGCCAAAGAGTCTGGGTGACATCCCTGTTGGACGGCCTGTCCGTCGATCCACTAGATTTTGCCAGCACCGAGGGCTCGCCCGACGGTTTGGTGGCAATCAATGTAGACCACCGCGAAGCATGGATGTTTGGCACCGACTCAATTGAAGTCTGGTACGACGCGGGATTAGCCGACTTTCCCCTGACCCGTATTCAAGGTGCTTTTAACGAGATTGGCTGCGTGGCGGCATTCTCAGTGGCCAAGCTGGACAACGGTTTGTTTTGGCTGGGCACTGACGCCCGTGGCCAAGGTATTGTCTACCGAGCCAATGGCTACACTGGCCAGCGCGTGTCCACCCATGCTATTGAGTACGCAATTGCTCAATACAGCGACATTTCAGACGCGGTGGCATACACATACCAGCAAGAAGGCCATGCCTTTTATGTGCTGACGTTCCCCACCGGCAACGCCACGTGGGTATTCGATGTAGCCACCCAAGCATGGCACGAACGTGCTGGCTGGGACAATGGCGTGTTTACCCGTCACCGGTCAAATTGTCAGTGCAACTTTGGTGGCAACACGATTGTGGGCGACTTTGAGAATGGCAACATCTACAAGATGACCTTAAATGTCTACGCTGACTATGACGAACCTCAAAAATGGCTGCGTTCATGGCGGGCGCTGCCCAGCGGTCAGAACAACCTCAAGCGCACTGCCCACCACAGCTTGCAACTGGATTGCGAGTCAGGTACTGGTTTGGCTACTGGCCAAGGCGACGACCCGCAAGTCATGTTGCGCTGGTCAGACGATGGTGGCCACACATGGAGTAATGAGCATTGGGCACCAATGGGCAAAATCGGCGCGTACTATCAGCGCGTATTCTGGCGGCGATTGGGCATGACGCTCAAGCTGCGGGACAGGGTCTATGAAGTGTCTGGCACCGATCCTGTATCGGTCGCCGTCATGGGCGCTGAATTGATTCTGAGCCCGACCAATGCCTGAACAACTCAATATAACGAACCTACCTTCGTCGCGGGTCGAGTTTATTGACCCCCGCACGGGGTTGATGTCGCGTGAATGGTACCGGTTCTTTTTAAACTTATTTAACTTGACCGGCGGCGGCAACAACCAGACATCTTTGGATGATTTGCAACTTGCGCCGCCTTCTGTATCTACTGGTGGTACAGGTACGGTTACGTCGGTAGCTACTACGGGAACAGTCAACGGAGTTACCTTGACCGGCGGCACCATTACGACTTCTGGCACGATTACGTTGGGTGGCACACTGAGTAACGTGGATTTGGCATCTCAAGTCACTGGCAATTTACCAGTCGCCAATCTGAATAGCGGCACCAGCGCGTCGGCCACGACCTATTGGCGGGGGGACGGTACATGGGCCACGGTAATATCAGGCGCGGCGCTTAGTAATGACACCGCCACGGCCACCAACGTCTACCCGTTGTTTGCCGACGCCATAACAGGCACCCCGACCACAATTTACACCAGCAACGCCAAGTTGCTGTACAAACCTTCTACAGGCGAATTCTTGGCCCAACAATTTAACGCGGGCAACGGAATTTACGTCAACAGCAAAACCGTTTCAACGAGTTACACTATAGCCACTGGAAATTCAGGCATGTCGGCTGGGCCGATCACCATTGCTAGCGGTCAGACAGTGACGGTTTCGTCCGGCTCCCGCTGGGTTGTTTTGTAAAAGGTGCATCAATGACTGTAACTGCCAAAAATCTAGTGCCAGCCAAAACCGTTGAGGCAACTCAGACAACGCAATACACGGCCAATGGTGTAACCACGATCATTGACAAATTCACAGCCACCAACTACAGCGGCTCTGCGGTCACCATCAGCGTCAACTTGATCACCGCCACGGGCACCCCCAGCAACGACAACTTGATCGTTAAAGCCAAATCCTTGGCAGCGTCTGAAACGTACATTTTTCCTGAGCTTGTTGGCCACATCTTGCCATCCGGCGGTTTTATTTCGACAATCGCAGGCACAGCCAGCGCCATCAACATGCGCGTCAGCGGAAGGGAAATCTCGTGATCCACCATCATTTCAGTTCAGGCGTATATGCTAAAGAAATGCGGATGCCCGCAGATTATTTGCTTTTGCACCATAAGCACACCTTTTCGCACCTGTCTATTTTGGCAAGTGGATCAATTGAATTGATCGTAGATGGAGAGAAAAAAGTAATCCACGCGCCAGCTTGCCTTACTATCGAAGCAGACGCGCATCATGGCGTTAGATCATTGACAGACGTTGTTTGGTATTGCATCCACGCTACTGATTGCACAGATACTGACAAGATTGATGAAGTCTTGACACAACCGCATGACATGGAACAAGTAATGTCAATTGCAAAAGAATTAGTTAAGGAGAATTGATATGGCCGCATGGATGATCCCCGCCGCAATTATTGGCAGCTCGTTACTTGGGTCAAGCGCCGCAAATAGAGCCGCAAATACACAAGCTGCCTCATCGGACCGCGCTGCGGACTTGCAATACGAACAATACCAAGACACAGTCAGACGTCAAAAACCTTTCTACGACGTAGGCGTCAACGCATTGCCGGAACTGGTTTCCGCATCAAAATACACGCCGTTTGGTATGGATCAATTTAAAGCTGATCCAGGCTATGCGTTTCGTCTAAGCGAAGGCCAAAAGCAATTGGATCGAACTGCTGCATCTCGCGGCGGTTTGCTGTCTGGTGGGGCGCTGAAAGCCGCAACGCGCTACGGCCAAGACATGGGCAGCCAAGAATACACCAATGCCTTTAATCGCTACCAAGTTGAACGCAACGCTAGTTTAGCTCCTTTGCAATCTTTGACAGGTATGGGCCAAACAACTGCACAACAAGTCAGCAACGCTGGCCAAACTATGGCGACCAATGTTGGCAACGACATTACCAACAGCGCGGCTGCGCGGGCGTCAGGATATGTTGGTGGGGCAAATGCTTTGACCGGCGGTTTGAATACTTACTTGAATTACACAAGCGCCCAAGACAGAACAAATGCGCTTAGAAATTTGGGGAGTGCGTAATGCCTATCGACCCTAGAATTTCACTTGGCGTTCAATCGCTTCAATTAACTGACCCGTTGGCGCAATATGGCCAAGAGCAAAACATTTTGGCCGCGCAAGCGCAAAGAAAATCTGCGGGTACGCAAAACGAGT
>Ga0181563_10006937_pt1 | contig 10085 bp, 9 predicted proteins | sample 011ome_25_FD_133759 | JGI IMG/M metagenome (GOLD analysis project Ga0181563, IMG submission 133759) | Coastal salt marsh microbial communities from the Groves Creek Marsh, Skidaway Island, Georgia - 011512CT metaG (megahit assembly) | ecosystem: Environmental > Aquatic > Marine > Intertidal zone... | reverse complement strand
TCCTCCCTGCAAAGCAGGATGATGTGATAAGGCTTATGAGAACGATAGGTTCTGTACAGCAATCTCACCAACATAGTCACCGGCGTTACCGAATGAAGATGCTGTGTTTGTTAGTTCGATGTAACCATAACGTGTCATGAATGATACGACTGGCTCGAAGCTTGATGGATCCAGGACAACGCCTGAGCTCATTAGTGGAACGTATGGGCAATAAAACGCTGGAGCGTCTGTTTCACTTGCGCCTTTGTAACCAACTAGAACTGGAGTTGTGTCTGCTGCATAGCTATCGCAGAATACACGCATTGTGCCATTCAATGTACCTACAAACTTAGTGTTTGTTGGAGCTTCAAATGTGCCTTCTGTTGTACGAGCAAAAGCTGATGTTGTTGCTGACTGAAGCACTGTTAGTGCAGCAGGAGAAACAACAGCATAGTTACCAGCACCACGACGTGTGCGCTGTGCAATCAAGTTAGCTGTTCTGTTGATTAGAACTGCAAGTGCTGCATGCTCGTCACCAACGAAAGTAGCTGTACCTGATACAGTTGCCTGGTTGTATGTGAACTCAGTAGCTGCTAGTGAACGTAGAGAAAGTAGGATCTCTTGATCAATTTCAGCTGTGATTTCTTGTGCAAGTGCTGCCATGATTTCAGCTTCAACGTCAATACCATGCATGGCTTGTGCGTCTTGTGCTGCTTCAAATGTCCAGCGAGCTTGTAGCTTGCGTGTCTTTGCTTCAACAGCTTGCTTTAGGATCTGGACTGAAATCTGACGACCGCCTGAACCTTCAAGTGTTGCTGTGTTTGCACCAGTGTAAATGTTCTGTGCAGCTTGTACTACGCCAGCTGTTACTGTAGATGCACTTGAATATGCTTGTGCAATCTTAAATGGTGATAGAGCTTCTTCACCAGCTGCTGTTGAAGTAGCGGCTGTTGAGTTGTCTGTCATTGCGTCGGCATAACGTACACGAAGTGTATGGATCTGACCAACTGGACCTGTCATTGGCTGAACACCAACCAACTCGTTAGCAATAACTGTTGGCATAACACGTCTGATAACTGGAAGAATCACACGGTTTAGTGTAGCAATGTTGCCTGAACCGGTTGCACCAGCTGTGGCATTCTCAGCCAAGTGTTTGCGAGTGTTTTCAAGTACAACACTCATTGTTGAGCGGCGAGCTCCGCCGAGGCCTTCTAGGAGGGCTTCTTTGGTCTCATCCCAACGGCTTTCTAGTAGTTCTTGTGACATTTCTGTCTCCTTTTTCTATATTTTAAAGCCCTGCTAGGCGTTTTAGTTCAACAACATTATTGGTGTTGCTGGTTGCTTCGACGGCCTTTGCAGATTTATTACCAGTTGCTTCAACCAAGCTGTCAGCCTTTTTAGTGGCTTTTGCTTCGCTGAGTACTGCTGGCAAATATTTTTCGAATGCGTTCTTTAAACGGGATGTTTGAACGTTCTCGAGTAGATTTGTCATTACTGCTCTCTTCTCATCATTGAGAGGAGATAGAAGTTCGTCCAATGTAGCATCACGCTCATTGGCTTCACGAATGACTTTAATCTCGTGATCTTTACTCTCTACAAGTTTTTTAGCTTGTGTTTGAGCTTGGATGGCTTCCGCCAACTGCTTGTCTTTTTCAGCAATTAGTTCACTTAGTTTGCGTACTTCTGCGTTCTCATTGAGATGAGTAGCACCAAACTCTGTGGCATATGCTTCAAAGATACGACGACCAAAATTGTTCTCACGAGCAATTTTAATGTCTTCTTGTAGTTGACTTAGTTCAGCCTTAAGATGTGTTGAAACAGTTGCTGACATCTTCTTAGCAGATTCTTTGATGAACTTGCTCTTCAGTGCCTCAAGTTGTCCACGTGCATCGCGAACAAGTCTTACCTTAGATTCAACTAGGTCTTTCTTGTCTGCTGCAAACTCCTTGATTTCTTCAGCCAAAGCACCTACAACAAAAGATTCCAATTTCTCAAAACCTTCTACTTGTACTTTGCGGTCCTTGCGTAGTTCACGCAGTTCTTCAGACAGCTTTGTAACCATAAAGTTGTTAAACTTGTTGGCGTTTTCTGTCATTGATTTTGCAAACTTTACACGGTCCTCTGCAAGTGCCTTTTTCTCCTCATTGAGAGCAGAAAGTTCACTTGTCAGGCCTTCTGTTACCATTTTATCTAGGGCTTCTACCATCACAGTTTTATCATGCTCATAGCGTTGTGCAAACTCCTCACGAAGTTCTGCACGAACTGTCTCTTTGGCTTCACTTAGCTTTGCTTCCCATTGTTCGGCAATAGCTTGGCGAGTATCCTCATTGACAAGATCGCTATCCAGTAGTGGTTTAATAGCATCTAACATGCGATTCTCCTAAATCTTTAGGTCCTTGATAAGACGAGAAACCTCATCTTTCAAGTACTTTTGTATTTTGTCGTTTGACCCAGACTCCCTAGCCATCTCAAGAACTGCATGACCATATTTCATGTTCATTAATCCTTCATAGATTGCTTTAGGGTAAGCATTTGGAGCACTGGGTTGTGCGACCACATCGACAGTGACAATTTCAAAGTCACTGACATGTCCGTTATGCGGGTCCACGTTACCTGAACCGCGACTTGATACGCCCAATCTTACACCTGATTGTAGCATGGTTTTAACCAGCTCGCCCATTGGCGTTGGGAGTATCTTTAGTTTTCCATAACCATTTGGACCATCCATCCACATGTTAGTAATCATGTGACATACACGGTCTAGGTTAATTTTAAGGTCATCTGGGTGATCTACTTCACCAAGAACACTGTTACCTTCTTTGATTTGCTCGTTAAGTGTCTTTACTGCGTTGGTAATTTCACTTACAGGATAAACTCGCTCATTGGCGTTTTTAACACCACCTTGTATGCAGATGCCTTCCATATAGAGTTCCTTACCGTCTTTGCCTTCAACAAGTTGAATTTGTGCGGTTTCGAAGGTAAGGTTTTCTCTAAGGTAAAGAGCCATACTCGGTTATCCCTTAATTAAGCTATTGGACTTTTGGTGTTCACACCAGAAGCTTGTGCTAGGTCCGGCTTAGGAGCAGGCTTTACATCAGGCTTTGTTGTGTTACCTTGGTCAGTTGACTTTGGTGTTGGACGGCCGCTTTCAGCTGCTGTATCTGTTGATACTGGCTTTGCGTCCATGCCCTTTGCACCGCTGTTAGCAGCAACTGGTGATTTACTTGAATCACTTGTTGTTACTGGCTTAGGAGCAGCAACTAGGTCAACGCCTTCTTCTAGGCTTTCAAATTGCTCTTCCATGTCAACGTCTACATCCATATCGTCGCCGGCCATGTCGTCAACATCAATGTCAACTTCTTCTTCACCATGCTCGTCTTCGATTTCGTCAGTGTTGTCATCAACCTGACCCATTAGATCTTCAAATTCTGCCATTAGTTCGTCTAGCTTGTCTTCAAGACCAACTACACGATCTTCTAGGTCTTCATCATCGTCGTCTGTGTCGACGTCGATCATTTCAATTTCTTCTTCTTCATCTTCAAAAGCAATGCCTTCTTCTTCGGCTTCTACTTCGTCGATAAGATCGTCAACTTGTGATCCACCAAGCTCTGACTCTTCGACGGACTCATCCATCTTGTCATCATACTCGATGTCTTTTTTAACTTCTTCACCAGCTTTTTCAGCATGGTCATCTTTTTCAGCTTCTGACTCTTCTGCCATAATCTCTTCGTAAATGTCCTTAGACTTGTCTACTACGATTTCATGGAAAAGTGCTTCAGCTTTATCTTGTTCGTCATTGATGACGTATTCGATTAGTTGCTCAAACTTGTTCATAAATTTATACTCCTTGTATGGGCTCAGTATAATATTTAACATAAATGTCAAAAACTATGTAGTTATAGTGGTAAAATGGGTAGAAAACGAAGAATTTATTGTGCTAAAGAAAAAATCTCTAATAAATTCTTACATTTGCGGTGGTGGCGGCGCAAATTGGGCTTGAATCTTTTTTAGCTCTTGCTCTTTTTCATAGTTGCGCATGTCATACATGCGGCGCAATTTTGAAATCTGTTTAAGAGTTAGTTTTGTTTTACGCAGTTCGCCAAGCTGAGGAGTAGAGTTATCATCCTCTAAATCCTGGTAGCCTTCTGGTGCTGCATCAAAAAATTCAAATAGTTTCATAATAATATTTATGCCGGTGGTGCTTCTGGTGCTGCTGGTGCTGCCATATCAACATTGACATCAACTTCGCCGCCACCTTCGGCGCCTGCTTCTGCACTGACTGCATCGCCCATTTCAATATCGCCTTCGATATCACTTGGGCTAACGCCAACTGTACGCAAATCGCTGCCTTGCGGTTCTGATTCAATAGGCTGGGCAGTTTCTTCGCCCCACAACTCAGTGTTTTCTTGCAATTCATCGTCAGTTAGACCTAGATAACGCTTCATTAAAAAACGCTTGCTAAAGTAAGGAAGCTGTTCTAATGCGCCAAATGCTTGCATTCTAGTGGTATCAAGCTCTGCTTGACGATAGCTGGCAAAGTTTTGTGGTGGAGCAAATTTGATTGAGAATAACCCGTTATCAATATTAAAGCCTCTCCAGCGCATAAACATTTTAAATTCGTCGTCTAGCTTTTGGATAACCTGCTTTTGCAGTCTTTCACAATACTGATTGAATCTGTATTCTTGAATAAGCGCAGTGCCAACACGACCGTCATTCATTGGTCGATCTGAATCGTCTGGGCCAGTAGGCAAATAGCTGCTAGGAACACGCAACCCTCTGCACATCTTGTTGTTGAAGTATTTTAAATCATCAATCTGTCCAAGATTCTCACCACCCGGAAGCGTTTCAACTTTTGATCCGCGGCCTTCAGCAGTTTGTGGGAAAAAGTAATCTTCGTTGATTGATAGCGGATTGTATGTGGTATCCATTGTGGTACCGGCTTGTCCACCTTGCTGATTGGGAATACGTCTTTGATGCACTTCGTTTTTAACACGTTCTACAAACTGCATTGCAAGGTGCGAAGGCATGTTGCCCACATCAATATAGAACACTCTGCGCTCTGGCGCACGTTGTACACGATAGATAAGGATTGAATCTTCTAGCAGTTCTTTTTGCTTGAACACTTTGAAGATCATCTCAAGCACACTTTGACTGAATGGCCAATAAAAGTCTAGGCCTTCACTAAGTCCCAAGTGAATAACATTTTTAGCATCAATAACTGTTTCATTGATGGTATGCTCAAATCTGCTTTGTCCACCTGCTAGTGGTGTGTTTGGAATGGTATAGTTTGCACTGCCGTTTGCACCGCCTGATCCTGTGATCTGTCCAGCATTTGGATTTGATCCGTAGTCTGTGGTTTGTTTTGGCGCAATGCTGAGATTTTGAAAGTTGGGATTGATGTCGCGGATAACATACTGTTCTGGACGCTTGCCTTCGTTTTCATTTACAATAACACGCACCACTTTGGTCATGTCAACCCAGTACAGTTCAAATGTTTCTGGGTCACGCACAAACACTTGATCGCCATACTTCAATGTATTGCGGAAGATGCGGAACATTCTTTGATCAAACTTGTTTAGCTTGGTCCACTGTTGTAGCTGTTTTCTAATAATTTCAATTTCGTTGTTTGTAGGAGTGTCTGTGTACTCAACTTCAAACGGTGTGTTGTTGCTTTCGTTTGTCTGTGTAGCAAATTCAGCAATAATATCCAAACAAGCATTGATTTCACTGTCACAGTCCATGTTTTCGTACTGATTGTAGCGTTCAATTCTGTTGGGATGTCCGGAATATACTTCGGGCAAATGACTTTGATAGTTTTTAAAACCAAACTGTCCGCCGGATCCACCAGTGCCATAGCTCGGACCGCGCTGTGTTTGTCCGCTAATGGGAGAAAGCTGGCCGCCTTCGTTACCCACTACTTTAAAATACTTTTTCCAAGACATATATTATTTTCCAATGCGCATTGCTGTTAACAAGAGTATTTATCGTTATCGATTCGCTGCTTGGAGTATTTTGGTATTGATGTCGTTGTTGCGACTCATGGCTGATACAAGTTGATCCAGTCTGTTGATACTGGCTTCCATTAGAGCATTATTTGGGCTGCTTGCTGTATTTGCTGTGGTTTGATCAGCAGTCTGTGTTCTTTCAGGTAAATTTGCTGACACTGCACCACCATAATCAGCACTGTTATAACTGCTTGCAGGGCCGGCCATGTTTGACATTTTTGTTAGCTGATCGTTTGGCATAACCATGCCATCTTTGCCACTAAGCAGAACCTCAGGCCCGTTTTCACCAACAAGATACGACTCTCCAGATTTTACCGGACCGCCTGTTGCACGTTTGCCACCAGGAGAAAACACAGTTAACCAGTCTGGAATTGCATCAAAATAACCAGCAACACCGCCAACAACGGTTCCAATGCCCGCACCAATAGCAGTTCCAAGAATAGGAACTACAGTGCCTATCGCAGCGCCTGCTGCGGCGCCTAGTGCAGCTCCAGATAAAGTATCATCAATTGCATCGCCAAATTGATCAACACTTGACATTTTGCCTTTGCGGCCTCCTATATCCAGATCAGCTTCGTCTAACGTTTTTTCGGTATCTGTTTCCAGTTTAGCAGCAATTTCTTCTGCACTCAAGCCAGCAAAACTCAACATGTATTCAGTTGCTTTCATCATGCCTTCGGTGAATACCTCAATGCCTTTGGCAGCCAGCGGCAATGTGGTTCCTAATGCTGCTTTATCTAATGCTTGTGCAGTTCTCAACATTTGTTCATTTGCGTTGATCATTGCACTGGTTGTGCTGTCTGTTGTGGTTTTTAAGTTTTCCTGTGCTGTGCCAAGACCTTTGATTTGTTCTGCTGTTAATGTGGTTCTTTGTCCCATTGCAAGCATGTCGCCTAACACATTGTCAAACGCCGTACCCAGGCCAGCAACTGCACCAATAGTAGCTGGTCCGCCAATAGCGGCTGCTTGCTTTTTAACACCTTCTTGGATCATTGCAGTAGCTTCTTCTTGAGTGATCTTGCCATTGCGCAACATGTCAACTGCTTGCGCACCCATTTCACCTGCTGCTAATTGAAATTCTTGAGCAGCCTGTGTACCCAAGTTGCCACTAAGTGCATCCTGCAAGCCTTTGCCAATATTAGGAGCCATTGAAGTAATAGCCGCTGTGGTGTTTTTCATTGCATTAGCAGCATCTTCACCTAGTCTGCTTTGTACATCAGCAACAGCGGCAGCCATACGCACATTGCGCATTTGCTCATCCATGGCTTTTTGTTGTTCATCAACACTTTTACCAGTGAGTCTGCTCAATGCTGTTAACTGTGTGATATAATTTTTTGATCCTTGGGCAAGATCTCTAGCACTCCTGCCTTCAATATTGCCTTGTCTTGCTTGTAGCGCAATATACTTGGTTGTAAGTGTATTTTGCTGTTCAGCACTAACACCCAATGCCAACAATCCGCGTCTAAACGGCTGCATTGCTTGGCTAGCATCAGCAAATCTCTTTACACCAGTTGCACTGTCACCAAACGCAAACGTTAACCCTTCGGCACCTTCGGCTGCAACTTTGCTAAATGTACTAAAACTCAATCCTGCTTGAATAGCCTGCTTACCAAGTCCAGACATGCCTTCTGCGCCAAGGGCACCAACTGCACCAGCAGCTCTGTATGCTTCACTTGCACGTTGCAATTCTGCTGTGAGCATTGGGCCGACAGTATTAATAATGTTGCCAGCGGCTTCTGCCATAGCGGCAGTGAGTTTGCCTATTCCGCTGATTGCGCCGCCGATAACACCGCCGACTGCTGGTATTGAACTAGCCATATCACCTATAGCATCAATAGCCATGCCGGCAGTTTTGCCTATCATGCTGACTGCATTACCAGTTAGCTCAATTGAACTGTTTAAACTGGTAAAGTTTTCGCGATTTTCACGCATGTCACTAGCAGCCGCAGCCAGTTTAGCTGCATATGTCACAGTGCCAGATGTTACTTTACCTAGGCCTTTGGCCATTGCTCCACTAGCAGTGGTAGCATCTTTAGTGGATGCTGTATTGTCTTTGGTTGCTTTGGTACCACGCATTATTGACACAGCATAATCATCGGCTGCTTTTCTGGCTTTTTTAACGTCCGGAGCATCAGCATTTCCGCCGCTAGCTTTTAATGCCTGAACAACATTGTTGTTTAAGCGTTGCAACTCTTGGAGTAGATCATCATTGTCAGCCATATTTAATTTTTGCCCATTTTTACGTCGTATAAGTACGTTATACATATATTTATGGTAGGAAAAACCCATGTCAAACACTAACCCAAATCCGCTGGCTAAACATTTCAGACAGCCCAGCATCTATATCAAGTTGCCCAGCGAGGGTGCGTTCAATGATGAGGATTCATTGACAATTCCTGTTAACGGCGAAGTACCAGTTTACCCAATGACAGCAATGGATGAAATTACCTATAGAACTGCTGACGCACTGTTTAACGGTGCAGCTATTGCCAACGTTATCAAAAGCTGTGTACCTGCTTACAAAGATCCATGGCAGACCAGTACACTGGATCTTGACGTGCTACTAATTGCTATTCGCATTGCCAGCTACGGTCACGAAATGGAGTTTATCAGCAAATGTCCAAAATGCGAAGAAGAAAACAACTTTTCCATTGACCTGCGTGACATCATGGAGCGTATCAAGTCTCCAGATTTTTCAAAGCCAGCTACACTAGGCGATGTTGAAATTCATTTTAGGCCGTTAACCTACAAAGAACAAAACGAAAACAATGCTGCACAGTTTTCCGATCAAAGAATGTTGGAAACGCTGCCGTCAGCTGATATTCCTGAAGAACAAAAACTGGAAATGCTACAACAGGCATTTCAAAATATCAGCGACTTAACACTATCTGCAATTGCTGACAGTATTAGCATGATCAAAGCCGGTGACGACATTGTGGTAGACAAAGAACACATTGAAGAATACATCCGAAACTGTGACAACAAGTCGTTTGTGAAAATTCGCACACAAATTGAAGAAATCAAAAAAGCTGCTGAAATTGATCCGCTGCATATTACATGCAATGACTGCAAACACGAATATAACACACCGTTTACAATGAATGTTGCAAATTTTTTCGTATAAGGCTCTTGACATCTACTCCTGACCAGATTGAAGCAATCGTTGAAAAAATGGACAAGGAAGTTAAGAGCCTGAAACAAGACTTGTTAAAAATGTGTTGGTTCATGCGAGGCGGAATAACTTACAGTGAAGCATGCAACATGGGCGTTAATGAACGTGAGCTTATTAATGGTATCATCAAGGACAATCTTGAGACTGCAAAGAAAACAGGACAGCCGTTTTGGTAATAGATGACGTAAAAGCTGACATTGAATCCTGGTTGATCAACTTTGTGGAAGTGCCGCATCCTGCACTAGGCAATTGGGCACCGTGTCCATATGCCAGAAAAGCACGACTGGAAAACAAGTACAGTGTGCGTATCGGAACAGATTTGTACGCTGACATGCTAGATGCTGCTAGAGAAGGCATGGGTGATCAAGATGTGTACATTTATGCATACTGGCCAAATGAATATGATCCACTTGACTTTGAAGATGCCATTGACAGTATCAATGAAGAAACACTGGTACCAGTTGACATGATAGCACTAGCTGATCACCCAAGCAATACTGAAATAGTTAGAGGGGTGCAGTTCAACCAGGGTAAGTATGCACTAGCGTTGGTGCAAAGTCTAAGCAAGTTGCACAGCCATGCAAAAGTCCTAGGCAAAAAAGGCTTTTACAATGGCTGGGATGAAAAATACCTGCAAGGCCTGTTTACCAACAGAGAGGATCCGAGATGACCTACTGTTATATAAATCTTGCAGATACTGATTACACAGCAGAAACCAATCACAAGATATTGTCGCAAGACGAACGATATGCAAAAACCAACCAAATGCTTGCAATCTACCAACAGTACGCTGATTATAAAAAATTCAAAAGTGTGTGGCCAATCTATCAAGAAGAGTTTGTAGCTGAACAAAATGATGTAATAGCCTACTATGACAACAATGACCTTGTTGCTTGGAGTATGATGTATAAAATAAACAATCGAGCAGT
>Ga0181563_10006934_pt1 | contig 10087 bp, 5 predicted proteins | sample 011ome_25_FD_133759 | JGI IMG/M metagenome (GOLD analysis project Ga0181563, IMG submission 133759) | Coastal salt marsh microbial communities from the Groves Creek Marsh, Skidaway Island, Georgia - 011512CT metaG (megahit assembly) | ecosystem: Environmental > Aquatic > Marine > Intertidal zone... | reverse complement strand
TGATAACGACCGAATTGAGGGTGGCGCAGGAAATGACCTTCTCATGGGTGGTAACTTGGATTACAACAACAATCCAAACACTCAAGGTATAACTAACGACGGTTCAGACGAACTGATCGGTGGTGATGGCAATGACAACATCGTTTTTGAAGCAGACGGCGGCATTATTGACGGTGGCGCAGGTAGCGATACTTTGTGGCTCACTGATCTTTCAATGGGAACTAGTTCCACCGCTGCAATGACAACAGACGGCACTGTCCGCATCGACTTGGCTGCGCAAAGCAACGCTCTTGCAGCTGGCTACGGTGGCGCTGACGTTAACGGCACCCAAGACCAGACAAATTATAGTGCTGGTGGTGCTCGCGTAACTGTCACCAACATGGAGAGTGTCATTGCTACCGGTATGGGTGGCATTGACTATCTGGCATCAGGCTCAAACGATCCTGAGTTGACCTTTAACAACCAGCAAAATCACGGCGCATTTGTCGGTTCCTTGGATTTGCGTGGTACCGATGCTACAGCGACAACTACGACTACGGGGGCGACTTCAACGGCGACAATTACAGTGCCAACAGCTGCCGGTAACATAGTTGAAACCTATACTGTGCCTGGAACAGTTGCTGCTGCAGCCATTTTAGCTGCTTACTTGGCTGATGACGCAAATGCGGCAAATGTTGCCGCTGCAAACGGTGCGGCGACAGCAGGTGGATTGGTGCAGGTTGGTGCAACTACAACTGTTTCTTTCGCTGGTGGCGCCAATACACTCTATGCAACATCTGGCGCTGACACACTAGAAGGCCGTTCAGGAAACGACCTTCTTTCTGGTGGCGACGGTATAGATGATTTCTACTTCGCAATGCAATCTGATGGCCGTGACACTATTCATCGCCAAACAGACGCTGGAAGCAATATCACCAACGGTGCATTTGAGCGAGATTTCGGTATCGGCTCCTCTTCAGAGACTGGCCCTTCTAGCCTGTCTGTCGACTTCGCGGCAGCTAACCTAGCAGATGCCAATGTGTCTGTCTCATCATTCTCGGTGAAAATAGGTGACGAGACCTTCTCTATCGACGCCGCTACTCTTGCTGGTGTTGAATCTATTGCGGAACTTGCCAGCGCAGCTAACACAGCCTTTAACGCGCAAGATTCTAACGTCACGGTAGCAGTGGACGGTACGAGCATCGTTATCACGGATGCGACAGCAACAGGTGGACGTGAGATATCAACTACGCCAGCAGGCGGTTATGCGGTATCTACAAGCGTCACTGCACCTGGCACTTCAACGTTAGGTCTACCAACATATACCGCACCTGGCACAGACACTGATGTAGACCGTCTGATCTTTGCGCGATACGAAGATAGAGCAGACAATGAATTGCGTGATGATGACGTAGTTATTGATGCCGTCGGCGATGCAATATCTCTTGGTGCTGATAATGAAGTAGACAATGCAAACACCTTGTTAGACGGTGAAGCAGGCTATGCGGAGGACTTAGTTGCAAGATTTACTGAGTCAGGCACCGTACTCGCTCAAGAGCAGTCTTACGTAATAACGTTCGCTAACTTGGCTGAAGAAGATGTTGCTTCAGTTTCTGTTAACGGAGTTACTTGGACGGCACAGGTTGGTGTAAACCTAGATGGGTCTGCTGCCGCTGGTGACTATAACAATACAACGCAGGCGTTCACTGGATTCCTCGATCGTCTGACTGGTCTGATTAACAATGCAGACCAGGAAACTACCGCAGGTTCAGTTACAGCTACACGAGTCGGTAATACGATTGTTATTGGTCAGGCTGATGGTGCAAACGGCTCAGGTGAAGACGTATTCATGTCTGCGCCTGTCGTTAATGTTTCAAGCAACGCCTCTGGCGGACAAGGCGCAACAGCCTCCGTAGCCGATTCTACTGAGTTCTCAGTAAACCTAGTTGGTTTCGATGGTCGCAATGGAGAACTTGCAGGCCTTACTACAGACACTGTGGCCGAATCTGACGGAAACATCCTCTTCGTGGGTGACTCTGGCGTTAACCGCGCAATTTTTGCTACAGCAAAAGACGCTGGCGAAACGTTAGTAGGTTCTAACGTGTTGGTTTATGACTCGTTGGGTGATGCTGATGCGTTAGCCGTTGACGGTACAGTCCATGGGCACGACGCCTTGTACGGTGGTGCCGGTAACGACACCATTACTGGTGGCACTGGCGATGACCGTATTTACGCATCAGAAGGCGTGGATACTGTTGATGGTGGTGTGGACATTTACCGCGTTACTGGAACAGGTAATGGAACTATCAATACCAACGACATCGTAGAACGAAACGTTCTTCAAAACGGTGCTGCGGCAGCAAACATTGCTGGTGCCTTGCTTGGCACTGGTGACGGAGCTACTGCGAATTCTGATTATGTCGACACTCTCGTTGTTCAGCACAGTGATTTCAGCAGCGCAGCAAACTTCACAGTAGTTCTCGATGCCAACCACATTACCGCACCGACAGCCGCAGCGACTCTAGCAGGCTTGGTGGCAGGTACGGTGAGCCAGGACGGAACAACCAACGTTACAAGCTTCTCAAACATAGAAGCTCTAAGAATTGTTGGTGGTGGTGCGGTTGAGAGCACTCAGTCGTCAGATACACTTGACCTGTCAAACCTGAGCGCTGCCTCTGCTGCCGGTGCCACGCTGACATTTAACGTGGAGACTGGTGATGTTGTTGCAAGCGCTACGACTGACTACAACCGATTGAATGTTGAAGGTATTGAGAACGTAACCACTGGAGCGACCACAGATACAATTACTGTGACCGAAACAGAGGTAACTCTTAACAATACGTTCAACCTTGGAGCTACTGCGACTGCTGCGCTGCAGGACTCGGTGGTCTACGACTTTGACGCTGCTGCTAACGACTTGGACTCAGGCCATGCAGTTACTATCGTCGTTGAAGCAGGAACAGACACCGACCAGGTTGTGTTTACTGGACCGGCTATTGCCGAGTCGCCAATTGATAGTTTGATCAATGTTGAAAATATCAATATCGCCGACGCTGACGTCGCAAATGGTGCCACAGATGCACTTGATACCAGCAATATTGCAGGTGGTGTTGTAATCAACATTTCAGCGGCTAATCAGACTATCGGTGCAACTCTAGGCGCTACAGCACTTAATAATGTGTTGCTCGCCACTGGTGTAGCTTCAGCTTCCGCTCCAATGAATGAGTTTGTAACAATCACCGGAATAGCTGATATCGAGCAGTTCACGGGTTCTGCGCTTGCAGATCGAATCATTCTTGAAAATCGAGGCGCAGATTCGATGAGAGGTCGAATCTATAGTCTGGGTGACGGAGTCGATACGATTGATCTTCGAACTCAGAATACAGCCGCAGTTGCAGACACACGAGTTCAACTCGATGGTGCAAGTGATACAGCCGGATCTGACTACATCTTTGTGGAGGCCGATCACACCACTGCACTTGCAGCGACTGATAATCGCGATGTAGCTACCTCGGCTGATACATATGTTGCATCTGCTGGTGCAAACGTTTCAGATAACGTGATCGATACCTCTGCGATGGATACAGCAGCGACTATCACGCTCTCTATCGAAGACCAGATTGCAGATCCTAATGGAACTGCGGTTGCAGCGGTTGGCACCTACTTCCGAACTGAAGTAAAAAATGCGGATGGAACCGTGACAGCTAACTTCCTGGGACTCGGTGATACAGCCGCGGCTGGTGGTATCGACGACTGGAACGTGATCCTCGGTGGCGCATTAGGCGAGACGGTCATTATCACAGACGACGCCTCTGCTGATGTTCATACGCTGACACTTGGTGGCGGTGCAAACGTGGTTAATGCTGCCGCTGTCGATAACGCAGCAGGCGTAAACTTCGTAGCTGGCCTCATTACCGCTGGAAGCCAGGCAAGTACTCTTGTCACTGCGGGTGTAAACCAGTCAATTACGAGCGACACTAACGATCTGACAGTCATCGGTTCTACAGATGCTGCAACTGGTCTTGGTGATCAGATCGATACCCAAGCTCTGGATGGCGCGATAGCAGGTGCCGCGGTAGCATCTACTGTTGCGGCTGAGATAACTCTTGGCGCGACAGGTTCTGTAGTTGAGATTGGTTTGACGAATACTGGCGGAATCGATGCAACACGCTCGGTTCGTAATACAACGACTGCAAACCAATTCGAGGATGCTGTAGCTGGTGATTACAACGATAAGATCACTGGTAGTGCTGCTGCTAACAACATTGACGGCGGAGCCGGAAATGACGTTATTCTCGGCGGTGGTGGCAATGACACTATCGACGGTGGTACAGGCGCTGATAGGATCAACGGTGGAGCAGGATTAGACACCATCGACCTTGACGCGGCTGCAGGTGGATCGTTTGTGTTTATTTCTCAAGCCACAGACAGTCAGGCTGCTGGAACTGGTGCGGATATCATCAACAACTTCGCATCCGGTACTGATAAGGTCGTAATCAATACAACTGACACGGCTGGAATAGTACAAGGTACGACTGCCCAGCAAATTGGCGTCGCTGTCACCGTAAACGCTGCAACAGGAGGCACTGGTAATGATCTTCGAGGTGTCGTGGTTGGTTTAGGTGCTGACGCTGCGTTTGGTGGCGGTGATGACGTTATCATCGACCTAGACGACATAACTACATTTGTAGGTACGGATTTAATCTGGCGTGTAGACATGACTGGCGGCGCCGATGCGATCGACCTTGATGTAGTTGCAAATATGGAGTCGGCTGTCCAATTCGTTTATAACGCACAGTCAGACTCTACTCTCGGTAACCGAGATACGATAACTGACTTTGACGTTACCCGTGTCGATCTTCTCGACTTCCGAGGCTTTATCTCAAATGATATCGATGGAACGCCTGGTACCGATGCTGCCGAAACTGTAGAGTTTAGAGCGGTTGTGTCAGTTGATAGTGCAGCTACTCTTTCTGATATGTTTGCGGCAAACACTGATGTTAACGGTGCAAATGCTGGAAACGGTGATGTTGCGATCGTTATTCAGAAAGAAGGTGCTACAAGCGATTATCGAGTGTTTGTTGACGTCAATGGCGACGGAGACTTCAATCAAGCAGATGACATGGTCATCGACTTGGTTGGTGTTGATAATGCCACTGATACGTCCGCAGGCTGGGCGGCCGCAATTGTTGCAGGTGCTAACTCTTGGGGTGTTTAATAACACACCTTAAATAATAAAAAAGGCTAGCTCGTAAGAGCTAGCCTTTTTTTTGCCTTGAATTATCTAAATTCTAAAAATCAAATCTAAGTCGTTCCAGACTTTGCTGGATCTGCTCAATAAGATCAACAAATCACTTACCCTGCCCCGAGAATTTATTATGCCTTTAATCCTAGGAACCAAAGAAAATAATCTACTGAATGGCACAGAGGATTCTGATCAAATTGAACCCTTTGCTGGCAATGATACGGTCAACGCTGGTGGTGGCGATGATCTTATTAACGGTTATTACTCGCCAACTACTGGGCGAGTTGTCGCCTTTGATTATGAAGGCACGTTGATTGTCAATGGTGGAGCGGGAAATGATCTCATTATCGGGAAAACCGGTTCTGACGAATTGTTTGGAGATGAAGGAAATGATGTGATTTGGGGGCAGGCAGGCGATGACCAAATTGACGGGAATGACGGAGATGATGAGCTTGTCGGTGGTTCGGGGGATGATCAATTAGACGGCGGCGACGGAAAGGACCTGTTGTACGGAGGTTCAGGGGCAGATCTCTTAAATGGTAGTTTAGGGGATGATCAGCTAAGAGGCGAATCAGGCAACGATAAACTCACGGGTGGGCTAGGACGAGACTTCTTGTATGGAGGTTCTGGAAACGATGTCTTGGTTGGTGGTGCTGATGATGATGAGCTGTCTGGTGGCGATGGGAATGATAGGCTTGAAGGAGGTGATGGAGACGATACCCTCTGGGGAGGACAAGGCAACGACATGCTGTTTGGTAATGAAGGGAATGATATCTTCATTGGAGATCATCCTGAAGCGCAGACAGGTAGCGTAAATGATTTTTTTGGAGGCCCTGGTCGGGATATCGTCATTTATAATAAAAACTCATGGGAAGCTGCGATACAGAACACAGGCTATGGCCTTAGTTTAAACAGTTGGAAGGTATCCTTTGGTAGCAGCAGAGATGAGTTAATGGACATCGAGCGAATTCACTTTCTGGATAAATCCGTTGCTTTCGATATAAATGGTAATGCTGGATTTGTCGCGCTCTTGCTAGGAGGATTTCTTGGAAATAACGGTGTTCAAAACAAAGAATTCGTCGGCCTTGGGTTAGAGCTAACAGATAAAGGTTACACTGAGGATGATATTATCGAACTCGCTCTGGATAACGTCTTTGGGAGTAAAAGGGAACCGTCAGATGTGCTAAAACACTTCTATTCGACGCTCACTGGGGACACCATACCTGTCTCAATGCTAAACGACTTCTTGGTACTTTTTGACAGAGGGTCATTGTCGGTTAGCGAACTTGCCACTCAAGTGGTTTACAGTGATTTCAATATGCAGAACATAAATTTTATAGGGCTGTATGCAACAGGAATTGAATACTTCCAGAGTTAAATTGATTCATATTTCTCTAATTGAACAAAAATATTACGTTGTTTAGTGTCAAAGAATTAATCTACCTAAGTATTCAATATGCGGAGTGTAAGTACGAGCTCCCGCATAACTATCAAACCAAAGGAGAAGCAAAATTGGCTAAAATCATCACGATATTAGTGATTTTATCACTCGCAGCGACAACGAATGCTCAAATATTAGGAATGAAAAGGGGCCAAGGCGGAAGCGAAGTACAAGGCGCCGTAGGCCCGGGAGGTTCGGTCGCAGAATATGGTTTACAGACATGTGATTCTCCACTGGGAGTAGCTACCATAGTTGAGCCCCAAGACTTCGTTCTTGCTTCTTTACAGAGCTATCAGTTGCAGTCCCCAACTTCACTGTTACGAATGATGATTCAGCAGTCCAACTGCTTTTTGGTAGTCGACCGTGGACTTGCTATGCAAAATATGATGCAAGAACGATCTTTGAGTGACTCGGGACAGCTTAGAAGTGGTGCGAATATTGGGGAGGGACAGATGATCGCCGCTGATTTTGTTTTTACCAGTGACGTAGTAATCAGCGACAACAACGCCGGTGGTGCAGGAATAGGAGCGGCTATTGGCGGAATATTTGGTGATGGGGTAGCGGCTGTAGGTGCCTTGGTTGGGGCTGCCGCAAAGACAAAGGAAGCGCAAACTACGCTTCTTGTGACAGATGCCAGAAGTGGTCTACAAGTCGCTGCCGCAGAGGGCAGTGCCAAGAAATCAGACTTTGCATTGGGTGCGGTCTTGGGTAGTGTAGGTCTTGGCGGCTATACGAGTACCGATCAAGGCAAGGTAGTTGCTGCTAGTTTCCTGGATAACTATAACAATATTGTTTTAGCTATAAGAAATCAGCCATCTCTACACCGAGATATGACCGATCTAAGTGATGCCACATCTTCGGGGGGCAGCGTTCAGGCCGGTGCCGTGTTCAATGCCGGTGATCTGATTGGACCCAAGCTCGCTAGACTGCCTGTTTTTGCAAGTCCTGATACTGAAAGCGAAATACTGTATGAAATCACGAAAGGCGATGGCGCTGTTTATTTAGGCGAAGAGATTAACGGATTTTTAAACGTTGAGGGGGCAGATGGCCAAGGTTGGGTCCGCAGCATACTTGCTACGGGAATTTAGAAGCAAATCGTTAACACAGTCTATGGACAGGCCTACGCACTTTTTTATAAAAACTAGTTTTTAGAGTCGAGAACTTAACTTATGATAAACCAACAGGAACTCTGAGAGTCACTGGACGAGACCAGCGTTTCCTATCATTGAAGAAGATCAAGGCGAACCAGAGTAAGTAAGAAGCCCCAGAGGCCAGCTCTTCACGGGGATGGCTATTTTTGTGAATGGTTTTTTACAGTTAGTGGATGGTTCGATCTTTGTCTCATCAGTGGATAGAATATTAACCGATCATTCAGATTGAAGAGGAATTAGAGTGGCAACAATCACAATAGACGGCAAAGAGTACGACGTTGAAACACTGTCAGACGAGACCAAAGCCCAGCTGGGTAGCCTACGGTACGTAGACTCTGAGCTTGCACGATTACAGGCCCAAGCGGCCGCCTTGCAAACAGCCAGAATAGCTTATGGGCGAGCGTTAAAGGAGACACTCGAGAAAGGCAAGGCCCCGGAAGAAGGCGAGGTCAGTATTGAAGGACAAGGTGAATCGATTTAGTTCGATAACTAAAAAGCTAATCAGATTAAGTAAGTATATTTGGAGGCCAACTCTTAACGGGGTTGGCTTCTTGTGCTTGAAGTTTCTGTAGAGTCCGGACAATGCGTGCTTTTTTGAATAAGGTCGATTAGGTGAGTATGATTCACGCTAAAAATTAGTAGGTAGTACATCGACCAGTGCCAGCAAGTAAACAATGGAAAAAATTTTACTCTCAGCAATGCTCATCGCCTTTCCCTCCCTGTTAAACGCGCAAGCAGAAGACGGGCTTTATGTCTTTAATGACATGCCAACCCAATATGTCGTTTTACTTTCAGATGACGAAGTCTTTAATGGCTATGGTTTCTCAATTAAACCAGGCGAAACCAAATGGAATGAGGCTAGAGGTTCGCAAGTCGATGAAAATACAATTCGCTTAGCTGACAGTGGCGTTGGTGGAGAAAGAATTAAAATTTTTGAAATTGTCGGTGACAGAGGCAATACAATCTTTAAGCGAGCAGCCAGCACAGAATATCCTGATGGTAATGGATCGTGCCTAGGGGGCATTCCTAACGAAGGCGCGAAAATTTCTCTCCTTATGCCCGCCAACGGGCAGCTGAAGGGCATTTACGTAACTCAGTGGGCGCTAGGTTCGTTATCTTTGAGAGTAACGATATCGTAGTCGCACTCCTGTTTGAGTTTGAAAACACGCTAAGCGAGCAAAATATCGTCTCTGCTTATACTGCTAAGATCGACTCAACTCTTCGTATTAGTGGCATTGTCGAGGTGGTCGCGCCTTCTAATGACGACGACGAAGTAAGATTTACGATGGAGTGGCAAATATCAGACTTTGAAAATCCTCAATTGGAAGTTTTAATTTCAGACTGCTCAAGATCGGATTCCGCGATAGATTGCGCTGAGATCGAACCCTATTTCACTTACGTTACGCGAGTTTTCTAGCCGCGAATTTAGATTCTATGAGAAAAGCAAACTCTTAACGGGGCTGGCTTTTTTTGTACGCGGGTGTATAGATAAACGATAGAGAAGGCAGGCATAGATAACAGCAGTTGCAGCAGTACCGGCGTCACCTGTGTGGATTGTTCCAACTAATACTGCATCAGCCGTGAAGTCACCGTCTGCATCACAGTAGAGATTACCGGTGTCTGTTTCATAAGCGTAACCGCCGCTTGCAAACACTGCACTTCGATCACCAACTGTTACCGCGTTGGCTCACAAATTAGAAGCTGTATCCGCGATGATATCGTCTATAGTAAGACCAGCGAGTCCAGCTACCGACCGGATCGTACATCGGGTCGAGTAGTCTTTGGCGATCGAAATTCTTCGAATTCAGAGATACTACCATCTGAAAAACAATAGGTTAACTTAGGTCCTGGCCTTTAGAGAAAGTTGCAAAACAGACAAGAAAAGGCATAATTGGTAGATCCGTGTAATTGGTGACCCAAAGAGATGAGACTCAAGACGATTCTAACCCACTTTTCTCGTGCAGTGGCGTCAGTCGGGTTTATCTCATTCGCACTGACAAGCTTTGCGGCGACTACAACTCGAATCGCCACAATCAGCTCAGCCACCACAGACGGAACCGAGTCTAGCAGCACCTTCCAACTATCTGTCACGTCTGATCAAATAGCCAACGCACTCACTACATCAAGCGATATAGAACTCTCACTTGCGCTCGCGCCGCAGAAGTCCCATCGAGGACTCAAGGCCAGCGTCTACGCGGTCATAGTCGCCGGGGGTAAGTTCTTTAAGCTCACAGAAGACGGCTCTTACGCGCCCTGGACCGGGACCGTAGA
>Ga0181563_10006930_pt1 | contig 10089 bp, 8 predicted proteins | sample 011ome_25_FD_133759 | JGI IMG/M metagenome (GOLD analysis project Ga0181563, IMG submission 133759) | Coastal salt marsh microbial communities from the Groves Creek Marsh, Skidaway Island, Georgia - 011512CT metaG (megahit assembly) | ecosystem: Environmental > Aquatic > Marine > Intertidal zone... | reverse complement strand
CAGGCCAAAGCGCAGCGCAGCGCGCATCGGGTTTGTGCCCGCCTAAAGGGTTTTCAGCGCGGCACCTTCTGGGCCGCGTAGTTTTGCCAACAGCTGCTTTAGCTGGTCTTCTTCACCGGCGTTTAGCAGCCCGGCCAAGATCTGGGCGTTTTCACGGGCAAAGGGGGTGGCGGCCTCGATGGCGTGACGGCCCTTTTGTGTAAGGGTTACGCGGCGGGTGCGTTTGTCGTGCACACCCGAGGCGCGCGCCAACAGGCCATCGCCCTCCATATGGCGCAGCGCGCGGCTGGTGGCGGTGCGGTCGATCCCCACAAATTCTGCAATGTCGGATGGCTGTGACAAATCTTCGTTACCCACGGCCAATAAGATGCACCATGTCGTGCGGGTCAAATCCAGCGTGCGCAATTGCTCGTCCAGCCGCCGTTCTTGCAGCCGGGCGGCGATAGACAGGTGGTAGCCCAACGAGTGGTGCAGACGGTATGGGGTGTCATTGCTCATCTGGCAAAGAGCACCCCAGCGGCGCGAGAAAGTCAAGCTGGGGCTTGCCTTATGCAGCCCGGCACAGCAGGTTGGCTGCAATAGATCCACGGGCCATGGGCCCAAGGCAGGGGGCAAGGGTGGTTCAGGGTATCCTTTTCGATAAAGATGGCACGCTGTTTCATTTTGGCGCCACGTGGAATGCATGGGCGCAGGCGGTTTTGGCCGATCTGGCGCAGGGCTGTGAAACCCGCGCCGAGGCCTTGGCCGCCGCCACCCGGTTTGACCGGGCAACGGGGGCGTTTCACCCCGACAGCCCGGTGATCGCTGGCACCAACCGCGAGGTGGCACAATTGCTGGCCAGCGCCCTGCCGGGGCGCAGCTTGGGCGAAATCGAGGCGCTGCTGATCCATCATGCCAGCACCGCGCCACAGGCCCCAGCCGTGCCTTTGGCGCCGTTTCTGGCCGATCTGCGCGCGCGCGGCTTGCGGCTGGGCGTGATGACCAACGATGCCGAGGCCGCGGCGCTGGCGCATCTGGATACCGCCAAAGTGCGCCATCTATTCGATTTTATTGCAGGGTTTGACAGTGGCTATGGCGCCAAACCTGCGCCGCAGCCGTTGTTGGCCTTTGCTGAAGCCATGGCGCTGGCGCCGGCACAGGTGGTGATGGTGGGCGATAGCACCCATGATCTGATCGCAGGGCGGGCCGCAGGGATGAAAACCATCGCGGTGCTCACTGGTATGGCTGGCCCGGCAGATCTGGCGCCCTTGGCCGATGCCGTTTTGCCCGATATTGGCCATATCCCGGGGTGGTTGCAGGCGCAGGGCTGGGGCTAAGCTGCCATTATACCGACGAAAAGCAATTGATCGCGCCGCCATGCACGCCAATATCCAGCGGCCCGAAATCAGATTCGACGCATAACGAGAAATACCCGGCACTGGGCAGGTAAACCACCCGGTAGGTGCCGTTCGAGCGGGTGATGTTCCAGCATTTTTGCGTCAGGCCACCGCTGAAATTGACCGTGACCAAACGCGGCGCCACGCGCGCCTTGCAAAAGGCGGCCAAATTGGCGTGGTCGCTGCGGGTTTGGGGGGTGAAATCGGCAATTTCTGCATCTAACAGCGCATTGATATGCTGCACAACTGCCCTGTCTTCGGCGCTTTTTTCGCCCATCTCGCCCCCAAACATGGCCCGGCCGAAGGTTCGGCCAGGCCACAATAGGCGCGCGGCGCGGGGCGCGGCAAGGGGTGTTTAGAAATCGGTAGGGGCGCCACCTTCGGCCTTGCGGCGGGCCACGAAATCGGCCAGCTCGTCACGGATGGCCACATCCATGGCCGGCTCTTCGAAATTGGCGATGATGTCTTTGTAAATCCGATGCGCGCGCTCGGGGGTCCAGACCGCGCCTGCCGCCTCCCATGCCTCGTAATTGCGCCAATCCGAGACAAAGGGCTGATAAAACGCGGTTGTGTAGCGGTCTTGGGTGTGCTGGGTGCCAAAGAAATGCCCGTTTGGCCCCACTTCGCGAATGGTATCGATGGCCAAAGCATCGGGGCTGGTATCGCACAGCTGCGGTTCTAGATAGCGCTGCATCTGCTGCAACACTTCGCAATCCATCACAAATTTCTCGGGGCTGGCGATCAACCCGCCTTCTAGCCACCCGGCGGCGTGATAGACCATATTGGTGCCCGATTGCAGCGCCGCCCACAGGCTGTTGGATGTCTCCCACATGGCTTGGCCATCGGGGACATTGGCCGCGCACACCCCAGACGAGCGCATGGGCAGGTTGTAAAACCGCGCCAATTGGCCGGTCATTTGCGTGGCGCGCATGTATTCGGGCGTGCCAAAGGCGGGGGCGCCAGATTTCATGTCGACATTCGAGGTAAACGTGCCAATCACGCACGGCACGCCCGGTTTGATCCATTGCGCCAAAGCGATGGCGCACAGCCCCTCGGCCAAAGATTGTGCCACAGCCCCGGCCATGGTGACGGGCGCCATGGCACCGGCCAGCGTGAAAGGGGTTACAACCAGCGCTTGGCCCCGGCGGGCCAGACGCATCCAACCATCCAGCATGGGTTCGTCATGCTTTAGGGGCGAGGTTGAGTTGATATTGGTATACATGCGCGGGGCGGCGTCGAATTCTTTGTGGCTAAGCCCGCCGGCGATGCGCACCATCTCCATCACGTCTTCGACACGCTCTTTGCCAAGGCTATAGGCGTGCATGACTTTGTCAGACAGCGTCAGCTTGTCGTATAACACATCCAAATGCCGCACCGAGGCGTGGATATCCACCGGCTCGACCGGGTAGCCGCCCGCAAAATGGATGCAGTTGAAATATTGCGTCAGCTTCAACAAGTTGCGGCACATTTCCCGGGTGCCGGGCATTTTGCGGCCCAGCTCCATATCCCAGTAATTGGGCGGCGAAGAGACATTGCCAAACAAGATATGGTTGCCCCCGATCGTCAGCTGGCGTTCGGGGTTGCGGGGGGTCAAGGTGAAGCTGCTTGGCGCCTTTGCCACCATTTCCATCACGAAATCGCGCCCCATGCGCACGTTTTGCCCGGTGATGGTGCAGCCCGCCTCGCGCATGATTTCCAAGGCTTCGGCATTTAGAAATTCGATCCCGATATCTTCGAGAATTTCCATCGCCGCGTTATGGATGGCTTGTACGCCCTCTTCGGTCAGCGGTTCGGTCGGGCGGTCTGTGTTCACCGGCAGGCGCCATGACATCTGTTCAATCACAGCCGTGCCCCGCCGCGCCGAATTGCCTGCGCGCCCGCCTCCGCGCTTTCGCCGGGTGGTCTGCTCTGCCATGTGTGCCTCCATCGCCAAATAAACTGGCGCCAACCAACCATGGGGATTGGCCCTGATCCTGTCGGTTCGCGACGCAGGCAGTCGGTTTTGGGCGTGGCGCGCGCGGCGGCGCGCTTTTTTCGCGGTATTTTTGGGCAATGTTCAAGCCTTGTTAAGGCGGCGCGCGTAGACCCATGGGCCAAGAACCTGCACGGGCCAAAGGGGGCCATAACCGCATGCATGGGCTGATCAATTTGGCCATACAGAATTTTGTGACGGACAGTTATGGCCCGCAGATGTGGCAGGCGGTGGCCCATGCCGCGCGTCTGCCCGATGCCGGGATCGAGGCGATGTTGCGCTATGACCTGACCTTGACCGAGGCGGTTTTAGGGGCGGCCTGCACGGCGCTGAACCAAACGCCCGATGCGCTGCTAGAGGATTTGGGCACCTATCTGGTGTCGCACCCCAACACCGAAGTGTTGCGGTGATTGCTGCGGTTTGGCGGGGTGAATTTCTTGGAGTTTTTGCACTCGCTCGACGAATTGCCGGGGCGTGCGCAGCTGGCGGTCGAAGATCTGGGTATGCCACAGCTAGAGTTGGTGGATCTGGGCCATGGGGAATTCAGGTTAAACGTGCGCAGCCCGATTGCGGGTTTTGCACCGGTCATGATGGGGGTGTTGCGCGCCATGGCCGATGATTACGGGGCGCTGGTTTTGATTGCCCCGGTTGGGCGCCATGGCGACGGGGCCGATATTGCCATCACCTTACTTGATAGCAGTTTCGCCGCTGGGCGTGGGTTTGCCTTGGCGGCGGGCGGCGCTGGGGGCGGCGGATGAGCGATGATATCTTTGCGCTGCTTTCGGTGTTTTGCCCCATGCATGTGGCCGTGGGCGCGCAGGGCCAGATTACCCATTGCGGTGCGAGCGTGGAAAAATTATTTGCCCCCACCCGCCTGGTGGGCCAGCAGTTTGACGCGGCCTTTCACCTGATACGCCCCCGGGGCAGCCAGGGTTTGGCGGGGCTGCGCGCGGCCCAAGGGGGCGGGCTGCAGCTGGAGCTGCGCCAACCGCGGCGCACCCGGTTGCGCGGCGTGGCGGTGGCCTTTGGGCCGGGGGTTATTGTGAATTTGGGCTTTGGCCTGTCGATCTTGGACGCGGTGCGCGACTACACCCTCAGCGCGGCAGATTTTGCCCGCACCGATATCGCGATCGAGCTTTTGTATCTGGTCGAGGCAAAATCGGCCGCCATGGCCGCCAGCCGGCGGCTGAACTTACGCCTGCAGGGGGCACGGCTGGCGGCGGAAGAGGCGGCCATCACCGACAGTTTGACCGGGCTTGCCAACCGTCGCGCGATGGAGCGGGTGCTGGAGCGGCTGGTGCAGGCGCGCGCGCCCTTTGCCGTGATGCAGGTGGATTTGGATCATTTCAAACCCGTCAACGATGGGTTGGGCCACGCGGCGGGGGATGCTCTTTTGGCGCATGTGGCGCAAGTTTTGGGGCAAGAAACCCGCCAAGACGATCTGGCCGCGCGGGTGGGGGGCGATGAATTTGTGCTGCTTTTCGCCGGCATCGCAGAGCGCGCGCGCCTGAGCCAGATTGCCGAGCGGATTCAGCGCCGTTTGGCCCAGCCCTTTTATTGGGGCGATGTTGCGTGCAAAATTTCGGCCAGCATTGGCATTACCATTGCGGGCGGCGACGCGCGCCCGGCACCGGTGCTGCTGGCAGAAGCGGATGCAGCGCTTTATGCGGCCAAACATGCAGGCCGTGCCCAACATGCCTTTCATTTGGCGCCACCCGCGCAATGAGTATTTTTGGCAAGATGAAATCGCGGTGAGACGTCGGGCTGCGGGCCGCTGTGGGCGGTGAATTTTGTTGTGCTGGCGGGTTGGCGGCGAGTTGGCGCTTGCCTTCGCCTATAACCCGGCTACCGTAGCTCGGTTAACCGCTGCACAAGAGGGCAAAATGTCGGTTTGGAAGCAACTGCTGCTTATTGGTGTTTTGGCTGTGATTGGCTATGGGGCATATTGGGGGCGGGATGCGTATTTTCCGCCGACCGAAGCGGCCCAGCAAGCCAAGCGTGGGGGGCGCGCGTTGAGCGTAGAGGTGGCACCGGCGGTGATGTGGGAGGTGCGCGACACGGTCGAGGCGGTGGGCACGACGCTGGCGCTGCAATCGGTTGAGATTGTGCCCCAAGAGGCGGGCCGCGTGACGGCGGTGGGCATCAGCGCCAGTGCCAAGGTGCAGGCGGGGCAAGTATTGGTGCGGTTGGATGACGCGCTGGAGCGCGCCGATTTGGCCGAGACCGAGGCGCGGCTGAGCGAGCGTGAAAACGCCATGGCGCGGATGCGCCAGCTGCGCGAAACACGGGCGGTATCGCAGGCCAGTTTTGAAGAGGCCACCGCGCGTTTGGCCGAGGCTGAGGCGCATCTAGAGCGGGCCCGCGAGAAACTGGCCAACCGCGAGGTGCGCGCGCCTTTTGACGGGGTTGTGGGCCTGTCCTATGTGGATGTGGGCGCGCGAGTGACGCCTGGTGATATGTTGGTGCGCTTGGATGATTTGAGCAGTGTTTTGCTGGAGTTTTCCCTGCCAGAGCATCTATTTGCCCAAGCGCGCCCCGGCCAGAGCGTGACGGGCTATAGCGCGGCGTTTCCAGAGCGCAGTTTTATCGGCCAAATCGAGGCGGTCGATAGCCGTATCGACCCGGTCAGCCGCGCGTTTCGTGTCAGGGCGGTTTTGCCCAACCCAGAGGGGGTGTTGCCGGCGGGGATGTTTATGGCGCTGGAGCTGGAACTGTCGTCGCAGGTGGCGCTGACGGTTCCCGAAGAGGCGATCGTTTTCCAAGCGGCACAGACCTATGTTTACACCCCCCGCGACGGGCGGGCGGTGCAGGTGCCTGTGGTGACGGGCAAGCGTGCCGACGGGCAGGTGATGATCACCGCAGGGCTGAGCGAGGGGCAGGACGTGGTGGTGCGCGGGCTGGGGCGTTTGCGTGACGGGGCTGCGATTACGATTTTGCCTGGGGCGCAGGCCGGGGGTAGCGGCTCATGACGCTGTCAGATATTGCGGTTAAACGCCCGGTTCTGGCCGCTGTCGCTAATTTGCTGATTTTGGTTTTTGGTCTGGCACTGCTGCAGGCCATCCCTGTGCGCGAATTGCCAGATGTCGATAATGCAGTGGTGACAGTAACCACCACGTATCGCGGGGCGGCGCCCGAGGTGATTGACACCGATATCACCGAGCCGATCGAGGGGGCTGTGGCTGCGATTACTGGGATCCGGTCGATCAGTTCGGAAAGCCGCCAGGCGCGCAGCCAAGTGACGATTGAATTCGAGGTTGGGCGCGATCTGGACGTGGCGGCCAATGATGTGCGCGATGCGGTGGGCCGTGTGCGGGCGCAATTGCCGATGGGGGCCGATGAGCCGCGGGTTGAAAAGGCCGATGCCGATGCCGACCCGGTGATGCGCTTGGCGGTGACATCGCCCAATATGAGCACGGCGGAAATTACCGATTATATCGACCGCTTTATCGCGGATCGTATCGCCACGGTGAATGGCGTGGCCTCGCTGCGGATTTATGGCGAGCGTCCCTTTGCGGTGCGGGTGTGGTTGGATCAGCGGGCGCTGGCGGCGCGCAAATTGACCGTGGCCGATGTGGAAGCTGCCCTGAAGCGCAACAATATCGAGCTGCCCGCAGGCGAGATCGTGTCCAAGAACAGGCAGTTGACGGTGCGTTTGAATAGCCGTTTGAAAACCTTGGATGATTTCCGCGATGTGGTGGTGACGCGTATTGGCGGCTATCCTGTGCGCTTGGGCGATATCGCACGGGTCGAGCCCGGTGTGGCCGATGATTCCACCATCGTGCGCACCAATGGCACCGATGCGGTGGGCATTGCGGTGCAACGCCAAAGCCAATCGAACACGCTGGAGATTAGCCAAGCGGTGCGCGCAGAAATTGCCCGCCTGGAACCTACCTTGCCCGAGGGGATGGAGATCATCATCGGTTCGGATGATGCCTTGTTTGTGGGGGCCTCGATCCGCGAAGTGGTGATTGCGCTAAGCATTTCACTGGTGCTGGTGGTGGCGGTGATTTTGTTTTTCCTACGCTCTTGGCGGGCCACGTTGGTGCCGTTGGTGGCGATCCCGATTTCGCTGATTGGGTGCTTTATCTTGATCAGCCTATGGGGCTTTTCGTTGAATACGCTGACGCTGCTGGCGCTTCTTTTGGCCATTGGTTTGGTGGTCGACGATGCCATTGTGGTGCTGGAAAATATCCAGCGGCGCATTGAAATGGGCGAGGCGCCGGTGGCGGCCAGCTATCGTGGGGCGCGACAGGTGACTTTTGCGGTTATCGCCACATCGTTGACGCTGATGGCGGTGTTTGTGCCTTTGTCATTCATGCCGGGGCAGGTGGGGCGTTTGTTCGTGGAATTTGGGTGGGTTATGGCCGGTACTGTGGCGATTTCCACGTTTGTGGCGCTGACGGCTTGCCCGGCCTTGGCCTCGAAGATTTTGAAAAAACGCCCGGTTGCCATGGTATCGGCGCCCGAAACCCTAAGCCTGCCGCAGCGCTGGTACGAGGCGCTGTTGCGGCGTGCTGTGGCCAAGCCTTTGGTGGTGCTGGTGGTGGCGGGCACGCTGACGGGCGGGGCGGGGCTGCTGTATAATGGCTTGGCGCGCGAATTGGCCCCGCGCGAAGACCGCGGCGTGGGCTTTATTCCGCTGACCGCACCGCAGGGCAGCACCGTGGGCCATACCGATATGGCGGCCCAACAGATCGAGGCGATTTTGGCGCCGCTGCAGGAAGAGGGCATCATCGAGACGACCTTTACCTTTACTGGCTGGGGCAATCGGCCGTGGCGGTCTTTTGTGGTGTTTCGTCTTGTGCCCTGGGAAGAGCGCGACATCACAGCCGAGCAAACCGCAGGCCGGATTGCCCGCCAAATCGGGCAGGTCACCATTGCACGCGGCTTCCCGATTACCCCGGCGGGGCTGGGGCTGCGGGGCAATTCCACCCCGGTGCGGGTGGTGATTGGTGGGCCCGATTTTGACAGCGTAAAGCTGTGGGCGGCGGCAATGTTGGAGCGGGCAGAAAATATCGAAGGCTTGGTCAACCCATCGATCAATTACGAAGAAAACCTGCCGCAGCTGGATATTTCCATCGATCGTGCCCGTGCCGATGACTTGGGCATCTCGGTCGAGGTGATTGCCAATACGCTGCAAACCATGCTGGCCTCGCGCGAGGTGACGGGCTTTGTCAGCCGTGGGCGTGAATACCCCGTCATTTTGCAGGGCAAGGAGAACGCACGCAACACGCCGTCGAGCATTGAAAACATCTTCGTGCGCTCGGCGGTTGGGGCCACTTTGGTGCCCTTGTCTGCCCTGGTCAGCTTGGGCGAAAACGCGGCAGCGCCATCGTTGCGCCGCTATGACAGGCTGCCCTCGATCGAATTGTCCGGGGCCTTGGCGCCGGGGGTGAATTTGGGCAGTGTTCTGGCCGAAATCGAGGCAGCCGCGCGCGATATTTTGCCGGTCGAGGCCAAGCTGGGGTTCGAGGGGCAATCAAAAACCTTCAAAGACACCTCTTCGGGGGTTGGGTTGGTGCTGGCGCTGGCGCTGTTGGTGGTGTTTTTGGTGCTGGCCGCGCAGTTCGAAAGCTTTGTGCACCCTGTCACAATCATGCTTACCGTGCCTGCGGGTATCGCCGGGGCGATTTATGCAATGGCGGCCAATGGCATGTCGCTGAATGTGTATTCGCAGATCGGTATCATCTTGCTGGTGGGTTTGGTGGCTAAGAACGGTATCTTGATCGTGGAATTTGCCAACCAGCTGCGCGACGAGGGGCTGGACCGGCGGCAAGCGGTTATTCGCGCCTCGGTGTTGCGGCTGCGGCCCATTGTGATGACGGTTGTCTCTACCATTTTGGGGGCGGTGCCGCTGATCATGGCCACGGGCGCGGGCGCCGAAAGCCGCAACGCCATAGGCACGGTGATCGTGGCGGGGCTAAGCATGGCCAGTATATTAATGCTATTTGTCACCCCCGTTTTGTATGATCTGCTGGCGCGCTATACCCGCCCGCGCGGCACGTTCGAACGGCTGTTGAAGCGCGAATTGGGCCGTAAACCGCGCGCCCATTAAACAGTTTGCAGGCGGCCCCTTTCGGGGTGGCCTGCAAAATACAACCAAAAATAGCAAATATTTTAAACAATTAACCTCAAGGCGTGCGCTTGGGGGGATTTCGACGTGCAAATGCAACAGTTCCCCCCAACTTCCCGCCATGCGTTAACGAAGTGTTAATTCCCCATAGAAACGGGACTTTCATTTTGGTATCATCCAAGCGTTAGGCGCCGGGCATATCCGGCGCGTTTTTGCAGTGCTGGCGGGGGGCGGTGTGGTGGCCCCTGCCAATTGGGGTAAGTGATGCATCGCGCAAGGCTGAATTCTGTGTTGGGGTTGATTGTGGCGCTGGGGCTGGCGGCTGGGTTTGGGCTGGGTGCGGCCCAAGCGCAAACCGCGCCTGCGCCCGCCGCTGAAACCACCGAGGCGCTGTTATCGGTGGCCATGGCGGGGTACACGCTGGTGCCGGTTTTGGGCGATGACGGCACCCAAACCCGCGATGATCAGGGCCAGCCGGTGTTTCAGCGCCGCCCGCTGGCCGACAGCGTGGTCACGCCCGGTGACGCTATTTTATACGTGATCCGCGTGGAAAATAATACCGCAGACCCAGCCAAAAACCTGCAAATCGGCGCCCACCAGAAACAATTCATCGAACAACAAGACCTGTCGGACGCATTCCAGCTTTGGCTTGCCCACAAGGTCGCCAT
>Ga0181563_10006925_pt1 | contig 10093 bp, 12 predicted proteins | sample 011ome_25_FD_133759 | JGI IMG/M metagenome (GOLD analysis project Ga0181563, IMG submission 133759) | Coastal salt marsh microbial communities from the Groves Creek Marsh, Skidaway Island, Georgia - 011512CT metaG (megahit assembly) | ecosystem: Environmental > Aquatic > Marine > Intertidal... | reverse complement strand
TCTGGAACGTTGTGGCGTTATGACGCACCGCCTCAAGTCCAGCAAGTGCGTCCAGGCATCAGCAGCGTTACAGTGAAGTTACGAGCTGTGGCAGGCTGATGGCGAAGGTTTACACCGGCAGAGACGGCTTGATGCAGGTCAGCGGGACGACTGTGGCCAAGGTCGTTAATTTTCAGCTGAGCGCAAACCTTGAAACGCTTGAGACGACGACGCTAGGCGACAACATCCGCACTTATACGCCTGGGATTGCTGGTTACAGCGGCAGCGCTAGCTTGCTGTACTACAAGGACGGCAACGGCAACATCAATACAACTGATTTGCTGGACAAGCTTTACAAGACCGGCATAGATGGCGTCAGCAGTACGGACACTGTTGAGCTGACATTCCGCTGGGTTGATGGAACGGATGAAAACGACATCAAGTTGACGGCTTATATCACCAGCGCTTCGCTTGGGGCAACGGTTGGCGAGATTTCACGTGCTGAGATTGCGTTCCAGGGAACTGGTGAGTTGTCCACTGTGTCAATCTCATGAGCATTTATCTAGGCACGTTTGGACAAGTCGAGCTGCAGCGGCAGTTTGATGGGAATGAACTGCTGCTAACCGTGGCACCCGGTGACGTGAATGAAGACATCGATCGCTTTGGTTTTAACTTTGGCAGCCCGTCTGAAGTCAGCGACATTCGAGACCGTTCTGGCTTTTCTTTTAGGCATAACGAAATCGTAACTGGCGATCAGATTGAGATAACAACAACGGGCGATTCTGCTAGCTCGAACTTGCTTTTTATTGACAGCTATGCCAAAACAAGCATCAAAAAATTTGTCAACGTAGACGAAATCGGAGGCTTCAGGCTTTATAACTCGTTTACTGACGCAATCAACAACGTTACGGCTAATGCCGTCCAGCTTTCTGAATCGTTTAGCACTCCTTTAGACGTTCGTGTAAAAGTTGAGAATGCTGAGCGGCGTCTCTTGGCTCAATGCAACAGCTTTGAGTTAAATACGGAGCGCGAAACCGTTGACACAACAGCGCTTTCCGATGAGTTTCGCAATCGAATCAGCACGTTGATGTCTGGTTCGGGTCGGATGTCTTGCTTCTGGGAATATGTGGCGGATACCGACAATGAGACAAACGAGCTGCCTAACTACTTGTTAGAGCTGCTGCTTCGCACGAAAGTTGGGAGCCAGTTCAACGCTCGTTTTTACCTAAAAACAGACCAGCAAGGATATAACAAAACTGCCAGTAGCCCTTCTAGCGTTTCCGGCGCTGGTGACCACGAGGTCTGGTACGAATTCAAAGGAGTTCTGACGGCTTGCGCAATGCAGTTTTCACCGTCTGAGGCAGTGCAATTCACGGCTGACTTTATTACGACTGGTCCAATACAGATCCGGATGGCGCTTGCCGAGCCAGACAAGCTGCTGCTAGAGAATCTTGGCGAAGTATTAACCGATGAGTCGGACTCAGATACGACTAACCGGTCTTTGCTAGGCGAATAGCCCTGCCCCTGGAACTGATCTGGTGCTACCACTATGATGAGCCTACGAGTGGTTTAGTGCGTAGCGTCCATGGCCAACACACGAATCAGCCAGCTAAACCCGCTCGCCAGTGCTGATCTGGTCGGAGACGATCTTTTAGCCGTTGTTGACGACAGCGCGTCTGAAACTAAAAACATCACCGTTAGCGACCTGATCTCGAAAGGGGTCACGTTGATCAATGCTTCAACGATTCCCAGCGCGAAAATCGTGTTTTCGGCTGGGTCGATCGATACAGCTGAGCTTGCGGCGTCAGCGGTTGAAACTGCAAAAATCAATAATTCAGCTGTAACAGCAGCCAAGCTTGCTGATAATTCCAGCGTCACGCTTGTTTCTACGCTGCCTGCATCAGGCGACTTTATTGGGCAGGTTGCGCTCGATACGGATGACAACAAGCTGTACGCCTGGAACGGGTCGACTTGGCTGTCAGTTAAAGGTGCCGGGTCTATCAATGTCACCAACGGCAGCACTACAGGCATTGTCAATATCGTTGCCAGCACAAGCGGCGACACCGTAACGATCAGCGCAACGCTGGACGACACAACTGCTGCTGCAAACTTCCTTGCAGGACCATCCGGCGATGGTGGTGCGGTTAGTTATCGAGCGATTGCGGGAGCTGACCTGCCAACGGCAACAACTTCTGCAAAAGGCGGTGTAATCGTCAACGGCAACGGCTTGACGATGTCTTCGGACACGATCCAGATTGACAACACAGTTACTGCTGAAGCAACTGAAAATCACATTGTTCAATATGACGCAAACGGCTTAGTTACTAGCGGTCGGGCAATTATTGCTAGTGACATACCAATAGCGACATCGAGCACAACAGGCGCTGTTAGTCCTGGGGACGGCTTAAGTGTTGACGCTCAGGGTGATTTAAACCACACTAATTCAGTCACCGTAGGCACTGGGACAAAGGTCACATTTGATGCGCAGGGGCATGTTACAGATTCTTCGGCGCTTGTAGCTGCTGATATTCCCGACCTCGATACAGCAAAGGTCACAACAGGAACTTTCCCGTCAGCTCGACTTGCCGCTGATTCGGTAACAGCAGAAAAGCTTGCTGATCGTTCCACGGCAACGATTGCAACTACCACACCTGCTGGCGGTGCATTTATTGGTCAGACCCATTTATACGGTCTTACTGGAGACTATTTTCTTTGGGACGGAAACGTTTGGCAGCCGATTGGCATCACCGTTGGTGAGATCATTCTCGCTGGAACTTACGACGCCAGCACAAACTTAGTGGCGACAGTCACCGCTGAAGGTGAGGCATTGAGCTTTGCTGTCGGTAGTGCATTGCCTGCTGCTTCGACCGCGAATAAGGGCTATTACGTCGTTGTCAGCGAAGCTGGCACAGGTTCTTCTCCCGCACCAGCAGTTGCGCTAAGCCCGCCTGATTTCCTGTTGTCGACAGGCACTGCTTATACGGAAATTGACGTTTCGGATACGGTCACTGCGCAAACCGCTTCTAACGTCACCTTTTCTGCTGCTGGCAACATTGCTGCGACTAACGTTCAAGCTGCAATCGAAGAGCTTGACACCGAGAAGGTTGCATCAGTCAGCCCGACATTTACCGGAACTGTCGCGCTTGGCGAAGACGCTGTTTTGGCGTTTGAGGGCGCAACCTCTAACGATTTTGAAACTACGTTGACTGTTACCGATCCAACGGCGGATCGGACAATCACGCTGCCTGATGTCACTGGAACGGTTGTAACTACCGGCGATACCGGAACGGTCACCAGCACGATGATTGCTGATGGCACGATTGCCGCTGGTGATATTGCGAGTTCAGCAGTTACGACGGCAAAGATCAACGACGATGCCGTTACCAGTGCAAAGATCGCTGCTGGCGCTGTTGACACGACTGCCCTTAGCGACACATCTGTAACTACCGCAAAAATTGCAGCAGACGCGGTTACTAACGCCAAGGTGGCTGATGGTGCGATTGACACCGAACACCTTGCTGCAAGTGCGGTTCAAACAGCAAAGATCAATGATCTTGCGGTAACGACTGGCAAGCTCGCAGCAACGTCTGTCACTACAGCCAAGATTGCAAACTTAGCGGTTGATACAGCACAGCTAGCAGCAGATGCTGTTACTGGCGCGAAGATCGCTGACGACACGATCAACTCTGAGCATTACGCCGCCGGGTCGATTGATGCTGAGCATCTGTCTGCAGATTGCGTCAATGGCACAAAGATTGCAGATGACTCGATTGATTCAGAGCATCTGGTTGATGGCTCGATTGATGCTGCTCACCTGGCTGGCAGCTCGGTCACGAGCGCAAAAATTGCAGGCGATGCGATCACATCAGCAAAGATTGCTGACGATGCAATTGATTCTGAGCATCTGGCTGATGGTTCCATTGATGCGGTTCACCTCTCAGCTGATTGCGTAAACGGCACCAAAATTGCTGACGATTCCATCGACTCAGAGCACCTTGTCGACGGGTCGATTGATGCAGCTCACATCGCAGCGAATGCGGTCACATCAGCGAAGATTGCTACGGGCGCTGTTGGTGCAACTGAGCTTGCAAGCACCGCTGTTTCTGCTGGAACGTATGGCGCAAGCCAAAACGGTGTGCCGTCATTCACTGTCGATGCTGACGGTCGCCTAACAGCTGCAAGTACAGATACAAGTCCAACAGTATCAAGCCTTGCTGTTACCAACGGAGTGACGATTGGCACGACCCTCGTGATGACGGGTCAAACAACTCTCGCTGAAATTCTGGAGGGAACTCACACGCTGACAGGCACTGATATTGACCCAGCCAATGGTTCGGTGCAAATCAAAACCTTGTCTGGCAACACCACTTTCACAGAATCGCTTGCAGCTGGTCAGTCAGTTGTTCTACATCTTGTGAACGGCGCTAGTTACACGGTGACTTGGCCGACAATCACCTGGGTTACAGCAGACGGAAATACTGCCCCAACACTTACTGCGAATGATGTCGTTGTGCTGTGGCAGCTTTCAACTACGCTGTACGGAGCTTATGTGGGGAGCGCGGCCTGATGCTGGCACGTAATCTTCTGGCGGCAAGTGCAAGCGAGGCGACACCGGTTGATACGACCTGGGACACGAATGCAAGCGCCGTAACACTGTTTACCGATACGCCCCAAAATTGGCTGAGGGTCAATTCTCAGGAGAGCAATCCAACTGGAATGTTTATTAAGCCTGACGGGGCAAAGCTATACATTTGTGGGCAGGGCGGCGATGAAGTTAATGAGTACGATTTATCTACTGCCTGGGACATTACAACAGCGACCTTTGATCAATCTTTTAGCGTAAGCACCCAAGAAACTTCGCCAAGCGGACTGTTTTTTAAGTCTGATGGAACAAAAATGTTTGTTATTGGCAGGTCAGGTGATGACGTTAATGAATATACGTTGTCAACCGCTTGGGACGTTTCCACTGCATCCTATTCGCAAAATTTCTCAGTTTCAGCGCAGGACTCATCCCCAACTGGGATCTTTTTTAAGAGTGATGGAACGGAAATGTACGTTACAGGCACAACAGGCGACAATGTTTACCAATATAATTTGACAACAGGTTGGGACGTAAGCACCGCAAGTTATGATCAAGCTTTTGATGTAAGCAGCCAAGAGGCCGCGGTTGAAGGTTTGTTTTTCAAATCTGATGGCACAAAAATGTTCATTACGGGAGTTAGTAGCGACGAAATTCGAGAATACTCTTTAACAACGGCATGGGATATTTCAACAGCAAGCTATTCGGGAGACAGTGAGTCTTTTAACGTCGGGACACAGGATAGCAATCCAAAAGATGTCTTTTTCAAGACTGACGGCACAAAAATGTATATTGTTGGTAACACAAAAGATGCATTATTTCAGTATAGCTTGTCAACCGCTTGGGATGTGTCAACCGCTAGTTTTGCATATCCGTCAAAAGATTTTTACGACTTTGAAACCCCAACCAGCCTTAATTTGAGCGGTTACGGCATACATTTTAAGCCAGACGGCACAAGGATGTATATAGTAGATTCTTCTTTTGACGCCATTTTTGAGTATTCGCTTTCAACGGCATGGGAAGTCAGCAGCGCTAGTTACGTGAGAAACAGAGGCGTTGGCTCTGAGGAGGGATTTCCTCATTCAGTGTTTTTTAAGCCAGATGGAACAAAAATGTTTGTAGTGGGCCCAAGCGATGACGAGGTTCAAGAATACGCATTGTCTACAGCTTGGGACATCTCAACAGAGACCCATACAAGATCGTTAGATGTTTCGTCGCAAGGCACTATTCCCAGAGGTTTGTTTTTTAAGTCTGACGGCACAAAAATGTATGTGCTGGATACAGGCGACAAAGAAGTTAATGAATACGATCTTTCAACCGCTTGGGATCTGTCGACTGCGTCGTTCAACCAGTCGTTTGTCGACACGGCGCGTTTCGGCTTTACCTATGCTTTGTTCTTCAAAGCAGATGGGACAAGAATGTACACTATGAATACAAATAGCACCTTGACCGAGTTTGGTTTGTCAACCGCTTGGGATGTCTCGACTGCAAGTACAAATCACGGCGGTTTTGGCTATACATTTTTTGCAACCAGTTCTCGCGGGATGTACTTTAAGCCTGACGGCACTAAATTCTGGATAACAGATAATAGCGGAGGAACCGTCCACGGGTTCACTCTTAGCCCCCGATGACTCTCATGTACGTCAAGCTCAACAACAGCCATCAGCCCATCAGCTTCCCTTACTCGCTGACGGAATTGCGCCGCGAGAATCCTGGGACGTCATTCCCCGCGAATATCAGCGACGAGACGTTGGCTGATTACAGAGTGCATCCAGTCACAACAACTGCAGCACCGGCTTTTGACCCTAGAACTCAAGAGGTCGAACAAGCGGCTGAGCTAAAGAACAACGTTTGGACGCAGGTTTGGACTGTTGTTAATCGTTCAGAAGCTGAAGCCAGCGAAAACATTCGTGGTCTTCGCAATAAACGTCTTGCGGAGACTGACTACACGCAACTAACCGACGCGCCAGGTGATACCGCCGCTTGGGCTACTTATCGTCAAGCTCTGCGTGACATTACAGCGCAAGAGGGATTTCCTTTTACAGTGACATGGCCGACTGAACCGTCTTGATGACCTTTTTGGTTGGTATCGCAACTGGCGTCCTGCTCGTGATGGGCTGGGCGCTTCTTTCTATGTCTGCTGAATGATGAAACGCCCTGATCCGATGATTGCGTCTAAGCCTGGAGCGGAAGACGTTCAAGCAATGACAGCAAGAACGTTGTGGCTGGAGGAACTTTTCTTCCTTGATGGCCGCGATCAAGCTAGCCATCCGCAGCATGGTTTGTTCACAGGTTTGGCCAATAAATATCAAAACCTGGATACAACTGACGGGATCTAATGGCTAAATCCTTGAGCGGCAGCATCTTTGTTGTCGGTAAACCAAAACGGACGCGACAGGGTAATGGCACAAACAGTCGCCCCAAAAGGGGCAGAAAGCGATACCGTGGCCAAGGAAAACGTTGATTCTTCCAATGATCAAACCACTCGTGATCGCTGCTTCTGGTGTTCTCGCTGGTTCAGCTGCTTGGGCAGGCCCTTATGCCAACGTTGAAATGAACGGTGGTTATCAGGACGAGTATCTCGGCTCGACTACAGATGTCCACATTGGATATGAGGGCACAAGCGGTCCTTATGCGTTCTACCTGCAGGGAGGTCCTGCGATCGTGGCTCCTGATGGTGAAGACTCTGAGATTGAGCTGTCTGGCAAGATCGGCGCAAGCGTTCAAGCCAGCGATAGCTTCAGTGTCTATGGCGAGCTGAGCTTCATCACTGCAGAGGATGACCCTGCAATTGGAACGAAGCTTGGTGCTAAGTACAGCTTCTGAGCTAACTTGTAATTGCGTAGAGCTGCGCCCCTTCTGGTCTCACACAGCAGGAGGGGTTTTTTCTTGCCATGCAAAAGCTTTTCAACCTAATGGCCGCCGCATCCTTTGTGATGTCTGGAGCGATGGTCGTTGGAGCGGTGATGGTCTACACCCGCATTCCGTCGATCACTCAGCATTACATCGACGAACTCAAAGGCGAGTTGACGGGAATGATTACGGATATGGTCCCTGGTCAAATTGACCAAGCGCTGCCAGAGTTGCCGACAACTACAGGTCCGGCAGTGCCGTTTAGTCTTCCATGACTGATCAGATCAACTCACCAGCGCATTACACCAAAGGTCGGGTTGAAGCGATTGACGTAATTGAGGATGTGGTCGCTGGAGCGCCTGACACAGTGACCGGTTACTTGGTGGGTCAGACTTTGAAGTATCTGCTGAGAGCGTGGCACAAGGGCAACACGATGCAGGATCTGCAGAAGGCTGCTTGGTATTTGAACCGCGCCATCGACAGATTTAACGCTTGACACAAGAAAACCCCGCCTCTGAGTAAAACGGGGTCTTCAAGTGCCCTCTAGAGGCATGTCTTTTATAGCCGAAAATCGCTTACGTCACCATCTTGGTGTTGGCGGTTGGATCGTCGTCATGAGCTTCAGGCCCGAAGCCCTTAGCTTTGATTTGTGCCATATCAAGTTCTGGAGCGGGTGCTTCTGGTTTCTTGTCAAACGACGCAAGCCATTCACGTAAAGCATCACCAGTTGGAGTGCTCTTAGGCCATTTAACGAATTTGAGGATGGCTTTTGGATCGGTGAATAGTATTGCTGTTTTACCGACCATTACGGTGTAAACAACAGGCGGGCCTTCTCTTCTGCGGTTGCGCTCAATCCAAAGTTCTTTGCCTGCTGTAAACCGTTCTGATTTCATGCCTGAGATCCGTCAGATTGGAGTGAATGCAGTAGGCGTGCCAACAATCTCTGTTGGTCAGCCGATACCACCACCAGTTTTACCAGCAGCACCGCCAGTAACGTCTGCGGCGTTTCCAGTTATTGATATGCCTGGATGTGTTCGCGCCAGGCTGACCAAAGGCAAAGGCGTCGAGACATTTCAGGATGATCCACGAGGCACAGTGACCTTGTGTGATGGAGCGGTGCCTGTTTACGAAGCGCCAGATTACAGACCGCGTGATTTTACGTGGGTTAAACCGCCTGAGGTGCCAATAAAAAGGCCGGAGTTGGCGACTCCAGCCCAGCCCTCTCTTCGTGTAACGCCGGCCTTGGCTTCCGGCGATTCAAAGATGCCACAAGACCCACCTTGTCCGCCATTTGGTGCGAAAGAAATCGGATCGTTTAACAAATTAGGGACAAAAATCCTGGCGGGTTATGAGCTGCAGAATGGCGAGTGCGTGAAGATTTGGGATCCCGTGCCAGTGAATCAGGTGTTTGATAACTATCTGCCTGATGCCGGTCCAACGATGTCTGTTGCGTTGACAGCTGCATTTGCGACGACAGTAGCGATCTTCGCCAAACCGATCGCGTCAATGTTGCAGAAACTTGCCAAGCCTGTGACGAAGAAAGTGGTGAAGAAGATCAATCAGAAGCTTGGCCGTACGGAGAAACTGGAATCCTTACAGGAGCGACGTTCTGCTCAGCGTCACCGGAATCAAGCCATTCGCGATCTGAGGCGCGCTCTGGGTAAATGATCTGGTGCGTGTGATCTTCAACTGGTACGGGTTTGAGTACGACATCAGCGCAAATGGCAGCAAACGGTGAGTTTTTGGCAAAGCCATAGCCCTCTCTGATGGCCTCAGCGCAAGCCTTAAGCCGTCCCATTTCGTAGTTGAGGCGTTTGTCAGCTAGAGCTTGCTCGTAGAGCGCGACTTGTTTTTTAGCTGCCTGCTTGCACAGTTCAATCGGTCCACGATCCAGCGGTATGGAGAAGGTGGCTGTGATGCCAAAGTTGTTGCTGTAGTTTTGGCGGTAGCCTGTGCGTTGCGGCTTGTAATACAGGACCTTGCCAGGGTTATCTGGAACGCCATCGGGGCCATCGAGTCCTGTTTCTGAGTCGATTAGGCCAAAGTTGTCGCTGTTGTCGTAGACAGGCTCTTGATAATACTGATTGTCTGGCTTACCAAAAGAATGCGTCGACGAAACAAAGGGCGAGATGTTGAGCGTGGCTGAATCGCATTGGATCTGAGATCCGTAGCTGTGCTTCATGTATTGCCCAGGTGTAATCTGCACAGCCTGGTTAACGACTGAACCACTGCTGTTGCTTACAGGTGATGCAGTTGCGCTGACTTGTGCTGCTGCTGGAGCGGCATACATCAGGCTGAGCAGCAGAGCAGACGCTGTTGCTCTCATTGGCTAAACGTGCTGGTTGATTCGGTGACGCTTTCGATGATTGTCTCGCGATCAATCACGACTTTTTCAATCAAGCCTGGACCGCTGTAGGTCTCTGCATACTGGAATACAGCTCCTGGAACGGTTTGTTTCCAGGTTGATCGACTGGAGAGGTTCAGCGATTTTGCGTTAGCTGGCGGACTGACGATACCGCTGGTTGGTTCTACTCCAGTGCCGCTCACGCTGTATTCAAAGCCAGTGCGATATGACTCAGAGATGATCGATTCTTTGACAACCGTCTTGGACTCAGTATGAGACGAAACTATGCCTTGGCTGAAGTTTGGAACGACTGGGACTGCAGTTGCTGAAGAAGGCAG
>Ga0181563_10006924_pt1 | contig 10093 bp, 10 predicted proteins | sample 011ome_25_FD_133759 | JGI IMG/M metagenome (GOLD analysis project Ga0181563, IMG submission 133759) | Coastal salt marsh microbial communities from the Groves Creek Marsh, Skidaway Island, Georgia - 011512CT metaG (megahit assembly) | ecosystem: Environmental > Aquatic > Marine > Intertidal... | reverse complement strand
CAATGGCCCGGATGTTTCGATATAGTCTTGCGCGCGCACTGGCCCCGCCAATAGCAGTGCCAGAACCCAGATCATGGCCAAACGCATGGTTTACAAAACCCGCCCCGCCACCGCATCGAGACGGGCCAAAACCTGCGGATCGCGGGCGCTGGGTGCGGTGATTAGCGCCGTATCCAGCGCGTGATCGCAGCCTTGCGGGCAGGGCAGGCGGGGGGCGCTGCCCAACAGCGCTGGCAGCGCGGCAATCGTGGCTTGGGCCGCATGCGCATTGCGCGTCAATGTTGCTATGATATCAGAAACTTGCACCGCATCGTGGTTTGGGTGCCAACAGTCGTAATCGGTCACCATTGCCACAGAGGCGTAGCACATCTCGGCCTCGCGGGCCAATTTCGCCTCGGGCATATTGGTCATGCCAATCACATCGGCGCCCCAATGGTCGCGATACATCCGGCTTTCGGCGAGGCTGGAAAACTGCGGCCCCTCCATGGCCAGGTAGGTGCCGCCTTGGTGCACGCGCACGCCGCTGTTTTGGGCCGCAGTGGCGCAATGCGCCCCCAGACCGGCACAGGTGGGATGGGCCATGCTGACATGGGCCACGCAGCCGGTGCCGAAAAAGCTGCTGTCGCGGCCTTGGGTGCGGTCGATGAATTGGTCGACAATCACGAAATCGCCCGGCGCCATATGCGCGCGAAACGAACCACAGGCCGACATGCTGACCAAATCGGTCACTCCCAGCCGTTTCATCGCATCGATATTGGCACGGTAGGGCACGCTGCTGGGGCTCTGCACATGGCCGCGGCCATGGCGGGGTAAGAATGCCATGGGCGTGCCGTGCAAAACCCCCGTCAATATCGCGTCTGACGGCGCGCCCCAAGGCGTGCTGATCTGGCGCCATTCGGCCTGTTGCAGCCCCTCGAACTGATACAGCCCCGATCCGCCGATCACCCCAATCATTCTATCTGTCATTCGCTGGCCCTTTTTCGGCCAGATTGCCCAACTCGCGGCCAAAAGAAAAGCCATGCTGCGGGCGCGGCGCTACATACCTATCTGCCGCTCGCGCCAGATCACCGAAAGGATGGCCAAGATCGCCAAGGCCGAGGTGATAAACATGATCCAGATCAGGGGGAATTCGCCAGCGCCGGGCACCAGCAATGCGCCCGCCAACGCCGATAATGCCGCCCCACCGCCGATCATGATGGCGCCGCCCAGCCCGCTGGCCGTGCCCGCCAAATGCGGCCGGACCGACAGCATGCCGGCGGTGGCGTTGGAAATGGTCATGCCATTGCCGATGCCCACCAGTGTCATGAACCCAAAAAAGCTGATCGGGCCAGAATGGCCGGTGTAGGAGGACACCAGCGACAAAGCCATGCCAAAGGTGCCAATCAGCGTGCCGTAAAGCACCATGCGGTTCACCCCCACCCGCGCGGCAAAGGCGCCGGTGATCCAGTTGCCCAGAAAATAGCCAATCGAGGGCGCCGCGAAATAAAGCCCCATTTCGCTGGGCGACAGGCCAAACACGTCAGATGCCACAAAGGGCGCGCCGCCGAGATAGGCAAAAAACGCCCCCGACCCCAGCGCCGAGGCCATGCAATAGCCCCAAAACCGGGGGCTTTTCAGCAATTCGGGATATTCCCGAAACTGCCCTGCCAGCGTGTTGTCTGATTTGCGCGCGGTCTCGCCCAGATCGTTCCACGCGATGATAAACACCATGCCGCCACACAGCATGAGCAGCGCGAAATTGGCGCGCCAGCCCCAGATTTGTTCCAGCATACCGCCGATGGCTGGGGCGATCATGGGCACAACCGCCATACCCATCGTGACATAGCCAATCATCGAGGCGGCGCGATCTTGGCTATAGATATCGCGCACCACCGCACGGCTTAGCACCATGGCCACTGCAATCACCGCCTGCATCATGCGAAAGATCAAAAACACCGTTGCGTTGGGGGCCAGAATGCAGCCCAAGGTGGCCACAAGGTAAATGAGCACGCCACCTAAAATAATGGGGCGGCGGCCAAATTTGTCTGATATCGGGCCTACCAGAATTTGCAAAATTGCATTCATGGCCAGATACACCGCCACCGACAGCTGCATCACGCTGTAATCCACCTCGAACCACGCGGCCATGCCGGGTAGCGAGGGCAAAAACACGTTCATCGACATAGCCGAGATGCCTGCAAGCAGGATCAAGGTCGAAATATGGGGTGGCGAGGTGCGGTTAAAATATGTCCCGCGGGGCGTATCTGACATGGCCCAAGGCTTAAGGTGCGGGGGCAGGGCTGTCGAGCGCGTGAGATTGCGGTATTTGCTTATTTGCAATTCGCTGCGCTTGTATTTCACAAATTTTGCAAATTTGCGGGATTTCGCTTTGGTTAGTGCGCGCGCAACATTATAACCCTGCCAAACCGAAGAGGACCGCCATGAAAGATATCCTTCAGCAATTGGAAGACCGCCGCGCTGCAGCCCGTCAGGGTGGCGGTGCGCATCGTATCGAAGCCCAGCACGCCAAAGGCAAGCTTAGCGCGCGCGAACGCGTCGAACTGCTGCTCGATGAAGGCAGCTTTGAGGAATACGACATGTTCGTAACCCATCGCTGCACAGATTTTGATATGCAGCAAAACAAGCCCGCCGGCGATGGCGTGGTTGTGGGCTGGGGCACGGTGAACGGGCGCCAAGTTTACGTGTTCAGCCAAGATTTCACCGTCTTGGGCGGCTCGGTCAGCGCCACGCATGCCATGAAGATTTGCAAAATCATGGATATGGCCATGCAAAACGGGGCGCCGGTTATTGGCATCAACGATTCGGGCGGCGCGCGTATCCAAGAGGGCGTAGATTCGCTGGCAGGCTATGGCGAGGTATTCCAGCGCAATATCATGGCCTCGGGCGTGGTGCCGCAAATCAGCCTGATCATGGGCCCCTGCGCCGGTGGCGCGGTTTACAGCCCTGCGATGACCGATTTCATTTTCATGGTCAAAGACAGCAGTTACATGTTCGTCACCGGCCCCGATGTGGTGAAAACCGTAACCAACGAGGTTGTCACCGCAGAAGAACTGGGCGGGGCCAGCACCCACACGCGCAAATCCAGCGTGGCCGACGGCGCCTTTGAAAACGATGTCGAGGCGCTGGCCGAAGTGCGCCGCCTGATCGATTTCTTGCCGCTGAACAACCGCGAAAAGCCCCCCGTGCGCCCCTTCTTCGACGATCCGGCGCGTATCGAGGAAAGCTTGGACACCTTGGTGCCCGCCAATGCCAACACCCCTTATGATATGAAAGAGTTGATCGAGAAAATCGCAGACGAGGGCGATTTTTACGGAATTCAGGCCGAATATGCCAAGAATATTATCACAGGCTTTATCCGCCTTGAAGGGCGCACCGTGGGTGTGGTGGCCAACCAACCGATGGTTTTGGCCGGTGTGCTGGATATCGACAGCGCCCGCAAAGCGGCGCGTTTCGTGCGCTTTTGCGATGCGTTTGAAATTCCAATCCTGACGCTGGTTGATGTGCCGGGCTTCTTGCCGGGCACCAAGCAGGAATATGACGGTGTGATCAAACACGGCGCCAAGCTGCTGTTTGCCTATGGCGAGGCCACGGTGCCAAAGGTGACGGTGATCACCCGCAAAGCCTATGGTGGGGCCTATGTGGTGATGGCCTCGAAACACCTGCGCGCAGATGTGAATTATGCGTGGCCCACCTCGGAAGTGGCGGTGATGGGGGCCAAGGGAGCGACCGAGATTCTCTATCGCAGTGAATTGGGGGATGCCGAGAAAATTGCAAAGCGCACCAAAGATTACGAAGACGCCTTTGCAAACCCGTTTGTTGCAGCCGAACGCGGCTTTATCGACGAGGTGATCCAGCCGCGCAGCACGCGCAAGCGGGTGGCGCGGGCCTTTGCGATGCTGCGCAACAAACAGCAATCGATGCCGTGGAAAAAGCACGACAACATTCCGCTGTAATCTCTGGCACGAAACTGGACCCGGCCCATGACCCGCAAAACCGCCAAAGCGCGCTGGCATATCTGCGATAGCGAGGGTGTTCTCACCCTCGCACGGCGCAGCCCTGCGCGGTTTGATTTTGCGGTATGCGCCGGGTTTGCACAGCCGGCATGGCCGCTGTCGCGGCGTAAATTGGCCCAGCAAATCCGCCAAGATATGTGGCGCGCCTTGCAGCACATCCGGGGGTTTTGCCCGGTTGTGCAGGTCAGCGCCCGGCCCGATGGGCTAAGCGTGCGTGCAGGCGGCGCCGTGGCGGGCCGGTTCCCGCGCGCCCGGGCCGAGGCCGCGCTGCGCGACCTTTTAGACGACCCTGCAAACCAGCAGCGATGGTTTGGCTTTGCGGCGGGAAAGAATCATGCTTGAGTATCTGCGAGATACCGTCGCGCTGGGAGGGGCGTTCGCGGGCGCGACCACGGCTGCAGGGCAGGAGGAGGCCCTCGCCGTGCCCTCCGATAACCCCGTTTGGCTGCAGGAATGGTTCATCGACCCTTTGGCCGACGGGCAGCTAGACTATGCGCGCTTTCGCTTTGTCATGCCGGCTTTGGCGCAGGGCACCCGGTTCGAGCAGATCGAGGCCGATTTCGCCCATCTGTGCGAAAATGTGGCGATGCCGCTGTTGGCCCAAGCCGGGCTTTCGGCGCCGCGTGTCGTGGTATCTGTGGCCGAACGCGAAACCGAATTTGGCACCGCATCCCCCGGTTTGCGGCAGTTTTTCGAGGCATTTCGCGTGGAAAACAACCTCTGTATCTGGGAGGGGTTTTGATGGCAGCACAATATCTTGCGGGGCGTTCTTCACCCAACGTGAAAGTTGCGGCTTTCGGGCCACAACCCTTACCTAAGGCTGATGTGGCATATGCGCCCTCGCCTTTGTCGTGTATGGTTTGGCTTGCCCACAGTGGTGTGGGCGTCAAACCAATCGGGGCACGCACCGCGCGTCAGAACGCGGATCTGCCCATGGCACGATACAGGAGAAATACATGTCGCAGTCTTTCAAAACCATTCTGGCCGTTGGCCTGTTTGCAGCGCTTGGCGCATGCGCCAGCGCACCCAAGGAAGACGAATTCATCGTCGTCGACCCCGAGCCGATTTCGGTGGAACCTGTTTACACAGGCAAGTACAAATAACCCCTGTGCGGGGCGGGCCGCAGCGCCTGCCTCGCGCCCATGGTCGCGGTGCAGTTTTATGCGTGCAGCCCCAAGAAAGGGTATGGCATGCTAAAACATCGTGGCTTTCCGGGGCGGCTGCCCGGAACTGATTTTCAATTCGTCATTCGGCGCCCAAACCCCAAAGGGGTGACGCCATTGGTGCGGCGCGAACGCTATCGCGACCGCAAGGCCGTGGATCGCATGGCCGATCGGGTCTTCTTGGCGGCCCTATGGGACCACTTTGCAGATCAACCATTCGAGCGCGGCAATCTGGATGCGGGCCGCCTTAGCTGGCTTTTCGGCCGCGAGGTTGTGCCCGCCGAAGACCCGTTTGACCCAGCCAGCTACGAGGCATTGCTGGTGATCAAAGAAGACGTGGCGCGCGCCTCTTTCCCCGAGGTGTTCGAGGAATGATCGGCGGGGTTTTGCGCAATGCTGTGCCATTTGGGCAGGAAACAGCCGAAACAGGCGGTTTGCTGGCCAAGCCAATTGCGCGAAATCCCGGCCAAGGCCAAACTGCGGGTGTAGTGGGCGTCCGTTGCATGCGGGCCGGGGGCTATGGCCCCAACCGTTACCCTTCCACTGGCGGGCGGGCGGGCCTTACCCTGGGCCTTCCGCCTGCTTTTTCGTCTGGAAAATTTGCAAATATCTTTAATGGGCAAAGACTTGCCCAAAACACAGCCCTGCGCGGCTCGCTCTTTTCGGGGCAGGTAAAACGCGGCACATGCCATTGGACGGCACGCCGCTTTATCCAACACCGCGCAAGGAGATATTCATGCCAAACAGCATCAAACCGGGTGGTTTGCCCATGGGTCGGGCCGCTGTGGCCTTTGGGTTTGCACTTACGATTGCAGGCTGCGGGGAAACCCCGTTGGAGCAATCTGTGCTGGGCGCCGGTGGTGGCGCATTGGGCGCAGCCGTGCTGGATGTGGACACAACCACAGGAGCCTTGGTTGGCGCGCTTGCCAATATCGCCTATTGCCAGCGCCACCCAGAAGAGTGCTGATGCGAATTTCGGCGCCGCGCTTGCCATAAAGACTATATCAACCCATCCTTTTGATGTAGCATGTGCTCATAAGCCTTATACAAAAATCTGGGGCATCGAGCATGAGCATGGCAAAATTACTGGCAGCTGCAGCGATCTGCGGCGCGCTTTCGGGCTGTATGGCGGCACCGGAAACGTCCAGCCGATTCTATTTCAGCCCGTCTTACGCGCCGCTTCCTGGCACGGATTAAGCCGGGCCCGCGCCACCACGGTGGCACGATCCGTTCTTCTAACACGCGCAAACAGCGCTGCCCGCATCCCTGCGGGCGGCGCTGTTTTGCGTTTTGACCTCTCCAAGAAAAGGGACAGCGCATGTTCAACAAGATCCTGATTGCCAACCGCGGCGAGATCGCCTGCCGTGTGATCAAGACGGCCCGCAAGATGGGCATTCAAACCGTGGCCATCTATTCCGATGCCGATGCCAATGCGCTGCATGTGCAAATGGCCGACGAGGCGGTGCATATTGGCCCGCCACCGGCGAACCAATCCTATATCGTGATCGATAAGGTCATGGCGGCCATTCGTGCATCGGGCGCGCAGGCGGTGCATCCGGGCTATGGGTTCTTGTCTGAAAACCCAAAATTCGCCGAAGCGCTGGCCGCCGAGGGCGTGGCCTTTGTTGGCCCCCCCGTTGGCGCGATCGAGGCGATGGGCGACAAGATCACCAGCAAAAAAATTGCCCAAGAGGCCAATGTTTCCACGGTTCCGGGCTATATGGGCCTGATCGAAGACGCGGATGAAGCTGTGAAAATCAGTGGCGAAATCGGTTATCCGGTGATGATCAAGGCCTCGGCCGGGGGCGGCGGCAAGGGCATGCGCATCGCGTGGAACGATACAGAGGCGCGCGAGGGTTTCCAATCTTCAAAGAACGAGGCGGCGAACTCGTTTGGCGATGACCGGATTTTCATCGAGAAATTCGTCACCCAGCCCCGCCACATCGAAATTCAGGTTCTGTGCGACGCCCATGGCAACGGCATTTATCTGGGCGAGCGTGAATGCTCGATCCAGCGCCGCAACCAAAAGGTGATCGAAGAGGCCCCCAGCCCCTTCCTCGACGAGGCAACCCGCCGCGCCATGGGCGAGCAGGCCGTGGCCTTGGCCAAGGCCGTGGGCTATGCCAGCGCTGGCACGGTTGAATTCATCGTGGATGGCAACAAGAACTTCTATTTCCTTGAAATGAACACCCGCCTTCAGGTGGAACACCCTGTGACCGAGCTGATCACCGGTATCGATTTGGTCGAACAAATGATCCGCGTGGCTGCGGGCCAGCCCTTGTCGATCACCCAAGACGACGTGCAGCTGAATGGCTGGGCGATGGAAAGCCGCCTTTATGCCGAAGACCCCTATCGCAACTTCTTGCCCTCGATTGGCCGCCTGACCCGCTACCGCCCGCCCGTCGAGGTGGCCGCAGGCCCGCTGCTGGATATGGGGAAATGGCAAGGCGAGGCGCCCGCAGGCCCCACCGCAGTGCGCAACGATACCGGCGTCTACGAGGGCGGCGAGATCAGCATGTATTACGACCCGATGATTGCCAAGCTTTGCACATGGGCCCCCACCCGCGCCGAGGCGATCGAGGCGATGCGCGTGGCGTTGGACCGCTTCGAGGTTGAGGGCATCGGCCATAACCTGCCGTTCTTGTCGGCGGTGATGGATCACCCCAAATTCGTGTCGGGTGACATGACAACGGCCTTTATTGCCGAAGAATACCCCGAAGGTTTTGAAGGGGCCGCGCTGGACGAGGACGCGCTGCGCCGTATCGCGGCCAGCTGTGCCGCCATGCACCGCGTGGCAGAAATTCGCCGCGCCCGCGTGTCGGGGCGGATGGACAACCACGAACGCACCGTTGGCAGCGACTGGGTGGCCAGCTTGCAGGGCCACGAATTTGCCCTGCATATTGCCGCCGATACCAAAGGCGCCAGCGTCAGCTTTGCCGATGGCACCACCTTGCGGGTGACGGGCGATTGGACGCCGGGCGACAAGCTGGCCGATATGCTGGTGGATGGGGCGCCGCTGGTGATGAAGGTTGGTAAAATCTCGGGCGGGTTCCGCATTCGCACCCGGGGTGCCGACCTAAAGGTGCATGTGCGCACCCCGCGTCAGGCAGAATTGGCGAAACTGATGCCAGAAAAACTGCCGCCAGATACCTCGAAGCTGCTGCTGTGCCCAATGCCCGGCTTGGTGGTGAAACTGGATGTCGAAGAGGGCCAAGAGGTGCAAGAAGGGCAGGCGCTGTGCACCGTCGAGGCGATGAAGATGGAAAACATCTTACGCGCCGAACGCAAAGGGATCGTGGCCAAAATCAACGCAGCCCCCGGCGATAGCCTTGCCGTGGACGACGTGATTATGGAGTTCGAGTAAGCCCCTATGGCTGCATCTGCCCGGCATATTGTGTTGGCCTCAAAGGGCCAAGGCGCCGCCGGCGGGTGCGGCCTGTGGCGCGGCGGCGGCTACCCGCCGCTGCCTTCGCGTATTTCTTGCTGTCGGATCGGCATTTTGTCGATGGCCCGGCCGATTTCACGCACGCTCCATGGCAGGGGTTTGCGAATTTTCGACGCGCCATCCTTGCCGATGATCACCAGCGAAAACCCCCGCGGTCGCAGCGCTTGGCGCAGCGCTGTGCGGTTTTGTGGCGCGGTATCGACCACCACCACGACATCACGGGCCAACAGGCCTGCCGGATCTTCGGCCAAAAGGCGCATTTGCTCTACGAACCGCGGGTCGCTTTCGCTGTCGGCAAACACGATGACGGGGCGTTTTTTCCATAAAAACTGGTTCAATTCCGCCCCATCTGCCGGTATTGACCCCAGCCTGGTGGCCATGGCGGCGGTATCTTCGGCCATGGCGATCGGCGCCGAAAAGAGTGTAAAAAGAACGAATAAGACCTGTATCATCACGGTTCCCCCTAGGGCTGATATAGCGACGATTGAACGTGATTGCAGGGGCAATTGCCGAAAACTTTTGCAAAATCCGCGCTTTAACCCGGGGCTAAGCCTGCTGGGCCACGATGGTGGCGTGAGTTTTGGGCAAAGGGCGGCCGCGATGGAAATTGTTTTGCATATTGGTGCGCATCGCACCGCTACCACCTCGTTTCAGGCCTATATGCGTGGCAATGCGCCGGGGCTGGCGCAGGGGGGCGTGGCGTTTTGGGGGCCGCTGCGCACACGAAACGGGCTGTTTTCGGGCCTTTGGGCCCCGGTGCAACCCAGCCCAAAGGCAGGCGCGGCGCGTGTTGCCGGGCGCGTGGCGCTGGCCTTGGCACGGGTGGAAAACAGCGGCGCGCGGGTTTTGGTGATCAGCGACGAAAATATCTTGGGCCAACCCTGCGCCATGCTGCGCGATGGGCGCGCCTATCCCCATGCCGCCGCGCGGGCCGGTGCCTTGCAGCGTGCCTTTGGGGGGCGCATTGGGGCGGTGGTTTTGGGGGTGCGCAGCCCCGATATGTGGTGGCCCTCGCTGGTGGCGATGGCGGTAGGGCGGGGGCACCCGATGCCCGATGCCCGCGCCTGCGCGCGCATGGCCGCAGGCAGCCTGGATTGGGCCGGTCTGGCGCAGGCGCTGCACCTGGCCATGGGCTGTTCTGTGGGCCTGCTGGCGCACGAGCTGTGCGCCCATGCCCCCGACCGGCGATTGGCGGACATGCTGTCGATGCTACCGGGCGCGGCGGTGGCGCCACTGGCCCTGCCCAGCCCGCCTTTGGGCCTGCATTTGAATGCAGCCCACCGTTACACAGGTTTTGGCCCAACCCATTCGGCCCAGCTGCGCAGCGCCTACGAGGCGATGCTGCGCCATTTTGCTGCCGCGTCTGTGGGCCCCGTGACCCTATTGAACAAGACCATGCCCGACGTACAGGGGAAAACCCCGGCGCCCGGCCCCATACCAAGAGGACAAACACATGAGCACCAAGGACCAGT
>Ga0181563_10006922_pt1 | contig 10095 bp, 10 predicted proteins | sample 011ome_25_FD_133759 | JGI IMG/M metagenome (GOLD analysis project Ga0181563, IMG submission 133759) | Coastal salt marsh microbial communities from the Groves Creek Marsh, Skidaway Island, Georgia - 011512CT metaG (megahit assembly) | ecosystem: Environmental > Aquatic > Marine > Intertidal... | reverse complement strand
CGTGGGGGGGTTTGTATTGGCAGGCATGGTAGCAGGCCGTACATTGATGACACAGGTTGGCCAGATAATCGAGCGTGCCCGCTATGAATGTCCGATGCTCGGTCATGGCCGGAAAGACGGGACAATACCCCTCGCAATAGCGGCAGGCATTGCAGATGGTGAGCAGTCGGTTCGCTTCGATGATGCCGTGTTCACGATCAGAATCCAGGAGCGAAATCAATTCGATGGACATGCAGCTTGCTCTCCCGCGATGCGTCCAAACACCCCCCCAATCGTCATCCCCGTGCCTGCACAGTAGCCCTGGCCAAGTATGTTGCCGGCCATGATTTCTCCAGCAGCAAACAGATTGGTACAACTCTGTCCATTGTGCATTTGAACCCGTGCCTGGGCATCGACCACAACGCTCAGATAGGTGAAGGTGATCCCAGGTCGCAATGGATAGGCATAAAACGGCGGCTTATCAATCTTAAGCGCCCAGTGGGTCTTGTCGGGTTGTAGTCCTTCAGTGCGGCAGTCATCCAGGGTTTGGGGATCAAACGATCCCGGCACCACGGCTTCGTTGTACTGCTTGACGGTTTCGTTCAACGCGGCGGCAGGCAGATCGAGCTGCGCGGCCAGGTCGTTGAGGGTGTCCGCGGCAAGGGGCGGATAAACAGAGGGCATGAAATTGTGAGTCACTTTGCTGTCGATGATCGCGTAGGCGATTTGTTGTGTCTGCGTGGCAATCAAGCGGCCCCAAATTGCGTAACGCTTTGGCCAAAAGTCTTCACCCTCATCGTAGAAACGTTGGCCTGTAGCGTTCACAACAATGCCAAAAGGTACACAGTCAAGGCGGCTCACAATTCCCCCATCGAACTTGGGGGCGCGTGCGTCAATAGCCACAGCATGACATTGCGTGGGGTCTCCGGTAGTTGCGCCGCCTTGGGCCATCAAAGCCTCTAGCACGTCTCCCTCATTGAACGGCGTGCCGCGGATCAGAAAGTTGTCTGCAGCACTGCCCCAGACTTTGCGCATCCAGGATTGATTAGCCTGAAATCCCCCGCAGGCCATGATGAACCCGTCAGCCTCGATCGTATGCGTTTCGTCCCCCATGATGGCGGTCACCTGACGACACTCGTTGCCCTGCAACTCCACGCCCACGACGCGACAGTCGTAATGGACCTCAACTCCAAGTTTTTCAGCGACCGAGTACAGCTGATTGGTCAGTGCACAGCCGCCACCCAGAAAAAAGGCGTTGGTGCGGCTCAGGCTCAGGGTGCCGCTCAAGCTGGGCTGAAAGTGAACGCCGTGATCCAGCAGCCAATGCAGTAGTGAAGCGCTATTGCGGATAGTTAACTGAGCCAGTTCTACGTTGGTTCGGCCCTGGGTAACGCGGTGCAGGTCTTGCCAGAATTCATCTGCGCTATAACTGTCCTGCAACCCGGCGATCGGAGCCTCATGCAGAGTGCGGAAATTACGCGTGTGGCGGGTATTACCACCCCTCATAAGTTTAGGTGCGCGCTCCAATAAAACCACCCGTCTACCTCGCTCAGCGGCGCTGATGGCGGCGCACAGTGCGGCATGTCCTCCGCCCACGACCACAATGTCAACGGGCTGGGTCAAGGACATGAGTGCGTGGCCCCTCTTACTCGAACAACTCTTTTTGCGCGCGCCGTAAGAACAGCAGCCCGATCACCGCGTTAAACAGTATGAAGAAGTTGTGCTGGACGAGGCCAAAAGCGGCCATTTCTGCCGGGTATTCGGGAAACAGGGTGACCCACATGGAGACAGCAACTGCACGGAAGGGACCAGGAATTGAAGCACCAAAGAAAATGACCGGTAGGATCCCAAGCATCTGAAGATAAGACAGCTCCACACCGAACAACGACAGGGCCTCTGAGTAAATGACCACGGCGGCCAGGAGTGCGGGTGATCTCAGCACCAAAATCACCAAATACTGGCTCAATTTGGCCTGGGTGAAGGCATGCAAAATCTGTGCGTTGCGTAGTTTGTTGTTTGGCAGAATGTGTCCGCGAAAATAGAGATAGCCCACTGCGAAGGCGGCGACAATGCCCATGCCGACCCAGGGCAGAGCTTGAAAGACCTGGGGTAAGTTGTCCCATTGCAGGGCCAGACCAATATTGGCCCAGGCGCAGAGGTAAAGGAGTTCACAGACCATGATGAACAGCATAGAGGATCCTAGCTTCCATCCCGGCACCCCTTCACGGCGGTTGAGATACATCGCCATGGCGCCTTTGCCTACCTGCTCATTAAGAATGGAGAGGATATAGGTGCTGGCCCTTACGGGGAGTATGTTCTTGTAAGCGACTTTGGCATCAAACCAATTGATCACACGCCAGACAATGAGCGAGTCGATGGCGAAAAAAAACAGCGAATAAGGCACCATGAGGCCAAGCCAGGCTATCCAGTTTACGCTCGCAAAAACGTTGCCCAAATAGGCGATGACACTCAGGCCCTGAGCGGCTGCCGGGCCAGCAATACGGGTGTATAGAAAGGCGAAGCAGCCCAGGGTGATTAGCCAGGGCAAAAGTTTTTTAATGAAGCCGCCTTTGGGGGGTTGCGCGTCGTCGCGGGTTTTAGAGTCAGTATCGCTCACGATAGTCCTATCCTTTCAATGGCGGAATGGGCACGGATGTTAACATCCAGAGTTTAGCTACGTAACTGTTCGAGCAGGTGCCAGTCGGGTTGTCCGCCCATGCCTGCACCGATCGGAATCACCACCACTCGGGTTGCACCCTCAGCGAACTGGTGTGCAATCCGTGTGCGGATCTGCTCTAGGTCACCCCAGGCAACAATCGCGTCAATCAATCGATCGCTCCCGCCGTTGGCAAAGTCATTGTCGTCAAAACCCAGGGAACGCCAGGCTCGATGGTAGTAGTCCAGCCCCGTGTAATAAGCAACAGACTTGCGGGCAGTCGCGCGAGCCGATACCGGATCTGCATCCAACAGACAAAACAACATCGTGTTGAGTGCCGCTTCATCCCCCAGAGCGGTTCGTGCCATGCGCGTATGAGCGGGTGGCATCAGATAAGTATTGGCACCCTGCGCCTTGGCGGCCACCGTGGAGAGCATCTTAGGACCGTGGGCGGCCACATGTATGGGCACGTTCATCTGCGGACTGGTCAGTTTGACCGCAGCCATGGCGTCCAGATAGTCACCGATTTTAGTGACTGGATTTTCCCATGTGTGACCTCGTGCCTGGTTTAAGCCAGCGTTAGAGACCCCCAGGCCGAGGATGAATCGGTGATCGGATAGCTCGCTCAACGTGCTGGCGGCACTAACGGTCGCTACCGCATCACGCCCGTAAATATTGGCGATGCCGGTACCCAGCTTGAGGTGACGGGTTTGCGCGAGCAAATAACCCGCGGCAGTGAATGGATCACGGGTAAAAAGCTCGGGTAGCCACAGCGACTCAAACCCCAGGGCGTCGACGCGCTTTGCATAGTCGATGAACTCGTGGCGATTGAGTCGATCGGTGTTGAATAGAACGCCAATATCGCTCATCCCTGCCACCGTGTACTGGCGAATGCAGGTAAGGCATGAGCGTTTTGGGCGAGTTGGGACAAGTGGTCGAGGTTCGCTTCTTGCATCAGGGTTGGAGCAACGATCATACCAAAATCATAAGCAACAACCGCGTTCACGTCCGCGATGTTTGGCTGCGCGCCGCCAAACAGGGGCTGATCGGCAGCCAGAGTATTTAACTCAGAAAATCCCGCCGCGGCTTGGGCCAACACTTTTTCTCGGTAGGGCTCATGAACCAGTTCGGCCGGTCGTTGGCTGCGTTCGTAGGCTGCGACAAGTAATTTTTCCATGGCGCCCACAGCAATGGCACTGATCCGCATGACCTGTCTGCGGGCCGCGCCTGGGGCAGGACACAACGTGTGCGCGGAATCAAGCTCAGTCAATAGGTAGTCCACAATCGCATGGCTGTCGACGATGATTTCATTGTTATCCAACACTAATGCGGGCACCCTTAGCAACGGGTTGTATTTGGACAGTTCCTCAACGTTGTCGGTCGTTACGACCTTTTGCTCGAAGGCTGCGCCAACGAGGTTCAGCGCGATGGCGCTGCGTCGTACAAAGGGTGAAAGATATCTGCCGATGAGTATCATAAAACGGTGCCCCAAATCCCAAGTCAGTCAGCAGGATAGCAAGAAAGGAGCGACGTGCCATCAACGAACAACTAGCCAAAGCGTCAACGCTGCGTGTCGGTCTCATCGCAGATACTCACATGCCAGGCACGATTGCGAGTCTATGGCCGCAGGTACACGAAGGCTTTCGCGATGTCGATTGCATCCTCCATGCGGGTGATCTGCATGTCAGTGATGTGATTGATGAGCTTGATCGCATTGCACCGACCTTCGTCTGCACCGGAAATGGTGATTTGGATGTGGTGCATGACAAGCTCAGAGAGGTTTGGGTTGGAGACTTAGCGGGCGTGCGGGTTGGTATGACGCACCGCTTTCCGACGCCACGTCGTGCGAGCGCCGCGAAGCTCCAAAAAAAGCTTAGCCATCATTTTCCTGACGGTGTTCCCCAGGTGGTGGTTTATGGCCACACGCACTTAGCAGAACTGCATGTAGTCGACGGACGCACCTATATTAACCCGGGTTCCCCGACGCTGCCGAATAATCAATCCACGCGCCTGGGTACCGTGGGGTTTATGGAGTTATCTGCTGCGGGAGTTGCGGTTGAACTGCACCAAATTACGTCAGAAGGGCTGAGCCTGTTGGAGTCTTGTTAAGGAATCCTGGCGGCTCCCCATGGCCTCAGATCACTAGAACTAAACGGAGAATAAGTATGCCAAAGAGTCGCACTCACCGGTTGAGCAGTCGTTGCACCCTGTGCCTGCTGCTGTTGACCCCGTTGGCATTTGCTGAAAGCCATGGTCATGGCCATGCTCTGAAGTCTGAACTACCGGCCGCCATTATCGGCGAGGCGGGTCCACTCACGGGTGAAATGATCAGTTATTATCCAGCCGACAAGGCGACCCAAGGATATTTGGCAGTGCCTGAGGGACCGGGGCCGCATCCGTCGGTCATTCTGATCCACGAATGGAATGGGTTGGTGCATCGAATCAAAGAAACCGCAGATGCTTTTGCCGCGGAAGGCTATGTGGCCCTGGCTGCTGATTTGTATAGTGGACGCCGCGGTAGCACCCCTGCTGAAAATATGGCGCTGGTCAGAGAGACGTTGGCCGCGCCGGATACGCTGGTCAGTAATCTGGATGCTGCAGTGGGTTACTTGCGCGGTCGTGCAGACACGACGGGCAAGGTGGCCACGATTGGTTGGTGTTATGGCGGTGGCGTTGCGCTCACTTTTGCCTTAGGCGGAGAGCACCACGAAGGTACGGCGATTTTTTACGGCCGGCTATTGGCTGACCCTGAACAGTTGCGAGAGGTCAGTCATGCGGTATACGGGACTTTCGTGGAGAACGACCGGGGCATTCCACTGACAGACGTCAATAATTTTGTCGGGGCATTGCGGGCTGCCGGTATTCCCAATGATGTACATATTTATGACGAGGTACGTCATGGGTTTTGGCTGCACGTTGACCGGGATCCAGAAGTGGCCACGGCGCCCGCTGTGCATGCGTGGCATAGGTTACGTGCTTTTCTGCAGAGTACGCTTAATTGATTAACTGGGGTTGCTGATGTAGGAGGGCGTTGGCTCGCGAGCATGCTGCCCCAGACAGCAGTGTCTGGATGTAAAGGTCGGCTCGGTTGACCGAAAACGGTCGGTGCGCGTGCCCGTTGGGGATATCCGACTGGCGCTGCTCAAGCCAGCCGGTTTAGAGATCGCTGATTTCGAGGGCTACTGCACCTGGCTTTGAAACAACGTTTCCAGATCCTGATCGTCGCAGGCGACTAGGTCATCGAGGAAGCGATGAAAGCGTTGCCCACCTTCCTCGTTGCGACCAAACAAAACCTCGAAGCCAGGTCGATTTTTAATGGCTCTTTGCAACGCAATACCTGTCGCATAATCTTCTTGTTCGACCACGTACTCGAGTAGCTTAAATTGTTCCACGGCAGCCTGACGCATTTCGTCGTTCAGAGGTAATTTTTCCATCACGTAGTTCTGCACCGTGAATGATTCCTCTGGGGTATCGCCAGGAAACAATTGGGAAATCATGACGCCACGCCCCCCGCCACCGTCAAAAGAGGCAATGGAAATATGCGGAAAAATGGTCCACACCGACGACATCAGGGCGTCTGTTGGCCATTCCTCCTCAGGCTTGTCTTCTAATTCCAGTAACGCTGGGTTTGGAGAAGAGACTCGCTGATGGGGGCCCCAGGGCGTGTAGATCGCCTGGTTAGGCATACTCGAACCGAATGTGTTCTTGTGCAGGATCGGCAAGTGGTAGAGGTCCATGTAGCCATCGTAGGCAACTTTCCAATTGGGCCCCGCAACGGTGCGGTGCTCAAACACGGACCAGTTCTCGAATCCGAATTCCGCCAGGAGCGCATCGTAACCGCACAAAAAGGTATCTAGATTTAAGCTCGAATTAGGATCGAGACTGACCCAGATCATACCTGCGCGTTCACCGATGGGCAGTGGCGTTAAGCCATGGGTGGATTTGTCGATGCATCCAAAATCGTCTTCTTCATAGACTGAAGTTAACGCGCCACTGTGGTCGTATACCCAGGCATGGTAAGGACAGGTGAAACGGCCCTTCTTACCGCTGCGCTCGGTCACGATGACCGCTCCGCGATGACTGCATGAGTTGACGAATGCACGTGCCGTACCCTCGGCATCTCTCACCATCAAGACAGGCACTCCACAAACATCCATGGTTTTGAAGGCGCCCGTCTCGTTCAGTTCGCAACTCATGGCGAGCATCAAGGGCACGCGCTTGAAAATTTGCTCAACTTCCTGGTTCCAGCGCGTCTTGTCATAGTAATAATGGGCTGGCACCCGCATGACGTCATCAGTTTGTTGAATTTGCTTCGCTTTCACGAGTTCGATGTTCACCCGCGCCATGTCAATTAACTGCGTTCGGGCATTATTTGCTTTAGGTTTGTCGACGGCTTCACTCATGAATCGTGTCCTGTTGGCGTTTGGCTAGCGTTGTTCATTTTTGAACGCCGATGTTATTGAATGACGACGAGCTTAGCAATTGGCACGACATGCGAAGTGGCCGCTGCAGCGAGTCCAAGCGACCCGTTTTCGAGCCGCTATCCATCCAGCGATGACGTCATGGGCCGCAGTAAGGCACTAGGTTACGCTCTGCGCGGCTTTGTCTTGTTCAATCTCGTGCTGAATCTCCGCGAGTTTTTCCTCGGTCAGAGAGTAATTCCATAGAATAGGCAGAGCCACGAATTTGAACAAGGCAGGAATGATCGAATACAAACAGGCCAGCCAGAGTAGCGAGTAGCCGCTGTTCGGCGCGTTAATGGGGTCGGCCAAAGAATTGAAGCCAACCACGGTCGCCGCGGTGGTGCCTACCACCAACCCAAGGGCATAGGCCAGTTTGCGGGTCATGGTCCAAATGCTGAAATAAGCGCCGCCCTGCTTTTTCCCGGTCTTTGCGCTGTCTAAGTCGATGACGTCTGCGGCCATTGCGTAAGGGAGAGCGGACAGCGCCCCGATAGAACTGCCTTTCAAGCACATGATGCCGATGAAAAAGGCGAATTTACCTGTTGGAATACCTTCAAAGCGCTCATTCATGCCGCTCAACCAACTCTCCGGTAAGAATGACAATACTCGGCCTAACTCAAAGGGGTCGAACCAAACTTGGGGCGCCATGGCGATCAGAGGGATAAAGCAGGACCACAACGCGTACCAGAAAATTGCAACCATCGTGGCCTTATGCTTGCCCACTCGGGCCGACAATTTGAACCACAGCGGAATAGCGACAATTTGTGAAATAAAATAGGGGGCCAAATAGAAGCCGTATAAGTCGCCCGCCAGCAACACGTGTTTGACGAAGAAAAAGCTCAACGAATTGGTCATGGCGGCGCCGATGGTTGAGAAAAGGAAGATGATCACCAGCTTGCGGTAGGGTTCATTGGCCCATACATAGCGGAAGCTTTCGCGGATGGGCAAGCGGCGTTGGGTCTTCTCCTCAACCGGATGCTCTGGGACGACGGCGAGCATATTCAGCACCAGAATTGGCATCACGACCATGAGCGCAATGGTGAGGAAGTAAACATTGTCCGTTGGTTTGGTATACCCCCAAAACACGATGACGGCCGGGGTCATCGCACCGATCAGTGAACCCGAGACAGTGAAGGCCTCTTTCCAACTCATGACCAATGTGCGCTCATTATAGCCGCGAGCAAGTTCGGCGCCCCATGCAGAATACGGGACATCTTTGATCGTGGCGCCTACGTACATGAGGATGAGTACCCCCAGTAGGTAAGGATATCCGGAATTCATCCTCACGCCCGCAACGCTGATTTCGGTGAACTCTATCGGCGGGATCCATAACAACCAGACCCCCGCCATAAAAATAGGCATGCCAATTAAAATAAAGGGTTTACGTCGCCCCCAGCGCGTGCGGATGCGATCAGAATAGAAACCGATGAGCGGATCGGTGATGCCGTCGAAGATGCGTGAGAGGGCCAGCATCAAACCGACAAATCCAAGACTCAAACCAAAGCCGGCAGAATCGGCATAAACTGGCGTCAAATAGACAGCGAGCGGCAGTGATACCATGCTCAAAGGCATGGATGGTGCGCCGTAGGATGCTAACCGGTAGGCCCCCAACGGTTTATGATCAGACATGTTCTCTCCCCTCTGTCAGACGAACATAACCCGGATGCAGGCCCGAGGCCAGTGTGCGGTCACTTTGCGAACCCGCGGTAAAAGTGCCTGGGAGGTTAAGGGATGAATCTGGGCGGAAATCTACAGGTCGTAATGACACGCGACCTGATGGGGTTGGCCGTCGCTGGATATGAGATCGCGTAAAGGGGGCGGTGTGCTTTTGCACTGGTCGGTGGCATGGACACATCGAGTATGGAAAACGCAGCCTGGCGGAGGGGCGATGGGGCTGGGCACGTCACCGGCGAGCATGGTGCGTGGCTGTCCCCGTCGACTTGGGTCAGGTTCCGGAATGGCCGCGATCAAGGCTCGCGTGTATGGATGCGCCGGTCGCTGGTAAATTTCGTCAGCGCTACCGATCTCCATCAGATGTCCCAGATACATAATGGCAATGCGATCACTGACATGTTTCACCACCGCTAAATCGTGGGCGATAAACAAATAGGATAAATTCATCTGCTCCTGGAGATCCAGCATCAGGTTCAGAATCTGACTCTGTATGGAGACATCAAGTGCCGAAACCGGTTCATCGCAAACGATCAATTTAGGCTGTAAAGCGATAGCGCGAGCAATGCCGATGCGCTGGCGTTGCCCCCCGGAGAATTCGAAGGGGAACCTGTCAGCGGCGGAAGCGGGTAATCCGACCTGAGTCAGTAGCTCCGCTACACGTTGCGCACGCCACTCCGGATCGCCGATTTCGTGGATTTCAAACGCTTCACTGATCAGGCTGCCCACAGTATGCCGGCTATTGAGACTCTCAGCAGGGTCCTGAAATATCATCTGAATTTCGCGGCGTATGGGTTTCATTTGCTTCGGAGACAGGTGGGTTACATCTTCACCATTGAAGACAACCTGACCTTCCGTGGGCTTAAGCAGGCGCACGATGGTTTTCCCCAGCGTAGATTTGCCGCACCCTGATTCACCAACCAAGCCCAGAGTTTCGCCATGTCCGACGTGGATCGTGATACCGTCTACGGCCTTGTTGAAAGCCTTGGCGCGCATCAACACGCCCCCTTTGACCGGAAAGTGTACCCGCAGATTGGTAACGTCTAATAGATGATCTGACAATTATCCAACCTCTCGCCAATGGTGGCACGCACTGCGATGGCTGCCTTCGATGCCGTCCAGGCTCGGGTAGTCGGTGCGACATAATTCCGTAGCGTGAGGGCAACGGTTGTTGAACCGACAGCCGGTGGGCATGTTGGTTAAAGCGGGCACCATACCCTTGATGGTTTTAAGCCGTGATTTTCGCTCGGTAGTGAGCCTGGGAATGCTCTCCAGCAGACCTTTGGTGTACGGGTGACGCGGGTCGTTGAAGACCGCCTCTACGCT
>Ga0181563_10006906_pt1 | contig 10106 bp, 7 predicted proteins | sample 011ome_25_FD_133759 | JGI IMG/M metagenome (GOLD analysis project Ga0181563, IMG submission 133759) | Coastal salt marsh microbial communities from the Groves Creek Marsh, Skidaway Island, Georgia - 011512CT metaG (megahit assembly) | ecosystem: Environmental > Aquatic > Marine > Intertidal zone... | reverse complement strand
GGCGACCCACGACCTCGCGCCACTCTGCCATCAGTGCCTCGCGCGAGGCAGCTGCCAATCCATCCAAATCTCTTCTCATACTCCACTCCGTACAATCATCTCGTACCAAGCAGAGCCCGACGGTATTCGGGCACAGCTACACACATGCTTGCGGAGCAAGAGAAGTCCAGTCGAAAGTGCAGGGAGGGCTAGATGTTTGGGCTGGTTGGGCTGAGAGACCCCATAAGATCCTTAAAGTATGCGTACAAACGGGTTAGGATCTTGTCGTTTAATCCATCAATTTAATTGCTATGTCTTTAAAGTATTTGTTCAAAAATTTTTTGGCAAGTGTATCCACAGTAAACTAACTGTGAGATAACTTATCTAGCTCAAAACCCAGGTTTTATTAAGTCAAAGTGCGTGTATAGCTCTAAAGGCGCATCATGACGAGCAAACTCTAAGGCAATAAGTTCACTTAGTCTCTTTTCTGTGTTGGAATCTTTTATTGGTTGAATTTGCTTAGGATCATTTTCAATATCATACAACACAGTTTGGCAGTCTTCCAAAGTATCTCCATCCTGGCCGACCTGCGTATTTTGGGGGTCAATTTTCATTCGAAGTGTTGAAATACCTTTGGTGAAGTTAAATGGAGGGAATAGTTCACTAGACTTTAATTCTAATTCATTAAAATGCTCGATCATATGTGATGGCATTAGTGTATAAATATGTAGGTTGCTTGCTGTCAGATCATTAGGATACCTATAATATGCAAATTTTCCATCAGTGACACCTACAGGTCCTGCAAACATCCCGAATACTGCTGCATCTCGATTGAGTCTATCTTCTTTTAGGATTGGCTTTAAAGACTTTCCTTTGGTGGAATTAGGAACCTCACATCCATGAAAGTCAAGAAAAGTAGGCATAAGGTCTGTAGTTTGAGAAAGACACTTGCGTCTCTGACCACTTTGTTCTGTACAACTAGGGTGCCATATCATGAGTGGAATATGACTTATTTCTTCATAATATGGCATTCTATTTTTTGCCCACCAATCGTGTTCAGACAATAAAAATCCATGGTCGGTGGTTAAAATTAAAGATGTATCCGACCACAATGAATACTGATCAAAGTAATCGAGCAATCTGCCAAAATATTCGTCGCACATGGCAATTAGCGCGGCATAATTACCCCGTATCTCTGCAATTTCTTCTGGCGAATTAGTATTTTTTTCATACAGCGGCCAATTCAATATTTTTCCATTATACCCTGTATCATAAGCCACCTTAAAGCGCTCTGGAGCTACGAATGGTTCATGTGGATCGAAACATTCGAGTTGGACAAACCAATCATCCTCCATTCTGTTATTATCCAGAAACTCAAAAACTTTTGAAAAGCATTTTGCTGTAGGAAAATCTTGTTCAGTAAGAAGATTGTCTTCGGTAATCGCACCTTTCAATCTTTTATATGACTTTTTGTCTGAATTCCCTCTTGTTACCGAGCCAGTTAGGCGGATTCCATCCATTGGATAGTGTCGAGGATCAAACTTCTCTTTTAACCGCTCTATTGGTGGCCTTACCATTACTTTAATCGCATCATATTCTTGTCCACGAATAAAGTCCCAGCTGTCGAAGGCATTTGCGTAACCCCAACCCCCGTTCTCGAAATAATGTAAGTGGTCGGAGACCAGGTGAGTGTAGACGCTATTTTTGCTCAAAATACGCGCGAAACTTTCATCAAAAGGCTCCAGAGGGCCCCAGTTACGGTGTGTGAAATTTAGCCGCCCGGTATGCATATCCCGGCGTGCTGGCATACACGGCAAAGAGCCAACGTAGTGATTGTCAAAGGTCACAGCTCGTTGGGCAAAGCGATCAAAGTTTGGAGTAGCAATTGAAGTACTGCCGTACGCTCCCAAAGCAAGGCGGTTTAATGAGTCAAAAAGTACAAATACTGTTTTCATAAATACGTTCCATATTATTAATTTGACTAAAGGTGCTTCAGAATAATCGTCCCACAGAAAGCTTTCCGAAGTCTTATTTTTCCCTTTTTAGACAAAACTATTGTTTCGATTTTTTGTACTTATCAAACGTTAACCAGCCTAAGATCAGTACGGCAATTACTATAATACAAAAGCTTATCGGTCGTTGAACAAATATAAAGAAGCCTGTGTCGGAAAGAAGAAGAGATTTTCGAATATTGAGCTCTGCAATTGGTCCGAGAACCACACCGATTACAACCGGTGCCAATGGATAATTAGCAGCTCGCATCAACGTTCCAAGAACTCCAAAGCCTAGCATTGCCCAAAGGTCGAAGACGGAATACTGCACCGCAAATGTACCAACAGCGCATGACAATAAGACAATTGGGAATAAGCGAGCTTCCCTCAATCTTAAAATAGAGGCAAACAATGGTGCTAAAAAGATGCCAACAGCAAGCAAGAATATATTTGATAAAATGTATACGTAAAAAATGCCACTAACTATTTCAGGCGATGAATTAAAAAGCTGAGGCCCTGGGAAAAAACCTAATATTAAAAGGACGCTCATTAAAATTGCGCTGGAAGCATCCCCAGGGATGCCAAGGCTTAGAGTGGGAATCATAACACCTCCACAAGTGGCATTATTTGCTGATTCCGTTGCAACTATTCCTCCTGGTTCACCCTCCCCGTATTTTTCGTTTGGCTTTGCGCGGCCTTTTGAAATCGAATATGCCGTAAATGCGCTGGTCACACCGCCTGTTCCAGGAAGAGCCCCAATAAATGCACCCACTATTGAGGATCTAATTAAGTTTGGCAAATGTCTTGTAATTGTCACCAAAGATTTGAATTGGACGTTATCAAATTTTAAATTCAGGCTCACACGCGTTGCCGTCGACGCCAACTGGATAGCCACCTCTGAGATCGCAAACAAACCAAAGCAAATTGAAACTATATGAAATCCCCCCAACAGATGAAAGGAGTCAAAAGTAAAGCGAGTTCCGTCTGTAAGATCGTCTGTACCAATTGTAGCCAATAACAAACCAAGTAATCCTGCTACAATACCTTTCAAAGTGCTCTCTTTTGAAACGACTGCAATGGAAACCAGGCCAAGGATTGCAAGAGCTGCATACTCTGGTGGAGCAAATTTATTTGCAAAATGAGCAATCATGGGTGTGAAGAAAATTAAAAAAACTCCTGCGACCAGTCCGCCTAATGCAGAGGAGGTGAACGCTAGGCCAATAGCTTCGGAATGCTTACCTTTTTTAGCCATAGGGTGGCCATCAAGCAAAGTGGCTGCCGCTAATGGGGTGCCTGGAATGCCTAGTAGGATCGCAGAAATTGCACCTCCGCAAGATCCGCCGACGAAAATCGCCATCAGTAATCCTACACCTTCGACTGGGGTCAATGATATTACAACTGGTAATAGAAGAATTATCCCCATCAATGGGCCGAGACCTGGTATGGCACCGATAATGACCCCAAGGACAGTTCCAATCAAAACCAGGAGAACTGACTTAAAGCTGAGAGCAAGGGCTACACCGCCGAATAATAAATCAGGGTTAAACATTAAAACAACACAGGCAAAGCAATTTCAAATATCCCTACAGGCAATACAACGTTTAGCAACTCCTCAAAAATAAAAGCAATAATTAGTGATACGACAATCGAGTATACAAATGTTGTGAGCCAGTTTCGTTCTCCGTATATAATCGAAGTGGCAAACAATAGTACCGGAGTAAGAAGGTGATAACCAACTGTATCTAATAACGCCAAATAACAGCAAAACGAGCAAAGTAATTTGACGTGTTTACTATTAAAATAAAGGTCACTTCCTGCACTCTCGTTTTTTAAGAAAATATTTTGGAAAAGTAATAGACCAACACAAATTATAACTAGAATAGACAGTGTGGCTGGGTAGGCAGCGGCATTTTGATAGGCGTCTCCTTTTGCGATTCCTTGTTCGGTCATCGAGGTGGAAATATCATAAAATACGAGACCAACTGCCCCCATAAGCAAGAACATAAAAACATATTCAGCAACATTACGGCCCATGAATTTTACATCCTTGCTCAGAGGGAGATTAGATTAGTACTTTGAAAGTTGTTCTTCCTCCCAGGCAAGAGCATCTTTCATACCCATGAGTTGGTCTCCAACTGGGCCAACAATTTCCGCGTAATCTTCCGGGGCAAACAACAGTGGAACAAATCCTAGTGATTTAATTCCGTTTTGTACACTCTCACGATCTAGCGCTCGCTTCAATGCGTCTCGGAGGATTTGAACACGATCTTCAGGCGTACCTTTTTTGACCAACCACCATGTCCAACCCATGGGGGCCAAGCCCGACAAGCCAATATCTACGCCAAGATCTTTTATATTTTCAGCACCGCCATAGGTTTCTTTAGCACCGTCAAGCTCGGACATTACTAAAAGTACTTTAACTCGGTCTTTGTTTTGTACGTAATGGCCAGGATTGAAAAAGATGAAATCGAGAAGTCCCGCTTCCATATCCTTCAGAGCTTCTTGTTGGTTTTTGTATGGGACAGGTTTTGCAACCATATCAAATTCCTTAAAAACCTTAGACATCACCATATGTGGAAGTGCATTCCTGTTATTGGGCGAATAGCGTAATTCACCCGGGTTCTTTTTTGCGTATGCGACTAGCTCTTGGAAATTGCTCCATCGTGTCTCATTAGGTAAACCAACGATTGAAAACGCATTAGACGCAATCCCCCATAAAGGAACGAAGTCACTGTATGACCAATCAGCATTTCCTAAGACAGGCTGTAGAACTAATGGCGCGACGTAGCCATCAAAAATTGTGTATCCGTCAGCTGGCTTGGACATAGCTGTTTTAAAGGCCTTTGTTCCAGCTGCGCCAGTAGTTGAGACAACTGGAACACTTACACCAAGTTCTTCACCGAGTGCATCAGCGACAATTTGACTTACTGACATGGCAGTCCCAGGAGACCAAGGAAAAATATTGGTTATGTTTCTCTCAGGAAAGTCTGCAAGAACGGCGCCACTTAAAGTAGAAATGCCGATAGTCATTGCCATTATTCTAAGTAATCGTTTCATTTAGTTCTCCCTTTCTTGGTTTTTATGCTGGCTTGGCCAGCTTTAAGTTATACCAGTCATACATTTCCGACGGCGCATCGTGATCATTTAAAATTCTGCTGACTGCTTTAAGTAGATTTTGAGTGACCTCATCATTTACAATAGGTCTTTCTTGCTTTGGATCATTTTCTAGATCATAGAGGGCGGTATCAAAATCAGCGAAACTTTTACCATCATTCATTGGTACCCTTGGAGCATCAGGTAATGCCGCGATGGATAATAGTGGGCAACCTTTGGTGAAGTTAAATGGATTTGCCATCTTAGATGTTCTCAATTCCTCCACACTGAAGGGCACTATCATATGGTGTGGAGCCAACGTGTATTCTCTTAATCCATCGGCAGACCAATCCGGTGGGTAATAATATAAAACAAATTTTCCATCAGTTACTCCAATAGGACCACTAAAGATACCAAACATGGCGAACTCACGGCCCTGCCTTTCAGGCTCTTTAATGATCGAAGATAAACTTTCAGCGCGGACTTCATCGGGGATATCGACACCATGAAGATCCAAAATGGTTGGCATTAAATCCATTGTTTGAGTAATGGCATCGGTAGATTTTCCCGAACTCTCAGGTGCTCTTGGATCATAAATCATCAGTGGAATGTGACTGATCTCTTCATAGTACGGCATCCTACATTTGCCCCACCAATCATGCTCTGAAAGCAAAAAACCATGGTCAGTACTTAAAATAAGTGCAGTATCTGACCACAGATTAAATTCATCAAATCGATCTAATAGTTGACCAAAATAATCATCGCACATTGCCACCAGCGCGCAATAATTTGCTCTTATCGTATTTATATCCTGATCATTTTCTACAACTTCTTCGTATCTAGGCCAGTCCAATACTTTTTTCGTACTGTCTATATTAAATGCTTTCCGAAAGCGTTCTGGCGCATGAAATGGCTCGTGTGGATCAAAACACTCAAGCATTAAGGACCAGTCATCTGCATCCTTATTCATTTCTAAAAAGTCAAAAGCTGACTTAAAACACTTTGGCCCTGGAAATTCATCCTCCTCACGAATTTTTTCTCGATTGATTGCCCCTTGGAGTCTTTTACTAGGCCTTTCAAAATCATAATTACGAGGATCAAATTTTTCTTTAAATCTCTCTATTGGCGGCTGAACCATAGCTATCCAAGGATCATGTTCCTGGCCACGAATGTATTCCCAAGTATTGAACCTTGTATGAAACCCTGAACCACCGTCTTCAAAGTAATGCAGGTGATCACTGATTAAATGGCTGTAAATGCCCTTGTTCTTTAAAAGCTGTGGAAACGAATTATCAAATGGTTCCAACGGGCCCCAGCTTCTATGCATAAAGTTTAGTCTTCCTGTGTGCATGTCACGGCGCGCCGGCATACAGGGCAAGGAACCAACATAATGATTGTTGAAGGTCATTGCTCTTTTTGCAAACCTTTCAAAATTTGGCGTTTTGACGGCATCGGAACCGTAGTTGCTCATTGCCGATTTGTTCAAACTGTCGAACAGCACAAACACTGATTTCATTATCTGGCCCTTAGAAATCGCTAAATATTTAAGTCCTCTCCAACTTGAATCGTAGACATGGAGAATAGATAAGTATAATATATTTAATCTAGATAGAGATAAGTTTTATAAATGATTAAATTGCTGGAGTCGATGTTGCTGAGCAAATTTGCACAGCAGTTTATTGTAATTCATGAAGCAAAAAGCATGCGCAAAGCGGCGGAAATCCTTACTATTTCTCAACCGGCCTTAAGCATAAATTTAAGAAAAACGGAAGAACGTCTTGGCACTCCTCTTTTTATTCGACATGCGAATGGAATGGAGCCAACTCCTCTAGGCGATGTATTATACAACCATTCGAAATCCATCTTGAATGCCTCACGTCTCCTGGAAGATGAGATTGAATTTATAATTAACCGTTCAAAAAAAAGGCTTCGAGTTGGACTTGGTGTGGTTTGGACGACGACGCTTTTACCGAAGGTTTTGAAACGACTGAGAAGAGAGTTTCATGATTACAATTTTGATTTCATCACTGGCGTTGCCGAAGAAATCGCAGAAAAATTAAAACTCGGAGAAATTGACATTATGATTGCGGCAGAAACTCCAAAATTGTCAACGGACAATACAATAGTTAGGGTCTTTTTAAAAGATATAAACTACGTTGCAATTTGTAACGAACGCAGCAATTTGGCGGCGTTAGAAGTGGTTAGCTTAGAGGATCTCTCTAGATCAGAAATAGCCGCATTTGAAAACGACAGCTTCGCTGCAAGCTATTTAACAGAACATTTTGGTCGTTTTGGACTAAAACCTCCAAAAATTGTAACCACTACTAACTCGGCAGCAGCTTTAATATCAATTTTGCAGAACACGGAACATGTATCGTTTGTTTTAGATCCTCTGGCAAAGAGAGCTAATAAGCTAGGGCTTAAAACTCTGAAAACAGATTGCCCTTTTTCTGATCTTGCAATTTATGTTTACTATCAGTCTTCGATAGCATCACTGCCAGTTACAAAAAAATTCACTCATTTTGTGAAAGACATATTCATTCATGAATTATAAATGAAGTTAGAACGAGATGTTCGCATGTAAAACCTGCAGCTTGCAATTTTTTGAGTTCAATTTTGTAATCCGAAGCGATGGAATAATTCAGCTGGTGCATTGTTCAGGTTCATTTCTTCAATGATTTTGTCACTAAGATTTTTTTCAACGGTTTGTGATCTAAAAGGTTCATTTTGTTGGTGGTCGTTTCTCAAGTCGTATAGGCAGGTTCGAGTACCAGCAAAACCACCACCTTGCATCGGGGGACGTTTTGCATCCATGAGAGCTGGAATTTTTAAAACTGGTGCCCCTTTAGTAAAGTTAAAGCCTCTAAAGAGCTCGGCATTTTTTAATTCACGAACTTCAAACATGCTTGTCGAATGCATCGGCATCAGTGTGTACTCGAATAGGTTGGGCTCCTCTATATTTTCAGGGTATATAAAATAAGTATAACGTCCGTCGGTAGCATTTAAAGCACCGCCAAAAACTCCATACAGGGCTGTATCTCGGATTGACGCGTTGGGATCATCAAGCAGACGTAACATAGATTTACCTGTCGAATACTCACATGGGCGATATCCATAAATATCTAAGATTGTGGGCGATAAATCGATAACTTGAGTTAGCTTTTTAACTCGAGTTCCCCAGCTCTTTGGCCTTGCTGGGTCATGGATCATTAGCGGGATTTGAGCGATTTCATTGAAAAATGGCATTCGCAATTTGCCCCACCAGTCATGTTCTCCGAGCATGAAGCCATGATCGGTGGTGACAATTATTGCCGTATCATCCCACATTCTGTTAGAATCAATATAATCAATCAGACGACCAAGTTGCTGATCACAAAATGCGACTAAAGCGCCATAATTAGCTTTTATTTCTGCAATCTCATCTGAGCTGTCATCGCTCGAATTCCTATATTGGGGCCAGGTATAAATTGGTCCTTTGTAATTTGTTTGAAATTGTTCACGGAAACTTTCTGGAACGCAAAAAGGCTCATGTGGATCAAAGCACTCCAGTTGTAGGAACCAATTATCTTCTTTTGCGTTTACCTCAAGAAAATCGAGAGCCGCGTCAAAGCATTTATGCAAAGGAAAATCTACGTCCGCTTTAAACTTCATCTCGTTCAGCATTCCTTGAATGCGCTGTGGTGCTCGATTACCTCCAAATTGACGTTCATGGTAAAGCGTTTTAAGCTTTTGTATTGGAGGCTTAACCATAGCCATCCAAGGGTCACTTTCTTGTCCTCTTATGAAATCATAGGAATTGTACCGATTATGGTATGTTGCTCCACCATCCTCGAAGTAGTGGTTATGATCAGAACTGAGATGTGTATAAATATCTTTTTTTCTTAAATTGACCACAAAGCTGTCATCAAACGGTTCCAGCGGTCCCCAAGATCTATGCAAAAAATTTAATCTGCCCGTATGCATATCTCGGCGTGCCGGCATACAGGGCATTGAGCCAACGAAATGATTGTCAAAAATCGCGCACTTTTCTGCAAATCTGTCAAAGTTTGGTGTGGATATCGAACCGCCATAGGCGCCAAGGGCGGATCTATTTAAAGAGTCAAAAAGTACGAAGATTGTCCGCATAGTCTCTAATCCAATAAACGTACATTAATAAACATTTAATTCCTCAACAAAGCAACGTGTCATTTTTTGCGAGCACAGGCGAAACCATTTTGCAATTAAATAGATAGGCATCACCACTCACCTCGCAGTTTGGTGTTGTCAGAGGGCACTGTCAGAATAAACCGCCTTGCCTGGCATCGAGAACGGGCTTAGCCATTTAGCCATGCCTACTCCCGTATCCTTTCGCTACTTCAAAACCAGTCCAGAGATCATCCAGCTTTCGGTAATGCTGTATGTAAGGTTTCCACAAATACATAGTAAAATTTAACCCATTGTTTTAATAATATTATTTTTAGAAAAAACGTGAGTTTTAAAACGGGTTTCAAAAACACCCTGGAAATTGAACTTTTTACAATTTGATTGAAATTTATATTTATTGCCGGTGAGGAAAGTTATCAACTGTCTGCTATCGGTCAAACTGGCTTGTCCCCAAATTCGCAAACAGGGTTTAAAGGCAAAGGGCAGATGCTTGGGCTAATTAGTCTGACAGCACCGCCATATTCAACATCTAAGCCATTGTTTAAAAATAATTTAATATTATTGTGAATATAATACCCACCACTCTACCCACCATTAAGTTTTAGGTTAAAGCTATTTTACATTCTGTATTCAGCAGTTCTTAGACCCCACCCCGGGGCCACCCCCTAGAGTGATTAAGGCTTTATATAAAACCATGTATGGAGAAATGCTGAATTAGTTGGCAAATGGATTAGATTGAATTTATAAGATGTTTGGCTGCCATTGGTCCGCGGGAGAAGCGGTCACGCAAGCATAATATCAAGTTCAACTATAACAGCTGTGTGACACTAGCCTAGTGCCTGCACTTGTTACATTGAGTGTGGACCAAATGTATATTGATCAATCAAGTGTAGTAACTTG
>Ga0181563_10006900_pt1 | contig 10110 bp, 12 predicted proteins | sample 011ome_25_FD_133759 | JGI IMG/M metagenome (GOLD analysis project Ga0181563, IMG submission 133759) | Coastal salt marsh microbial communities from the Groves Creek Marsh, Skidaway Island, Georgia - 011512CT metaG (megahit assembly) | ecosystem: Environmental > Aquatic > Marine > Intertidal... | reverse complement strand
TTTACACGGATCTTAAAACCTTCCCATCAGAAGTCTTTCGAGGAGCAGTTGACATTATCACTGGGGGCTATCCTTGTCAGCCGTTTAGCAAAGCTGGCGAAAGAAAAGGTGAAGAAGATCCAAGACACCTCTGGCCATACATCAGAAAACACGTCAATAGAATTAGACCTACCCAATGTTTCTTTGAAAACGTCGAAGGACACATCTCGCTTGGACTCTCCACAGTTATCAGCGACTTGGAAGAAGATGGTTACAAAACAGCGTGGGGTATATTCTCTGCGGAAGAAGTCGGAGCGCGCCACCAAAGAAAAAGAGTGTTTATTAAAGGAAAAATATCCAACACCTTCTGCGAGGGACTATAGAAGCACAAATAATTATGAGGCAACATTAGAAAAGATAAAAAAAGGTGAGCGTGCACACATGGGGCAACTACCTAATTATATTATGGTTAAAGAAAAGTCTAAAAAACTTTTACTAAACCCAAATTTTGTAGAAGCATTAATGGGTTTACCACAAGGTTGGACTGGATTAGATGTTACAGATACAGAAATGAAAGGCACATGGGCAGATGACACTTGGGAAGAAGGTATACCAAGAGTTATTGAGGATTGTGCTAATAGAAAAGATAGAATACGATTATGTGGTAATGGTGTAGTGCCACAGACTGCTGCAAAAGCATGGCAAATGTTAGATAGGTGATATATGGCTGAAAGAAAAAAACGTAAAGGTACAATGAAAGGTCACACTATAAAAGGTGGTCATAAAAGACCCACCAAAGCTGGTGCTGGAATGACTAAAAAAGGCGTGGCTAAATATCGTAGAGATAATCCAGGCTCTAAGTTAAAGACCGCTGTAACTGAGAAAAAACCTAGCTCAAAAGCTAGAGCAGCTAGAAGAAAATCATATTGTGCTAGATCAGCAGGACAGATGAAGAAGTTCCCTAAAGCAGCCAGGGATCCAAACTCAAGGCTGCGTCAAGCTAGACGAAGATGGAGATGCTAAGATGGCTACAAAAAAGAAACCAGCAAAGAAAAAATCAGGTGCTAAACCTACTAACCCAGCTTTATATGCACGAGTAAAAGCTGAAGCTAAACGCAAGTTTGATGTCTATCCTAGTGCATATGCTAATGGTTGGTTAGTGCGCACTTACAAGAAAAGAGGTGGCGGGTATAAATAATGGCTAGTCGTAAACCTACAGGCGGACTTACAGCGTGGTTTGGTAAAGGCAAGAAAGGCGATTGGGTCGATATCGGTGCACCAAAAAAGAAAGGTAAGTTTCAAGCATGTGGAAGAAAGTCAGCAAAAAGCAGTAAACGTGGATATCCAAAGTGTGTTCCTAGATCTACTGCCAAAAAAATGACAGCTGCAGAACGTAGAAGTGCAGTGTCCAGAAAACGAGCCGCAGGAAACCCCGGTGGTAAGCCCACTAATGTAAAAACATTTACAAAAAGAAAACGTACTACTACAAAGAGGAGAACAAAAAAATGAATTTTGGTGCAATTAAAAACATAGTTGGTGCAGTCGCACCGACATTAGGCACAGCATTAGCAGGACCGCTAGGTGGCACGGCTGCCCAAGCAATTAGTGCTGTATTAGGGTGCAAACCTGAACCACAATCGATCGAAAAAGCACTACAAACAGCTACACCAGAACAGCTTGTAGAGATCAAAAAAGCAGAACTAGAGTTTGAAGCAAAGTTAGCTGAGATGGAAGTAGACTTATTTGCTTTAGAAACAAAAGATGTTCAAGATGCTCGAAAAGCACACAAAGGTGATTGGACACCTAGAGTATTTGGCTTATTCAGTTTACTTGGCTTTATTGGATACATATTTTTAGTTACAATACAACCCCCAGATGCAAATTCTGATACTATAGTTAGCTTAGTGCTAGGCTATTTAGGTGGTTTAGTTTCTGGTATTTCTTCATTCTACTTTGGAGCGAGTCATAAAAAAGATGATTAACTTAGAAAGACTTAAAAATCAATTAGTTATAGACGAGGGGCTCGAGCTGAAGCCTTACCGCTGCAGCGCCGATAAATTAACCATCGGCGTCGGGAGAAATATACAAGAAGTCGGAATCACTAAAGAAGAAGCTATGGTGTTGCTTGAGAATGATATAGCTCGCGTAGCCGGTGAATGTACACGGGCGTTTGATTGGTTTCTTGATTTATCACCAATACGCAAAGAAGCAATTATTAATCTTGTATTTAATATGGGATTATCTAAATTTAAACAATTTAAAAAAACCATAGCTTTTATAGAAGCGGGTGATTGGGAACGTGCTGGAGCAGAACTACTAGATAGTAACTATGCTCGTCAAGTAGGGCAACGTAGCCAACGAGTCGCTAATATGATAGCTGACGAAACTTGAGGAAACTAAAATGTCAAAATATTATGAGTTTACAACAACCGCTGATGGCACTGCAAACCCAGCTTTTGAGCCATCTTGCAGACGTTCGCAACGTGGGGTGGTACAAGCTGTTATAGATGGCAGTAATACTGCTTATTTACACGGAAGCGTAAATGGTACTGATTATCAACTTATTGAATCTTTTACAGCTTCTGCTATTAAAGAGATTATTTTACCACCTTATTTAAAAGTTAGTGGTAGTGCATCTAATACAACAGATGCTTATGATGGTAATTCAAAAATATATATAAATACATTTGATCAGTATTACAGCTAATAGGTAAATAGGAATGATAAAAAACCCAATACAGCCAATGATAGGGTTTTTACACAATAATGTGATTCAACCAGACAACTTTTCAGTTGGTGGTGGGTCTTTTTCTAATCACCAAGGCGGCACAGTTACGTCTGGTTTATTTGAAGATAAAGCGGGAGATTTTACAGGTTTTTCAACAGATGTTAATGGAGTGCAACAAGGTTCTGGTTCAGCTAGTTCTCAAGTATATGGTGCATTAGATAATGTGTCTTATAAACTAGGTGGTCAAACACATAGAATAAGACAATTTACGCATCAAGATGTACCCACACCATATGTCAGGCTTAGTTTTCTTCACCAAGATGTTACTGACACTAGTGGTTTACCTGATGATCTTTTTGAGGCTGTTTATACTAATCTTGGTGTGTTGCATACAGCTCAAGCTACTAGTACAAACTTTATTAATCCTGACGGAAACAGTGCAACAACTATATGGCAATGGAATACACCTACTTTCCCTAATATTATTAGCTCCACAACGGGTGCGATACAAAGTTTGACGATAGTGGAATAAGTATGATTGTAGAAAAAATAAATGAAATTGATGATTCGGTGTTTGATACTATTTATAATGCAAACACAGCATCAATAATACAAAATACGGGTTATGATAATAAAGAGCAACTTAAACACAGATTCTCTAGTGTTAAAGATACTTTTAATCTTTTTAGTTTTACTAAAGATGGAGAGGTTGTAGGGTATGTACAAGGTAGTGGTAAAGATGACACTATAACTATTTTTAATAGTGTAACTAAATCTACAAGCGTTTTAGAAGAGGGAGTTGCAGGAAGTAACTCTTTATTAAAATCTTTAGGGTTTGTGTATTTACAAGTAGATTGTGTTAAAAATGTACCAATGTATAGTTGGATTAAAGCATCTTGCAACAGAACTGATTTGTTTGAATATGTAAGTGAAGAAGAAAGAGAAAACGATATTATTGTAAAACTAAAATTACTTTAGGTAAATAGTTATGGGATCTCCAACAATTTTAGATAGTGGAAGTAAATCAAAACTTTATACAAGTACCGACACTTCTGGTAATCGTACATTTGATCTTGATGTCCATGCAGACGCTAATGTAGTAGCAGTTAATATTATATTAGATGTTGATGATAATGATTCTAATGCTATTACTGGTTTAACACATACTGGTTTGACAGGTGCAGTAGAACTATTTGATATAGACGCATCAAGAGATAATACGAGAGCAACTAGAATGGGTATTTATGATGTAAGCCAATGTGGTGCTGGAACTTTAGAAGTAACTGCCGCATTAACTGGTGGTGCTACTTGTATATGCGCGTGTGTGATGACTGATGGATTTATTGAAAGTTTTTATACGTTTATAGATAGACAAGTAGATAATGGTTCACTAAAAGTTCATAGTGGTAACAATGACAATAATATTTTAGTTTTATTAGCCACACATCAAAACACATCAGCTGGCGGTACTTTTACTACTGGCACTGAAATTTTTATAACTAATTCATCTGATAATGAAGTAGCTGGTGTAGCCGCATCACAAGCAACAACAACGAATGGTTTAAAAACAATAGAGTATGATGAAAATTCAGTAAGCACGCCTATGGTGGGATTAGCTATATTATTTAGTTCACAATCAGACCCATTTGATGGCATTACAGGAAAATTAACTAAACCGATAGTGAAATAAAATGAGCACACGAACGACTACAAAAGATTTGTTAGCGAAGTTAGAAAAGCATGAGGCTGAGTGTACGATACACTTAGTACATATAAAAGAAAGATTAGACCACGGGAAGGAACGCTTTGACTTTTTACAAAGAAGCATTTGGGGTTTGTATATTATTATCATTGGTACTGGGGTTCTTGCACAGTTCTTCTAGTTTTGCACAGACTGATAGCGGAAATACTAGCTCACAAACTGGTGATTTAAATACAAACCAACAAGGTGCTACAGTTGATAGTAATAACACTACTACTACCAACACTAATCAATACAATGGTGCAGGTAGCGCAAGTGAGATACCCGTGGCATCAGCGGTCGCACCAAGTCTTATGTCAGGTGGTAACGATAGTTGTTTAAAGTCTACAAGTGGTGGTATTTCTAGTTTACATTTTGGTTTAAGTAGTGGTAACTACGTACAAGACGAGGAATGTAACAGAAGAAAAGATGCACAAATGCTATTTACTCTAAATATGAAAATAGCAGCAATTACCAGGATGTGTCAGTCTGATGATGTTTGGTTAAGTATGTTTGAGAGTGGCACACCTTGTCCACTTATAGTTGGTGGTAAGGTAGTAGCAGGTAAGAATGCTTATCTGACTATGAAAAGAGCACCAGAGAAATTTGTAAGAAACTATGAAGAAAACAAAGATTATTTTAAAGCGGCTTTAGGTCTTAACGGTGACAGAGATGAAGATGGAAAAGAACCTACTAAAGATAGTAATAACAAGTCTATTTCTGAGCGTTTCCGCACAACTAAGTGGTAATACAAATGCGGGCGTATATTATCCTCAGTCTGTTACTTTTGGCTCTCTTGTGGATCCCAATATAAATCCTCTCCGTCCTACGGGCGATTTTGTAGAAATACAAGAACTCATTAATACTGCAGACTATATAAATACTCAAGTGAGTAATGCTCAAGCTAGTGTTGTAGAAATGTCCTTAGGTGTACCAACAGATCCAACTGGTGTGGAAGGTACTGTCGTGCCTGTTGCAGGTCGTACCGACTCACACAAGATAGATCTCGTAGAAGTTGCATACTACAACCAATCAATATTAGACACAGCAAATGCTAATTATTATAGTGCAGAACATTTATTGGTAGATAGCTATGAAGAAAATAAAGCAGAAATGGAAGCAGCAATTGGTATGTTTACGGATGCGGCAACAGAGATATCAAAGGCAGAACAAATATACCAAGAGGCTATTAATGCTCAAAGTGATGATGAGCGTATCCAGTTGCAAAATTATATTCGCGCAAACGATGTGCAAATTGACCAATCAACAGTTCAAGCCTTTAACCAATCGCTTGATACAATTGAAGATAAAGCACAAGAAGCTACAGCAAGCCTATGGGCAAGCCAAGATTCAGCAACCCTTGCTATGATTAACTATGATGCTATATCTACTCTATCTAATATTACAAACTCTACAGTCAGCTATGATGCCTGGACAGATCAAATGACGATTACATGGGATAATGCAACTGATACTGTATTACAAGGAGTGTTTTTTAACAATGATGGTGCTATAGGTTGGACCCAGGCTGTTCAAGAGGTTTATGACGGGTTTTATGGTGATACTCCACCAGTTACTATCAATGAGATGTACTCGGCTTATGACTATGGTAGAGGAGAGACAATTGCATCTCTCGCTCCTGGCTATAATATAAACGCTAAGTTGTATGATCCAGTACAACTAGTGCAAGATGTAATAGATGTAACTAATGAAAATCCAACAACTAATTATAATAATCAAAATGGTAACCTTGGTGGGTTATGAGTTTTGATTTATAGGGAAGAAATACTTATGGCACTAGAAGATATTGAATTAGAGGTAGGTGGTACTAAATTTAAAGGTATTTATATCGCTATATTGTTCTCATTTGCTACTACAATAGGTGGTGGTATATGGTGGGCAAGTGAATTTGTATCAAGAATAGGCAGTTTAGAGACTAGTTTTGAAGAAGCTGTACAAGTATTAGACAAAATAGAACCTTTAGAAATAGAATTAGCTTCCATTCGTACGAAAATAGAGGATAATGATCTAGGGCATCTGCAAGGCAAGTTGGCGGAACTAGACACATTATTACTTAGTATAAAAGAGCGTCAGACTGAAGTTTTGACAGATGCCTCTACTTCTACATCTAAAGTCAATGCGATGGAAAAAGATTGGATTGAAGTTAGAAATGAGTACAAAAAGATGGCTGATGCTATCAAAGGTTTTGAAAAGGATGTTCAAAAATTTAAAAAAGAGGTTGACGATCTATGGAAAGGTCTTGATGCCGCATCATCACCGTTGGGGTAAATTATGATTAAGAACTATTTCAAGGAAATAAAAGAAGTAACTAAAAAATACGTAGCTATAATTAAGGCACGATGGGTTGCATTTAAAGGATCTGTAAAAGCAAGTATTAGAGATATAAAAAACAGGTTTAAAAAGAAAAAATAAATGGCATATTTTCAATTAAAACAATTTAGTGGTATAGCACCTGCTTTATCACCAAGACTATTGAATGAAAAGTTTGCTCAAACAGCAACTAATATACGTTTTGTGTCTGGTAAATTGGAAGCTGCTAGAGATGATTACGAAGTAACTACATCTACTCAATCATCTAGCCATGTTGCTATACCAACTTTTTATCCTTATGAATATGTAGTTAATAGTACTGCTACTGCTGATTATAGAACTACGTTAACACCTTACGCATACACCCACCCAAATTACTATTTATTTGAAACTAAAGGGACATATGGTGTTTCTCCTAGCACTGCTCTTAGTAATCCAGAGGCAGATATATATTCAATTTATGTAAAAAAGTTTCAGCAAGCGGCTGGAGCTACTACTTATTATCAGTTAATTATTACAGTATTAGATACTGGAGGGACAAGAACTACTGCTTATAGCAGAGATCATTTTGGTGGTACAGCCAAACTAAGAATAACTACAACTAACTATTCTTCAGAAAGTGATTCAGTCACTATAGAATCTAAAACTAATGATATATTTGCTGATTTTAATACAAATGGATCAACTGGCACTCAAACAACTTTTAGTAGTTACGCTACTGGTGTCCCTAGTAAACAAGGCGCTACTTGGACTGTTAATGGTCTTACTGAAGCTGAATATAATGCATTATTTAATGTTGGAACTCCTTACTATATACAGATACAAGAACTCGCAATAACTGCAATAGCTTCTACTACTAGTTTAGGTACGTGTAATAAAAGTTATGTATACAAAACACCTCGTATTTTAGGTATACCAGATGTTCCTCCAACACGTTACTTAACTACAGATTATTTTGGAGTAGATAGTTTTGTATATACTGAATTTATAAAAATATCAGGTAATGTTAAATCTTCAGTAAAAGCTGGTGATGTATTAGTAGGTGGCACTAGTGGCCGCGAAGCTGAAGTTGTTTATTCAGTTTTTAATGGCACAGATACTTTAATTTACTTTGAAAGAACTCATTTTAAAGGTAGTGGCACGCACACTGGTAGTGATAACCAAACTACTGTTATAACAGATAGTGCTGAAACTTATAATACAGCTGATGATATTTTAATTGGTGATACTGTCACTATAGATAAGGCAGCTAATCTTACTTTAGCAGATAATTTTGGTCATGGTGTTGTTACTGATAATAGTGCCTCTGCACAAACAGTAACTGTAGCTGATATAGCTGGTCCTAGTTTTTCTCAAGATGTAGATACTGGTGATACTTATTTTGTATCTGTAGAACCTAATCTTAATAAAGTTCCGCAACAGCCACCTGCTGTGTATGGTGGTAATCTTACTGGACCTGAAACTTATTGGAATATGGATGGTGTAGAAGTTATTTTTAGTGGGATGTTTAATCCTTTAAAAAATAAAGAAGGTGGTACTGATTATAATACAGCATCTCTTATTTCTTCTCGTACTGGTTTAGGTTTTGATCCATATTTTGCTGATTTTGGCACAGTTACTACTAAGCGTATGGTTAGAGCATACGCTAAAGATGACGGTACATTTAATACAGCTCAAGTGCAGTATAATACTAGTAGAGATACACAGTTTGGTTTTGCAAATACTTATAATTTTAGTTGGAAAACTTTTCATAAAGACCACCCTGTTTCTAGACTTGGCGGAGCTCCTGGAAACATGGGAACTGTTTTGTGTAGCCGAGCAGCAATAACTTCTGATGCAGCTGATGATATAACTGATGATGATGCAGGCACACCTAGTGCTGATAAATTTACTTTACAGGCTGGCGATGTGGTTGTGTTTCAAGGTTGGGGTGTTGATGTAGCGGATGATGGTAATACTAGTACTGGTTTACATCTTAATTATGCCGCTCAAAATACGGGTGTAAATCCAAATAATTCTACTTATGATACTAATGGTTCTCAAGCTAGAAATAGGCAAGTCGATTTAAATATGAATTGGAAGACTACTCAAGCTGTTGTAGAGACCGCTACTAATCCTCCTGCTAGTCAATTTGAAAATACACATGGTGGTCCTTACTGGTTAATAACTAAGGTTACAGATTGTAAAGATGATGCTGGTCATATAGTAATAGATAAAAAAACTGTAGTAACTGGTAAAGCAACTTCTACTACTAATACAACAAGTTTAACGGACAATACACAAGCATGGCCTACGAACTTATTTGTAGGTTATACATTAGTTAATGTTACTCAAGGTAGAATGGCTACTATTACTAGTAATACTTCAACTACTTATACTTTCTCTGAGGGTTATAAAAATGTAGATAATATAACTGCAAGAGATATAAATCAGTATGATGAATTTTATGTGAGAGATGATACAACTAATACTACTATACTTGAAGAATATTATATAACAGAGCCTTTACCATTTGATTTTCAACCAAATAGTACAAGTGACGATGTTCTTTTAAGTCTTGTATCTCTAGATGAAAAACGACATGTTTATACTGAAGGGACTGCTAGTAAAGCTGTTGCTTGGTGGTGTTCTAGGTATGGGACAGAAACAGTTTCAGTAAGAAAACTTAATAAAGTATCCAAAGAGACTTATTTAGAATTTAATTCTAAATCTTTTGTAGCTGATAGCCCAGTTACTTCAGATAAATTTAATCGTTTATATTGGACAGGAGAATCTTACCCTCGTGTTGCAGGAGAAGATAGAATTATAAATGATACTGATAGAGGTACAACTTTACCTAGTGTTGATTGGTTAGCTAGAACTTATAGACTTGGTATACCAGCGCCTAAAAACCCTATGGAAGTTGTATCAAATATGGATGTTAATACAGACCGTAGGGTAAATGATAATAATGCTGTTACTGAAGTTCTCCTTGTTTCATATGTATATACATATGTAAGTAGATATGGTGAAGAAGGACCACCTAGTCCGCCTAGTAACCCAGTAGAAATAAATATAGCTAGTAATCAACGTAATACAAATATTGCTACATTAACTAGAATAGGAAGTGAAGAACTTAGTTTAGCTTCTAATTCTGAATATAATTTTGGCACTGGTGCTCTTAAAAGAATTTATCGATCTAATACTGGTTCTGATAATACACTTTTTCAATTTGTAGATGAGATACCTTTTTCTAATGTTGCATACAATGATACGACGCCTCCTAATTTACTTGGAGAAGCATTACCTAGTACTACTTGGGTAGGTCCACCAGATGATGATGATTATTTAT
>Ga0181563_10006895_pt1 | contig 10116 bp, 4 predicted proteins | sample 011ome_25_FD_133759 | JGI IMG/M metagenome (GOLD analysis project Ga0181563, IMG submission 133759) | Coastal salt marsh microbial communities from the Groves Creek Marsh, Skidaway Island, Georgia - 011512CT metaG (megahit assembly) | ecosystem: Environmental > Aquatic > Marine > Intertidal zone... | reverse complement strand
GGGCGCGCGGACGCCACTCGTCACGACGCGATTCGTCAAACTCGAACGCGCTGGCCCGCGCTCGCGGACACCGCGGCGGAGTTTGACGAATCGTCGGCGATGCGGCGCGGCGCGGTGGCGCCTTTGGTGGCGCCGCCGTGGCGCGTGATGCTCCTTTCGGACGGCTCGGTCACCAGGCACCTCACGCTCCTGACGGACGCGAAGGTGCACGTGGACGTGCTCGCGCAGAGGCTCGTCGCGCCCGGCGACGTCGCCGCGGACCCCTCCGTGCCGGCGGACGTGGCGGACGTGCTGACCCGGGACCGGGACCCGCGGAAGGACGCGGGGAAGGACTCCTCCGACGCCGCCGTCTCGTCTCCGTCGTCGAGCTCGGTGGCGAAGATGGTGCACCGCGAGGTGGACCTGTGCGACGGCGCGTCCGGCGCACCTTTGGTGTACGCCTCGAGCTGGTGGACTGAGTCCGCGGCGACCGCGTACGGCATCGTGGACGGGGCCACCGGCGCCGCCAGCGACCGGCCGGTTTGGAACCACCTCAGCGACGCTAAGACGGAGCTGTACCGCGAAGTGCGGCGCGTGTACCTGGGAAACGCGCCCGCGCTGGAGGCGGCGTGGGGCGTGCGGGGCCCGTTTTGGGCCAGGCACTACATCTTCTGGTCGGGCGCGCAGCCGCTGTGCGTCATCTACGAGGTGTTCTCGCCCGAGCTCGAGAGGTTCCTGGGCGCGAGGACCGCCGGGACCGGCGCCGAGGACAAGATCTGAGAAGCGTTTTGCAAAGCGTTTCGCGAAAGAAGAACGTCGCGACGACGCCGAAGAACGTCGCGCCGAAGAACGCGAAGAAGGTCGTTTTTTTTTTTTTTTAACGTACGTACACCACCGTAGGCGTTCAAAAAAGCCGCGAATCGTCGCCCGTAAACGAAACATGTCTCTCTCTCCCGCCACCACCCATCAAAAACACTCAGAGAACGCACGACACGTCGTGTGTCGTCTCTACAGAGACGACGCGGTCCCGTGTCGTCCTCCGGGGTGGGTCCCGGGTCCCGGGTCCCGTCGTCCGAGTCGCGCGTTCGTTTTCGCGAAACGCGGATTCCCGCAGAGAGCTACGGCGTCGCGCGCGCTGCGGCGTCGTCCGCGCCCGGTGGCGGACTCGCCGCCGAGGCGCGCGCCTCCGGCTCGTCGCGCGCGCCGTCTGGCCCCTCGGCAGCCGCCGCCGCCGCCCGGATCAGCCCCGCGTCCACCCCGAGCCGCGCGATCAAAACCGCCGCGAGCGCCGTCGCCAGGACCGCGAGCGCCGCGACGTCGCCTTCGCGCCGCGGCTTCGGCCTCGACTCGTACCCCCCGTCCCCGCCGGATTTCGCGCGAGCCGCGTCGCTTTCGGCGTCTCCTTTTGCGTCCCTACCGGTCTCGGCGCGCGGCGTTATGAGGTCGGCGATGAGGTCGGCGGCGAGACGCGCCGCCGCCGCCGCCGCCGCCGCCGCTCGCGAGCCCTCCGCCCTCTCCGCCAGCCACTTGTGCGCCTGGAGCTTCCACAGCGCCAGCTTGACGGGCGCAAACGCCTTCGGGTCCGTGCTCAGCGCCATGTCGTAGTACCTCTTCGCGAGGTGCAGGTCCTTCGGCAGACCGAGCCCGTGCTCGTGCATGGCGCCCAGGTTGAACATCGCCTGCGCGCTCCGGTGCTGCGTGGCGCGCAGGTACACCGCCGCGGAGACGTTTCTGGACGAGAAATCGGAGAAACCGTCTCTCCCCCGATACGCCGTCTCTCCGAGTTTCTCGTCTCGCGCGCGTCGCCGACGCTCGTCGGTTCTCGTAGCGCCGCCCGCGCGCCCGTAGAAGTACGCGTCCCCGATTTTCAACAGACTGAGCACGTTTCCCTGGTCGGCGGCGAGCTTGTGGTAGTGCAGCGCGCGCCGCTCGCGGTCCGAGCTCGCGGTCGTCGTTCGCGCGAACCGCCCTTCGAAACCGCGCTTCTGTTTTTTTTGGTTTTTTCCTTCAAACGAAGACGCGTCTCGCGCCTCCGTCGGCGCCTCGTACCACGGCTCGGCGCGGTCCAGCACGAACGCCGCGTTCGCCTGCGCCACCTCCACGCCCGCCTCGGCCACCTTCATGTACTTCACCAGGCCCGCGCGCTTGCGCCCGGCGGCGAGCGCCGCGCGCGCCTCCTCGACGCCGCCGGCCCACGCGCCGCGTTCGGCCAGGCCCTTGAGCAGCAGGCACGCGCTCTTGCACGTCTGCGGCAGGCCCAGCGAGCCGCTGAGCTGCATGACGGCGAGGTTGTACGTCGCCGTGGCGTGCCCCTGCGCGGCAGCGAGGTTGAAGTTGTAGAACGCCTTGGCGTGGTCGCGCCGCTTCGGCGGCGCGTACGTAAGCGCTTTTGTCTCCCCGCTTTTGTCTCCCGGTTCCGGAAGGTTCGCGTTTTTTTCCGCGTCCGCGTCCGCGCCGCCCGCGTTCGCCGCGTGCTCTTTCCCGAACACGCCGCGGGCGTACAGCGCGCCCAGGTGGAACTGCGCCTCGGGCAACCCCGCCTCCGCCGCGGCGCTGATGTGCTCGAACGCCTTCATCAAGTCGCGCGCCACCCCGAAACCGCCGAGGTGCATGTACCCCAGCCCGTACGCCGCGCGCGCGATGCCTTTGTCGTTAGCGGCGCGGAACAACGCGAGCGCCGTCTCGTTGCAGGGCGCGGCGACGCCGACGCCGTTGGCGAACATGTGGCCTAAACGCGCCATGGCGTCGGCGTCGCCGGCGGCGGCGGCTTGCGCGAAGTACTTGTACGCGCTCCTCTGGTCCGCCTCGACGCCACGCGCGCCGAACGTGAGCAGGCGCCCCACCGCGCTCGCCGCGTCGGCGTTGCCCATGTCGGCGCTGTACTTGTAGTACTGCGCGACATCCGCGTCGCGGCGCGCGGGGTCCGCCGCGAGGCTCGTCTCGGCGGTGAGGCGGACGGCGCCGTTCGGCCCCCCGGCGTTTTCCGAAGCGCCCGTGAAGGACGCGCCCTTGGCGTTCGTCGTGTCCGCCACCGAAGACGCGGGGGGGTCGTAGTACAGAGCCGCGCTCTGGCAGCTCTCGGGGACGCCCGCGCCGCGCAGATGCCGGGACCCCATGGCCATCTGCGCCAGAGGGTCGCCCCCCATCGCCGCGAAGTACTGGTGAAGCACAGCCTTCGCCGTGCTCCGCTCGAGCCCGTACCACCCGACGCCGTGCGCGAACCCGAGCTCCTCGTGCGCGCCCGGGTCCCCCAGCGCCGCGGCCTCGCGGAACAGACGCAGCGCCTCCGCGTCGTCCTGCTCGACGCCCTCGCCGGTCTGGTACGCGCGGCCGAGGCACGTCATCGCCTCGCGGTGGCGCGGCTCGAGCGCCAGGACCTCGCGCAGGGCGCGCACGGCGTGCGCCTTGCGCCGCGAGAAACGCGCGGCCGAGCCTTCCAGGGCGTCCCTCGCGGCGCGGAACTTCGACTCCGCGGGGGAGGGGGGCGGGTGCTCCTTCGTCGCCGCGAACCCCGCGTCGGCATCGCGCGCCCGACGCGACGCGGACGAATCGTGGTCGTGCAGGAGCAGACCCTGCTCGCGGAGCTTGTTCTCCGCCGCCTTCAGCGAGCTCGCCGCGTCGCACGCGCGGGGCGCCGCGAGCAACAGCAGGAGCGACGCCGCGAGCGCGAAGCGCACCGGATGCCGCGTCCGCCCCATGCTCCAGTAGCTACTGGTCTGTTCACGAGGACCAGATCTAACAAAAGCACGAGATTATGCTCGAACTCAGGCCAAAAATACAACCAGACAGGAGACCGTCCTCTCGGGCGACGAATACGTCCTCGTCTCTTCGTCGACTGGTCGACTGGCTACGCGCGTTCTTTCAGCACACCGAAGCGAGAACACGAGCGTCCAGATCCGTGCCGGACGAATCGAACGAACATCACGAGCGTCTTGTGCTACTCGTTACCGTGATACATATTATACGTACCGCTACTACGTAGCTACGTACTACGTACATATCGTAGAAGAGCTGACTCATCGTCGCGGCGTCGCGGCGACCGCCTCGGCGCTCGCGCCCCGGTTCGCGTCGCCCGCGGGAAGACGAGCGTCCTCGTCTTCGCCGTCTCCGCTCGTCTCCGTCTCCGCTCGTCTCCGCGCGTCGTCGGCGGCGACGACGCCCCGAACCGTGGCTCGCAGCTCGGCCCACGTCGCGAGCGAGAGCTCCGCGCCGAGCACGCGCACGGCGGCGGTCCCGACGGCGCACCCGGCGGAGGCGCACGCCTGCGGGCCGGCGCCGTTGAGGAACGCGGCGAGGTACCCCGCGGTGAACGCGTCGCCGGCGCCCGTGGTGTCCACCACCGGCACTCGAACGCCGGGCGCGACACCCCGTGACCCCGCGCGATCCATCGAGACGCACCCGCGCGCGCCCAGCGAGACGGTCGCGAACGAGCAGTGCCGAAGCATCCAGCGCATGGCGTCGTCGGCGTCGCGGCGCGAAAACGAACGACGCGCGTCGCTTCCTTCCGCGACGTTTTCGTCGTCGCTCGCGTCTTCGTTCGTCGACATAGACGACATTTTCGATTCTTCTCCGCGCCGTTCCTTGAACGCCCTCGCCTCTTCGCTCGTCTCGTCCCCGCGCAACAGCTCGGCAGCCTCGTCCTCGTTCGCGAAGAGCAGGTCCACGTGGCCCTCGCTCAGAATCTCAATCAGCGCGGCGCGGCAGTTGCGCACAACCTCGAACGACGCGAGGTCCAGGCTGACGAGCGCGCCCCTCTTCTTCGCCTCGCGCATCGCCTGCTTCGCCAGCGCCGGGCGGTACAGCGTGTACCCCTCGACGTGGAGCAGTCTGGGCGCCTCCCCGAACGCCTCGTCGGCGGGGAAGTCGCCCGCCTGCATGCGCAGGGACGCCCCCAGGAACGTGCGCATCGTCCTCTGGCCGCCCCGCTCGACGAGCGACAGGCACTGCGCCGAGGACACGTCGTCGCCGGGCGCCGTCGTCAGCAGCACGGGCCGCACGTTCTGCGCCGCGAGCAGCGACTGGTACCGCCGCCCGACGTCGTCCCTGCCGACCATCCCCACGAACGCGGCGTCGCACCCCAGGGACAGGTTGGCGATGCCCTTGCACACGTTCGCCGCGCTCCCGCCCGGACAAAAGGAAGGCTCGTACGAGTCGTTCTCGTCCGCGGTGGCGGTGGGGACGCCCGCGCCGTCGACCCACTCGTCCCCGCACGCGGCGAGCAGGCGCTGGATGTCCGCGTCGGTGTCTACGGGGAGGCAGCCCCCGGGCTCGTCGATGCCGCACTTCGCGAACACGCGCCGCGCGAGGTCCGCGTCGTCCAGGCGCACGAGGATGTCGCTCACGGGATCGCCCAGGCCCACCACCAGGCCGGGCGAAGGGCGGTCGCGGCGCGCGTCGGGCGCGGGCGCGCCCGCCGCGCCGGAGGACACCGAGGCGGACGCGCCGCGGGACACTGGCGCGGTCTGCAACGCGAAGCGGTGCGCCATGCCCCCCGCGCGCGGCGGCGACGCCGCGAAGCGACCGGGCGACGACATGCTCGTGCAAGATTTGAAGTGGTGGCGTGGCGGGCGGCGCCGCGTTTTCCTTGAGATTGGAATCACGCAGGCAATAATTTTATCTATTCACAAGTCACCGACGCCCAACCTACGCGATCGTCTCCGCGCGTCTCGCTCGAGGCGCGAGGCGCGGAGGAAAGAATACGAGACGTCCACGAGACGTCCACGTGTCTACGTACGACACGGCGCGCACCACACCGGGTTAGTGTCCGAACGCGCCCTTGGCGTAGGGCTTGGGGTTGACGATGGACATGAGCACCGGCAGCAGCACCAGACCGTGCGCGAGCCCGAAGACGATGCACAGGAAGAGCTGGCGGAAAAACGTGATGAACACGTAGCTCGCCGAGCCGCCCAGGAGCAGCACGGCGAGGAACGTAGAGACGGCGCCGTTGAACACGGCGACGCCCATGTTCTCGAGGCACATACGGAGCCTCTCGTCGGGCGTGCCGTGGACCTCCATGAACGCGCGGCCGATGTGCGCGGCGTAGTCCACGGACAAGCCGAGCGCGATGATGAGCATGATGATGGTGACCGAGTCCAGGGTCAGGTCCCAGAAGTGCATGTAGCCGATGATGTCGATGATGATCAGGCACAGGCAGAAGCACACCACCGCCACAGCCTTGGGGTTCACGAGCAGAAACGCGATGATCACCACCATCACCGCCATCGTGCTGCTGATGTTCCGAATGGCCTCCACCTCGATGGCCTTGTACTGCTCGTAGTTGAGCCAGGAGGAGGAAAACGCGAAAATCTTCCCGTCCTCGTTGCCCGCCACGCTCGCCAGCGACGCGCGCAGCGAGTCCATCGACTTCACCTTTTCGTTGGACGAGTCCGTCTTGATGTGGTTGCCGCGCATGCGCGTTACCTGGATGCCCTCCAGAGGCGCGGTGCCCGTCTCGTTGACCCACACGATGTCCTGGTAGAACGACGCGCCGCTCGCCGAGGTGACGAAGGAAAACAAATCGGTCACGGCGAACGCGCCGACCGCGCCGCGATAAACGTTGAACGCCTCGATCCACGAAACCACCGACGCGTCGGCGACGTACGGGTCGGCGCGGAACGCGGCGGACGCGGCGAGCAGGGTCGCGGCGCCCGTCTCGGTGTGCACGTCCATGTCCCGCGTGTACACGTCGATGCCGTCCCCGAGCGAGCGGTACATCGAGTTCGAGTCCGCGATCCACTCCTTCAAGTACGAGCCGCCGGGGATGAAGTCGTTGACGTCGGCGTCGATTTCCATCAACGCGCATCCGGCGAACCCGCCGGCGGCGACGGCGGCGAAAGCCACCAGGACGCCAGCCTTCACCTTCTTGTCCGTCAGCGCCCCGCCGAGGGTGTCGCCCATCCAGCGCCCCATCTTCGTGCGGCCGTCCGCGCGCGGCGCGCAGCACGCGCAGCACGCGTCCTTGGGGACGGTCAGGCAGCACGCGACGTCGCGCCGGTTGGCGGCGCGGCGCCACTCGTCCATCGTGAGCCAGGCGACGAACCAGGTCACCTGGAAGAAAAAGGTGAACAGGATGCCGAACGCGGCGTAGAAGCAGAAGTTGCGCAGCGCGGGCAACGAGGTGTTGGACCCGATCAGGAACGCGAACATGTCCGTGAAGGAGGTGACGGTGATGGACGCGCCCGCGGAGGCGAGCGCCTTGGCGACGCGAAGCTCCAGCCCCAAGCCCGGCTCGCGGCGCGTCTCGAGGTCGTACGCGTTGACGACGACGAACATGTCGTCCACGCCGACGCCGAGGAGCAGGAACGGGAGCACGTTCATGAGCGGCGAGTAGAACAGGCCGAACATCGAGCAGATGCCGTACGCCGAGCCGGTGGCGAGGAGGATGGCGACGATCCCGGAGAACGTCACCGCGACGCGGGACCCGACGCACCCCTCGTCCCACTTGCTGAGCATCAGCGCCGCGTACGAGAGGATCAACACGAACGCGGTTTGGAGAAGCGTCAAGTCGCCGTTGATGGCGTTACCGAACTCGTCCGAGAACGACCGCGAGACGATGAAGGATAAGTCCACCCCGTCCACGCCCTCGTTGAACGCGTCGAGAAGCGCCTGTTCGAACGCGTCGCCGCGCAGATCAACCCCGTCGCCGTTCACGATCTCCTCGTGAGACTGGGTCAGGAACCCGACGCGCAGAGACTTGGCGCCGAGCACCGTCGCGCCGTCGGCGTCCAGCGTCGTCCCTCCGACCACCGCGTCGAGGTTCACGGGCATGCCCGTCGTGGGGCTCACCAGCGGCGTGGTGTTGACCGCGGCCACGATCTCCTCCTGGGTGTCGTACTGCGTCGCCGCGGAGAAAATCTGGCCGAGGTGCGAGATGGCGCACGCGGGGCCCACCTTGAAGCACTGGTCCGTCCACGCCAGCGTCGCGCCGTCCCATTCCACCGCGGCGGCTTCGATGCGCGCCACCACGGTGAGCATGGCGGCGACGATCGCCGGCCGAAGCGCGTCGCCTCCGTCGGAAGGCTTCACGATGACCTCCCCGAAGCGCGCTTCGCTACCGTAGTACCCATCGACGTACTTCAGGTCGTCCTGCGCCTGCGTGTCCGCGGGGACCCAGAGCTTGTCTCCGCGATTCTCGTTCGTGAGGCCGGGGTAGGCGACGCCCGAGGTGAACACGAGGAACACCAGGAACGTGCCGATGAGCCACTTGCGGGGCGAATGCGCGACGCTGAAGCCCACCTTAAAGAAGAAGCCGGTGATGGCGCCGTTGATGCGGTCGGCGAAGCGCTCGAGCGCGCTCTGCTCAGCCGCGGGCTCGAGCCCATCCTTCGCGGGGGTCCCGACCGTGATGCGCGCTTCCGTCATGCCGTCTTCGTACTTGTCCATAACCGTGTCCGTGGGCGCGCGGGGGGTCAGCGTGATGGACGAGTGCATGCACAGGGGGGTCGAGTCTCCTGCGTGCGTTCTCCGCGTCGAACGAGGTCGGCGCTGCGAGAAGTGCCGGGGGCGCGCGCGCTGCCACGCCGCACGTCGCGAAAAGTGTGTGATAAGGAAGGGACGCGAAACTTCGGGGGCGTGCCACGTGCGCGGCTCTGCGCCGCCGAACTTTCTCGGCTACGGCACCAGCCAGACAAGTGGAACCTCAGGGATCCAGAGACCTACCAATATGTGTTTTTAGTCTAAGAAAAACGAAAGCTGAAACGACTCAACGACTCAACGAAAAGGGGATTTTTCACAGGATAAAAGCGTTTCGATGAACACGCGCGCCGACGCGATGTGAAACACAAAACCTCTGTATCATACCTTCCTTCACCTTTCGTTTTCGACGGCGCGGCGGAAGTCCGCGTACGTCTCGAACCCCCTCGGGGCCATGATCTGCGCCCACTTCTCCGTGATCTTCGCGCGCACGGACTCGGGGAGCTCCGCCCGCCCCCCGCCCACGCGCCCCCCCCCCTCGCGCACCTTCCCGACTCCGCCCCCGCGCCAGTCGCTCTCGGGGATGCCCACCCGCGTCCACATCTTACGCCGCACGAAGTGGTCGTCGAAGCGCGCCGCGTCCGCGCGCATGCGCTCGAAGCCGGACATGCGCGTGACGAAGTCCAGGTCGCTCTCCGTCAGCTCGTGGTCCTCGGGGTGCGTTTTCAGAAAACGGCCGACGCGCCGCGCGACGGCGCGCAGGTCGCGCTTCATCTCCTCGAACGAAACCGTCAGGACGCGCTCTTCGCTTTTCGTCTCCTCGCGGCGGTCGAGCCAGCCCAGGAAGTGCGACCAGACGTCCCCCGAGTGCGACGCGCCCGCGAAGATGGCGTCGCAGAACGCCTCCATGGAGACGGCGCCGCGCTCCAGGCCCATGTACGCGGGTAAAAACGCGTGGAAGGAGAAAAACACGTCCGCCGGGTCGCGGACCACGCAGACGTACTTCCCGCCGCGCGCGACGGCGGCGGCGGTTTCGTGCGACTTGAACAGCCTCGGGCGCAGAGGCGTCTTCGCGAACGCCTCCGGGCCAGTCAAGAACTGCTCATCGTCCAGGCTCTGGTCGCAGTCCTTGGCGAGGATGTCCCACGGGACAACCTCCGTGATCTCCCCGAACCGCATCGAGAAACACGAGCTGGGAACGCTCTCCGCGTCCGCGCTCTCGTCCGACGTCGCCGTCGCCGACGGGATGGGCATCCCCAGCTTCCTGGCGTGGCGCACGCACCGGATCTGGTGGCACAGCTGTGTCATCCACGTCGTGCCGCACTTGGGGTAGGTCACGATGAACACGTCGCTCGCGCGAGGCGTGAACTCGCGTCCGTTCGCCACGCTCGCGGGGGAGTGCATCAGGCTGTTGCGCTGCCGCATCAGCTCCAGGGGGGGGACCGCCTCGGTGCCGACGTCATCGCCGGAAAGACGCGCGGGCGACTCGGGGGGCATCGCGCCGAGCTCGGGCCGGCGAGCGCGCGAAACGCGCGCCAGCGAGTCACGGGCGGGACGCGGCGAGCCGATACCCGAAAGTGCGGGCCAGGCCGCCGTGCGCGGCGAGGACTGCGCGCGACGGTCGTTCCGATAAGATCCTCAAGCCCGGGACGTCCCAGCAGTGAAGGATTTGCAGTGTGACGCAGGTCGAAGGTGCCCACCGGGAAAACGCGGGTTCCAAGAGCT
>Ga0181563_10006890_pt1 | contig 10118 bp, 8 predicted proteins | sample 011ome_25_FD_133759 | JGI IMG/M metagenome (GOLD analysis project Ga0181563, IMG submission 133759) | Coastal salt marsh microbial communities from the Groves Creek Marsh, Skidaway Island, Georgia - 011512CT metaG (megahit assembly) | ecosystem: Environmental > Aquatic > Marine > Intertidal zone... | reverse complement strand
CAGGATTTGTATACTCAGGGAACTGTTCTTGATTGTCTATAATGTATTCTCTTGTTCTCTCAGCGTAAAACTGTGCTGTATCCTGTACTGACCCCCTAACATATTTTAAAGCGTTTAAATCAGTTGCATTTGATTCTTCACTTGTTGGGTTCATTACAGCTTTGTTTTTAATCTTATAATTCAACGATGGGAATGCAAGATAGACAGCATAGTTAGCAAGACATGGTGCAATGTAATCATCCAATAATGTTTGATAATATCCTGTTACAGTATCATTTGTAACTTTGGTTTTCATTGCTTGATAAAAGGTTGTTCCCAATATATCTTGAATGTAGATATCCTGTGCTTGTTGAACAAACGGAGTTAATTCAGCAGGTTCTACGTTATCATGTACTGCAGTTAATTTCTTTAATCTTGCTTCTGATATAAATAATACGTAACTCATTCTTCTATTGTTTCTTCAAAGTCTAATGTTGATGGAATAATTCTAATTGTTACATTCATTCCCATTCCCCTTAATATTTTTTCAAGGTTCTTATTTACAGTTTTTTGTTTTGGTTCAATGACTGTATTCATATAGTGTACATACGCAACTGTCATCTCTTGTGCATTGTTACCTAAACCACTTGCTCCTTCTACTGTTAGTCCCACAAGTCTTGGTGAACTGATACGGTGAGCAGATAGTATACGACTTGCAATCCTTGTCTCTAAGACCACGTAATAATCATCGTTAGCACTATCTATGGTTGATATCTGTGGAGCTAATTCTTGACCGTCTGAGAACGTTAGGAAGAGTTTTCCTGCATTCTTTTCAGATGCAAATGCTTCATTCAAATCTCTATGTAGAGTTCTCATTTCATCAGGACTTGGTTCACCATTGGGGAAATTAATAATAAGACCTGGTGACATTCCGTTAGAAATGTTACTGTTATGGTAAACACTTATTCTACCATCAAGATTAATGTCATTAACCGCACCAATGTAATCAGGTAAAGGGTAGAGCTCAACACCTGGCGAATATTGATAACAATAGTATATTTGAGAGGCGTTATCTCCCTTAGTATTTGTTTTATCATATTTTGGATATTCTACTGGTTTATACTTTCTTGTGTTAGCCCAATTTGATGAATAGTAATAATGTGTAACCTCATCGTCCTCATTCTTTTTACCACTTCTAATATTATCAAATGGTAAGTGATATATCTCAGCAATCTTATCTCCACCTCTTGACCATATTACATTCAAAGCAAAACCTCCAAACAATAGGAAGTCATAACTAATTTTTCTATAAATGTCATCAAGGGTTTCTTCATCTCTGTTTACATAATTGTCACCAATCATTTCAATACCTTCACCAATCATTGCATCTAATTGAGAGTTAACACATGTATTGTGTATTGCACTTGATTGATATAATTCAATTAATTTTTGTGGGTATAGGTTGTCTTCACCATAACTTACCCAATCTTTACCTCTAACTTCTCTAAAGATAGGTAAATCAATTGCTGATAAATTTAAAACTTTTATATTGTTCATTGTCTATAGTATATAAATTCTGCACCGTCTTCTTGTACTCTAGTGCCTTTATTGACATCATAAATTGTTGAGTCATTCCAATCGTTCACTACTTTACATAATGTAGATAAAATAGGTTTGTTTATAACATGAAATAAATTACTTGCTCTAAGTTCCAATGTGTAATAACCTGTTATATCTGATTTACCATAGAAACTTGGATTATTTGCATATGGATAATTTGTTCTATCCCAACTTAAACTCAAATAACTGTCATTGTCATCAACAACAGTTCCTTTAATATATAATATATTACTATCCCACCAATCATTAGTTGTTGACAAATTATTAGTTAAATACATATTTGAATAATTGCTTTTAAAACTAATAAAGTAGTTCTCCTGTTTGAAGTCTACACTACTACTACCTTTTCTAAAAACAATGTTTCTGCTGTCATCTGCAAGATTAAATATCATATTTGCTTTGTTTTACACACATAAATATAGTTTATGCAACAAATGGCAAAGAAAAAGGGGAACAACTACGTTCCCCGATTTCAATTTATATAGAAGTAATTCCTTAACTAATGTTAAGTTCATACATGGGTTGTGGTGATAAACCAGTTACCTCAATGGTGATACCACTACGGTCACCAAATGCGGTTCCTGTCTCACTGGTACTAGCAGTTACAATAGCACCACTTGCATTACCCAATATCCAATATCTATCATTCTGGTCAAGTACAATAACAACAAGTCTAGTATTCTGACCTAAGATGTTGAGAGTATCTAACTTCTCTCCTTCTAAGGTGTTTACAACGAAACTAAGAACACTTGTATAGAATGCTGTTCCATTTTCCTCACTAAACGCACCGGTCTCACTTAGAGACGCAGATTGTCTTGGTTGTTGGAATTCGAACATTCCACTTGTAGTCAAGTCTGCAACGGATGTAATACTGATTGTACCACCTTGAGCGGTAACACCTGTAATCACACCATTCGCTTCACCAGAGATAGTTATTGCCTGTCCTGTTGTTGAGCCGATATAAACCGACTTTACGCCGCCCAATGAAGTGCGACAATCTAAAGTTACTCCAGTATTTAATACACAAGGCATATCTCTTAAATTTTAGTTCTTAGTTTATTAGAGCTCAGCAACGAAGAGTGATGGTTCGCTAACAGCAATACCTAATCTCCATCTCATGAGTCCTCTCATTTCATCGTTATCTTGTGAGTACCACAATCTGAATTGCTCAAAGTCTGAAGTCAAATCAGTTCCCATGAAGAGTGCTGATTGTGGACCCATGTACTTATTCTCACTTCCCACAAGACCACTACTCGCGACCACGCGAACTTGCGTACCTGGTACGAAAATGTTTGTTGAACCTGGTTCAATGTGGTAGTAGTTCTCTTGTGTGATACCTAATACCAACGCTCTGTAGTTAGCAGGTGACAAGATTAAGACTAAGTCGTCTTGAGTGTAAGACTTGTCAGGTAAAGCTGCGTACATAGCCTGAGCTGCATCAACAGCTGTAGTTGGTGTCCAAGCAACAGCAGTAGCACCTGAGATAGTACCGTTAGCAACTGTTAAGATGTCAGTCAAACCACTGTAAGCACCATCACCGTTCATGATGTAGTTCTCATTGTAGTTATTCAACTTCTTAACGAAGTGGTCAGCCAACATTTCCTCGAAAGGAATTGAAGTACCACCGTTGTAAGCACCTGCAGCCAACTGTTGTGAGAAGAATGTATCTCTCAATGTCTGTACACACTGTACAACGTTAACCTTATTATTTTTTAATGTCATTGGAACAACTGAAATAGTTGTATCACCTGACGCGTTCCATCCGCAATTTGCACCGTCCTGAACATTAAAGTCAGTATCTAGCAAAGGGATGTCAACACTGTTTCCCTGAAGTCCAACACGGACGTTCATAAATTGAGCTAAATTGGTTTCTAAGATAGACTTTGAAATCAAACCAAATGATTCCTGGTCTATATAACCTGCAATAGCTGTTACATCAAATCCTGTAGCCATGATTATTTATTTTTGTTTTAATTTATTTTCCAAAAGATTGTTTTCTCATTTCTAAGATGGTAGCCATTCTAGCATCGTGAATATTTTGTTCCGCTTTGTTCATAGCGTTCAAATTAGTTCTAATTCTTTCAGTAGCTGGTCCATCTCTAAATTCGTGGAACTCTCCCTTGATTGAGTTTATTTGATTTTGTAAATCGTCAAGTTTTGGAGAGAGTGCTCCGACAATCTGATTTACAAGGTCTTCGTTGAAGTTTTCTTTTTCTTCAGCAACAACCTCTTCTTCCGCTGGTTCTTCTATACTTACAATGATACCTGCTTCGTCGACACCAACGATAATTCCTTCAGTTGTTTCGTGTAATCCTTCAGGAGCGGGTACATCCCCGTCATCTGTTACAACGAATAATTGTTTTCCAACTTCAAATTCACCTTCGGTCTTAACAACAGTACCATCAACAAGTGTAGCTTCAGCAAGTTTAACCTCTTCAGAGTCTGTTTCAGTTTCAAGAGATGTTTCCTCTACTTCATTCTCTACTCCTAACATTACTCTGATTTTGTAAAGTGCTTCTTGTGCAGTCATGTTTGTTTATTTATTGTGTTTATTTGTTAACAAATATAAAATGTTCATTTATCGTCATTTATATCTTTATACTCCTTATATAACTTAACTAAGGTGTATAATAATGATGCTGACAATAATATTAATTTGAGTATTGCTTCTATATCCATAAATGATATTGTGATAGCCCCCGCATTACATAATATAACTTTATCGGTTAGAATTTCTCTCATTGTTTAACTTTTTTAAGTATGTCTTTTATTTCGTCTAATGTTTTGTCAGGGTCTACTGGTTTCATTTTTTGAATAAATCCACCAGCAAGGCTAAATCCCTTAAGTTCTCCTTGCTTGATACGTTCCCACGTTTCATCATCATTAATTTTATAGCTAACATACCATGTTCCTTCGGGGAGAGCAAAACCATATTTATACGATTTGTCATGTCTTATACTTTCACTAATCCAACTTTCAATCAATGTATTATCATTGGTGATATTCTCATCATGATTGATATCTGTGTTGTTATGTTTATTTGTTCTAAAAAACTTCTCAGCCATCTTTCTAATGGTCTTCTTTGAGAAATAAATGTAGAATGGGTTACCTTCCTCATCTCTACGTAATATCATCTTGTTAGGTATCATTACCGGTCCCATAACAATTTTTTTATCATCATCTATATTAAATGAGAAGTTTCTTTTCTTTAAGTAAGCATTGTTTGGTGTTGAACCTTGAGGTGATGGTTGTCTTTGGTTATTAGACTTCATTGCTTTCTCTTCTTTTGCATTATCTGCTCTATTTGATGCAATGATTACTTTATTACCTGTATCTCCTTTAAACACCTCCAATTTAGTCCAATAATGTGTACAGTTAGGTCCTCCCTTCCACTGTAGTTTAGAGTATGATGAATTACCCCTCGGTCCAAAGTCTTTATTTAAACTAGCCATCTTATTAACCTCATCGGTTGAAAATATCTTACCTCTTGCAGCTAATCTTAACATCGCTCTACAAAAGTCTCTTTGTGCTGGCGGTCCTGTATATCTCCAATACGTTTCAGGTGCTTCTTCTTTTTTAATTGACAATCTCTTTAATACATCTAATGACCTGATTGCTGTAATAACATCACCAATCCCTGCAAACGTGTTTAAGGTCATATCTATGTATAAGTCATCTGTACCTATGTATTGACCATTGTTATCGTCTTCAGCGTACTCCAAAATTGCTTCATAACCACTTGGTTTTTTACACTTACCGTCTTTGTCTTTTTTACAGTGTTTAGACATCTCAGTAGGTCCGTGTATTGCTTCCCACTTACTGTGACAAATTGCAACAGCTTGGTCTTGTGGTTTACCTTCCCCTATTTCTACACCAATACATCTTTCCATATAGTCATCATGGTTTTCACCAATCATTGGTTCAACAAATTCTTCTTCGTTAAAGTATAAGAAATCTGCTTGTATTGCTGGTCTATCAACGATACTAACAATCTCAACACCAGTTCCTTCGAATATTTCATCTTCTAACTGTTCGTCGTCAATATCAAGTTCTACTATCTTATCTATTTTTTCTTCTATCATAATCTTGAAAGGTTTTCTATTTGTTGATTTGCTTCTTGTGCAGTTGTAACATCTGTTGCTAATACATAAGCTTGTATTGGTCCGCCACCACCTGTGACTTGTTGAGAACGTACTCCACCAATTAATATATCTTCTCCTTGTGTTGTTTGTGGTGGTGCAAATACTCCTGCCGGTGATACTGCTCCAACACCACCTCCAACAGATGCGGGGTCACCTCCTGTATCTTTTGCACCTTTGAGTTGTCCTATTGTTGCTGCTAATACTCCCGCAATTCCTGCTGCAGTAGTTAATTTAATTCCTGCAATACTTGCGGCTCCTGATGCTGCTACTGCAGGTATTGTACCTAATGCAAGACTTGCTCCAGCAAGATTACCTAATCCCGTCTGTGTTGCTGCTTGTATCTTAAGTTTTGCTATATTACTTGCAGTTTCACTTTTAACTTGTGCGATATCTTTTGTTCCTTGAATTCCAATCTGTGCTGCCTCAAACGCTTGAGATGCAACGAATAATACTTTTTGTACCTCTTCATTTTCTCCTGCAAGTGCTGATAATAAATTAAATCCTGAACGAGCAGCATCTACTTTAGCCATTTGTAATTGTTCCTCAGCAGCTATAAGTTGTTCATTGAATGCTTTTTGTTGTTCTATTAATTCAGCATTTCTTTCTGCATTTTTTTCATCATCTTCTTCCTGAAATTTATCACGTAAATTTCGCTTATCTATTTCAAATTGTTCTTCAACTTGTAAAATTAATGCGGCATTACCATTAGCTAAATTGAGTCTTTCATAATATTTGTCTTCAATATCTCTTTCTTCTTGTTCTCTTTCTGTTAAACGTCTACGGAAATTTTCTTCTTCTGCCTCTGCTAATTCATCTGCTAATTGATTTTGTTCATTAGCAATATCAATTTGTCTTTGTGCAGCTTGTTCTAAAGCTAAATTTTGCGACTCAATTGCTGCAGTTTCTGCCTCTGTTAATTCAGTGCTGTCTTCTCTTTTTCTATTTAAGTCTTCTAATCTATCAGTCGCTACATCAACAGTTCTTTGCTGTTTATCAATTGCTTCATTTGCTGCATTGATATCATCAATATATTTTTGTCTAGCGGCCTCTTGTCTCTGTAGTGCTTCTGTTGACCTAAAGTTTGCATCATCTCTAGTTTCAATTAAGTTTAAGTTTTTTTCAGCACCTTCACGTTCTTTTTCTAAAGCAGCAATCCTCTCTTCAGCAGCCTTTTTTTCGTCTTTAAGAACTTGTTGATTAGTTTCAGCCGCTAATTTCCTTAACTCTCTATCTTCAAGTAAACCCTTACTTATTTCTTCATTTTTTCTTTTTAATTCAAGAGTAGTTCTTCTAATTTCTTTTTGTTGTTCTCTTTCCTCTGCTGCTGCCGAACGGGTTTTTATAATATAACCACCTATTGCCGCAGTCAAAGCAATAACTGCTGTAGCCAATAAAACATACGGGTTAGAAAGTGCAGCCTTGTTGAATATTCTTTGTGCAACAGCTGCAAGTTTTGTATTCTGTGATAGAAGTTTGAGACCTTCTGTTGCATCAATAACACCTTGAGATAGTGCAAGTACACCAACAACGTTCTTTTCTAACTCACCAAAGAATTCGTTATCTTCTAATCCCAATAAAGCTGCAGAACCTGCAAGTATCTCAAATGAACCTGCTAATGTTTTGATACCACCTTCTAATGCATTTAATCTACGTTCTGACTCTTCAATACCTTTCGTGGCATCGTCAATGTCACTTTCTAAATTTTTTGTTGCATCAGCTGTAGCTTCTGTTGCGCCTTGTACTTGTTTTAGAATATCTTCTAAATCATTGAGGTCGGTGATGTATGTTTCCAATCCATCTACCTTAAAAAATATTTCAACTTCCTTAGCCATTATCTATAAATATTATTTTTATACGCCTGTGTCACCATTTATCGTCCATCCATACGTACTTATTAATGAAGTTCTTGCTGCTTCAGCTGCTCCACCTAATGTGTATGTTAGATTAGTAGCACCTAATGTAACTCCTGTTGGAACAACAGCTGCACCCTCCCATCCTATAAGTGTTGCATCATAATTTGCTGTAGACATACCACAATTATCTAACATATTAACCATATTTGTAACACTACGAATGTTCCAATTACCTAAACTTTGATTAAAGGAATAATTCTCTGTAAACATTCCTTCCATAGTCGTCACATTTGAAGTATCCCAACTATCTAAAGGTTGATTAAATGCCACACTTTCACCAACCTTATTCCAGAACATATATGCCATATCTGTCACACTACTTACATCCCAACTATTAAGAGGTTGATTAAAGTATGAAGTAGAACCTGCACCATTAGTAAACATACCAAACATATTAGTTACATTACTTACATCCCAACTTGATATATCTTGATTAAATGGACAGTTAGAAAACATAATAGACATATTAGTACAGGATGATACATCCCAATTACCAATATCTTGGTTAAATGCACTTCGTGAGAACATATACTCCATATTTGTTACACCACTTACATTCCAATTACCAATACCTGAACTTCCACCATTATTGAAAATGGTAGCACCACCGAATAAATAACTCATATCTGTAACATTACTTACATCCCATCCACTTAAATTTTCATTATAATCTAAACACTCAAAAAATACGCCTTTTAAATTTGATGGTAATGTTGTAAAGTTTGTAACGCTTCCTGTAAATCTATCACATTCATAAAACATTCCTTCATTAAAGACGTCAATATAACCTATACCATTTGCATCAATATTTGTTATATCTAAATCATTTGGTACTGATGTTAAAAAATCTTGTCTACTTAACTCAATCCTAAATGGTGTAGCTATTTGTCCTATTTGATTACCCCACTGAATTACTTTAGTGACAACATCTTTTTCCTCTGGTGCACCACGCAATTTAATTACTCTCCATTCAGTATTTTCAGGTACGCTAATTTGTATTGTATATTTACCAGCAACTGGATATGTATGTCCTGTGAAAGGTGAAGGTGTTGGGCTATCATTAAAATATAATGCTTCAAAAGTACCATCACCCCAGTCAATATAATAAGTTGCATCTGTAGTCTCTGCACTAAACGCAACATTTCTATACATATCAGGAGGATATCCTACACGGGTATCTCCATATGTCATGAGCGTTGTATCTATTGTATATATAAATGGCTCCACTCTTGTTGGTGAGCTACCACGGGGGGTGTTATCTAATAATTTAATTAAATCTACTTTTACACTTGCTTTTTCGCCCATCGGTACATCATATATTTTTTCTACATAATAATATGCATCTTTGATGAAGATTACATCATCAAAACTAAAGTTTATTAAGTCCTCCGCATTTAATACGAAGTAGGCTGTAACCCTTCGAGCCCACTTATCATAAAGTGAGTTTATATAATTCGACCAATATCTATTATATACTGAACTACCAATGTTTTCATCATGTAAATTATATTGTATATAACCTTCTTCACGTTGCCAATTAATATCTATTGTTGATGCACTAACAGGAAATTGACTATATGGACTAATCATTGCATAAGATGTAAACCCTGTAGTGCCACCACCATCAGCTTGTATATACCATGTATCTTCTCTTGCTGCAGATGTACCGGTAGATTTTATACCATTATAGTATGCAAATCTAATACCACTAACAACGGGGTCAAATTTCTCACCTTCCTGTACCATGAACTTTGGTATAATTGTATTATCCATACCATTATTTGCTTCTTCAGAACCCCTTATTTGTGCTACTATTGTAGGTATTATATTTGTTTCAATATTTCTTTTTCCTTCCAATAATTCATTATCACTAAAAACTCTTAGTGTACCAAAAGCTTCGTCAAATTGTTGTTGATAAAGATTATTATAATAGTCTTCCCCTTGTTCGTCATTAAATTCAATTTGTGATTTTTGTGTATAAAATAATGGTTGTATTTTAAAGTCTTTTGAAACATCTAATTTTTTAGTCCAATCAAATAGGTCACCAGTAGCAATATAATTTTCCCATGGTTCTATAATAAAGTTAGAAGAGTCATCTTTATCAGGTGCAATTACTAATCTAAACTTGGTAATTAAATCTTTTATAAAATCTAATTTTTTATAATCTTCAGGTAATAAAGATGAAATACTTTGTACACCTGGCGAACTTAATACTTCAAAAGTTGCAGTATAAGTTAAAGTACCTTGACATTGCATTCTTAAAAATAATATGTCACCACTATTAAGTGTTGGTGTTGTTGTATCAAAAATACTTACAACAAAATTACCATTAGAGTCTATTAATGATGTATCAGTTACTGTAAATATATCAGTCTCTGTTACACCATCATCTTTTACTAATATAATATCTGTTACTACTTCCTCTAATGCAGGTGGTAAATTACCAAAACCACTAATACCTATT
>Ga0181563_10006887_pt1 | contig 10121 bp, 10 predicted proteins | sample 011ome_25_FD_133759 | JGI IMG/M metagenome (GOLD analysis project Ga0181563, IMG submission 133759) | Coastal salt marsh microbial communities from the Groves Creek Marsh, Skidaway Island, Georgia - 011512CT metaG (megahit assembly) | ecosystem: Environmental > Aquatic > Marine > Intertidal... | reverse complement strand
TGGACCGGACGGTGCGACCCACACGCAATGCGTTGATGATACGGGCTTGCTTCCGTACCTTACCAGTCACGGTCAGAACCGTGTCCGATGCAGTGCGGCGGCTCAAGAGTCCTAACATGGACTCCATTCTGGCCTTACCGACGCGGGCCCACTTGAACCACTCAAGCAGCCCCGCACTGTCGACGATGGATGCCTTTCCATCTTTGTAGTCTTCGCTCGACACACGAAACTTAGAACCGTGGATCTCCACCGAAAGGATCTCCACAGTCTCACCTTCGCCGTGCGTGTCACGCTCGACAGCAATCACATGACGTCCAGCCTTGACGACAGAAACTTCGATTCGATACTTCATCGCAATACACTCCAACTTGGAACCGCATAACAAAAGAAGGGGGCCAGAACACCCAGCCCCCACACCCTATGGACCCACCCGGAATGGCCCTATCCCTCGTAGATGTCCGGGGAGTTGATCTGCTCCATCTTGTCCAGATAGTCCTTCCTGATCGGGATCAGAGACCCCAGATAGGTGACAGTACCCAGCTCAGACCAGTTGCTGAGCCAATCAGACGCCTCAAGGCGTCCAACAACCACGTCTTCCCCATTGTCGCCCCCGATGAGGGTCTCAGTCCCGTCATCGTGAAGCTCGTACAGCAGGTGAAAGAGGTTTGTCCACTCGTCGTATCGAGTTTCCAAACGAAACTCTCGCAGATCGGCAGCGTGCTGGTGAATGTTGTCGAAGATACCCATTAGTCTGACTCCTGTCGTGTATGTGCCCCGTGTGGGCTGTTGTTAACGACCAGTGAACCCCACTGGCCTACACCCTCACCACCAACCCGGAATGCCTAGGAGGAGCCCATTTACCCAGCGAGAGGGGCCATCGCCGCGTCAGGGTCGTTCCGTTGAAACCCGAAAAAAGGAGAGGGGTCTCTGTAATCACCCGTTACTGACCTATTTTTCAGCAGGAAAACGAGATATTCTGCACACCTACGAGGATCGCCTCTATGGGCCTCAGGGGGCCAAGCGACCCATCCGTCGGGTTGACGATCAGAGGCCCGTAGGCGTTGAAATTGGTGCATTTTCCTGCAAACCACGATTACGGTGGCGGTAGTGCATCCGGTCATCTTGACTCCGACTGACAGAAAAATGTCAGTCTATAGAGGGGGGTAGCAGAGATAGGACCCTATAGGGCCTATGGGAAGTGACGTAAGTATAGAGTATATCTATAGTTACTATCTTTTTATGCTGTTCCATGACAACCATAGGGCCTATAACTCACTGAGGAGGGAGCGATGAAGGCACCGAAGAAGTACCTACGAGACATCGCTCTCCGAGAAGAGCTGGACCCAGAGGACACACTCACTGACGAGATGTACAGCAAGCTGTTGGCGAAGTGCTACAATGCACACCAGCACTGCAAGTCCCGTTGCCACAACCCGAACGACAAGAGGTTCGTGAAGTATGGTGAACGGGGGATCAAGGTGTGTCAGAAGTGGCGGAACCGGGACACCGGCTTCTACAACTTCATCCTCGACATGGGACTGCCCCCGGGTGAGGGCCTGCAATGGTCCATCGAGCGGCAGGACGTGAACAAGGGCTATCAGCCCGACAACTGCTGCTGGCTCGACATGAAGGGCCAAGCGAACAATCGAACGAACAACACCATGATCAACTTCATGGGTCAGGTGAAGTCCCTGTCCGAGTGGGCAGAGACCGTCGGCATGCCAGCGAAAGTCGTGAGCCGACGCATCAACAAGGGCTGGAGCACCTCAGACGCTCTGTTGACTCCGTATGCTGGCCAAGCGGAGGAGGAGGTCTCATGACCAAGTTTCCACATGCCCATCTCGTCCCCCGGGACTTGAAGGGCAATCTTCAATGGAGGCGATATGTACTCAAGCATGCGTATGAGTCGGAAACGTACAGGGCGGGGTTGATGGAGCTTTGCAAAGAAGACCCTCTCTTCTTCGCCCTGACGTTCCTCTGGCTGCTTGAGCCACGAATTCTGAAACACAACATTGGCAGAGACGGGCAGATGGACATGCCGTCCACAATCCCGTTCCTCTTCTGGCCCATGCAGGAAGAGGCGTTTGAGGAGATGTACGACAGCCTGTTTGGGGCCGAGCCCCGAGACTGTGCCATCGTCAAGTCCCGTGCCGTGGGAGCCTCATGGCTCATGCTGGCACTGTTCATCTGGATCTGGCTCTTCAGGCCGCAATCGCACCTCGGGTTGGTATCAGCCACAGAGGAGAAAGTCGATTCGCCCCACGACCCCGACGCCCTGATGAACAAGCTGGACTATTTCCTCGAGCACCTCCCGTACTTCATGAAGCCAGAGTATACGCGGCTCCAGAACAGTCACACACTGAAGAATCTGGAGAATGGATCATCCGTCGTCGGCTACGCCGCGACCGGAGAAGTCGCCCGTGGTGGACGTAAGCTCGCCTTCGGGTTTGATGAAATGCACAGTTTCAAGGCCGGCGAGGACTCGCTGGCTATGGACAGTACCCAGTACGTCACGAACTGCCGGTTCTTCATCTCGACACCATCGAGACGTAAGGGCAAGTCAGGGACGTTCTGGGATATCGTCAATGGCGCCGAGCATGGCGCCAACAACACCCATCTCATCAAGATGGAATGGTGGAAGATCCCGCACCAAAGGGTCGGGCTCTATCGCTGGCCCAAGCATGGAGAGCTTGAAAAGCTCGACCGTGACTTTGAGTGGCCGGATGACTACCAGTTCATTCAGGATTGGAGGTTGCGGTCGCCGTGGTTCGATAACGAATGGTTGAGGGGCGGTAACAGCCCCCAGAAGATCGCTGCTGAGCTGGAGCTGGACTTCGGAGCAGCAGGGGCTACATTCTTCGACTCGGACGCCAAGGCAAAGGCAGAGGCCACTGTAGACGCCCCTGAGCTGGTGGGGAGATTCATGTACGATGCTGAGACGTTCCTCGACGGGGAATTCCTTCACGCATCGGGTGGAGATCTCCGCGTCTGGGCGAAGCCCCGACCGCGACACCAGTACACACTGGGGGTTGACGTGGCGGCGGGTACAGGCGGAAGCCGCAGCAACTACTCCGCGATCGTCGGGTTCGACCGCTCGACCGGAGAACAGGTGCTCGAGTTCGCGTGCCACACAATCAAGCCTGACGAGCTGGCCGACTTGGCCCATGCTCTGGGTCTCGCCTACAACATGGCGAAAGTGAACATTGAAACCAACGGCCCCTCAGGCCAGACCTGCATCAACAGGCTGGTGGAGACCTGCTACCGCAACCTGTACTACAGGAAGCAGGAGGAGAGGGCCTACACCAAGCGTACGGAGAAGCCGGGCTATCGCAATCAGGATGGTGGACAGCGTGTCCTCGAAAACCTCGTTGCTGGAGTCCGAAGGGGTGAGTGCGTTCTGAAGTCGCAACGGCTCGTGGCTGAGCTGGGGCAGTACATCTTCGTGAACGGTAAGCTCACCCATTCGTCGACTCAGACGAAGGAGGACGAGGCGAATGCAGGCACCAGCCACGGTGACTGTGCAATCGCCGGTGCCATCGGTTACTTCACCCTCACTGACTCTCCCAAGTACGAGATCAAAGAGGAGAAGAAGGAACACTTACCTGAATATTCGCTGATGGCCCGCCGTAAGCTCCACAGGCAGCGGCAGGCATCGGCCTCACAAGGAAATTGGGGTCTATGATCTACTACCCAGAAGAAACCAAGAGCTTCAAGCAGCTCTGCGGTGATGTCGACGCAGCATACAAGACCTGCTCGACTCTCCGTGAGACTCGCCTCGCGGCAGTCAAAGAGTACGTGGGCCGCAACTACGCACAGAATGGGGCCGCTGATTCAGTACCCATGAACCTGCTGGAGTTCGCCGTCAACACCTACTTGCGACAGCTCGTGGCACAGAACCCTCAGGTTCTCGTGACGACGAAGTTCCCCGAGCTGCGTCCCGCTGCGTCCATGTTCGAGTCAGCCCTGAACCAGCTGCTGACCGAGATCGACGCGTACACAACCCTGAAGACAGCCGTACTGGACGCCATGTTCGGTGTCGGTGTCGTCAAGGTTGGGATGTCAGAGGACGCACGCGAAGAGATTCTCGGACACACTCACGTAGTCGGTGTCCCATTCATGGACGCCATCGACATCGAGGACATGTACTTCGACGTACGGGCTACGCGGTTCGACCAACAGAAGTTCGTCGGGCACCGTTACTGCATGCCGAAGGATCTGGCCATGGAGTCGGGTCTGTTCGAGAACGCAGAAGAAGCCTTCGAGCAGTACGAGACTCGGATGCGGACCAATCAGAACGGTTCCATCAAGGAAGTCTTCGATCCAGACGGGCACCCAGACGATGAGGACGACAAGACTGTCACCATCCTTGAGCTGTGGCTCCCGCACACAAACCAGATCGTCTCCGTACTTGTCGACCCAATGTCGTGCAAGATCGTGAGCGATAAGCCACTCCGCATCGAGGAATGGACGGGACCGAAGAACGGGCCCTACTACTACCTCGGCTTCATCGACGTCCCGGGGCAACTGCTCCCGAACAACCCGGTGAGTCTGTGGGTGGATCAGCACAGGTTCATGAACGCATCCATGCGTAAGCTCATGCGGCAGTCGTCCGTCCAGAAGGACATCTTCACGTTCCAGAGTGGGGACGAGGACGACGCCGAACGTGTTGCGAAGGCCCACGACGGGCAGACGCTGCGAAGCGACAACCCCAACGCTGTGGACGTCAAGAAGTTCGGTGGTCCGGACAAAGACAACCTTGCGTTCCTGCTCCAGTTCAAGCAGCAGTTCAGCGAGCTGGCGGGTAACCTCGACAGCCTCGGTGGAATCGCCCCTTCGGCCAACACGGTCGGACAGGAGGGTCTGCTGGCAGAGGCGTCAAACCGACGCGTCATGGAGATGCAGGACCGAGTGGTCGCATTCACCGCAGATGTCATTCGAGGCATCGGAGAGCACGTCTGGTCGGCACCGGCTCAGTCGGTACTGGTACAGCGTAAGATGGAATACCAAGGTATCACGCTTCTGGACAACGCCCTCGAGTGGCCGAACCCGGGACGTGATGACTACCCAGAGGATCTGCGAGAGGGTCCGTTCGAGAACTACGACATGGACATCGAGCCGTACAGCATGGCTCACTCCAGCCCCTCAGAGAAGATCGCAGCACTCGACGCTGTCCTTCAGAATGAGATCCTACCCAACGCCCAGCTCCTCGCAGAGCAGGGACTGTTCATCGACTTCCGACGCGTGGCAGAGATCAAGTCTCACTACCTGAACCTGCCTGAGTTGAAGGAGGTCCTGATCGACCAGCAGGGTACGCTGCAGCAGCCGAACGAACCATCCGGCCAACCGACCTTCACGGGCGGCAAGGCTCCGGGTGCTCGGGAGGTCAAGCACAACTACGAAGGTGTCCGCAACTCACGAGCACAGACGAACAACGCCGCAGAACAGCTCATGAAGGACACCCCGTCTGATGGATGATTTCAACTTCGCACAATTCGCAGTGCCGATCATCACAGGGGTGGTCGGCTGGTTACTCAACAAAGTTGTGATCACGCCGCTCGGTGCTCTCATTGAAAAGGGCTCCGAAGCCTGTGACGTGATCATCGGGCAGTCAGACAAGATTGACGAGATCTATGATAAAGTTGTCGTACGGCAGTGCCGTGGCAAGAATAAGAAACGGCGATGTCTTGCTGTTCCAAGGGAAGGGTCCGATAGCGTGGACGATTAAACGCTTCGGCAAGGGACGCCACAGCCATGCGGCTATGGTGTTCAACATCGACGGACAGTGGACCACATTTGAATTCAGGGAGTTCATTGGATGGAGAAAGAAGCTGCTGATCGAACAGGTAGTGAAGTACCCGAAACAGATCGACGTGTTCCGTCCTGTAGACAGTGTCGCCTATTCGAGCGATTCCGTGAACAGCTGGGATTCGAGAGCACAAAGTGTGGCCCTTGCCGCAATGCAGAGCTGGTCGGGCCACAAGTACTCATGGCGTACGATCTTGAAGTTGGCGATTCACTATCTACCGTTCCTAAGACTGATGCCACAGGAAACGAATGACGAAAAAGAAACCGACATACACGTCTGCTCGACGGCAGTCTGCGTAGCCTTGCGTAAGGCCCTCGCTGATCCTGTCCCGTGTCTTGCAGACGAGATGGTGACGCCCACGGACCTTGCACGGTCAGCACTGCTGCGTTACCAGTTCAGCATTGAGGAAAAGTGATGAAACATGTTTTGGCTGTGCTTATCTTTCTTTCTTCTGTTGCTTGCCTGCAAGCCCAATCCGTATCACGCATTACGTCATACGATTCTGACGTGGACCCGTTGGGGTACGGCACAGCCTTCTGTGTCGGAACATTCAACGACATCTCCGTCTGGGTCACCAACGGACACGTCATTGAAGACGGACAGAGCTACACAGTGCTCATCGACGGAGAAGAGTACGATGTCGTCCTCGACGAAGGTAGAGTAGTAATGGACTACGACAGAGAAGTGCCTGTAGACTTGGCGGTTCTCTTTGGAGAGGGTATCCCCGGCGAAGCATGTGAGCTTGCAGACGTGGAACCGCTGGAAGGTGAGAAGCTCTATACTCGATCCTTCCCGAACGCTTCGCTCAACGAGTACTGCTTCATGTGTGAACAGGGGCGGTACAGGGATGGTGAAGTGACGTCGGAGCTGTACGTGCCTTACGGCGCCACAGTGCCGGGCTGTTCTGGGAGTCCTGTCTTCAACATGGACGGAAAGGTCGTGGGCGTCGTGTGGGCGTTCAGGCCCGGGTTCCATAACTCGCACAAGGTTTTGCTCCGTGATGTTCTGGATATTGTGGGCGGTATTGCAGGTAACGGTGTTGCTGACGATCGTCCTTACATGCCTGGGATGTACGTGGATCAAAAGCTACAGGCGTCGGAGATCAGCAAGCTACAGGATGAACTCAAGGCCACTCAAGAAGCCCAAGACATCCACGTAGTCATCTTCGTTCTGGTTTGTGTGGGTCTCATTGTTACGAGGAAGAAGAACAGATGAAAGCGAAGATTGTAATCATGGCAGCTCTGCTCTGGGGCTGTCTCTTGACCATGGGCGTTGCAGGGGCAGAGACGAAGCATACCCTGTACGTCTTCACTACACCGGGGTGTGGGCCCTGTGAGATGTTCAAGCGGGACTACCGCACGAACGCCTCATTCCGCTCCCGTCTGGATTCGCAGTTCAACGTGGTTGTCACTGAGAGCTACGATCTCGGAAAGAAGTACAACGTCAAATACTACCCGACGTTCGTTGTGGCCGACAAGAGCGGTAAGGCTCTGGCCTCAGGCGTAGGGTACAACGGAACTCCGGCGTTCATCGCGTTCCTGAATGGCATCGCCAAGAAGGTAGGTGGACTGTTCGGAATGGAACCGCAGCAACAACTCCCGCCCGGACTCCCGCAGGGAATCGAAGGGCAAGACCTTGGCGATAGATTGAAGGAGGGACTCGGAGGCATGGCCCTCCAATATGGTCAGCAGCACCTCATGCAACGCCAGCTTGAGATGGAGCAGCAGAAGCGGAAGGATTGGTCCTTCTGGGCAGTGGTCATCGTCGGTTTCGTTGGCTACTGGTACAAGAACAAACGGGACAAGGAAGCACAGGAGCTGAAGCTCAGCAACCTGCTTAGACAGGACTCTAAGCCTGCTCCAGACGCTCCTACCCAAGAACCCAAGGTGGAGGTTAGACTCAAGCCGTAATGCCAAAATACGAGTTTGAGGATCGCAAAGGGGAGCGGTTCTTCGCTGTCATGTCACAGCAGGAGTACCGTTCCCTCCCAAGATCCGAGGAAGACGAAGTCAAATACAAGGGCAAGTGGTGTACGCCGCTGCTCTTCGCTGCTGGAGGCTCAGCCCCCTGCTGGGGAGGCTCTGGTTTCAAGTCTGACGCGATGGGTGTGAACCCGACTCAGATCAAGGAACAGATGGCCGCAGACAAGCGGAATGGTGTAACTGGAGTCACGTACGATAAGAAGACTGGGCAGGCTGTCTACGATAGCCGAGACTCTGTCATCCGACACCGCAAGGCGTACGGATTCCATCCCAAGAACTCATATGGAGGACGCCTGTAATGGCAGACACCACAGCATACGATTACGATCCCCTGAGCGAACAGCCGGGACAAGAATCACAAGACCCAGTGCTCGCTGAAGAGTACGACTACAGCCTCGAAGAAGACGGGTTCGCTGTCGAATCACCCAAGGCCGAGGATTTCGATCCCGGGACTGGGGAGATGGACCCGGACGACATCAAGGCCGGCGAAGTCCAAGAAGAGCACTTTGCTCAAGAAGCTGCTGAAGCAGAAGCTGAAGCAAAGGCTGAAGAAGAGGCTGAAGAAGAGGCTGAAGCCGAAGCTGAAGTCATCGACGAAACTCTCTACGAGCGAGCCATCGAAGCGGGCCTCACGGACAACGTGATTGCCGCATTCGATTCACAGGAACAACTGGAATCCTTCCTCGGACCTGTTGGCGGTGACGCTCCCACGGATCTCCCTGAACTGGAGTTCCCTGAGGAGCTTGCCCCCAACTGGGATGAAGACTTCATCGACGATGAGGTACTCGAGCGAATCGAAGCGAGGGAATCCCACGCACGCCAGATCATGGCACAGCAGCAGGAAGTCATCAACGACCTGCGTGCTGAACAGGAAACACGTCAGTTGGACTCGATGTTCGCATCGGCTCCAGAAGCATTTCAAGAACTACTTGGTGGCAACAAGACCCTTGTCCAGCTTCACAGCTCTTCGGACAAAGAGCTAATTGAGAAGCGTGGGTCAGTCGTTGAAACCATGAGAGCCCTGCAAGCCCGGAATCCGGATGCCCCACAGGAAGCCTTGTTCGAGAAAGCACTACGGGCAGAGTTCCCGGAAGCTCAGACTAAGTTCGAGCAGCGAAAACTCAGCCAGTCTCTGAAGCAGAACAAGGGGCGTACCCTTGGTCGTGCTAACAGAGGAAACAGTCAACGAAACCTGTCACCCGAGCAGCGTGCAATCAAACGCATCGAGGACCGTCTCGAACGCTCCGGTGGACTCATCTAGGAATAATTGAAGAACAATGGCCGTACAACTTCCAAACGCTGGAACCGCTTCCGGTTCACTGCCAGCCGCCGCTCCCGGTATCAATGTCGAGACTCACGACGCGTTCGCTGATCTCGTCAAGATCACTCTGAACGAGCTGGGACGCAACCGTTTCAGCGACCTCGCAAGCCGGATCACTGACTACGAAGTCATGAGCCGCATCCTGAAGCGGAAAAAGGTCGAGTTCCACACAGGAACTGGTCTGCACCGTAACGTCATGGTCGATCAGAGCAAGGTCGCAAGCCACAACGCTCTGTACTCGAACGACACGATCAACGTCCCTGAAGTCATGGACAGCCTGTCGGTTCCTTTCCGTCACTCCACGACCAACTACGCATTCGATCGTCGTGAAGTCACGATGAACGAAGGTGCTCAGAAGATCGTCGATCTCATCAAGACTCGACGTGCTGACGCCATGCTCAGCCTCGTTGAGCTGATGGAAGCAACCTTCTGGGGTGACCCAGTGGTCCTCGCTTCCGACAAGATCACTCCTTACTCCATCAACAACTGGGTGGCAGCAGCTACTCAGGTGTCGGAAGAGGGAACCTTCTTCGCTGGCGGTGCCAACATCGCTGGTGGACTGACCGCTGACCGATGGGCCAACTACACAGACCGCTACGATGGTCTGACTGTCGGCACCATGAAGGCTGACCTGATCCTGAAGCTCCGTAAGGCTCACCGCCGAATCGGCTTCAAGTCTCCTGTTGACATCCCCGACTACCGGGAACGTGCAGGCGACAACTACCGGATCTACACCAACCTCGACACGATCACAGCTCTGGAGTCAGAAGCTGAGATCCAGAACGACAGCCTCGGCAACGACCTCGCTCCAATGGATGGAGCAGTCAGCTTCCGTAAGAACCCCATCGTCTACGTTCCGAAGCTGGACCAAGACGAGACTTCGGCTGACTTCACCGAGCCAATCAACACGACCGTTAACCCGGGCGTCACGGCTCTGTCGCTCAAGAACCCGATCTACATGATCAACTGGAGCGTCCTGAAGGCATTCTTCCTGAAGGGCGAGTTCCTTCGT
>Ga0181563_10006878_pt1 | contig 10135 bp, 3 predicted proteins | sample 011ome_25_FD_133759 | JGI IMG/M metagenome (GOLD analysis project Ga0181563, IMG submission 133759) | Coastal salt marsh microbial communities from the Groves Creek Marsh, Skidaway Island, Georgia - 011512CT metaG (megahit assembly) | ecosystem: Environmental > Aquatic > Marine > Intertidal zone... | reverse complement strand
TGCGTGGTGACCCCCGAGCACGATTTCCACGACGGCGGCGCGACGTGCGCGTTCGTCGTGGACGTCCGCGCGATCGGGAAGTACCCGTTCATCCGGCTGTCGGAGAAGGACCTGGACTTCGGCGCGGTGCTCGTGGGCAAGACTGCGGAGAAGACGGTGCGGCTGCTCAACCAGTCGCCTGTTTCCGTCACGACGTCGTGTCACCGGGACGAGAAGGAGCACGACGGCGTGTTCCGGTGCGGCCCGTGCGGCAAGCCGCCGCGCGCGCTGCGGCGCGAGTCCTACGACTCCGTGCGCGTGCAGTTCACGCCATCGATGCCGGGCACGTTCTCCAACGAGACGTTCACCTTCACCACGCCGGGCGGGAGGCGCGACGCCGTGCTCCGCGTGACGGGCACGGCGATCGGCCCGACGGCGAGCCTCACGGCGACGACGCTGCAGTTCGGCTCGGCGGTGAGCGGCACGGAAGTCAAGCGCGTCTTCGACGTGCAGAACCACAGCGACGTGCCGCTGTTCTGGCAGATGGACAGCGACAAAACCGGCACGTGGCGCCTGGACGTCGACCGAGGCACGGTGCCGCCGCGGGAAAAGCAGAGGGTGCTGGTGACGTTCGCCCCCGCCGAGCCGGCGAACTACCACCGGCGGATCCTGGTGCTCGTGCGCGACGCCGCTCCGCTCGCGCTGGACGTCGTGGGGACGTGCTACGACAACACGCGCCGACCGGCGCCCATGTACCTGTCGCACGTCGAGTCCTACCGCGCCGCGTGCGCGGCGTCGCTGCTCAGCCCGGGCCAGCCGCCGGCGCGGCGCGACCGCGCGCCGTTCGAGGAGGAGCTCGTGGCGGCGCGCGCCGCGTCGGCGACTGCGGCGGAGAAGTTCGGCGCGTGCTTCGAGCCCGACCCGCTGTGCGCCGTCGAGCTGGACACGCACGAGGTGGACTTCGGGGCGTGCTCGCGGCTGCGGGTGACGGACGCGAAGACGGTGACGGTGACCAACCGCGCGGCGGCGAAGATGACGGTGTTCTGGGGCGGAGCATCCGGTGCCGGAGGTTTAGCCTCGAAAGAGGCGGGCACGGAGGCGCAGGCGCCGTTCGCGGTGTTCCCCGAAAGCGCGGACGTGCGGCCGGGCGCGAGCCAGACGTTCCGCGTCTCGTTCCGCCCGAACCGAGACCACGCGCACTACGCGCGCGCGCTCGAGTGTTTCGCGTACGTCAAGACGATGCGCAGCTTTCGGCAGGTGACGGAGGAGACCTTCACGCCGCCGTGGTGCGCGTCGGTGCGCGCGTTCGGGCACACCTTCGGCCCGGCCGGTTCGGCGCGCGTCGGCTTCATGCCCAAGTGCCGCTTCGGCGTCGCCGAGAACACGCTTCTGTTCCCGCCCACGGTGGTGGGCGAGCTGTCGTACCAGACCGTGGCGCTGATCAACGACGGGGACGTCACGGTGTCCTTCGAGTTCCCGGACAAACGCCGGGGCGGCGTGGACCTGGTGCCGGTGGAGACGCTCGACGAGGACGACGACGCGCGCTCCGCGACGCGTTCCGACTTTTTGCGGCGCTCTTCGTTCGCGTGCTACCCCACGAAAGGCGTGGTGCACGCGCGGTCGTTTGTCCTCATCACGTTTCGGTTCGACGCCGCCGACGAGCACCCGCGACGCGAACCGTTGGTGTGCGCGCTGAACGGTTCGACGGAACACGCGCTGGCGCTCGACGCGCGCGCGCGGGGGTTCTTCCCCAAGCTGCGCGTCGGCGCCGACGACGCGTTCGTGTTCAAGCCCACCTGCGTGGGCGCGGTGGCGGCGCGGGACGTGGACGTGACCAACGTGAGCCGCATCAACGTTCTGTACGAGTGGAGCATACCCGAGAAGCTGAGCGACGTGCTGAGCGTGAGCCCCGCCGGCGGGATGATCCGCGGCGGCGAGACGGTGCCGTCGCACTGGACGTTCTGCCCCCGGAAAATCAAGCGGCTCGGGTTCAAGGTGGCGCTCAACTTGAGAGTGCCCAACTCGTACGAGAAAAACGACCGAGCGCGTCTCCCGGGCGCGCCTCTCGGCGAACGAGGCGCCGACGCGGGCGCGCGCGAGGAGCGCGTGCACGTCTCCGTGACGGCGGAGGGCACGAGCGGCGCCATCGCGCTCCGCCCCGAGTCGCTCGACTTCGGGCACACCATCGTGGACCACCCCGAGACTCGGCAGATCGAGCTGGTGAACAAGTCCGGCGGCGTGATTCGGTACCGCCTGGAGACGGTGTGGGACGACGAGGACGGAGGCTTCGACGCGGACGTGCAGTGCGACGGGCAGACGGGCCTCGTGCCGGCGCGCGCCGGCAAATTCGTCGAGGTGCGCTTCGTCGGTCGCGCGCGCGCGCGTGTCGGGTTCAAAATCGCCTGCCACACCGCGGACACGCCCACGCAGTTCGAAGACGTACGACGCGGGCGCCGTCCTTCGCGTTCGTTGTTGACGTTCAAAGGGGGTTCGTTGAACGCCGCCGACGGACCGGAGGACGCGGACGCGGACCCCCCCCCCTTCGTCGCCGCGACGGGCCACTCGGCGTACCCGGCGCTGCGCGTGCGCGACGTCGCGTGCGCGTCGCCGTTCCTCGCGAAGCCCGCGCTGTGGAAGCAGCTCTCGGTGAACGCGCTCAACGCGGCGCTCGCGCAGACGCCCTCGCCCGCAGAGATGAAGGCGCACCGCGCCGGCGGCTTGGACGGCTCGTTCGCGTCGTCGCGCTCGATGCGCCGCGTCGACGGCGGCGTCGCCGTCGGGCTCGGCGCGGGCGCGCTCGGCGACGCGCCCACGTGCGTGTACCTTGAGCTCGAGAACGCGTCGCCCCTGCGCGCGGAGTGGCAGCTGCTGTTGCGCAACGAAGTGGAGGTGGAGCTGGAGAACTGGGTGGAGATTGGCGAGCCCGAAGACGAGGTGGACGCGCACCAGAGGCGCGTCGTCGAGCGGCGCATCGTGGAGATTTCCCCGCGCGCCGGAGCGTTGGAACCGGGGCAGAGGCAGCCGGTGCGCGTCAAGTACGCGCACGGCGAGGTTGGCGCGCACTGGCTCACCGCGCTGCTACGCGTCAAGGAAGGGCGCAGCGTGCGCCTGGAGCTGGGCGGGCGCACCACCGCGCCGACGCAGCGGTGCCTGGACGTGGGCCCCGCCAACCCCGCCGCGGCGGTGCACACGCTCGCCCCGGTGCCGCTGGGCGAGGCGGCGCCGCCGGCGCAGACTGTCGAGCTGCGCAACCCCACCGACTTCGCCGTGCGGTACGACCTGGACCTCAGCGCGGTCGAGGACCTCAACGCGGAAGCCTGGGACTTCCCCGTGTTCACCTGCGTCGAGAGGACGGGCGTCGTGCCCGCGCGGGGCAGCGCACTGGTCAACTGGGTGTTCCAGCCGGTGGAGGAGAAGACGTACGAGTGCCGGGTCGGCGTACAACTGTCGCCCACGGAGGAGGACGCGGACGCCGCCGCGGCATCGGGCGAGGCGCTGCGGGTGGAGCACGCGACGATCACGCTGCGCGCGCGCGGGACGCTTCCCGAAACCTTCGGGGGTAAGGGCGCTGACGCGTCAGCGCTCGGTGATTGCGCGGGGGACTGCGCGAGGAACAACGGCGAGTGGCCCGCGTACGACCCCGTGCCGACGCTCCCCCCCGCGTGCGACTTCGCGCTGAGCACGCACGTCGCGGTTTTCGGCGAAACCCCGGCGGGCTCGCTGACGCGGCGGCTGGTGCTCCTGCGCTCGCGCGCCGACGACGCGTACACGTTCGAGTGGGACCTCGGCGCGTTCGCGACGGACGCGATCGACGGCACGCTCGTCATCGAGCCGCGAAAAGGCACGCTCGAGCCGCACGGCGTGGCGTTCATCAAGCTCAGTTACCGAGCCGAAGAGAAGCCGCAGGTGTTTGACGGGCGGGTGACGTGCGCGTTGACCCCGGTTCGCCCGACGCGCGCCGAGCGCGAGGAGGAGAAGCGGCTCACCGCGGCGCGCCGCGCGCGGCCGGAGACGTTCGCCGCGCACACCGACCTGCCACAGCCGTCCATGCCCAGCGCGCGCGAGCTCGCAGGCGGCACGGACGTGTACGACGCCATCCGCCAAGGCTCGCAGAACACCAACCGCATGTCCGTCGTGCACGCGGCGACGGTGTCCTCCTCGGCGAAGTGGCCGGCGCTCGCCGAGGCTGGCGCGCGCGCGCACGAGAAGACGATCCCACCGGAGCCGGCGAACGGCGGTATCCCGCCGGACGCGGCGCTTGCGCTCGGCGTGGAGGGGCGCGTGGTGAGCCCGGTGGCGCTCAGGGAGGCTGTGGGCTTGGCGGCGTACGCCAGGCACTTCGTGCCGAGCCACGCCCCGGATGCGTTTCTGCAGATGCAGCGCTCGCGCCGGCTGGCGTCCCTCGCCGCCGCGGACGCGTCGGCGCGGCTGGCGACGCCGGAGCAGAAGAAACTGCTCGCCGGCGTGCTGCACGACGTGCTGGCGGACCCCGCGACGCGGCGCGAGTTCGAGACACTCAAGCGCGAGCCGCCCGAGTACTACCGGCCCGAACGCGCGGGCGAGGCGACGAACGAGGCGACGAGCGAGAAGGCGTCTTTCGCGCCCGTCGTCTTCGCGGAGGAAGCGTCGCGACTCGACGACGTCTCCGACGCCTCCGCTTCCGCGCGCGAAGAAGCTCTACCTGACGAGCTGGACGAGAGCGTTTTCGAAGGCGTTTCCCTTTTCGAAGGCGAAAAGGAAAAGGCGCGCCGAAAAGGCTCCGCGGCAGCCTGGGCGGACGGCGACACGACCGGGTTCCCGTCGGACGTGGCGGTGGACCCGCGCGAGACGGCGCGCGCCTGCGTGAACCCCGAGTTCAGGGAACTCGCGGAGTGGACCGTCGAGGCGACGCTGTTCAACCTGGTGCGCGAGCTCGAGGCGGCGCGCGCCGAGGAGGCGGCGTTCGACGGCGTCGGCGATGACGCCGTGCGCTGGGACAGCGCCGGGGAGGATTCCTTCGAGTACGACGGGAGGTCGGAGGAGGAGTAGAGGGGCGTACGAGTACAGGTATATGTAGTACAGCGCGCTTCGGAAATGTTTTTTCTCAAACAGAAGGTCGTGACTGTTTCTTCTTCGCGTTTCGTTTCTGAAAGACGTCGCAACTCGTGCGCTCGTCCGGGGAAGAGCGCGCGGGTTCGCGCGGTCACTCCTCCGTGCACTTGCGCCGCTTGGCGCCGTGCGCGTCCGCGTCGTCCACGGGGAGCTCGCCGGTCTGCGGCGGGGCGCGGAGGAGAGGTCAGTCGCGGTGCGCAGCGGGAGCTCGCTCGCGGGACCGCCGAGAAGGTGAACCACGCACCGGGAACAAAGACGCGGGGACAGGGGCGTCGTCGGGGCCCTCGAGCCTCGTGCGCGCTCGGGTCATGGAGTTGGGCGACGGGTCGGGGATCGCCGTGCCGGAGGCGGTGGTGAAGATGAACGCTTGGGGGGTGGGGGTCGCGGTGGTGCTCATCGTGTGCTGCGCCCGGGTGGTCTGAAGAGTTCAAAAACTGCTCTCGTGGTTTCCCACTTTTTTCCCAGAGGTCATGTCTCAGTCGTAGTCCGCTGGTCGTTAGCAAAAGCTCCGTCGTTTGCCGTTGGCTCAACGGCGCGTCATTGCAGCAGGCGCGGGCCCGGGCACCATGGCGGACGAAGGTGCCGTGACGTTCGACGAGGTACACCGCGTCGACGCGTCGCGCGATGACCGCCCGTCCCTTCGCGGTCCCGTCCGCCCCCGCCGGCACCTCCCTCCCTCGCGCGGTCAACTCTTCACGCGGCGACGCATCGTAGGCACATCCTGACCGTCATCTCGTCCGCTCCCCCTCCTCCTCTGCCGCGTCCCCCCAGGCGTACCGCGTCCGCGTGCTGGACTCGGAGAAGTACGCGCGGACGCAGGAGCTCGCGGAGACCGCGCGCGACTTCTGCGACAAGGTGGCGCAGCTCAGCGATACGGTCGCCACCGTGGTGGACGCGGTGGACCGACAGGTACGTCTCGCGTCTTCGGCGGGCGTCGCGGACGCGAACGAAACTCCTCGTCGTTTTTTTTTAGTGAAACCCGTTTTTTCGCGTCGGAGGGACGGGGGACCCTTCAGGCGCGTCGTCTCCCCCGTCTCCGCGCGACGGCGCCGCGTGTTCCGACGTCGCGTCGCGCGTCGCGTATCGACCCCGCCGGTTTCTCTCGCTGACGCGCGCTCCGTGCCCGCGCGCCTCTTCCTCCCGAACCCACGATGAAACGCGACGCGAAAGGCGGCGGCGACGGAGCGCGAGAAGCTGCGCGCGGTGGGCAAGCGCAACCAGGCGGCGGCGGAGTCGGAGCGGCGGAGACGCGACTCCGCGGTGAAGTCCGCGGCCGCGCGCGAGCGGCGGCGGGAACTCGAGCGTCTGCAGGTGGAGTACGAGTCGCTGCTGCGCGTCAAGGCGGAGCAAGAGGCGCTCATCGCGCGCATGAGCGGAGGCGCGTAGAGCGCCGCGTTTGTACACGAGCGCCGAGGTGGCGGACCGTTTCGTGTTTTTTTTTGGCACATCGACGAACGCGACTCTTCGTTTCATCAGCGGCGTTTCCGCTTTGGCCTTTTTTGGGTCCGTCTGCCGGTCTGCGGATCGGCTTGTTCGACATTCGGCGCTTCAGAATATTCCGAGGCGCCCTCATTACGTTTTCTCCCACATCCGAACGCGCGTCCGCGCGGGTCCCGAGGCGTTCGTCTCCACGCACCCGCGGACCGCGTCCTCCACGCCGCGTCCTGCACGAGGCTCTTCGCGCATCGAAGGCACCGGCGCGTGCCCCCGGACGCCCGCGTGCCGGCGTTCCGCCGCGTCTTTCGTTTGCCCTCCCGCGACCACGCGAGTAACCAAAGGTCGCGCGCATCCCGTTCGGATGGCGAGCGGCGGGCGATGGTGGCCGACGCGTCCGCCCCCCGCGGAGGTCCCGCGCGAGGTGGTCATGAACACGACGCGCCGCGAGACGGTGGGCCCGGTGAAGGTCAACCTGGGGTTCCACGAAGCCACGGTCGCGGTGGTGTGCCAGGAGGGCTGCTACCCCGACAAAAAAGCGCACGTCAACCAGGATTGCTTCGCGTGTAAGCCCACGTTCCACGAGGAGGGCGACGCGGCGAAGCAGATGCTCATCGGCGTGTTCGACGGGCACGGCCCCAACGGCGAGCACTGCGCGTCCATCGCGGCGCACGCGTTCCCAGACGTCCTGCGGCGGCTGCGCGGCGACTCGTCCTTCGCCAGCCACGGCGCGCGCGACGCCGCGGTGCCGCATCGCGTGTGGGACGCCGACGAGGCGCTGCAGTCGTACTCGCGCGCCTTCGTGGACACCGACCGGCGCGTGATGGACGCGCTGGGCGACGGCGCGCGCGCCTCGGGCACGACCGCGCTCGTGGCGCACGTCATCGGGGACATGCTGCACATGGGGAACGTGGGGGACAGCCGCGCGCTGCTCGGGGTGGAGCCGCGGAACGACGCGTCGTCCGCGCCGTCGTCGCCGGCGCGCGGAAACCGCCGCGCCTCGCTGGACGGCGCGGGGCCGCGCTGGGACGTGCTGGAGGTGTCGCACGACCAGACGTGTTTCCGGAACGACGAGCGCGAACGCATGAAGAAGGAAGCCACCGAGCCGGTGATGTTCGCGACGCTGGGCATGATCCTGGGCGAGACGCCCCTGAGCGAGGACTTCGGCGAGGAGAGCATCGAAGCCGCGGACGACCCGCCGCGCGTCTTCCGGAAAGGCGCGACGTTCCCGGGGTGCGCGTTCACGCGCTCGCTGGGGGACGCCACCGGGAAGAAACTGGGCGTCTGCGCGCGCCCCGAGCTCCTGACGTACCAGCTGGACGCGAACACGCGGTGCCTGATCCTCGCCTCGGACGGCGTCTTCGAGTTCATGACCAACGAGGAGGTGCTGGCGGTGGCGCGGCGCCGCCGCGCGGACGGGCCGCTGGCGGCGGCGCGGGAGATCGTCGCCACCGCGTACGCGCATTGGGCCGCCGAGGACACGCGGTCGGACGACGTGACGTGCGCGCTCGTGTACCTCGATCCCAAGCCCGGCGCGGTGGAGAACGGGGGCGCGTCTCCTCGCGCCGTGCCGGCGGACGCGGCGGCGGCGACCGACGACGTCGTCGCCTCGGAGGCGAACGACGACGGCTTGCCCGCCGCGTCGAAAGCCTCGGAGAACTGGAAGAAGATCCGCGACGTGCTGCGCGCGGGCGCGATCCGCAACCGGCCGGCGACGCGGTTCGCCAACGCCGTGCTCGCGGCGGCGGCGGTGAACCTGCGGCGACGACGTGGGTCGCTCGCCATGGAGGAGCTCTTCCCGGGGTTCGACTTCCAGAGCGTCGCCGAGCTCAAACGGATGGGCTCGCTGCGGGGCGGGTTGCGCGCGCCGGACCCAAACTCGGAGGAGGAACTCGCCAGACTTTCCCTCGTGGAGAAGGAGCTTTAAAGAGGCGTCGCGCGACCGCGAAGCGCGTTAGGGTTACCGTGCTTTCAATTCAAATCGTTCTTCTCTCACTCGTTGTTCGCCTTGATGAGCTCGTTGTCCAGCTCTTCCTTGGTCGCCGCCTCGATCGCCGCCTCCTCCGCGAACATCGCCTCCGCCTCCTTCACCGCGGCTTCGAACCGCTCGCCGTCGATTTCCCGGTCCTCGCCCTTCGCGCCGTCGCTGCCGCTCTTCACCGACTTCAGCCCGGCGGCGGAGGCGCCCAGCACCACCGCGGCTTCCTTCAGGTCCGCCGCCTTCTCGAGGTCGGCCTCGTCGAACGACCCGACGCCCGCCTCGGGCGTGCCCGCGCGCGTGTCCACGGAGTCCAGCTCGTCCAGCGACGCGCCGACGGCGTAACCGCTCTCCGCGCGCATCTCCGCGCCGCCGCACCCCGGGCGCGCCTTGAGCTTCAAGTGCAAGCCGGAGACGGTGTGGATGGTCGCGCCGGTGGTCATGCCGCACTCGCCGCCGGGGTGCTTGCTCGCGTCGAGCTCGAAGTCGAAGCGGCGGCACACCATGGCGAGCGTGACGATGGACTCGAAGAGCGCGAACTGGTCGCCCACGCACTTGCGCTGCCCGCCGCCGAAGGGCAGGTACGCGTAGTTCTGCGTCACCTCGTTGGGCATGCGCTCGTCCAGGGGGAAGCGGTCGGGGTCGAACGTGTCGGGGTTCTCCCACAAACGCGGGTTGCGGTGCAAATTCCACACCGAGATGAAGAAATCCGTTCCGGGTTCGATCTTGTACCCGTCCAGCGTCACCTCCTCCAGCGCGCGGCGGATCAACACGGGGGGCTGCGGGTACAGACGCATGGACTCGTTTATGACGCGCGTCGTAAACTTGAGGTTCATCATGTCCTCGATGGTCGGTTTGCGGTCGCCGCACACCTCGTCCACCTCCTCCTGCACGCGGCGCTTGATGTCGGGGTGCGTGGCGAGCAGATAGGTGGTCCAGGTGAGCACCGCCGCGGTGGTCTCGTGGCCGGCGATGAGCAGCGTCATGAGGTCGTCCCGCAGCTGCTTCGAGGTGACGTCGTCCCCGCTCGCGATGAGGAAGTTCAGGATCGAGGGGTCCGCCTTGGACATGTACTCCTCCACGAACTCCTCGTCCTCGTCCTCGACGATCTTCTTCGTGCGTTCGATGAGCATGTTGAGCGTGTCGTTCACCACCACCAGCGCCTCCGTGCACGCCTTCTGGCGCGGCACCAGCCACTGCAGCGGCGGCACCTTCCAGTACGGGATGAACGTCACGGACCGGTACTCCGCCTCACGCAGCACGGTGTACACCGCCTTGATCACCGGGTCGTCTGTTTTCAGCGAGTTGAAGTCGTAGTTGAACACCGCCTTGCCGATGATATCGAGCGCCAAGCGCGAGTAGAAGTTCTCCATCTCCACCACCGCGCCGTCGCGCTCGGAGCGCGCCAGCTGCGCCGAGCCGTGCACGCCGCACTGCCCGAACATGTCCACCATGCTCGCGACGTACTTCTTGTGCAGCGAGGGCACCACGGTCCTGCGCCGGATCTTCCACGTCTCGCCGTCCGCGGGGATGAGGCCCGTGCCCATGACAAACTCCAGAATCTCCGAAAGCAGCCCCTTGCTGAAGCTCGTCGCCTGCGTCAGGAGCATCTCCTTCGCGACGTCGTTGTCTGACACGACCACGAACTTCTTC
>Ga0181563_10006876_pt1 | contig 10138 bp, 12 predicted proteins | sample 011ome_25_FD_133759 | JGI IMG/M metagenome (GOLD analysis project Ga0181563, IMG submission 133759) | Coastal salt marsh microbial communities from the Groves Creek Marsh, Skidaway Island, Georgia - 011512CT metaG (megahit assembly) | ecosystem: Environmental > Aquatic > Marine > Intertidal... | reverse complement strand
TGTAATGATACATAAATGTTTGATGGTGAAGTGTATGATGCGTTTCTTAACACATGGTCATACAGTTCGTTTTCTAAAAAATTAGACATTTCTGCCATAGTATTACCCCTTTGAAGATAAAGTTATCGTTAATGGTGAGGATGGATATTCACTATCATCATCACTTGTTCGTAATGCTTCTAGACCTCTTTGATATAAAGATGCCCAAGTATTTATTCTTTCGTCATTCATTAGATATGGTTCTGCTTCAGCAAGTGATCCATATAGTAATAAATCAGGACAGTTTGCTAAGAATAAATTAGATGTGTTCGAGTCACTTAAATAATCAGGTTTATAGTAGTAGATCATATTAAGTGTATATGCTGTATCAGGAACTGGTGCAAATTGAAACTCAGAACCAATCATTGTGTAATTTACTGGTCTACCAGAATCGGTAACCCTAGCATTAGCAAAAAATGCACTAGGTGTTTGAAACGTCATTGTTGATACAGGAGTTGTATTTAAATACATTTCTTTCATTGCGAGAAAATCGCTTGGTAAACCTACAGTTGAATCACCAGCAGTTGTAGTTGCAGTTGAATGTTTCAACATTTGTCTTATTCGTAACTCTCTACGTAATCTATCTTCTGACAAACGAATAAATGTAGGTATTTGTGATGTTAAATCATCACGACCAAGATAATTTGCTATCTCAGTTTTTAAATCAGAATAAGAACTAAATGCCATTATACTCTACCTTGTTTTGTTCTAAAAAATCTGTTGTCTGGGTTGTTTAACCATGCTTTGAATTTCTTTTGATCTACCACTGCAAATCCACGCATGATGCCTGCTTTATTTAAATCATCTATTACTGTTAATGGGATTGATGCAATTTTATTATCAAATATATCTCCACCCCAAGTGGTTGATGATTGGTTATATTCTTTTTTGTTTTGCTCAACGATGTCTGTTACATCTTGAGTTGTTGCAATCACAATGTCTCCGTTATCTGCATTGTGTGCTGTTTGTGTTCTTATGTTATCTTTTGAAATAATTTTTGCCATAACAATCCTAAAAGGGTAATCCCCTCCGAAGAGGGGAGTTATCCATATTACTCAGCGATGTCAGCAATAATGCCATGTGCTGATTCGTTTTTAACTTCTAGTGTGTATTCAACTAAAAGTTGTGTTTTCTCACTGTCGCCAGTTTTCGCTAATTCGTTTGTAGCGAAAGGACGTAAATATGCAACTGATGCATATTCTGGATCAAGAACAAATGCCACTTCACCATCGTCTTGACCAGCACCACCTGTGCCTACGTTACCAGCAACGTCAGCAGTCATGAATCTGTTAGGAACAACATTCAATGTGCCGAAATCTGATAAGTAAACGTCAGCAGAACCAATAATAGTTGTTGCACTATTAGACGGTGCCATGTAACGTTGACCAGCAATACCAGCAAATGTAGATACTGTTTGTTTAGCACTTGGTGTCACCATTAAGATTGATGGATCGCCACCTGCTTCATAAACTGATTTTACGTTTGCTTTTAAGATTGCTTCTGTAAATGTTCTATCTGTTCCAGAAACACGAGCAGTTGTGCCGTTATTACCAGCAGTTCCTGATGTGCCTAAAGAAGCATTAGAGTTTAACCATGCTTGTAAACCACCTAAAGTTCTTGCTGTAGATGATGAACCTGCACTTGCTGTTTTGTTTGATAACAAGATTTTTTCCATATCTCGTTTAAGTTCAGCAGATGCTTTACTTAATTGATATGCTTTTTCAGATTTTCTACCTGCTTTATCAACTGACTCTAGTGTGCCAGCAACTTTGATAGTTTTTTGTGAAATCTGAGTGTAGTTACCAACACGAACTGTTGGAGTAAGTGTTGCATCTGAAGCATCAGCACCCTCGACTACTGCGTTAGTTATATCAGCAGAAGCAAGAGAGTCTTTTTGCCATTCATGATAAACACCAGTTGCCTTAGATTTAGCAACTGTAGACATAAATGGTGTTTCAGTTGGAGAGATGTTATAAATTACATCAGTTAGGTCTTCTCTCTGACCTACTGCCTGATGGGTTTGATATGTTGCCATGTTTTCACTTCCTTAATTAAATAAAGTTTTCAAATAAGGCGACAGCATCTCTGACTTTTCCAGATTGCTTTAATTTCGCCATGTTTCTTTTTCGCACATCACGATTACTTGGATCAACCTTATTGCCAGACTTCACCATTTTAGGTGCGCTGTTTACCTTTTTGGTTACATTAGGTTTATTCTTTTGTAACTGATCATATAATTGTGCTTTACGTAGCATTAATACGTGACGATGATCGATGACATTACTCATCTCTGCATCTGTAAAACCTACGCTTTTTCCATAGGCACGAATCTCATTTCTGAGTTGTTCGCCCTTATTTGGGTCTGAAAACTCTGGTAGGATTTGTGAAAGTTTTTGTGCTTCTTCAACTACTTTTTGTTGTAAGAAACGTTTTTGATCAAGTTGTTGCTGTTGAGCAATCTTGGCACGTTCCTGTTGAACAGCACTTAGATTTTCTTTCTTTTCTGTAATTTCTGCAATTTTAACTGCATATCCTACTGGGTCATTTTCCTTCAACTCTGCAAGATCTTGTGGAGTTGCATCTGTTACTTGCTTTTGCAAAAACTCTTCCACTGCTTGCAGTCTTTGTGAATATAAGTCTCTAACTTGTTTAGACTCTTGAACTTCTCTCATACCTTCTTCAATCGCTTTGCGTTGCTCAGCAATCTCTTGAGTCTTTTTCGTATAGTCTGCACCAAGTTGATAGTTTTTTATTAGTTCATCAATGGTAACCTCTTTTTCTTCACCAGATGCTTTTACTTTATAAGTAGAAACATCCTCGTAAGATTCTTCTTCAGGTTCATCTTCACTAAAATCAACTTCTTCTTGGGATTCAGTATCTTCAGTTACAACTTCCTCTTCACCTTCTGATACTTCCTCTTCTACAGATTCTTCAACCTCTTGGTCAACAGTTTCTGGTTGCTCTGGAGAGTCCTCGCCTGCTGATAAGATGCCTTCAAATGCTGAGACTGCACCTCTTACAGTTAGATCTCCACTTCCTTGTTCAGGAGTCATGGTTTCTTCACTCATTGTATTTCCTTAATGTTCCCTTTTGGCAAGGGTTGCCATTATAGAAAAGTCTATAATATCTTCCATGATTTATCTTTTATCTCGCTATCTTTAGCAATAGATTCTAGATAGTTCATGAGTTCGTCTATCGTCTTAACACGAAGATATGCTTGCTCTCTGACTTTTGCATCATCCTCGCTAGAGTAGATAATTCTATTTAATTGGTTATCTCTAAGTTCTTTAACTACCTCTTGAAACTCAGGTGTCATTAAAATATTTTTTATTATTTGTTGTTTATCCATTGTTTGATTCACCGCTAGGCAATCCAAAATTTAATGGCATTGATCCTAGCAGTCCGTCCGTTCCTCCAAGAAATCTTCCTGCACCATGCATTTCTCCTGTTGGCATATTTAATTGAACATTAGGCGATGCTGGAGTATAAACATTAGACATAACTGATGGGTTATATCCTAAAATACTTATTGGTGCTTGTTGTGCAGAATGTGGCACATAAGGTGTTTGCGCTCTTTGTAATGCAGAAATATATGCCATAGATGGACTATATGTGCCTGCATCTTTATCATAATTAAACCCTGTAATATCCCCTGTATATTCTTTAAATCTAGTATTAGTTCCTAATGGTTGTAAATAAAGCAAACCGCTTTGGTCTTGTTGGTATGCTTTGTTACCGCTTAAATAAATATTTTGATTTCCTACTTGAGATAAACCTTTATATTTACTACTTGGCGATACATTTAACAATTGTTGTTGTTCTGCCGAAATTGATGGAGCAGATGGAGTAAATTTTTCATAACTTGGACCTGCATTGTTGTAACTGTAAATATTATAAAAGAATCTGCAAAACTCGACCATTGCAAATCCAAATACTAATCTAAATATGTGATGTAGTTTTATCATAATTCCTTACTCATTTGTAAACAGGTTGGTTTCATTCCATATTCAGTTAAAAAACTTTTCTTCCAACCAAACCGACCTAATAATGTTATTGACTTACAGTTCATGTATTTAGCAAACTCTTCTGTTTCTTTGTATAGTTCTTCTAACTCTTCTAAATTACCACCTGCTAAGAATAAATGTAATACAGTTCCACGAGGATATGGATTTACTGTGGTAACGATTGCTGAATGTTCAGATGTAAATAAATGATATGACCTGATACTAATTCACGCAGTATATCTTCTGAATGGTATAGACCATTGTTCAAATCTATAGCAGGTTTTAGTATTTCTTCACAACGAAGATACTCTTTAGCAACATCTATTGTATTTTGTATTTTTATCTTATTCCTCTATTAGCAATGTTACTTATTTTTTCTAACGCTTCCATAATAACTTTAGTGCTTTGTGTATCAGCATTTTTGTTTTTACTCATTGCATCTAATTTAATTTGCAATTCTTTTAACGCTAACTCAGTTGTTTGTTTTACTTCTTGTTGTTTTAACTCTAGCGCATCTTTTTGTGCTTCGAGTTCCATTTGCTCACGATCTAACTGTAGTTTTGCTTGGTCAGACTGTGCTTTTAATTGTGCTTTTTCACGTTCAACTTGAGCAAGTATTTGTGTTTGCTGAGTAATTGGATCTTCTTTACCTGTTTGCTGTGCTTGTTGCGCTAGCATTTGTGATTGCTCATCAGTAATTTCATTTAAGAACTGACTGTCATCTTTAAATCCTGCCATTTGCACAAACTTAGCAAGAGTATCTCTATAGTGTTTAAGATTAACTAAAGGATTTGCTAGTCCATACTGTTGAATAATTTGCTCTTGTTTTTGTAAGATCATTTGCATCACTGCTAATTGTTCTTGTTTAGATCCAGTTCCTAAACCAACGTTAACTGTTACGTCATATAGGTTGCTCCACTCACGAGGATCAAACGGCACATATTTATTATTAATTCTGATGATGCGTTCTTTTTGTTGGTATTTACATACGAGTTGTAAGATACCTCTAAATAAAGATGAGACACCAGTATCAGCAAAGATACGAGCAATCAATTCAATCTTACCTTGACCAGCATTTGTCATTGCAGAAATTGCAGTTGCTGTTACGTTTTGTAAAATGTTTGCATCTAAACCTTGTGACATTTCTGATAAACCAGTTCTTTTTGCTTGCACTTGGTCTAAGTATTCAAGCATTGGGAATGATTGTTGAGCATTACTTTGCACTGCAAGTGGCACGATAGCATTTGGGTTCTTCATGCGAACCACACCACCAGCAGTAGATGTTAGTAAGTCGTCTAAGTTTACTTGACCTTCAACTGCACCAACTCGATAGTTGTTAGTGAGATATAAGTTGTCTAGCATTTGTCTAGTGATAGTAGACTTAATTAACTGCAAGTCCATTGCACGATCTGCTAATGACTGACCGTAAAATTTATGAGGAATTGGAATTGGACATACGCTATGGAATGGCACGTAGTCACATTCTTCGTTATGTAAGATCTGATTGCCTGCGTAGCAAATACGTCTTAGTTCTGCAATTCCGTCTTCATCGTAATCTGTCTTAATATAACATTCGTAATACTCTACGATTTCCATAGTCTCATCACCAGACTCGTTATCGTATGGCATTTCACCACGAGTATGTCTTGCAATTCTTTCAGGTGAGAATTCTAATGTATCACCACTGCCTAATGCATCAATTGTATCTGCATCGTAACCCATTGCTGTTAACTCACTACGAGTAACCATTCTTCGATGTGCAACGAATGGTGCATCTTCAATAGATCTAGCACGTTTAGATATTAAGAACTCTTCTGGTGGCACGTTTTCTACGACCACTTTACCTTTGTCTTCAAACTTTTTAACTTTTAAGTTTGTTACTTGTTCTTTTTGCATCATGCCAGCATATTCAACTTCACGCTCAATTACTTCTTGTGACACAATTTCCATATCACCAGACTCTAAAACCATAATGACTTCATCGTCTGATAGGTTTTCGTATTTCTCTACAGTGACATCAATCTTTTCGTCCCAGTATGCTTTTACTACACCAACTTTTTGTAGCAATGCATCTTTAAACCAGTTATGAAATATTTCAAAACCTTTGTTATCTTTATTGATAATGTGGTTAACGTATAAGGTTGCTTGCTCTGCTTTTTCTTCATCACCTTCATTGACTGGAGCAAACTCTACAAAGTCGTCAGATGCGGAAAATATTTTCATTAGTTGTGGTAATACACCGTCAACTGCTTCTGCAACCTCACCAGTAACGATTTGAGACTTACCTTCTACCTCGTTACCGTATGGTTCACGTAGATAGTATTCAAGTGCCTGTTGTCTTTCGTCAGTCGTCTCAGTTTCTAAGAAACCAATCGCATCATCAATTTCAGCATCCAGAATACTCTTTAATTTATTTTCATCTGCCATTTAAACGATCCATGTGTTATTAATATCTAATGGTTTATCCCAACCCTCAGTGCCTTCATCGATACCTACTGCTAAATATCTAAATGCATCTGATGCATGAGATGACCAATCATGTAACGGTTTGTCAAAAAAGACATCACGTTTCTCATTGTATTCACGTCTATAGTTGCGTAATGCATTGATCCCATCTCGTGTTTTAGGATCAAACCAACAACGTGGTAATAACCTACGAACTGACTGAATACCATCATCAATTGTAAGTTTTGGAACTACCTGTATTGTTAAACCAGCATCATCAAGCATTTCTTTTCTTGACCTGCCAGTGCCTAATTCTCTTACTTCAACATCATGCGGTAATAAGTGTGTGGCATTTTCATAACCACGATCTCTTATCCATGTCACATAATGTCCTAGACCTTCTCCATGATTTTCCATGTAATCGATCAGTCTTACTTCTTTGTTTACTAACTGTGCTACCCAGATTGCTGTGCTATCACCAACACCTAAATCCCACGCAGTAAATGTTCTTGCTACATCATCGTATGGAATATCTACAAAACGATTCAGTAGTTCTAATTCGTTAATCTGTTTACCGTAATATGCACCTTCAACTGGAGCATGAAATGAACATTCAAACTCCTGCATATACTTTTCTTCACCCATCTCTCGAAGTGCTGACTCTAATTCAGACTTCTCTAATAGGTTTGTTTGACTTGCTTTAAACTCTAACAACCTCCAGTTATCGATACCTTGATCAGCACGATCACGTAAAGTTTTAAAGTGGTTAGTTCCTTTTGGTGTTCCAATAAACATACACCAACCTAGTCGATCTGCTAGTGCTGGTCTAATTACTTCACTAAATAATGCTGGAGATACGTCAGCGATCTCATCGATTACCACTCCGTCCAGATATATCCCACGTAAACTATCAGGATTATCAGCACCGTATAAACTAATTCTTCGTCCATCTAAAAAATCTACTCTTAATTCTGCAATGTTTGCTTTAGCGCCAAGTGGTCTTGTGTAATCAACAATATACTGCCACGCTACTCTCTTTGCCTGAGAATACGTAGGTGCTATATAACCAAATCTAGGGTTAGGTTTGTCGCACAATAGTGCTGAGTTAATCAATTGCATACACGCTGATACAGTTTTACCCATCCTGCGATGAGCAACCACCACGCTAAACCGATGGTTCTTTACTGCATTATGTATTTCTTTTTGAGGTTCTCTAGGTCTATAACCTAGATCAGTTGTTTCCCAACCATCATCCTCTTCGATAAACTCTTCTTCTAATACTAGATCAGTCATTATCTATTCCAGTAATCACCTTGATGCCAATCGGTGCATCTCCATCACCAGAGATCTCAGTTGCTGAGAGATCAGGCAATGCTTTTCTCAACAGTATCTCGATTGCTTTCATTCGAGTTGGTTTCATTTCCTCGATAGTTCCAAAAGCGTGATCGTGTAATACGTTAATCAGTTGTGATACTTGGATCTTTGTTCTAACTTGTTCTTGATGTTTTTTTCTTAATCGTTCTGCCATGTGTAACTCCAAAATGGGTCATTACTTTTTCCTATTATATTGATGTTTTTCTCGTTTGAGTTGGTTCATTCGTTCTTGACGTGTTTCATTAGTCATGTAAAACCACTGCTCAATGTCCGAGAAAGTTCTAAAACAAGACGTGCATCTTATTTCGTCTTCTGCTTTTTGCATACGGCATACACCGTTACATGGTGTTAACTCTTCCATGTATTATTTTTTCTTTTTAGTTTTCTTTTTAAATCCAGACTTCATATTGGCATATGCTTCTTTAGATATAGTGGAGTTCTTCTTGCTACGACTAATGCCTTTTTTCTTACGAGCATTAATGTTTGCATACAATCCACGTCTTGCCATTATCTTTCCTTTTATTTTATAAAATCATCAAAGATACTTGTTACCTTGCTATCGAACTGACCAGATTTTTTTAATCGATCAATTCTTTTTGCTCTAGCAGGATCAATAAATAATCCTACGTTTTTATGTCCAGTATGAATAATGTTTTGTGCTTCGTCTGGTGTAACCTTATTACTATAAACTTTATTAGGATCGATAGAGTAATCTACTTTACCTCTCATAATGTCATTGATCATGTTATCACCAGCAACCTCGATTAATGGCAAATTAGCATCTAGGGTAAATCTGTTCTCTGTAGCACCAGTATTCGCAACTTTATAAGTTCTATGATTGTCTCCCATGTCTTTTCTAAACATTGCGTAGACTTCATCTAAAACTTTGTTTTGTTCTGGTGATCTTGCTTTTCTTGCTTCTTTAGACTGACTTAGGTCAGTGATCTTAGCATCGTTTAACATATCATCAGCACGTTGTAGCAATGCAGTATCCATTTCTACCAACGTATCACCAATCATGTTCTTACCAACACCAACTAAACGATCAGAACGAACTGCGTTGTAAAGATCTTCTGCATTGTATCCAAGATTCTCTTGTGCAGATTTAGTTCTTAATCTTTCCATAGTAAGTTTACGCAAGTTACCATGATTTAATATTTCATTAGTGCCTGCTGGTGTATTTAACCCAGAGAACTCAGGATAGATCTGTCTAATCTCATTATTAACTTTTGCAATTGCTTCTGGTTTTGCTTTAGCAAGGATTGGCATTAAGTTTTCAAATGGCATTGTAGAGAATGACTCACTATATGTTCCCATCGTTGATGGAGTAAACATCATTCGACCACTTCCACCTTGCGCTTTATTTTCTCTAAACGCTTGGATCATTCTTCTGGTATCAACATCTACTTGCTCACGACCAGATCCGTAATACTTACCCTGTTTAATATTCTTTTTACTACGTGCAAAGTCAAAACCACCTTCAGTTGTTGGAGGTTGTTGCTCAAAGAACTCATCAGAGATTGATGTAATCTTGTCACCTCGACTAGTTGCATCACTAGGTTTGGTTATAATTGTTGATCCTTCTAACTCTTTACCTGTAATATTTTTAGGTGTTACTAAGTCACCAACATATTCTTTTGTGAATCGAGTTCCAACTCTAGGATCTACATTCTTTGGAGTTGATTTAAGGTAAGACATATTTTGAAAGAATACATCGTCTTTCAATGGTGTTTTATTTTTTAAATCTTCTAATGTTCTAGTTTCATATAAGAAACTTGTAGGCATATCTTGACCATAAGCACGCTTCAATTTACCTTTTTTAAATGCATCTAATCTTAATGACTCAGCATCAGCAGTATCATAATTTTTATAGATTGGATCTAAGTTAGGACTTTCATATCTTGGATAGTATTTATCTCTTTTCTCTTGAGTTAAATTTCTTCTAAACTGAACTGTTCTTGCTTCTTGCTCGCCAGACTTACCTTTATACAATCTATTTTCGACAGAAGATTCATATCGTTTTGGTTCAAACATTTCACTTCTTGCTTTTGTAGGGTTAATAACATCTTCAAGTATTGATTTAACTTCTTCAGCGTATCTACCTTTTTCTGGTGTCCAGTTTTCTTTTCCACCTTTAAGTAACTCTCGAACTGAATCTTTTAATCTAAACTCTAAGTTACCTGCTTTAGCAGTATTACTACCTGTGTCGAACCCTTGACTATATTGAATAGCGTGTTGTAACTCATGTAAAAATATATTTTGTGGATCTACAACCT
>Ga0181563_10006866_pt1 | contig 10146 bp, 10 predicted proteins | sample 011ome_25_FD_133759 | JGI IMG/M metagenome (GOLD analysis project Ga0181563, IMG submission 133759) | Coastal salt marsh microbial communities from the Groves Creek Marsh, Skidaway Island, Georgia - 011512CT metaG (megahit assembly) | ecosystem: Environmental > Aquatic > Marine > Intertidal... | reverse complement strand
GTGCAGTCCTACGGGATGTTGCTGACTCGCATGGGATCGTCGAGAGCGTTGATCACCGGTTCGAGATCGGGCGGGCCGGGTGCGGTGTAGCGAACATCCGGAAACGGCTCGGGACCGGGGCCACCGGGGTTGTAGAGCGGCAGGTATTCACCCTCCGCCGGGACCTCGACGAACGTGATGGACCGGGCGGCCGCTTCGTCACCCGCGAGGATGATGTCGATCTGATTGTCGGCGTCTTCCACGTAGCAGTCGTTGTACGCCACCCGTTCGCTCTCGGCTTGGCCGAGTTCGGCCAAGCCGAGGACGCGAAGCGTGCCGCCGGCGACCTCGTAATCGACGCCGACCTCGGTGAGCAGGATGGTTGAGCCGTCATCGGCTGTGGCGTGGATGCGGAAGTGGTTCTCGTAGGCGTCTGGTGTCAGCGACGTGATTCCGGTCGGGGTGTAGCCGCCGGAGGTGAGTAGCCGGATCCGGAAGTCGCCACCGCCGTAGAGCGCGAACTCGTCATTCGGAAGTAGGACCCGATCGAGCGGGCCTGCTCCGCCTTCGCCGACCGCCTCGTCGCCGACGTGGTTCAGTTTGGCTCCAACCAGCGCAGGTCCGGTCTCGTATGGACTTCCGCCGCCCGTCCACGTCAGACCGACGCCACTCTGCTCGCCGTCGGGGCCGAGAAAGCGCAATGGCGTGCCGTCGTCGATGACCTCGAGGCTCACCGGGTAGACCGCTTCGTCGCCATCGAGTCGGTTCCCGAAGTCGCCGAACAGCACGACGGTGTTCCGCTCATTGAGCTCGTAGTTCGGCAGCATCCCTGCCGCATTCGGAACCACCTGCTCGCCGGTGTTGAGGGTGAACAGGAAGTCCTCCGGGTGAACGGTCGAGGTCAGGACCGGCCAGGTGAACACCACCGGCAGACCATCGTCGTAGTCGGGTTCGTCGTCGGCCACGCCTCGATAGAACATCTCGACGCCCGCTGCGGTCGCTCCGCTCACGATCGGGTCGCCGGCGCATTCGGGCTGGTAGAACGAGCCTCCACCAGTCTGGATCGTCTCAAGTTCCTCGTCGGGCCAGCCGATCACCCCGTCGAAGCCCATGCCGGCCGACAGGATCCGAAGCTCATCGTCCCAGATGTCCGCTGCGAGAATGCGGTCGTCGTAGAGGGCGGGCGCAACATCATCATCTGACCGCGGTGGGGTTGGGTCAGATGATTCAGGGTCTGTCTCGGGCACGGTGTCTTGGGTTCCGCCAGCACCTTCCGCCCCTGTCTCGGCTTCCGAGGCTGCCGCGGGTTCCGTTGTCGTGGCCGACGCAGTTTCGGACGAGTCGTCGGAGCAGGCTGCTAGCAACACCAGGGTCGCCGACAAGACGACCAACGCTCGAGGGCGGCGTCGAGGCACCCTCGTCGGAGGGCCGGCGGCCGTGGGCATGTCGGCGGTGTTCATGATGGTGCACTCCTCACGGCGAGTCGCCGATGGTGTTGTTGGTGTCGTGATGGGACAGGGAGCATCGATCGATTGCCTCAGGCTTCCGGCGCTGGCGTCGTCGGTGGGTTGATCGGTTCGCCGAGTGGCAACCAGAGCTGGTCGGTGATCATCTGGGCGTGTCGGTCGGACCAGATATGCGGCCGCACGGTCGTGAACGTTGGGTGGTAGTCGTCAGAGAACTGTCCGTCCCATCGGTTGTTGCTGATCGCGAGCGTCCTTGCATGGCTACTCGTCGGTATGAAGCTCACGAAGTAGGAGCTGAACTCGCCAGGGTCTCCTTGGGTTGCGACCGGTAGTACAGCCGTGGTCGTCCACGGACCTTCGGGTCGTGGCGCGACGTCGAAGTACACGAGGTTGCCCCACCAGTCGGCAGCTTTCGTGACAGCGATCCAGCGATCTCCATCGCGCTCGATCTGCATCGGGTTCGCGCCGCGCTGGTTGCCGTCGGGGGCATGTACGGGCGCGATGTTGACTGCAGCTCGGCTGTTTCGCGTCCAGTCGTTGCCGTCCCAGTACTCGAGTGGCACGCTCGGTTGTTCGAGGGGTTGGCGCGCGACCTGAACGTGGTTCGTGCACTCGTCATGGCCGAGATAACCGAAGCCGAATTGTCGGTGACAGTGGCTGTACAGGTAGCGGTATTCGTCGTCAGTGGTCACCTCGAACCCGTAGAGATCGCTCGTCGGGTTCGGTGCCCCGCCCAGCTCTCCGGGGGTCATGGTGTCGAGATCGATCTCGACGCTCACGGTCGCGAGGGGCGTGGCGTTGTCGAGGTATGCGGCGCCGCGCTCCTCCATCTCCGCCAAGTACAGCACGAATGTCTGGGCGTCCTGCTGGTATCCGTCGAGTGGCCAGTACCAGTGGCGATACCGGTCGGTCTGTTCGGGTGCGATCCACGATGTGGGTCGCGCTTCGGTTCCACCGGCCAGGCTGGCGAAGCACATGCCGTCCTGTATCGCACCAGCGTTGTGCGCCAGCGTGGGATCTCCAGCGCCGTCATCGATGAAGGCGTCCTGAAACACCCACAGCACTCGGCCGTCAGCCAATTCGAATGCACGCTGATAGTCGGCGCCGACGATGTTGTCGAGACCGCTGTCGAACACGGCATTCAGCGACTCGGCACTGGACGCCTGTTGGAGACAGTCATCGGACGCCGCTACAGCGAGGTGGGGGGCGGTGACCGATCCGACGGCCAGCAACGAGGTGACCGCACCGACTGCGATATGGGCGATCATCGCCGTCGACCGGGCCAGCGGCGCCGACGCCGCGACGAAGAGGCTCGTTCACGGGCCTCAACAGGGCCAGCGAGCAGGGAGTCGACGAGATACTGGTCGCCGCTGTACTCGGTGATGCCGATGATCGATTCGCCATCGGTCTGGAGATGGAATGCCACTTCGACGGCGAATGGGCCTTCCTCGGACCTTCCGTGCAGCAGGACGATGACAAGGCCTCGGTTGCCGTCGTTCATGGTCTCGGTCACGTCGACGCGATCCACGACTACTCCCGGTGCGACAGGCTGGGTCAACGCCGCGGTGACGTGCTCTCGGCCATGGTGCAGTCCGGCGCCTGCGCTGCGGCCGGGCAGTTGGTAGATCACCTGGTCGCCGAGCAGCGAGGGAAGGCCCTGGGCGTCACCGGACGACACCGCATCAGCGAACGCCTCGGTGAGTTCGCGGCTGGCGGCGACCGACAGATCAAACCGTTGCGGCGGCGGTGTTGTCTCAGCGCTGACGGTGTCGGTCGGATGCGCGGGCTGTTCGGTCGAATGGTTCATGCCCGCAGTGCCTCGGTTGGGGCGAGCCTGGCTGCTCGCATTGCCGGGTAGAGGCCGGCGACGGCGCCGATGAGGAGTGCTGCGAGGAATCCTCCAGCGGCCGCGGTGCCCGGGATGATGACTCGCCAACCCTGCAGGCCCGAGTAGAGATACGTGGCTCCGATGCCGAGCGCTACGCCAACGGCGCCCCCGAGAGCGGACAGGATCACCGCTTCGGTCAAGAACTGGCGGCGAATGTGGGCCCGGGTCGCGCCGAGTGCCCGTCGCAGGCCGATCTCACCACGCCGCTCGATGACGGCGATCACCATCACGTTCGCGATGCCGATGCCGCCGACCAGCAACGCCACGGCTCCGAGGCCCAGGAACAGAGTGGTCAGTGCGTCGTCGGCGGCAGCTTGCGCTTCGAGGGCGTCGCTGGGCCGACTCACCGTGACCTCCTCGGGGTTCTCGGCGTCCGCGGTGGCGGGGATCAGATCTCGGGTCGTGTCGATCGCGCCGTCCTCGACCCGAGCGAAGATCGTCGTCGGAACCGGCTCGGTTCCGTAGAACGTCTCAGCCGCTTCCTGTCCCATGATCGCTGACCGGTCGAGGTCGGCCGAGAGGGGGAACTCTTTGAGGATGCCGACCACCTCGACGTATTGCTCACCGACGTACACGTAGGTCGGCTGCGTCAACGTCGTGATACCGAGCCGTTCCGCGGCGACCGAGCCGAGCACAACCGCGGGGTAGGCGCTCGTCGCCTCGTTCAGCCACGCCCCGTCGGCGATCGCGCCATTGAGTGTGTCGAGCAGTGACTCGCTCGCAGCGACGACCGCGAGTCCGCCGGTTTGTCCGCTGGGGACGAACTCGTTCTTCAGCACGCTGGCATCGACGACGTAGACGGCGCTGGCGACCTCGACCGTGTCGATTCGGTTGATCGCTGCCAACGCCTCTTCGGGGAACGCTCCATCGCCTCCACCAAACCCAGCACCGGCTTCCACGGTGAGCAGGTTCGTGCCGAGTGCGGAGATCTCGTCGAGGAGTGCCGACTTCGACGACTCGCTGAGGCCGAGAACCCCGACCATCGCGGCGATGCCGATCGAGACGCCGAGAGCGGACAGCGCCGTACGCATCTTGCGGGCGCGGGGCCCCGAGGCGCCGACTCGGAACACGTCGCTGGGTCGAAGGCGACTCGCGGTGGCACGCGGCGAGATCGCGACGGTCATGGATGGCTTCCCTGCAACGCCGAGTCCGACTCGATGCGGCCGTCGAAGACGGAGACTTGCCGTGGCAGCGATGCCGCGATCTTCGTGTCGTGTGTGATCACGGCGATGGTCGTGCCCTCGTCGTGAAGCCCTGCGATGAGATCCATGACCGCTCCCGTCGACTTCGAGTCGAGGTTGCCGGTCGGTTCGTCGGCCAGCACGAAGGCCGGTTCGTGAACGAGCGCCCGAGCGACGGCGACTCGCTGGCGCTCGCCGCCGGACATATGGCTCGGCGGATGCGACAGTCGATGTCCGAGACCCACCCGTTTCAGCGTCTCAGCCGAGCGTTCTCGCCGCTCCCTGACACCAACTCCCTGATAGATGAGACCGTTGGCGACGTTGTCGATGGCCGACATGCCGTCGAGAAGGAAGAACTGCTGGAACACGAAACCGATGCGCCGGGCGCGTACGCCGGCGACCTGCTTGTCGCTCAGCGTCGCCGTGTCGTTCCCGTCGATGGACACGACGCCCTGGGTGGGCCGGTCGAGTGTGCCCATGACGTTGAGCAGCGTGGACTTGCCGCTCCCCGAGGGTCCGACCACGGCGACGAGTTCGCCGTGATCGATCCGAACCGACACATCGTCGAGGGCCCGTACAGGTGGGAAACCCGGGTACTCCTTGACGACGTTGCGCATCTCGAGCGCCGCGGGGCGACTCATGACGGGACCACGACTTGTGTCCCCGGCTGGATGCCGGTGACTTCGACCCATCCGTCGCTGAACATGCCCGGATCGACCTGAACGAACGTCGTGCCGGTCGTCGTGACGGCCTCGACAGCGAAGTTGCCATCACCCGTCGCAACGAGTGCGCTGACCGGAACGACGGTCGCGCCGGCTGCAATCTCCTCGACGAGTTTGATCCTGACATCCACTTGATCGAGATCGCTCGCCGAGGCCGGGACTTCGGTGACCGAGATCTCGACGGCGATCGTGGGGTCGGCGTCGGGGTTCATCGGATCGGTGGTCGTCGACGTCGCCACGGTGACGACGGTGCCTTGAACGATGTCGCCGTCGGGGAACTCGATGTCCACGACATTGCCTTCGGCGAGCTTGTCTTGATCGGCGACAGCGATCGACGTCTCGATGATGCGGGCCGTGGTCTCGGTCGACGACGACCACAGCACCGAACCCGAAGCGACAAAGCCTTCGTCGTCGTCGACGACCGAACCGGCAACCGTGCCCGTCTCGAAGATGACGATCTCGTCGAGTGAGACGACACCGTCGACGACCACTGCCTCGAACGTGTTCTGCAGGTCCTCTTCCCACTCGATGATGGCCTGCTCGGTGTCTTCGTCGAACACGTCATCGACGTCCAGGTCACCGTTGGCGTCGTAGCCAAGTGAGACCAACATCTCTTCGACAGCGAGGATGTCGTCACCGGCATCGATGCCGTCTTCGATGTCTCGATCGAAGGTCGCGTCACTGATCATCGCGGTCACGGCACGGCCGTCGACGGAGTACAACACGTCACCCGAAGCGAGCTCTTGTCCACTGGTCACGAACGTCTCGATCTCGCCCGAATGCTCGTAGTGCGCAGTGTCGGCGGTGCCGACCATGTTCAGCTCCATGATGGGAGAGCCGACGTTGACGCGACGCCCCACGTCGGTCGTGACGCTCGACACGACGGCAGGGCCGCCGAGCACGATGACGTCCGATGCAGCAACGATGCCGGACTCTTCGATGCCTGCGTCTTCCTGCCAGCGCACGACTGCGTCGGTGGTCGACTGGTCGTAGACACCGTCGACCACGAACTCGGTGTCGACCATGTTGCCGTCCTCGTCTTCGAAGCTGTGGTAGCCAAGCGCGGCGAGGTTCTTCTCGAGGACGAGAACGTCGTCGCCGACGGACCCCTCCTCGACGCTCCGGTAGAACGGAATCGTGCCGTAGAATACGGTGGTGGGCGCGGCGTTGATCGTGTAGAGCACGGTTCCACGCTCGATGGCGTCGCCGCTGTCGAGCAGGCTTGTGATCACACCCTCGGTACCGCTGCTGATCGGTTCGATGTCTGCGTAGATCATCCGCCCGTCGAGCTCGTCGAACTCGATCAGGTCGCGCACTTCGGCGGACACGGCAGTCAGCGTCACGCTCTCGGGTTCGTTCGACTCGGCGACGTCATCACCGCCGTCGAGTACGAGAGTGCTCGCAGCGAGAGCAATGCCAGCGACACCGACGGCTGCGACCACCCAGGGCCACCGCCGACGCGCGCGCCGCGTCGTGTGATCGACGGTGGCTCTCGGTTCGTCGTCGGCGCCGCGGGCTGCGGTTGAGCCGGGCACGGGGCCCGGTTCGACGCCCTCGTCGAGGCGCGAGTTCTCGGGGTTGGAGAGAACTGGCATGCGGTCAGCCTCCGCCTGCGCCGGCGAACAAGGTCTGACAGGCTTCGATCGCGGCTGCGTTGGCGGGGTCCTCCGGATCGAACTCCCAATCGAGAAGGCCGGCCGCGCCATTGCTGAGGTCGGGGTCCGAGACATCGACGCCTTCATTTCGGAGGCATTGCGCGAAGGCCAAGAACTGATCTTGGGTCTCCGTGGTCATGCCCCCTCCGCTGTTCGGGAGGAAGCTCGCGCCCGCAATGATCGGGCCGCAGACCGGGAGCGCCGCCTGGACCTCGTCTGACCCTAAGACGACGTCGCCTCCTGGACCAACAGCTCCACCTCCGCTGATGTCGATACTTCCGTCCGCATTCGTCGCCGGGTCGGGCCATTTGTCGACGCCCTCGTCGCGCATGCACTGAGCGAACTGCAGCGCCAACTCTTCCTCGCTGGCCTCCGTCGCCGGTTCGGGCTCGACGCCGGGGTCCGCTTCGGCATCGCTCGCGCTGGCATCCGCACCGGTGTTCGTCCCGGCTTGCGGCTCGGTGTCTTCGACCACGACGATGTCTCCCGGGTCGGTCTCGGGAGCTGCCTCGACGATGACGATCTCGCCCTCGTCGGGTTCGGTTGCTGCGCTCTCGGAGCTCTCGCTGCCACCACATGCGGCGGCGAAGAGTCCGGCGGCGGCAACGATGGCGAACTGTCGAGTGTGGCGTCTCACGTTTCGATGCGTGCGTTTCATGGACGACATCGTGTGGTGAGAACCTCACGCCCGTATCAATGGAACCTTGAGGCTTGCTGGAGATCTGGATCGGTTGTTGCGCACGTTCAGGAAATCTCCAGCTTTCGTCGAGACGGCTCGCAGGTTCGTGTGTGATTCTGATGGGATGAATGCAGGATCCGCATCGGCCACGAAGGTCTTGGTGGTCGACGACGAGGAGAACATCTCGTTCCTCGTGTCGTCCGCGTTGCGCGTCGAGGGATTCGATGTCGCCACCGCGACTTCCGGTCGCACGGCGCTCAGCGAGGCCGAGCGGCGGCAACCCGATGTCATCGTCCTCGACGTGATGCTCGGCGACATGGACGGGTTCGAGGTGCTCCGTCGGCTGCGCGCTGGCGGGATCGTGGCGCCCGTGCTGTTCTTGACCGCTCGACATGACACCGAGGACCGAGTGCGCGGCCTGACGGCGGGCGGCGATGATTACATCGTGAAACCGTTCGCGCTCGAGGAGTTGGTGGCGCGTGTTCACGTTGCGCTTCGTCGGAGCGGCGGTGCGGCCTCGACGAGTAATCGGATGCAGGTCGGAGATCTCGTTCTTGATAGTGACGCCCACCGCGTCTGGCGAGGCGACGACGAGGCAGCGCTGTCGGCGACCGAGTTCAAGTTGCTGCGCTGTTTGATGTCGAACGCCGGGCGTGTGGTCAGTCGCGGTCAGATCCTCGATCATGTGTGGCGCTACGACTTCGACGGTGAATCAGCCATCATCGAGTCCTTCGTCAGCAACCTGCGTAAGAAGGTCGACTACCGCGATCCGAAGCTCATTCACACGATTCGCGGAGTCGGTTACAGCATTCGAGAACCCTCGTGACTCTGCGTACCCGACTTCTCTGGGGCGTGTTCGGCGTCGCCGTCGTGCTTGCCTTGGTCGGCATTTTCGTCGCGGTGACCCAGCGCGACCACTTCTACGACCAGCTCGACCGTCAACTCGAAGCAATCGAAGACGTCATCGGCCAGGTCGCCGACCGGCCACCTGTCGAACGCCCGAACGACAGCGATTCGATCGTGGGCAACGCCTACATCGGCGTCGTCTCGCCGGACGGCAATCTGTTTCCGATTGCGACACCGGTCGACGACCCCGAGCTCGTGCCGGCCGTCCCAGACGGCCAAGAGCTCGACAGTCCCACCACGCTTGGCACGGTGTCCGGCGATGCGGACCACGTTCGCGCATCGACCGTCGTCGCCAACGGTCAGCTCGTGCTTATCGCCCTGCCGACCACCGACGCCGACGAGTCGCTTCGGTCGCTCGTCATCGCCGAGGCAACCGCAGGTGCGGTCATCCTCTTCTCGCTGGCCCTCTTCGTGTGGTCGATGATCCGGCACGGTCTCCGACCGATCCGCACCATGACCGAAGCGGCAGACGCCATCACCGCAGGCGCCGTCGATCGCCGGGTCGAACAGCCGACTGGCCGGACCGAAGCCGCCCGACTCGGACGTGCACTGAACCTGATGATCGACAGGGCCCAGGAGGCCGAGGCACAACGAGCTCGTTTCACCGCCGACGTCAGCCACGAACTCCGCACTCCGCTCACCACGCTGCAGGGCTACGCAGCGCTGTACCAGCAAGGTGCACTCGAAGAGCCGGGAACTCTCGACGACGCCATGCAGCGAATCGGTGACGAGGCCGGTCGCATGAAGCGCATCGTCGAGCAACTTCTGACGCTGTCCGACCTCGACGAACATCGACCGCCCGCCGTCGATGCGATTGTCATGAGCGAGTTCCTCAACGACATCGCGGCAGACATACGCGCCGCCCAGCCCGACCGCGTCGTCACCGTGGTCACCGATGGCGGTGTCATTGCGTATGCGGATCGTGACCAACTCTTCCAAGCTCTCGCGGCTCTGGCTGCCAACGCGTTGAGATACACGCCAGTGGACACGCCCCTCGAACTTCACGCCAGCGCCATCGACAGCGGCGTTCGAATCGCGGTCCGAGATCATGGTCCGGGAATCCCAGCGAGCGAGGTCGAGCGCGTCTTCGAGCGCCTGTATCGAGCAGACGAGGGGCGCGATCGGTCCACGGGCGGCAGCGGACTCGGACTTGCGATCGTCGCCGCAATCGCCGGTGCGCACAGCGGCAGGCATGGCGTCGACCTCACACCCGGCGGAGGCGCGACGTTCTGGATTGAGCTGCCAAACGGTGTTGACCGGTGACGTTGTCCCTGAACGCCAACCGCCGCTCTTGTTCGGAGTGGGCAGCTTGGGCCCAACCCCGCCGGGCTCGCACGGGGACGCCGGCGCGTCGGAAACGGTCGGCGACGGTCTGTGCGTCGATCCCGAACTGGTCGGCGACGCCGCCCAACGACAATCCGCTCGCGTAGAGCTCGGCTGCTTGGGTGAGGATCTCGTCGTCCCACGCCGTCTGTTCGCTGTGGCGAGGGACGCCGTGGCGGTCGAGGTGGCTGGCGACGGTGGTTCGGTGGATGCTGAACTCCACGGCGAGTTGGCTGATGGTGGCGCCTGCTCGGTAGACCTCAAGAATGTCGTCGATGTCGGTGGGGGAGAGGCGTCGTTGGGGAGGGTTTGAAAGCCGTCCCTTTTCTTCTCGAGGCCCCTTGGCG
>Ga0181563_10006859_pt1 | contig 10149 bp, 6 predicted proteins | sample 011ome_25_FD_133759 | JGI IMG/M metagenome (GOLD analysis project Ga0181563, IMG submission 133759) | Coastal salt marsh microbial communities from the Groves Creek Marsh, Skidaway Island, Georgia - 011512CT metaG (megahit assembly) | ecosystem: Environmental > Aquatic > Marine > Intertidal zone... | reverse complement strand
ATTTTTGGGTTCTACATCAATAGTTTGAAATTTTCCCACTTTAACTTCACCTGGAGCGCCGTTTTTTGCTTTAGAAACGAGCTTCCTCTCGGTATACATAACGGTTTGAAGTGTTTGACTTTTCCCTTTGGAATTGAAAGCACAAAATGCAGCAACTTCTTCAAGAATATTCTTGGGGACTGCCTTTCCTGAATTTCTAATGATTACATGAGAACCGGTAACGTCGGCGGCATGCATCCAAATATCGTTTTTATTAGATTCTCGTAGCAAAGCATCGTTAGATTTGGCATTTCTACCAAGCCATATTTCATAACCTTCAAAATTAATGCGCTTGTAAGGCTTATGACTATCTGAAGATTTTGAACTTGTAGATTTTAATTGTGGTGATAGTTCGCGAAACTGCCGAAGGTCTTTAGGGCTTTCAGCTTTAGCCAAGGCAACTTCCACCTCTTCCCATAGCTTTAATTGAGACTCTAATGTTTCAATCTGCTCTTGAATATTGGCGAGTTCCAAGCCTTGATTCTTGGCCTTTTTATAACATTTTTCAGCGTTTTCTGCTGCAGTTAAATCCGGATTTAATTTAACTCGTATTCTATGACCCGTGAAAAAATCGGTAATCAATGCCTCTGAGGTTCCTTTTCGAATTGAATGGGCATGACCCAGTATGAGATCCCCAAGCTCCTTGTAACTTCTTTGTTCCTCAATTTCATTTCTTCTTTTGGTGTAAGTCTTTAATTTGTTTCGAATAGACTTTAATTGTCGAACAGACTCTATTTGAAGTAGGTTCTTTTCTCGTTCAAAAAAGTACCATCTAAGATACATTCTAAGACATTCCTCTGTTTTTTGAAAAATATCCTCATTGTTTACATTTTCCGTCCACTTTAATGTTGAGGTTTCGTTTTGAGCTTCTAAAATGGGAATATATGAGTCAAAATTTGATAGTTGCTTTATTAAATCCTGTTGTTTGTGCTTTTCTAATGAGAAGAAATCCGGTCTTTTTTCAATAATTTCCTGAATATTCAATCCCTTAATATGACGGCTCCAAGATTCTAAATCCTCAAAAACTGGCAATGTTAGATCTTCGGATTTTGCAGACTGCCACAAAGAAGCTATAGATGACCAATTTAATTCCCAATCTTTTTTGAAATTCAACCTAAATACAGCTTCTGGCGTGTCTGATAGCTCATGATAATGAATGACATTCCCAAATCTTCCAAAAGATTTAAAAAGCAATCTACTTCCATCATTGAATTTAATAGCAAAAACCCGATCAAACAATCCATATAGAATATCTTCAACCTGCTTGCCTTCTAATTCCTTAAATTGAACCACCGCATTAGACTTTAATCTAGATTTTATATCAGTCCAATTTGAAGGCAACAACATCAATTCGCCATCTACAAACTTTACTTCAAAACTAATTTGACGTTTTCCAGAAAGAAAATGCAATAAAAGCCCATCTTTCGTAAAGCTCAAACCGTGGCTAAATAAGGAATTTTCTAGGTTTACACGGAGCCACTCTGCAAATACACGATATAACCTATGACTTGAAATCACACCGCAAAGTTCGTTCAATTATTGGGTATTGCGCAGAATCAATATCGTTTGCATGTGTTTTCTTTTAAATGTTTTATTGCTTTTATAAACTGCTGTGACAACATAAACACCTTCTTGACACGGATTTCCCATATAAGTTCCGTCCCAAGAACCACGTGAATTATTCGATTTAAACAAACAAGCTCCCCAACGATCATAAATAGCAATTTCTGATTCGGAGGCGCCCACTAAATTCCATTCCCAAACATCGTTAATTTTATTCCCATCTGGACTAAATGCATTGGGCATAAATACATATACCGTATCGTTAAAACAAAAATCAATAAAAGTGCTGTCAGAACACCCAGCATTATTTTTCACTTTCAAAAGAATCCGATTATTTTCATTTAAATCTTGATTTGAGATATTTAAAGCCCTGTCAATATTCGAAACAAAATTAGAATTCAACCAAATTGAACCATTACTCACTCCATTTGAATTGTTATACACTTGTATTGTTGAATCTAAAAACGAGTAACAACCGCCACTTGTGGGTGGCACCAAATTCAACACTGCTTTAACCGCACTAAAACCAGGAATATGTACGGAAGTATCTCCAAAACAACCACTTTTTAAATCCGTTGCGAAAACTTTGTAATCATTGCCACTTGGAGCATAAAAACGGTTATTAATTATTTTACCAGGATACGTCCATATGAAATTTCCTGGATCTCCATTTCTTAGATTTAGTTCAATATAACCATCAAGCCCATAGCAAACGGAATCGCTCACAATTGCATTGAACCAAACTTTGGGGTGTACAAAAACTTCCGCTTCTGAAATTGCCTCATCCGAACAACCATCACTGACATATACATATATTTTTTGAGTACTCTGTGGTGTAAAACTTGTTTTAGGTCCCTTGGGATTGTGAGACCAGCGATATTGAAAATTACCAATACCACCAAAAGCAGAGGCCAGCAGGGTAGTTGCATTGCCATAACAAACACTATCAAAATCTGGGGTAATCTTAGACCGAATTGGATTTAGTACTGTGAGCTCCCACGAATCCAATACCGTACATATACCATCTTCAAAACGATACTGGATTGTATGATTCCCTGATCCTAAAAATTTTGGATTGATATTGGAGTCTAAGCGACCTTGGTACCCATACCAACCGCCAATTGGATAGATTTTGGGCTTAATTAATGTATCTCGAAAACAAAATGTATTTTGTGTCTCAGAGAAATCTATCATTTCAGGCTGTTGAAGATTTACAACAAAACTAGAATCGCACAAGTTCGTATTGGTGAAATAGACCCGAACAGAATCCTGATTAATTGCTTTAATGTTTATTTTATAATCTTGTGTGTCTAAATAAACGCCATTTCCCCAAAAAAATCCATTTTCTCTTGCCTTAATCCTTAATGGCTCTGAGTTTGCACAAACCAATGTATCTAAAGGTAATGCCACAAAGTCATGTACTTTCACGAAAACACTATCTACGCATGTATTTTGAGTATATGTCAATTTATGCAAACCTGGAAACAATCGATTCGTCAAAAAAGTATCACTACTATATATTTCGGGCCCAATCCAAGTCCCTCCTGAAACACTAACTTGAAAATCCGATAACTTCAAACTTAAAGTATTTGGACAAATAGAGACTGTATCTTCCTTAATATCTGTATTTAAAACCTTAATAATTTTTATATCTTCACAATGTTTTGAACGGAGATAAACGGTATCAATTCCATTCATTCCTTTACTCCAAGAAGGATTGTATATACCCTTTACTGGGTCCACAATGCCTTTACCATACCACAAAGCATCATTGGTTTTTCGCCAATTAGACAGGGTGAATTCACCTTGATTTGGGCAAACAGTTTCATCAAAGCCAGCAAAACAAGGCAAAACAGTAACAACCGTTGTATCTCTACAAGTACCTCTACCTCGGTAAATTACATTATAATTTCCAGGACCGCCCATTTGCGAGGGATTATACCAACCCCAGTAGGCATTTATTAATCCCTTAAAATAATTCACAATTAAACCTTTAGGGCTAAAAACCAAGGTATCTCTCACACTTGATTCACACGCAGTATCCACGGGAGGAACATCTATTTCTTCAACTCTAATTTCTTTATTGGAAACGCACCCTTTCCAAGTATAACTTACTTTGTATATACCAGGAGTATCTGGTAAGAAAAACCCAGTAGGTGTAATTTTAGGACCTGACCACTCACCACCAGTTGGACCATACCAATATACGGGATAAGCAGTAGTTCCAGGGCAAAATACATTTTCGTAATTATATGGACGTGTAACTTGTACATTCATCGTATCAGCACAAGATCCTATTTGGTACCAAACTTTATTATTCCCCCAAGCTATCCTAGGATTGAAGGTTCCCTTTTGTTGATTGATGATACCTCTTCCATACCATTTGCCACCAGCAGGCTCTGCCTTTAAGTCAAACATACCGCCATCATAACAAACTTGTGTATCACCTGGTACTTTAGGAGGATCAAGCACAATAATATCTACAGTATCATAACCAGGGAGTGCATTGCCATCCTCTACCTTTAAGCTAATCCTTGTTGATTTTTTCGGACAGAACGAAGGACTTGAGCCTTTAAGTTGGTTATGACTCCAGGTGTATTGATAATTTTGCGAATTACCTCCAGTTGCATTTGTTGTAAATGAAATACAATCTCCCAAACAAATGGTATCCGAAGAAGCCTTTAGATCAAGAATTATCGGGCAATTTGACACCGTAAAACTCAATTCACTTGAAAGGAAATACACACTATCACAATAATCTCTATATCCATGTGTATGCGAAATCTTATATACTCCGTTTGATGACAAACTATTGTAAGTTATATCGAATGCTTTACTTTTACCATTTGTGCAATTAATAGGCTTTATATTATTGATTTTAATGCCATTAATAAAAACGTTATTAATATTCAAGGAATCACAATCAACAAATTGATCTAATTCTAACTTTATGATAGAGTCGTTGCAATTAAGGCCTTGATTCAGCCTGAATTTTACCGGAGATGGGGTCTTGATAGAATTAATTATTTTAGCATTCCATCCCGTACAAGAAACACTTTGATCTGATACGAAATGTATGGTCAAGAAACTATCTGTTGAACTTACCTTTCCAGGGTTCACACTTCCTGAGTATCTTCCCAATAAAGTTGAATTGGTATCTTTTCCATCAAAAATCGACAAAACATCTGCATCTATTTCCGTACAAAAGGACTGAAAATCCAACTGAATACTTGTCGCACCAGGCATAGATAAGGTTAATATATAATTCTCACCGTGATCGTAATAACCTTTATTCTTGCCTGCATCTGAATCTAAAAAATCACCATTACAGATGCGAAATTTGCCATTTTGCATATTCAATATAGACTGCGACTTCAAATAGCTTTGAAATTGAAGCAACAACAGAATTGAAAAAAGCAATTTGGCCTTTTGCATAATCAGGGCTTAATAATATTGACAAAGGGTGTAGTTATGATATTGCTCTTATTTCCAGCTCGATCTTTAATATACACCTCAAAATTAGTACGCTCATTAGGTAAAGAACTTAACACAAACAATGTTTTCAATTTAATATTGAGCTGACCTTGAATACGAACATTCGAGTTCAGAGGAGCCAATGGCTTTAAATGGTATCGGTCAAAATCTTTCAATCTTGAGTCTTTAACGTAAATATCCAATGAATCTGCATCTGGGCTACCCAAATCTCCATCACCATCAACATAATTTATGGCAATTTCAAGCTCTTCCTTGAATGAAATAACTTCTTGCTTAGACAAGGAGACAAATGTAATTTGAGGCCTGGGGTCTCCGATTTGAGTTATCTCGTCAGAACATGCAAAAAGTAAAAGTATCGATATGTAAACTAGTCTCTTCAACGTATGAACCTAATTGCTGCGTACTTTTTCAGAAAAAACATAGATGTTTCAGAAGGAACAGATATTGAATCGCCTTGATCTGTTAAATAAAAACGCATCCAAACCACGTCGTTCTCCTTCCAATTGAGTGCATCAAAGGAGAAGCCATAGGAATAAGGAACGCTCTCGCCAAATAATCCGGGCTTTATTTCAGGCGACATATTCCCAACGGTTATTAGATTGTTCAAATCAAATGAATCTGGATTCGCGCTTAAGCCCACTTTTAAATCGGTCAATTCATTTAACTTGTCTTCTTTATCAAACAAGGAAAGCTGCACCGTTATTAAACCATTTGTAGTTATTGCTGAAATAGGTTCGTAAACACCCACACGCTTCAATTGCGCACCACCTTGGTAAATATCAATTCCTTTTATAACCGGCGGGTAATTCGCACTTTTAGGCAAATTACCATACATATCTGCAGCGCCTGCATCTATCCAGGCTTTTATCCTTTGGAAGTAATCATCCTTATGAATGGGGTAGTCAGAGTTAGGCTCCAATCCTAAAGGCATAATACCTGAGTTGCCATTCAAATCTTCCTTCAGTCTGTACAACAACATACTATTATTGGCATCGCCAGGCTTTACACGGAACTCAAAACCACCATCTATTCGCGTTTTAGTAGCCTTGATATTTACCAAGCCGTAATAGGAGCTTTCAACAGTTCTAAAGTCTGGTTCAAAATTCCCGTCGTGACAACCGGAGTTTGCACAGGTAGGCAAAAACATATCTTTGTGCAAGGAGAAAATATTTATTGGATCCCAATTTGTGGTATCCAAAACCACCGATGTATCTGAATTGCTGTTTTCAAAAGGATTCTTACCCAAATCTGGTGGCTCCTTCACACAATATGATAGTAAAGTAATTATTGAGGTAATTATTATTATCTTGTTGAATACGTTCATATTCGCATAAATTGTGAAGTAGCAAGAGGATCAATATACGAGGAAGACTTTACTTCATCGTATATACCAAATATATCTGCGATCGTGGGAACAATATCCGTTAATCGACCCATCGGATTGGATTCATTGCCTACCTTCATCTTAGGAACATTCTTTCCAACCATAACACTCCAAACCCTCAAGGCATTCCAATCGGAATGATCGTATGCAAACCAATCATTCTCATCGATAATTGGATTTGGATTTTGATTTCTTCCACATTCTGGCGCTATGATAAAAATGGTATTATCAGCCATTTCGGGAATGTTGTTTTTTACATATTCATGCAACCAACCTACAATATGATCAGCTCTGTGCAACGACCTCAAATAACCCGTAAAATTAGAATGACAACCATCAACTTGAGACATATTCAATGCCATCATACGCGGTTTGAATTCTTTCATAACTTCCGCCGCATAGGTTGCAGTAATCGCATCTGAACCGCCCGCATTGGGAGGAGAGGGGATTTGGCCCAACTGCTGTTTTACAAACGTATTCCGTATAAATTCCTTTATTTTAGTTTTTTCCCAATCGGAATTAACGATTGAATTCTGTAAGCTTTTTTCTAGATCAAAACTTTGATCTAAAAAGGATTTCATATCATACATAGGCCGCAACTCTTGCTGGGTATAGGCTTTTCCGTTTGATAAAATCGCCTTGCCTTGTGACCCGAATGTTACTGGGGGAATAAATAGATTCGCCCCATATTGCAAGCCGTAATCCAATACGTCTGAACTATTCAATAACGGTGTAGAATTTCCAATTCCATTTCCAAGAAACCAACACTCAGAAGCACTGAACCCTCGATGTTTTCTTAAATATTCAAAAATTGTAGGATTTCGTGGTCGAACTTTCAATCCTTGAGTAGTAGCTGTTGATCCAGTAAGCAAGGTGTTCAATCCAACATAATGCCCGGCACTTTGGGCTCTAACTTCAGGAAAGAAAAGCCCTTCTTTGGACAATGGGGAAGAAACCATCATGGGTATTGGATCTGTTCCCTTAACTTCCCCTGGCACATCTAAACCGTAAACAACCTTTTTATTTGGGGGAGCTCCATCAAATAAATTTGGCATGATATTACCCGCGGCGCCAGAAACACCTTGAGAATCTTCTAAGTATCTACCTAAAACACTCTCTTGCTGCCTTACACCTCCTGCAAACATTATCAGTACCACGTGTGATGCCTTCTCAGTTCCTGTCCTAGCAAATAGCCTACCCGAGGGTAGGATATAGGGTGACAACACACCACCGCCAACTAAAAGACTCGTTTTCTTAATGAACTCTTTCCTCTTCATTTTATTAGAAATTAATAAAACCCATATTCATCACTCGCCGCAAAAGCGGTGTATACCATTTCAACTGTTGCCTCTGAATTTTCTTCAATGTATTTCTTAAAAAAATAAATTTCAGATTGATTTGGCTGCCTTAACATGAAACGTTTGTAAGTTTCTATTATAAATGCCTCTGTATTATTGCGCATATAGTCGTTAGAGGGAATATTCAATCCTGGAAGATTGAAATAATTACTTAGCAACATTTCCTTAGCAGCGGATTGATCACCTATACTATAGAGTACATTTTGGGTTTGATAAAGAATTGAAGGAGAAATTGGACTTTGAAACAAATTCGTATACAAAATAGAAATATACTCTGCCTCATTTTTAGGCTTTATCTTCTGCGCTTTTGAATCGTAAACATCTACCGAATTTACACCATATGAAACTTCAACCTTACGTTTACATGAAAGCGTACAAATAACTACATAACAAATAAATATGTATTTAAAATTGCGCATAATCATCTCGAATTAAAATTTTACGTTGTACTTCTTCAATATCATTACTCGTGTTATAAACCAACAGCAACTTATATAAAAAAGCAGGTTCAATTTCATTTCTCAAATACTGAAAATACCACCATCGAATTTGGGATTCAAAAAAAGCATCTGATTCAACCAAAGCATTTATAAATTCCTGTTTGTTTTGGGCTACTTGATTGAAAACAACCTTCGGCTCATTTTTCTCCACTATAGCATAAGCCGCATCAAACTCCTCTTTATTGGGCCACCTTCCTAAAACATCATCAAATGCGGCATTAATAAAATTGAAGGTGCCCATATTGATTACATCATAGATACCATTATTCATGAGGTATCCACATAATTCCGGATACCCATCAGCATTGTTTCGATAGGCATATTTCCAATTAAGGATATTTTCGTACTTTTTAGCTTCAAATTCCATTTGTTTAACTCGAACAGAATCTCCGTTTAAGCGAGCTATTTCTTTTGCGAATTTTATGTTGCCCAATTTTTGCGAAACCTCTGGATCGGCTGCCCCTTCGATAAATCTATACTTCATCAAATCATACATCCTCTGGATATAGGCATGCCTATAGGAAGAATCGCCAACTCTGTAATTGGTATCATTTTGAATTTCAAACACAAGTGAATCACGCGTATCAATGCTCAAGTTGTTATCTTTCAATCTCTTACTCGCAAATAAACGCTCTGAATCCGTAGGCTCTCTTCCCATCAGATCAATATAGAGCCGGTTTATATAATTTTCAATTTTAAGCATAGAAACCCCCTTGTAATTAGGTGCTTGATTTCCTTCAACCTGTATGAATTCATTAGATTCACAAGAAGCAAGTACAAGAAAAGCAAGCACAAATAAGAGTGTTAAGTTTCTCATAAGTAGTCAAATATAACCAAAACTATACATTTCTTGCATTGCTTCCATATTTATAAAGTATCTTAATCCGTATATTCGTATGTAAATATTGCTATGGCATTTTATTACAAACTAGGTCGAATCCCTCGTAAACGTCACACTCAATTTCGAAAAGATGACGGCAGCTTATTTTCTGAAGAATTAATCTCTACCGAAGGCTTTAACAGCATGTATTCTTTGGTTTATCATGCCCATCCGCCGACGTTGGTTAAAGAGATTGGAGATCCAATTGATGTAACGCCGAAGGTGGCGGAAGCTAAAAACATGAAAAGCAGAAGCTTTGTAACTTTTAAAACTCCTCCTGCTGATGATTATCTGGAAAGCAGAACGGCGTTATTGGTTAATAGCGATGTCCAAATTGGTGTAGCTGCACCTAAGAATTCAATGGTTGATTACTTTTTCAAGAATGCCGATTCTGATGAAGTGTTATTCATTCACGAGGGGAGTGGCAAGCTTAAGACCATTTATGGAGAGATCTCATTTGAATATGGAGATTACCTCGTAATACCTAGAGGCTGTATATATCAATTGCATTTTAACGATAATACTAATAGAATATTAGTGATTGAATCACCAACTCCAATTTATCCACCGAAACGATATCAAAACAGCTTTGGTCAATTGTTGGAGCACTCTCCATATTGCGAACGCGACATTAAACTTCCGGAAAACCTTAAAACCCATGACGAGTTGGGCAATTTCAAGGTGATGATAAAAAAACAAAATCTCATTTACCCTTATACATATGCATCTCATCCTTTTGATGCAATAGGATGGGACGGATATTGTTATCCTTACGGGTTTTCAATTCATGATTTTGAGCCTATTACAGGCAGATTGCATATGCCCCCACCAATTCATCAAACTTTTGAGGGAAGAAATTTCGTGATATGCAGCTTTGTGCCACGTATGTACGACTATCATCCTGACTCAATTCCCGCGCCTTACAACCAT
>Ga0181563_10006858_pt1 | contig 10149 bp, 10 predicted proteins | sample 011ome_25_FD_133759 | JGI IMG/M metagenome (GOLD analysis project Ga0181563, IMG submission 133759) | Coastal salt marsh microbial communities from the Groves Creek Marsh, Skidaway Island, Georgia - 011512CT metaG (megahit assembly) | ecosystem: Environmental > Aquatic > Marine > Intertidal... | reverse complement strand
TACTTACCCTCATCATGTTATTTGTGTAATCTCATATCAGGTGTTCGGGTACTCAGCGCCCCGCCCAGCATCCATCGAAGTTTCTCTCTGCGCGAGCATTCAGCGCCATAGCGCCAGTCTCAGTATAGGAAACCCACACCTTCTCGCTGGCACAAACCTTGAAGCGTCACGCAGTTACCGCCCAATCTCTCTATTAGGCTTAAAACAACCTGAAGACAAAAAGATCAACGACCTCGAAGAGGATCAAAATGATGATGATCCACTCGAGTTTACTGCTTTCGCGGTGGTCCATGATGTCTTTGAAGAGCTCTAGGTCCTCCTTGATAATTGCGGTTCGCTCGTAGATGTAGCGGTAGCGATCCTTCAAATCGAAGGTTTGCTTGAGCGCACTATTCAATGTATTCAACTCCTCGTTCTCCCAAGTCACCTCTGGGGCATCGAAGATGTACAAGTTCTCAGAAATTTGATTTTTAATGTTCAAGACTTTGCCAATGAATTTTTTCAGGCTCTTGCCTGAAATCTTCAACCGCCCTGTGGTCTCGAGAGATTTTGTGTAGATGTTGGTTTCTGCTAGGAGGCCGTCTGTGATTTCCAAATAGCGATCCAATGCCACCGATTGTGAGGTGTTTAACAGGACGAGTCGAAGGGCTTCTTCGTCAAAATTGGGCAAGATGACTCGATCGAAAGTCACCTCGCTCTGCCCCTCGAGCACCTGTACGTTCATGGTTTCTGACAGGTCGGCCTCCTCTCCGGCAGATCCGTCGAGCCCCATAGATTTCAAAACGGAGCTAATCTCAGCTCCCGTGTGATTGAAGAATGCGATTACTCCATATTGGAACAAATACAAATACTTCTGCGGACCGTTCGAAAGAAACAATTCATCCGAATCTGCATAACAAACGGGCAATGCCAACAGCTGTCGGCAACGTTTGATGTTCAGGCTATTAGAAACCTGTAAAGCGATTACTGAATACATCTAAGGCTAGGAATTAGTGCTGGTTAAAGTACATCAAAAACCGAATGTGTAAAACGACACTTTGTACTCTAAAATAGTTGATTTTCGGTCACAAGAAACACCCACATTGTTTGACTTAAGACGTATTTGTTGCTTCCCTTATTATTCAAAGCTTTCTTAGAAGCTGTCGAGGTGCCTGAAATCTTGAAATAGATCTATTTATCACTTAGCCATAGTGATACCTCATCATATGCCTCTCGAGTTAAAACTTCCGTCCATTCCGTTTCACCCTTGTAAATGGCTAAATAAGTCACGTCTTGATGTTTTGAGGAGGAATGCCAGTGCTCTGTATTGGCCGTGCATTTTAAAATATCACCTTCCTTGATGACAATGGGTTGTTTCCCTTTTTCTTGGTAATAACCTTTTCCGGAAATAACTATTAAAACCTGAGGTTCTGTATGCTTGTGCCAATTCAGTGTCGAATTGGCCTTAAAGGTCGCCTTAGTGATGCTGTACGGTATAGATTCATCGGGTAGAATCAATCGATTCAGCCATGCTTCACCTAAGTAATTAACGTTTGGTGCCTTGACGCCTTCTAAAAGATAGGAAGACACGTCGTAATCATTGGTTTGAGCTTGGATGTTGAGAGATAAGAAAGGAATCAGTAGAATGAAGAGGTTTTTCATGGTTCAGGTTTTTAGTAAAAATAAAAAACCGCTACACTTTAACAGTGTAACGGTTTTATCGTCTTACTTGCTCCTCCTCTTGGGCTCGAACCAAGGACCCTCTGATTAACAGTCAGATGCTCTAACCAACTGAGCTAAGGAGGAATGTATGTCCCGTTTCTTTCAAATCGGGCTGCAATAATACGACAAAGACCAAATTCCTACAATACTCTAGAAGAAATTTTTCGTTTGTTTGAGATAAAAAGTAGCACTCCTAGTACGAATGGCATCCAAGGCCCTGAAAATAAAAGCCTAAGGGAAAGCGCGAAAAAGAGGGTAGCGGTGGCGAGCGCGAGAGAAAATTGGGCCTTTCTAAGAAGAAATAGGGTGAGAAGGAGCTTAAAACAGGCGAAAACGGCATAAAGAATGGGAATATCGCTGATTTCAAGGTTTTGAAAATGTAAGACCAGGGCTACGGGCATCGAAAGCAACATGTAAGAGAAAATGTAGCTGTAGAGGGTTTTGTATGAGATCATGTTCTTCGGTAGAGGTAACGTTCAAAATAGGGTTGGAGCGACCAGAGGGTGATGATGGCGGCATAAATGACGGATCCGAAAAGGTATTTTATGAAGTAGAAGTATACGTCTCCGCCTAAATCGCGAAGTGCGACGAGCACACCGATGCGTAGTATGTTGAACCCTTGGATGATGAGCAGACCGAGGAGCACCTGAAGGAGTGTACGCCAGGAAATACCTGAGAAGCCGACTATGAATGCGGCATAGGCAATAGCGAGTTTGAAACCGTTACAGCCTTCGACTACATGGATGAGCTTTCCTTCGCGCCCGACATAGCACCCTTCTATGAAACAACTAAAAGTACAGTCGCCTACGCCTAATGCTTTTGCAAGGTAGTAGGAGCATTCGCTGATGCTGTAAGTGACCCAATCTAGGCTGTGGGTGTACGACGTGTATTTTAAATAAAGGAAGTAGGCAAAGACCAGAATAGCATAGGTGCCTAAAAATCGCAGAGAGAAAGCGAGAAATGCGCGTTCGTTTTGAATGAATTGGCTTAAAAGGGCCTTAATTCGGTTGAGGGTGTGGTTGTTTTTCATGCTTCAAAGCTCCGACGGGAAGGCCGGGAGTTCCAAGAATTGTGAACAAGTAAAACTTACGAACGAGCCGAGGTGATGGGGTGTATTTGAATTGGTATTGGTGCTTGTGTAAAGTACCTTTGCATCTTTAAATACTGAAACTATGAGCCTTTTAACTGTGGGCACCATGGCGTATGACGCTTTGGAGACGCCATTTGGAAAGACAGATCGCATCCTAGGTGGAGCGGCTACGTATATCGCATTGAGTGCGAGTTACCACGTGGAGAAGAGCAACGTGGTAAGCGTTGTTGGTGCTGATTTTGAACAAGCACATTTGGACTTGTTGAAGAGTAAAGGTGCTGATTTGAGTGGTGTTCAAATCATCGAAGATGGGAAAACGTTCTTCTGGAGCGGTAAGTACCACATGGACATGAATACACGCGATACCATCGATACACAGTTGAACGTCTTGGCGGATTTCAACCCGATTGTTCCTGAAGAATTCAAAGACTGTGAATATTTAATGTTGGGTAATCTTTTGCCTTCGATCCAGCAGCAGGTTTTAGATCAGTTGCCAAATCGTCCGAAATTGGTAGTGTTAGACACCATGAATTTCTGGATGGACAACTGTTGGGACGATCTCGTTGAGGCGTTGAAAAACGTTGATGTATTGACTATTAATGACGAGGAAGCTCGTCAGATGAGTGGTGAGTACAGCTTGGTAAAAGCAGCGAAGAAGATCAAAACAATGGGTCCTAAATATTTGATCATCAAGAAAGGTGAGCACGGAGCTCTTTTGTTCCATGGAGATAAAATCTTTAGCGCTCCTGCACTTCCATTGGAAGAGGTGTTCGATCCGACTGGCGCTGGAGATACGTTCGCCGGTGGCTTCATCGGTTATTTGGCAAAAACAGGTGATTTGAGCTTCGAGAATATGAAGCGTGCAGTGATCTGGGGATCGGCAATGGCTAGCTTTACGGTAGAAAAATTCGGTACAGAGCGCATCGCAGATTTGACTACCGAAGAGATTAATAGTCGTTTGAGAGAATTCAAATCATTGGTAAGTGTAGACATCGAATTGGTCTAAGCATACCGTCCAATAAAATGAAAACCCCAAGCGGCAACTTGCAGCTTGGGGTTTTTTAGTAGCGGAGTATGTTGTTTTTAGCGTGTGGTGCTGAAAATGTCATGTACATCTCCTGCCGGCTTTGCGTCAATAGTGAGTACAGGGATGTGCGCATTATTTTCAATCATGTTTTGATCAAAGCTCCAGCCAAATAGGTTGCGAATACCGTCCTCATGGTGGTTCACCACTGCGATCAGGTCACATTCTTTCTCGTCGGCTACGCGAATGACATGATCGTCAAAGTCTTTTCCAGCAGGAACTGCGTTGGTGCCGAACGGAATGTTTTGCTCCTTAAAGTGCCCAGTAGTAAAATTCAAATTGCGACGAATGGTGGCGGCCAAAAACTCATCACTGTGTTCTGGGTAGATGATTTCGATACGCGCATCAAGCTGTTTTGCCAAAGCAGCAGCGTAAGCGAGAATTTTCTTGTCTTCTACTTCTAAGGTTAGCGGCAGAGCGATTTCCTTAATACCATCCTCTCCGATAGCAATCTCTTTTTGAACCACAATACATGGACAAGAGGTATGCTGAATCAATTTCACCGCATGCGAACCAAAAACTTTTTGCAAGCCTTTTGCGCCGTGCGTCCCAAAAACCAAAAAGTCAAACTTTTGCTTTTGTGTATACAGCCCAACTTCGTCATAGAGGTCGCCCAAAACGAGATCCGTTTGAATCTCGATGCCTTTTGGATTGTTGATGCCTTCGATAAAGGTGTGCAGTTGTTGCGTTGCTTTTTCTGTGTCTTTCTGGTCCTCAAGCACATGTAAGAGGTGCAGTTCTCTGACCTCTGAGGTGTTAAGAAGATCTATGCTGTATTGTAGCGCCTGTTTAGAGGTGGTGCTGAAATCTGTAATAGACAATAGCTTCATAAAGCGGTTCATGATTTTAATAGTCTTGAAAAATACAAAAACTGTATCTTTATCAGGCAACAAAACCTTTTTTAAGCAACAGCTGTATGATCACCCGAGTGGTTCTATTTTTGACGTTTTTCACAACGTCCCTTGCAGCGGTAAATTCCTCTCGAGATTCGTTGCACTCGCCTTCGGATACATTGATTTCTAATGAGGAATATGAGCAGTTGATTGTAGAGAGCGAGCAGCAAATCAGAGAGATTCGTACGAATGCGGATATCCTCGACGATCTTTTTAAACCTATAGAAGAACAGGCCAAGGAGGCGGAGCGTCGCTTAGCGCGTGCTCAGGTGTTTCAACGTGCGGAATACATATTACTGGCTTTACTCGCAGCAACTGTTCTTATTTTGGGCTATTTATTCTTTGTCTTTATTGGACTAAAAAGGAAAGGTAAAAGGCTGGCTGAGCTTGAGAAGAACGCGAATGCCGCATTGGGTGAGCTACTTCCAGATTCGGTAGTGGAAAGAGTTATTCATTCAGATGAAATTGAGCCAAGTATATGGGCAAATACCTTAGTGGTATTTATAAGACTCCAGGCTAAAAGACCGTTTTCGAATGTAGACGAACGAATGAAAGTTTTGGGCAGGGCGTTTCGAATAATAGACGCGAGCCTAAAGGCACATGGAGTGCAGAAAATCAAAACTTCTGGCCAATTAATATTAGGAGTTTACAAGATAAATCGTGTCACACCACAGCAGCAGCTTCAACGAATGATGGATGCTTTAAAGCAGATCCACTCAGAGATGACTCTGATAGAGGGGGGTATTTTGGATGTGAGTGCAGGTCTGGATTATGGCGACGTTATAAACGGATTGATAGGCGAAGAAGAGTTAAGTTTTGATATTTGGGGAGCGGCAGTTGAAAATGCGTCACGCCTTGTGTATCATGCAAAACCGGGTCAAAATTTGGCATCTGCTGAATTGATGAAAATAGCATTGATTGCACGTTTAGACTATACATCGATTTCCCTCGATTTGAAGGAGGATGGTAATCAAGTTGAAGTTTTTGAGTTGTTATGAAAAAGGCCGTCATCTTCTTTATAGCGCTATTCTTCTCTGGGAACCCACTTTCTGCGCAATCGTTTGAGCTGAAGTGGTTAGAGGAGCACCCTCGTGAGGCGCTCGACTCTATGGCCCTGATGACCAGGTATCACGGGTATTATCGTGAACAGCAACCATACTATAAAGCGGTGGTGGATACCATGCTCCATCAGTTTGTAGAGAGCGAGTTAGATTCTATATGGGTTGCCCTGGCGTATAAAAACGCATATAAGGTAATCTCCAAGCGAGACCTGAAGCCTTACTTTGAGCGTGTACGTGCGATTTCAAATTATGCCCCCAAGGACAGTGTGCATCTACACTTTTTCTCCAAATACATGATCGGTAATGCTTTTATATTTCGTGAAAGCTATGATAGTGCCGCGTTCTATTTGAATGCTGCTTTGGATTATGATGAGGGGCATGATTTAGGACCCTATGAAGGAGCGGTTTCCGAGCGTTTATCGATGATTTTCTATCGATTAGGTGATTATAAACGGAGTCTGCAGTTTGCCAAACTTACCTTAGATCAGGCTGGGGATAACCTTAAAGGAGCGGTGTATAATCAATTGGCAAATACATATACCAATTTGCAAGATTATGAATTAGCGGCGGCGGCATATGATAGTGCCGCTTACTACTATCAAGGGGCAAATAACCAAGGCTGGTGGATGCCTATTTACAATAGTTTGACCTCTCATTTAGAGCTTCGCGATTCCACACGATTCATGGAAGCGTATAATAAGATCAAGGACGTACCGTATATAAAAGAATCCGGGGAGTTTCATCATTTGCTGAACATGTCTAGAGCAGAATTTACGCTGACAGAATGGAAGAGAGCATCAGAAGGTAAAGATGCGTCATATGGAGGTATGGTTTTGAAGAGAACTCCGGAAAATGAAAAATGGATCCGTGGGGTTTTACAGCAACAGGTGAATTATACAAAGAGCGAATGGCGCGACCACAGGTACGCTATATATTTGGTTAAACGCTGGTATGATTTGTGTGAACCGGACTCCGCTGTATTTGCCTATGAGCGGATTTTGGAATTGGACAAGCAATACTCTCGAGATGAAGTTTTCAATTCAAACTCTCCCTATTTAGAAAAAGGAAATATTGAAGAGCTCCAACGACTGGTTTCAAGGCTTAGCTATTCGATACTTAAGGAGCGATTGCGCGAAGTCTCAGAGGCGAAGGCTATTCTTATCGGACAAAGTCAAAATATCACACTTTTTGCTTCGCTGTTGGTGGTCTCGCTTTTGGGATTGTGGAGAATTAAAAAATTGAGCAGTAAACGTTCGGGCTTAAATAAGACGCTTAGAAATCTTAAAGAGCGTGAGGAGCGCTTGATTCTTCAACTATTACCGAAACATCAGCATCGATCTTGGCGCTCCCAAAAGATTAATGCCCCAAGAGCAAAGATGGAGGACGTGATCATTATGCGAGCAGATGTACTTCAGTTCTGGCAATTAGAATCTCGGTTGAATACTGATGAGTTGTTGGATACACTCCAAAAGTACTTTGAGAGTTTTAAGTCAGTTTGCGCATCACACGAAATAAAGGTGGCACGAAATGATGGAACGAGCTTTGTGGCTTTGGGCGGCGCTGATGGAACTACGGTTTCTCCACGTCAGGCATTAGTCGCGGCGTATAAAATGTTTGAAACCGTTCAGGAGCTGAATACATCTTTAGGCTTAGACAAAGAAAGTATAGGTTTACGGGTAGCAATCCATATAGGAACTATAGAATCTGGAGTTCCGGACGGCTTGGCTTTAGGCTTCGATTATTGGGGAGAAGCACTCGAGGTGTGCCGCGAGTTAGAAATGAAGGCTAAAGATGGTCAAATTCTACTGTCGAAGGAGGCATATCAGTCTGAGGTACGAGGTCAGCAGTGGCCGACGTTCAGAGAGGATAGTTACAAGAATCTAGAATTCTTGATTTTTGAAAGGTAAAACTCCAGGAGAACTTAGGGAATAGAGGTATTAGTCCTTCACGTTCATTTGATCAAGGTAAGGGCAACAGAAATACGTACACGCTTTTTTAGATCTACGTAACCGTGTCCGGTTAGCGTTAAAAGAAACGGGTAAATTTTATGGGGCATGTTCAATATAAGTTAAAAGTCTTATATTTTTATTGCGCTTATAAATGTAAAATAGTAGTATTGTACCTTGTAATACAAATAACCAACCAAGTAATAAGTCAAAATACTTACTTACGGTGTGGTTTGCCTAAACGCTAAAAAGAATGAATACTGTTATTGCTAGAAACAATGTTACGGTAAGCGGTAAAGGGCAGCAGGTGCTGCTTTTTGTCCATGGTTATGGTTGTAGCCAGAATATGTGGAGACATATGATTCCAAATTTTGAAAGGACGTATAGAGTAGTACTTATAGATTTGGTGGGTTCGGGCCAATCCGACGAGAGTGCATATTCTAAGGAAAAGTACGGGTCGTTAAAGGGTTATTCCCAGGATGTGGTTGAGGTGTGTCATGAATTGGGAATGAAGGATGTCATTTTTATTGGTCATTCGGTGAGTTCTATGATCGGAATGCACGCGTCGTTGATGGCTCCTGGTTTGTTTAAGAAGTTGATCATGATAGGCCCATCGCCGTGTTATATAAATGATGGTGCTTACGTTGGTGGCTTTGAGCGTGATGACATTGACGAATTGTTAGAGACCGTCAATAGTAATTATTTGGGATGGTCAAGTGGTATAACTCCGGTGATTATGGGGAATGCCGATCGTCCAGAATTGGCGCAGGAGTTGGAAAACAGCTTTTGTCAGACGAATCCTTCTATTGCGCAGCATTTCGCTGAGGTGACCTTCTTGGGTGATGATCGCGAGTATTTGCAACTTGTGGAAACGGAAACGCTAATCATTCAATGTACTTCGGATGTGATTGCTCCACAGGCGGTCGGCGAGTATTTGGCTAAAACGATTCCGAACAGTGAGCTTCGCCTTTTGAAGGCAACGGGACACTGCCCTCATATGAGTGCGCCGCAGGAGACATCCGAGGCTATTTTACAATTCTTGAACTAATGCCTAATCACGCACGCCATGACAAGGACGAGTTTCGTGAACTCTACGATAGCGCTCCTTGTGGATTCCTTTCTACCAATTCCGTGGGTCTGATCACGCGCATGAATCAAACCTTCCTCGAGCTGATTGGCTATGATGCAGAGGAAGTCATCGCTCAAAAGACCTTGCAAGATTTGTTGACGATAGGGGGTAAACTCTACTATGAAACGCATTACCGTCCCTTGTTGGTTCACCAGAAGGAAGCACGTGAGATCAGTTTTTATCTCAAAGCAAAAGACGGTACACGTATTCCTGTGTTGGTGAATACGAAGAGTATTATTAATGAGAGCGGTGAAGAGGTGTTTATCTCGACCATTTTGGATACCTCGCACAGAAAGAGTTATGAGAAGGAGCTGCTTGTTGCTAAGGAGCAGGCGGAGCGACTTACTGCGGAATTGGGCCAGGCGAATGAGGAGTTAAAGCGTTTCGCTCATGTGGTAACCCACGATATAAAGACACCGATCAGTAATATCGTGATGATGTTCGAGTTCTTGGAGCAGAACTTCTCTATGTTTAATGAGGAACAGATTCGGGATTATATGGGGCGCATAAAAGATGCCTCGTTCCGATTATCTGATATGGTTTCACGCATATTGGCCTACTACACCAACAGTGATTTGAGTAAAGTGGAACCTGATGATTTAGAGATGGAAGGGCTGTTTAAGAAGATCCTAGACATATGTGATCCTGAAGGGCTGATCCACTCGACGCTCACTGGTGGTTGCAAGAAAATGCGCACTTACAGTGTAGTTGTAGAACTTATTCTGCTCAATCTGATTGTTAATGCGCTCAAATACAATGACAAGGAAGTTGTTGAGATCGAACTCAACGTTGAGGAAAATGAGGGGTATTATCTGTTGAATGTCAAGGATAATGGCCAAGGGATTCGGAAAGAACATTTGAATACGATTTTTGAGCCTTTGAAAACCTTGGGCGTAAAGGACCGATTCCAACAACAAGGCACGGGCCTCGGGTTGTCCTACGTCAAGAAGATGGTCAATAAACTTGGCGGTAAGATTGGCGTGGAGTCAGAATTGGGCGTGGGTTCGACCTTTTCGTTTACCATCAAGAAATTGCCCGCTGACCTGTAAAACCATATTACACAAAACCATGTCACGAGACATAAAAAGCCCCAAGCTTCGTGCTTGGGGCTTTTTTTATGCATTACCGCAAAAGGGGTTTGTCTATCTGTATTTGAGAAGAAATTTGGTTCTGGCGTTGGCGTCGATATCGCCGTTTTGGATGAGATCGCCTTTGGCGACCATGCGTGCGGCTCCTATGGCGGTC
>Ga0181563_10006853_pt1 | contig 10153 bp, 14 predicted proteins | sample 011ome_25_FD_133759 | JGI IMG/M metagenome (GOLD analysis project Ga0181563, IMG submission 133759) | Coastal salt marsh microbial communities from the Groves Creek Marsh, Skidaway Island, Georgia - 011512CT metaG (megahit assembly) | ecosystem: Environmental > Aquatic > Marine > Intertidal... | reverse complement strand
ACTGACTTTTGAGTAGTAGCGACTTCTTTCCATTTAATTCCATCCTCAGCAGTGTGTTCTCCACTGTGGAAAGCAATAGCACGGAATGCTTCTGCTCCTAAGAATGTTTTATATTCTCCCAGCAACTGATTGCCTAACATAATACGAGGCGCTAGTACAAGGTGAATTTTAGTTTTTGAATTGTTTTTAAATTGCCAATCAAGCAGTACTGCTTCGGTAAGTGTTTTACCTGCACCTGTGGGCATGACTAGACGTCCACGAGCATCGTCCGGAGTCTTTTGGATATTAGCAATGCTGTTATCAAACGCTTCTTGCTGATAATCATATAATGTAATCATTTTATGCAACCTCAAACAGACTTGTAAACAATTTTTCTGTAGGGTTAGTGTTGTCAAACAATGTGTTCTTTTTATCTTCCCAGTCTCGATAGATATTTGTTTTAACTGCATGACAATTAGCACACAATGTTTGCAAGTTTTTAGGATTATTATTGTCGTGATTGCCGTCTATGTGATCTACTTGCAATTGGCCTGGCCAAACAATAGTGGCAGTACAAGTAAAACCTAAACGATGGTCTACATTTTCGCAGTAGTCCTTGCGGTATTTAAGATAAGGATGAAAGCTGTTAGTCCATTGTGTCGGCGTTAGCCCTTTTTTCGCAGCCTGATGCTGTACATGATGTTTTGAGCATCGCTTTCTACGTATAATAGAGCCGTCTACTCGAGTCTTTCCCATATGTTGACCCAAGCTATTGCAACCTTGTTCAATACAAATACGTTCAGTCATTTTGTGTGCCTTTTTTGTGTGCCTATGTATTAATTATAACATCTTAGATGCTGTTGTCAATCTTTTTGTGTCCATTTTAAATGTGCAATTCGTTCTTTTTCGCACCAACGAACAAAAAGACCTGTTTCGCGGCCGTGAGCTTCAATCTCCCAGGGGCTATCCCAATAGCTCATTTTGTTGCTTACCCACTTACCCTGCCAACGATGTTTTGCAGTTACAGAACTTTGATACAGTTCTCCTCGAGCAAATTGTTTTGCATGTACTAGCTCGTGTGCAACTGTTTCAAGTAGTAGTCGTAGACGTACTTTTCGATTAATGTCAATATCAAATTCACGTGGACGATAAGGATCAGCATCATCAGTAGCAAGACAATACCCATAAGAATCATCTTTACCAAAATCTCGCAGACGAATATTAAATTCTATATTCTTCATACGTGGCATCAACTTACCTACTACATAATTGGTAATACTTTTTACGTACTTTTGTTGCGACTTTGTGCCGCCTTTAACATTAATGATGATCATGCGAACTCCTTACGTTATAAAATAATTATAGCGCAAAGATTCGTATTAGTCAATGGATTTTGGTGATATTACATGCGGTAAGTTATCCGACCTTTGGATAAATCATATGGTGTCATTTCAACTTTTACTTTGTCACCCAATATCATTCTGATTCTAAATTGTCGCATTTTACCGCTTGTGTATGCAACAATAGTATGTTCATTATCAAGTTTTACCTTGAACATTTGATTAGGAAGAACATCTATAATTTCTCCTTCTAATTCAAATAAGTCTTTGTCTTTAGCCATTTGTCTCCTTTGGTAGTTCGGCTTTTTCAATTATTACTGTGCCTTGATCGCCTAGTAATATACGTAATGTGTCGCCCTCTTTCCACCCCATTTTTTCCATTACTTCGGGTGGTATGTTCATGTTTACATTTTCTTTATCACCTTCAATATCTTCGAAAATATCTTCTGCTTTGAAAGTCCATGTGTTTTGTTCTTCGCTCATTTCGTTCTCCTCAAACTACTAAATACTTATATGAATGATGCTTATCGCACAGCGTTATTTGACGTTGTAAAAGACACTTCTGCAAAAAGGGGTTACGAACTTCCGGAACCGATCGAAGCATACGTTGTAATGCTTCTAGCAACTCACGTCGATAAACCCAAATTCTTACCAGATACATTTGCTGAAGCATTTCTAACTATTAAAACCAGTTCCGATGCAAAAGAACTCGGAGATACTTGTCTGTTTGTTGCAGGAGTATTTCCTAGTATAGGAGAGCGCAAAGGTCTTAAACGTAGATATTATCAAGATATCGGCTCTACATCCTACGGAATAGTAGCAGAGGTTCGACAACCTGATCTGTTTAACACTCTTGCTACACATTTTGAATTCTTAAGCAATTTTATTGAAGTTACAATTAACTCAACCAAACTGACGCATAATAACCTTTACCGTTAGTATCGCCGCCTGAGTTATCAACTTCAACTCCATCGTACTCAATACTAGTAATAGTGTCTTCACCGTTTAGAAACTCTGTAACATATACCTTTAGTTTCTTAGGATCAAAGTCACCAACAGTTTCGATAATGCCTTCAAAGAACGTGCCTTTTTCGCTTGAATACATTTGTGCAATGTATCCGTCATGTTCATCACAACAGCCATGATCAGTAAGTTCAATTTCGTAGTTTTCTGCTTCTTCGATATTACTTAGATATTCTTGTAGGTTTTCGCCTTCAACGACATCAGCAACATGCTCTGCACTGTACTCTCCTGAGTTAACTTCGTCTACTACTAAGTATGCACTTCCGTGCTCTACACCATAAGTGTGTTCAAACTCTGTGTGGGATTCGTACCAAGGACGCTTGTAGTTGTCGTCATCCTTATCATGCAAGAACTGTGCTTCTACAGGAACTTCTTCAAGGTCTTCATATTCTGCATCGCCATCTTCTTCGATCATATACTGAACCATGTCGTTATCACCATGTTCTTCGTTGTGTGCGTTCCAGAAGTCGTGTGCTTCTTTGCTAATACTCATGTAAGCACTCTCTCCACCATACCCATTTAACATGATACGATAGAAACGTGGACCTTTGAGCGTTTCTACTAATTCTTGTTTTTCTTCAGTCGTTGCCATTTTTATTTTCTCCGTAAGTATCGCTAATTGATACGTCCATATTCCAAGAAATAATAGTTTTCATTTCTTGAGATTCGTTTTTAGGTGCTTTGTGTATTACCCAGCTAGGGAATGTAATTATATCACCTTCCTTTACATCAAACGTATGTACTTGACGTGTTAATGGATTTACCCATTCTGTCTTAGGACTGTCTTCTGGTAAATCCAAATAGTACACATTAGTAAAATTACCACTATGTGTATGCCAGTGGTGACTACTTCCTGTAACATATTGCTGAAACCATATTTCTGCAATATTAAAAGTATGATAGCCGTGATGTGTTAACCATTCTTCTAGATGCACAAACAGCCCTGGCTTCATAATGTTAAGCCATTCTCTATCATAGTCGTATCTTGCTGGTTCCCAATCACATCGAAAAATATCAATGTTTAAGCCTTGTAGATGTTCTACATTTTCTTGTCTTGCAATAGCATCTAACATTGCATGTTTATGCATACTATGTTCAGCAAACTGTTTAATTGATACAGGAAAATTAATAACAGTATCAGTCATTTAGATCTCCATATCTGCGGCAACAATATAACGCCATTCTTGTTTTTCTAAAATGCCCGGACGATGCCAAGCCTTACCAGGGAATATAATCCATTGTCCTATTTTAGCAGGTGCCATAATTGTGTTGCCTGCCTCTGGTCCGTTAGGTGCAAATTCTGTACCACTTGTTTCTAAATTTGTTCCTTGAGGAATATGTAAGTAATAAACTCCACTTACTACTAAACTGTCAGGTCTAATATGTTGATGCCAATAATTATTGCGATCTTCCTGTGTGTCAACATTAGTTTTATAACCCCAACTTTTTACTGCTTTGATTTGTGCTTCGCGATTTAGATATGCAAAACAACTCCAAATAAAACTCATCTTGAGATTATTCCAGTCTGCACTCTGTAGACCAAAAATATTTACGTCAGTTTGATAAGGTGGACTATTCTTCCAATACTTACCTTGTTCTACAAGGCTATGGATATCTTGTGCCATACGCTCTCTTGCGTCAGCATTGATAAGAGAAGTCCAGTCGTAATATTCATATTCACTCATAATACTATATTAACAGACTGGACTTGGTTTGTCAACCTATTTAAGCAGGTTCTGCTACTTTTTCGTCAACGTGTTTAGTTTCTAAATATGCTACAACAGTTTCAGGTGAGCTCACACCGTATGGGTCTGTTGGGCAGTTATCTTCCATGCCTGGTTCTACAAATGCTTGTTCTACGACACCGTCGTTAACAACCATAGCGTAGCGCCATGAGCGATTGCCAAAGCCTAAGTTATCTTTGCAAACAAGCATACCCATCTTCTGAGTAAACTCTGCTGAGCCATCTGGAATAAATTGTAGCTTCTCTACACCTTGTGAAATCATCCACTGACGCATAACAAATGTATCGTTAACTGAGATAACATATACTTCGTCTACGCCCATTTGCTTAATAGCATCGTAATGCTCTTCAAAGCCTGGTACTTGGTAAGTAGAGCATGTTGGTGTAAATGCACCTGGTAGTGAAAATACTACTACACGCTTGCCAGCAAAAATATCTTCTGTAGTTACATCTTTCCAATCAAACGGGTTAGCGCCGCCGTTGGTAGTGTCTACGTATGTAATCGGATGTCCGTCTGTACGAACACGGTATTTAAAGGTAACCTGAGGTACCTGCATTCCTTCTTTCATGTGTGTCTCCTAGTTAATGTTTAAAGTACAAGTATACACTATTTACTATAGAAGTCAACTATTAATCCATGATTTTCCATAGATTTTTCATTGTATTTTCCAATGATAATAATAGGTTATTTAAATGACGGATGTCTACGAATACCTAGAGCACGGCTTGCACGATAAGGAACTATGCTTACCTTATTGCTTTGATTGCCGCCAAGAATTAGGTAATGATGCACGCCGTTTATTATCTCTGTCTTTAGATAAAATCCTACGTGTCCTTGCCAACCTTGATTGCCGCGAGGAAATATAACAATATCTCCTGGCTGGATATCCGCTATAGATACTTTTTGTCCCCAATCAAGAAAGGCTCTTGCAGTTAACGGATATTTGTGATCGTTGTTGCTAGGTATCTTGCTTTCTTCTAGTACAGCATTTACAAAAGCTGCACACCATTCTGTACGAACTGGATCAACACCTGTAAGTTCTTTAAGCTCTTGTCTATCCTGTCGTTCAGTGAGTCCAACATATTGTATTGCTTTTATTGTTGGATTTCCGTTACTAACATGTATCTGCTGTCTAGGTTGTTCTGGCTGCACGTCTAAGCTAATGCTGGGCGTAGAACACGCCGATAGCACCAAGACGATGCTGCCTATTATATATTTCATTGCCTTCTCCCTCTAGAATATTTATATAAATAATACTATAGGGCAAAGAGGGATAATATGGACTTTCTAACATTGGCAAGCGAAGTGGGCTTTCCTATTGCAGGAGCACTAGCAGCTGGATATTTTGTATTCCTAACACTAGGATTTATTCTAGCAGGCGTAACCGGATCAGTTACTACTCTCAAAAATATTATTGCACAACTTGATAATCGTGTTCAAACTATGAACAACGACCTAGTTAAAATTGATGCACTGATGAGCTATGCTCTTGGTGTAAAACCCAATGTTGATCGCATAGCTGCCAACGAAGGTAAAGATGATGCAAGGAGAGACTAATGGAAATTGATATAGCAGGTGCAATCAAAGACTTTGGCTTTCCGGTTATTGCGGCCTTTGGCATGGGCTACTTTATATTCTTTATATGGAAATGGGTAACAGAAACAATCGATCCTGTTATTGGTGCAAGTATGGGCACACTAATTAAACTTGTTGACCGTGTGCGTATGTTGGATAATGATTTAATACGTCTTAATACTAAACTTAGTATGGTGCTAGAACATCAAGGCAAACTAGACAAAGCACGTAAAGCAGAGCTAGAAGAAATAGTAGCTAGATATCAAAGCCGAAGCGAAACGTTCAATAGTACCGGCAAGCCAGGCGAACCAAAAAAAAAGTAATACTAACTAAGATTAAGCCTAGCAACGGCAATCCACCGTGGCTGCTTTTACTACTAGCATACGGTGGATCACTTGGTTCTATGATTCTTATTTGGTTGTTGCAATCATAACACCGTTCCAATCTTTAGGCAGGTCTTGTGTTTTTTGATATTCACAGCGTTCAATCCACATATCGTAATATTTTTCCATCTTACCATCAAAGTTTCTGTGTAATTTCTTACACATATTAATTGCTTCATCAAACTTTTGCGCACGATATAACTCGTGCATTTTTTCATGCATCTTCTGACTCTTACGATCTGATACTTCGTTCATGCTATCAAGTACTGTATAGATAGCAACTCCTACAGTTTTACCTTTAACAGCTAGATCGTCTACTTTTAGGAAGAACCAGTCTTGTTTACACTGCTCAACTGTTGCTCCTCCGACGAGCAACAAGCATCCGTATTCTTTACATTTAGATTCAATACGGGCAGCGGTACTAACGGCATCCCCGAGTACGTCATAGGAATGGCGTTTAGTAGACCCCATTTCCCCAAGGTATCCCAGTCCTGTATTAATTCCTGCACCCATTCCGACTGGCGGACGGCCTTCAGGTACGACAAAATCTTCATTAAACTTCTCCACTGCTCTAAGCATTTGTAATCCTACACGAACTGATGTGTCAGCATGATCAGGATCATCAGTTGGTGCATTGTGTACGTGCATACTTGCATCACCAATGTACTTGATAACCATACCGTCAGCATCGAGTATAGGCTGTGTGATGCTGTCCATGTAACCATTCATAATTCTAGTAAGGCCCTTTACATCATCGCCAAACGATTCACCTAATGGTGTAAAGCCACGAAGGTCTGAGAAACAAATACTAATTTCACGCTTCATGCCATCTTTGATTAGTGCAGGATTCTCTTGTAGCATCCTAACAACAGTAGGCGAAGCATAGCCCGCAAACTGTTTTTTGATTGCTTGCTTCTCTAAAAATTCTCGTACAAATTTAATACCATATACTTGTAATGCAATTATTACAAACACTATTACTGGTGCTGTTACATCTAATAAAACTTTTTCTTCTGCATAGGCAAACATACTGTAAGGTACAACTCCGCCTATCATTATAACGGTAGTAACAAGTCCTACCCACATCCAGCGACTTAGTAAGATAAGCAATAGTCCACCTACTGCTAGTGCTACAAGCTCTGCTGTAGGTGCCCAGTCTGGACGCTGTATGTTTGTACCATTAAACATTGTGCCTAGTAGTGCAGCTTGTGTAGTGCCTGCGAACTGTGCGCCTATAGCTGTTGGCACAGGGTTAGCAATACCTGCGGCTGTTACATCTACAATAACCACAGCACCTTCAAAGTCCTCTGGCAAGTCTGCTACACTTGTACGTTTATTACGTTGACTCCAATCAATCCATACACGCCCTTCTGAGTCTGTAGGTATTTCACCAAACTGCGGGATACGCATCTTTTCAACGCCAAACTGATTTAGCTTAATTTGAAAGTTAGGATCATCTGCAATCACACGTAATGTTTCTAGTGCAAGACTTGGATATAGTGTACCGTCTACGACAGCGATAGTAGGCATTCTTCTCACTACCCCATCTATCTCCGGCTCAGTCGAAACGATTCCCGCACCAACACTGTTGCCTTCAAGTTCTGGTATGTTCGCAATGATACCGCCGTATGGTAGTATGCGATCCAAGAACTGTGCTTGTAGTATTGCTGCCCCAGGATTAATGGGCTCGTTCTTTGTTTTGTCGCTGGGACGACTTGCTAGTATGACTGGTAGTGCTAACATAGTTTCTGCTAGTTCTGCATCACCACCTAGTCTATCTTGTTCAGGCATCATTACATTCCATACAACTAAGCCTGCGCCTCTGTTGTATAAGTCTTTGATAATATCTGAATAAATGTTTCTTGGGAACGGATACTGTCCGTAAAGGTCTAGTGCTGCTTCGTCAATCTCTGCTACCCATATGTTATTTTCTACAGGTTCTTGATTTATAATAAGCTGATCAAAATAGTTTAACCGCACACTCTCTAAAAACTTAGGAGGCTCTATAAATGTATAAACTAAAGCTACTAGGGTGATTATGGCCCACCACGGCGACAGTAAACGTTTCATACTGTATTTATTTTAAATAGGTAAGGAAGATCAAGTACTATGAGTGAGATTTTAAGCGAGGGTAACGCTAAATGAAATAGTACTTGTCTTCCTTAATATATTTACTTTGTTAACGGAATGTCAATTCCAAAAACGATTCCGATATTATCACCTTCTACACCCGGAGCAATAAACAAGTTTTTGTAAGTTCCCCTAACATAAGGCATTACAGGTGCAGTAGAATAGTTGCCTACTGCACCTAGTTCTAGTCCAAACTCGTTGTGCTCAAAACGATAGCCCACGTATGGGCTAAGGTTGCTTTCTGAATTGTAGTATACACCTGCAACATATTGTTGTTCTTGAAGGCGTATATGAGGGTGAATAGCATTGTAATCACCCTCAAATCCTAAGTGTAGGCTAAGTGCTATGCTAGTTAGAATTTCCAAACTAAGCCAGCACTAACTGCATTTGTATTGCCTAAGTCTGTCATCGAACGTGTACCTTCTACTCTCCAAGTAACGTTGCCTGTGTCTTTTTCTAAACCTAGTGAAAAATCATTTACACCATCTGTATGATGCATTGCTGTAAAGTCAACTAAGCCTAAATCGCCACGTAGTCCAATAGTACCGTAACCATACATTTCGCTAGAGTCTGCTACTGTTCTAGCACTTTGTATTGAGCCAGCTTCATCGTAGCCGTCTATTGTACGATTGCCTCGTGTGTATCCTATAACTGGTTGTACTTTACCTGTGTCCGGCGAATATGTAATACTAGCACTTGTGTCTGTGCCGTTAGTATTACTTGAGTTAGCAAAGTCACCAATAGTACGTGACACTGTATAATCTGTCATTGCATGACGTACTTCAACTTTAACATTGTCTTTTTCAACACCAGCTGCTACTACATCAGTATCTGCTTTAACAGTATCGTCATTACCAGATAAGTTAGTACCCATTCTAGTAAAGCCGCCTGAAATAGTAACACCGTTGTCAGCAGTTTTAGATCCACCTACGACAACACCACTTGTACTACCTGACATGCCATTATTCATTTGGCTGTTCATTCTAATACCTTCAATATTGTCAAAGTTTAGATATCTTAGGCTTGATCCAACTACGTCTTGTGCTGTTGCTATTTGATCTACACGCCCTGTAAAGCTACCAGGATCTGTTACTGCAACTACAGGTGTTCCCAAAGAAGCGTCACTGTATACGTCCCATGTGCTAGTTGAAGTTTCTCTAGCAATAGTTTGTACACCATCTGCTGTTGTACTGCTGTGTGTTGTTACACTTGAACTTGCGCTGCCTACAACGGTTGGTCCACTACTTCCGCTTGCTGCGTCTGTAGCACTGCCTACATCTTCTAGTGTACCTGTAGTAATATCAACGCCGCCGCCTGCGCCGCCTGCAATAGCTGTTGATGCTGCATCAAACGCACTTGGTCCAAAGATATAAGCATAGTTAGCTGTTACGATATCGCCTGCTACCAATCCAGTCCATTCCCAACCTAGTCCTATAGTATCGTCGCCGTTGCCTACTGCATAGTCGCCGCCTGTTGCATAGACATTAGGGTCTGTGCTCCAGGTGCCACTAATACCTGCGCCAACATTGCTGTCTGTTGAATACAACCCTAGCGCATAGCGTGAAACAGTTGCTTCTGAGAACACAACATTTGCTGCTGGAATAGTTCCGTATCCTAGTACGTTGTCTGTAGCACTTGTATCACCCATTGCTGGCATTGCATCTGGATCAATAAAGCGTCCAAATCTTAGCGTAGTAATAGCTGTCTGTGCTGTAATACCGGTTGTAATGTCAATGTATTCTTGTCCGCTTGGCAGACTGTATGTGTTGGTCATATCAAATACGCCAGTCACTCCGCCGCTCCACGTTGCACTGTCTGCTGTTGGAGTTCCTGTCCAGCCATTACTTGCAATGCCGCTGGCGCCACCGGAGTTATTGTTGGTGTATGCTATACCGTCAACGTTAACTGTAAACCCATCAAATGGTGCTCCAGGTGTTAAGTAGTCTCCTTGCTCACCATCAGCTGGGAATGTTCCTGT
>Ga0181563_10006851_pt1 | contig 10155 bp, 11 predicted proteins | sample 011ome_25_FD_133759 | JGI IMG/M metagenome (GOLD analysis project Ga0181563, IMG submission 133759) | Coastal salt marsh microbial communities from the Groves Creek Marsh, Skidaway Island, Georgia - 011512CT metaG (megahit assembly) | ecosystem: Environmental > Aquatic > Marine > Intertidal... | reverse complement strand
TGTACTGGAATGTCTGGACACTGCTTGGCGATCATCGCCATCGTTGGTCCACCAACGTACCCTGCGCCAATACAGCAGATCTTCATAGAACGTTTACCTTTGCTCGCTTCGATTCAGGTCGAGAATCCATTTTGTTCTGGGTCTAACGAAGAAGTCTAGATGCTTTGATCTCCCCAAGTGGGGGTGATGTTGCGTGGTCTTTCAAATTTTTAGGACTACCGATGGGCAACCTCTTTAATCGCTACATTCCATAGCCTTTTGCGGATCGGACATCCTTCATTTCGGCGTTTTGCTGCTTCAACCAACCTGATTTGCGCTTACAGGAATCGAGTCGCCAATGAATTCGATCAATCCGATTCAGTTCTTTTTCGCCACCAACTAGACGCTTATCGGACATTGCCTGCCTTCTTTCGATTTTGCCTGCCTTCTTTCGATTTTGATGGGGGGGCGATAGGCTATCGGGTCGTGAAAACTGATCCATTGTTTGAAATACCGAGTGTGAGTCATGAGTGATTCGATATGTCGTTGGGGATTTTTGAGTACTGCAGGAATCGGCCGAAAAAACTGGAAAGGCATTCACCTCAGTGGCAATGGTCGGGTTTCAGCGGTGGCAAGCCGATCGGTTGAAAAAGCACAGGCTTTTATCGACGAGTGTTCTGCAGAGGTGCCCCAGCGTGGTGAAGTCGCTGCGGTGGGATCCTATGAAGAACTCCTCAGCAGAAAAGATGTGGATGCAGTTTATGCTCCACTGCCAACCGGGATCAGAAAAGAGTGGGTGGTAGCGGCCGCCAAAGCGGGTAAGCACGTTTTGTGTGAGAAGCCAGCAGCGATCAACGAACAAGAGGTTCAGGAGATGGTGGACGCCTGCTCGCAGGCTGGTGTGCAGTTTATGGATGGTGTGATGTTTGATCACAGTCAGCGACTTGCGCAGGTTCGCAAGGTACTGGATTCGGGCGAGGTGGTTGGAAAGACTCGCCGTATTTCAACGCATTTTTCCTTTTCCGGTGATGATTCGTTTCAGCAGAGCAATATCCGGACGGACGCGGTCTTGGAACCTCATGGGTGTCTGGGTGACTTAGGCTGGTACTGCATTCGTTTTACGCTCTGGGCTGCCGGGCTTGCGATGCCCACCAAGTTATCAGCGCGAACAATCACATGGCTTGCCGGCACCGATTCGGATGGTCAGGTACCGGGAGAATTCTCCGCAGAACTGCATTTTCCCAATGACCTCACCGCATCATTCTACTGCTCGTTTCTGACTGTGAATCAGCAGACCGCGATGATTTCAGGCGATAAAGGCTATCTTTCTGTCGATGATTTTGTTTTGCCGTTCTATGATGCGGAGGCGAGTTGGACGGAGCATCAGCACGTGCTTGATATTGATAATTGTCGCTGGAATTTTCGTCGGCATAGTGATCGGAAAGCCGTTGCCGAGTACCCATCAGGGGAGGCAAACGCAGCAGAAGTGAACATGGTGCGTCGATTTGCTGAATGCGTGAATAGCGGGAAAATCGATGGCTTTTACCCGGATCTTACGCTGAAGACACAGCGTATTCTTGACGCATGTCGACGAAGTGATGCCGAGGGCGGCGCGTTGATCGAGATCTAGTGCTGTGGGAACATCGGTGGTCACCGAACGCTGAATAAAAAAGTCGATTTTCTGGCACCGTGACGAGGATCGAGGTGGGATCGACTACACTTCAGGGGAATTGGGGAAGCTTGTTCGATGAATGAGCTTCGGTGGGAATTCGTCGTCTTTAGGAATCCGCTAATCCCTTTTTTTCTTCCAAACTCTTCGCCTTCGACCTGTTGATCGCGTTGGAGGGTGGATACGCTTATGAGTCGTTGATGATGGATGATCAATCACACAATTTTTTCGGTGTGCATCCGGCAGCGTAGTCATCAATTCAATTTGTAGTGGCAAGAAACCTGCGACCTACTCGTTGTGTTCCCTTTCCGGAATCTTTTCTGACGAGCTTGCTGGTAGCTGCTGACGAACGAATCATGCATGTGTTGATTGCTTCACTCAGATCCGTGAACCACGGACTCTTCATGTGTTGTGAAACCAGCGGATGATCGTGGTTCATGGTGATTACGACTGGTCTGATTCTCAGGATGTTGCACGCAGCATAAGTCAATGCGTCGTTCCTTGATTGGGTTACCTTGTCTTCTCCTCCAGTCTCGTCGCCACATCCGACCTCGTGGTCGCAGTTAATTTCCGAGCGATACCTTTGTCGCTTGTCGGGTGACCTCGTGGATTGGTTTGATAGCGAACGATGGCGTGATCAACCGATTGGCGAGTTTTCACGCTGTGTCACACCAAAAGAATTGTTGGATCGTTGTCCCGAAGTCATTTGGCCGGGGCTAATGGGCGCAGATTTACTTCCGATCATCGGTAACGAATTCGGAGACTGGCTCTGTGTCCGTCTTGGCGAAGGTAATGTGGCTCAGGAGGTAGTGTATTGGTATCACGGTGGTGGTGATTGGTTGCCATGGGGACAAGGATTACCTGAGGCATTGATTTTTAATTCCTTTTGTAGTCTCAATCCCACTTGGCGCGCTGGACAAATGACCCAAAGTAGGGATGGGGCTTTTGCGAATGCCATATCAATGCCGCAAGCAACGGATCGTCACAGGGATCGCGTCTTGTGCTGGGCCGTGGAGCGAATTGGCATAAAGTTGGAACAGTTGCCATCACCAAGGCTGCCCGAAGAGATTTCGGTTAACGCGTTGCTGAGCCTGGGGATTGCCGAAGTTCCGCTGCGATTTTTGAAAGTTCAAAAGCTTTTAAAGCATTGGTCGCGAGAGATGATTGATGCGACTTTGGACGATAACGGTTCAGAAAGAGTGGGCAGGATTGATCGATGCCTTTTTGATCTGGATCTGATTCCATCTCAGCAACTTGCTCGCTTAAAAGAACAGAGTGGCGAGACGAAAGTTCAACGCTGGAATGCGGCGGCAGCCCATGCAAGAGTTGTAACAGAACAATCACCCGAACAGGCTTGGGCCTGGCAAATTTTGGGTTACGAAGCTGAAAAGCAAGGTCAACGGAAAGATGCGTTGCATTATTACGAGCAAGCGTCTCAATGCTCCACTTTTACTGATCAAACTGCCCGCTTTCATTTTCATTGGACGGAACCAATTGCGGCTAAGTTTTCAGTTGCAAGACTTTCAGCGATTGATCCCGAGCGAATTGAACGATCTCCCTACTATCAAACGCTCCTTCTTCCAGACGTTCGTGAAAGGGCAACCGAGGTTCGTCGTTTTTGGATCACCTTGAGTCACAGCATGATGCAGAGTGATCGTCCTACGGATGCAACCAGATGCCTTTTAGCTGCAGGCTGGGATGTTGGATCGCGATCGATACACGATTATCGTGAAGTGCTTGAATTAATTGTCGAGGCATCGAGAGCTTGTGGGCAGGATGCGAGGTCCGAACTAGCGGCGACACATCTTCGATGTTTAGAACAGCGATATTTCTAGGTCGCAAGTCGAACTGTTTGCCGCGTTGATTGAATTTGATGAAATGGCTCGGATCAACTTTTTTGACCCGCGTAGCGAATACTTCTAATGATCGCTTCTTTGATTTCTAGCGTGTCCACTTCGCTCGCAACGTCCATATTGATCGGCCAACTACGACGCAGGCGTTGGTCAAATACGGTCATCCCGCGCGTTAATTCCCCCTTGGTTTCAACGCGTCCAGCCATGGGTTCCCAAGAGAAGAGGTCGGGTTCAAGGATGGACATTAAAGCGGTTGGGTCATAGAGCGGTATCAGTTCCTCACCCAGTTTTTGATGTGCTGATCGAAATGCAAATGGAAGAAGTTTCCGAAGCAGTGATCCCACATGAGTTCCTGGGCTGGGTAACCGGTCTAGTAATTCGACGCCAAATCGAATTTCCTCCGTCACATCAAGAGGCACGAGGCTTTTCGTTGTAGCAGAGTTAAAAACCGTTTGTGCACTCGATGGATCGTAGTGGATATTTCGTTCCGCCATCGTTGTTGCATTTCCTGCATGTTTGACAGAGCCACCGCTGATGACAATTTGGTCGATCAGCGTCAAGATGTTCGGTTCCCATCGCACCAGACGAGCCAAGTTGGTGAGCGGGCCGAGGCAAAGGATCGTGATTTGGTTCGGATGCTGTTGAATCAAATCAACCATCACCTTTTCGCTTGGTTGCAGGTGCTGGCGTCCCGAAGGCTCAAAGTGAGATTCGGCTAGGCCATCACTCCCGTTGAGAAACTGGTCATCGGTGATCGATGCGTTCTCGGCCGGTGTTGCTTTACCGATTCGCGGATAACGCGGCGGATCAAGCATGTTGATGATCGCGGCGACATTGTTTGTGGCTTGCTCTGCTTCCACCGTTCCAGCAACGGCGTTAATTGCTAGAACATCAAGACGTGGATCGAATAACGCCATGCAGAGGGCAATGGTATCGTCAATTCCTGGGTCGCAGTCGATAATGATTTTCTTGCTCATGTTGCAATTTTAAGTCGAGTCGCCTTCCTGGACGAGACTGATTTGTTGCGGAGTTGATGGGGTCCTTGATACAGTTGTGCAATCATTCAAGGGGAATCTTGCGGGAGAGATGACCCGAATCACGGCAAGAACGTTGATCCTTATCCATTTTTTTGACTCCTTCAAGCGATACCAACATGGATTCTTCTTCAAATTCAGCCTCAAGCGACTTGTTTTCCGAAGCAATCCAAGTGGCTCAGTCGGGCTTGGATTTGACCGCAGAGCAGACCAGCGAGTTAATCGATGCGATGTTGGTGGGCGCAGCCGGAGAGGATCAAATCGAAAAATTGCTTTTAGCTCTCAAAGCGAAAGGTGAAGCGGTAAGCGAATTGGTGGGCGCTGCACAGGCGATGCGGAGGCACATGACTAAATTGCCTCATCATCATGAACAACTGCTCGACACGTGTGGTACAGGCGGAAGTGGTAGCGGAACCTTTAATATCAGCACCGCTGTGGCAATCGTCTCGGCTGCGTGTGGGGTCGCTGTCGCCAAGCACGGCAATCGCAAGGCGTCTAGTTTGACGGGTTCGGCAGACGTGCTGGAAGTACTCGGGGTCAAACTGGAGTCAGAAGCCGACGCGGTGGCTCAACGATTAAATGAGATTGGAATCTGTTTTTGTTTTGCCGCAAAGTTACACCCTGCGATGCGGCATGTCGTAGGAGTACGTCGCAAGTTGGGTGTGAAAACGCTTTTCAACCTACTCGGTCCGCTTTGTAACCCCGCAGGCGCGACCCATCAACTTTTGGGTACGTCCTCAGCGGAGTCGCAACGTAAGGTCGCAGATGCGCTTGGTCAACTAGGAACCCAGCGATCCTTTGTCATCCACGCGCAAGATGGACAGGATGAAGTCTCACTCGATGGGGTTACCAAAATCATTGAGGTGACCGCGGAAGGCTGCTCGGAGATGGAGTGGACTGTGAATGATTTTGGACTGTTTCCAGCAGGCAAGGAATCGCTCGCTGCGAAAGACCCCCACGAGAGCGCCGGTATCATCAGGCGACTATTCCAAGGCGAACCAGGGCCCTGCCGAGATGCGGTACTAGCTGGTGTTGCTGCGACGCTGGTTTTGGTCGGCAAAGCGAACGATCTTCGACAAGGTGTTCAGATTGCAAGCGATGCGATTGATTCCGGTGCGGCTACCGATAAGCTCGCTCAACTTTGTCACGCCTGATAGGTGAGTGATGCATGGTTGAAGCGTTGACGTTGATCGTAGCCCAAAAGACTAACGATAAACGACAACGAAATGGACACCGTGCCTGACGCGCAGCATGACAGCGCCAGCTTCGCTCATGTTGGGATCCATCGAGTAGCATGCAGATACGCGTTTTGGGTCATGCCCAGCGACCCAACCCACCCCTTCGTACTTTCCAGGTGCGAATGATCCCGGCGGATGTCCCTTTTGACCGCTCTCTAGGATCAGCTCTAGTCGCTTTTTAGCGATCTCTTCCAGGTCGTCAGCGTGCTTTAGCGGAGGAACCCCGCCGCGTTTTCTTTGTTCGTTTAGCATCGCCAAAGCGCTGGTGATCTTCTTCGGGTGAAAGTCACCGCATTCATCGCACCGCTCCATCTGTCGATCTAGTTTCAACAGTGGATCGAGTTCAAGTGTGAAAAAAGATGTCTCGTAATCTCCCCAGCAACGGCTCGAGAGTATGCCCAGTGCCAGAGTTGCGAGGGTGAGAACAGTCGTCGCTCGTTTGATTTGATTCATGACCAACGGAATGATTTGAGGAGCGAGGATGGGGACAGCGTAACTTTTTATCTCACCAGCGAATCCTCCAAACGAGAATTTCTCGCAACATTCGTGATTGCGTTTCGCTTGTCAAAGACGGTCTTGTTTCGAACTGGTGTGATGCGATTTGCCTGAGTTGTTTATCTTTCCCTTTTGCCCCAAAAAGAAAAGCCCCCGAAGCTCAATCGCCTGCTCGGTAAAGGCGATTTTTTTTGCATCGATTTCTCTTGAGGTAGACAATTGATAGCCTTTTGTGTTTCGTCCCGCTGAATGCAACCCACAAACCTATTGGACCAAGCTCTCGCGGTGCAGTCGCACCGATGCATTGGACTGAGCAGTCTCCGGCTTCTGGAAAATTCCAAGCGGCCTTCGCGAAAAATGATGGCTAAAACGGAACACTTGCGATTTAGTGGTTTGAGTTTTTCCGTTAGTTATTTTTGATTTAAACGGCCAAAATCGCTTGTCGGTTAAGATGTTCCGATGATCAGCCTAGCTCGTTGAAACACCGAAGCAGTTTTAGTCCATCCTGTTGGCTTTTTTCTGGATGGAATTGTGTGGCAAAGAGATTTCCTTGCTGTACCATCGCACAAAAATTTGTCCCATAGTCACATTCCAAAGCGACGACACTCGCATCGGCCGGGCAGACGTAGTAGGAGTGGACGAAGTAGAAGTGGCTACCATCGGGTGTGTCTTGTAAGAGAGGTGACACTTGCATCTTCTTGACGGTATTCCAGCCCATGTGCGGCACTTTAAACGAATCAGGAAGATTGAACCGCACCACTTCACCAGCAAGTATTCCAAGTCCTTGATGTTCGCCATTTTCAAAACCGCGTTCAAACAGCAGTTGTAGGCCGAGGCATATCCCCAAGAAGGGACGGTCGGACGCAATGAAGTCGCGGATTGGCGCCGCGAGATCTCGGCGTGTGATTTCCGTCATCGCATCGCCAAATGCGCCGACCCCCGGAAGGACTAACTTGTCGGCGTTGGCAATCGCGTCAGGATCCGAGCTAATCGTTGCGGAACCGCCCACGCTTTCAATTGCTTTCTGGACGCTCCGAAGGTTACCCATTTGGTAGTCGACGATGGTGATCATGTTTCTAGCGATGGAAAGTTAAGGGAAACGAACTGCGAGATTGTCGGAATGCCATCGGAAACCGGCAAAAGGAGTTGAGCGGAGGGCATGAACGCTGGATCCAATTTCCTCGTCTCTGGTATCGCTAATGACTTGTTCACTGATTGATTCACGGAGAACTTTGGATCGACACCACCATTCAAGCTTGGCAGTGTCAAGCTTTTCCGTTCGATGATACGCTCGGAGTGAATTCGCCACTAGGCTCGAGGTCGACGTTTTCGTTGGGGCTGGGCATTCCATGAATTCATCAAACGTCATTTTGACTTGGTGCGATCTTCTCCGTTTTACAGCTCAGATGCTTGGCAAACGGTAGAAATCCTCGCACGATGTATTCTCTTTGGCTACCACGCAAAAGCGTTCTCACACGATGGTTATCCTGCCGCGGGTGCCGTCATAGCCGATAGAAAACCAGCCAAATTCATCGACGAACGTCCCTTGCCTCTAGCCCGAAATGATCGAGACTGATCGGGGAAATCAGCCGGTTTTGATCTCTCAGCGGGGTGGGTAGGTTAGTGAAAAGGATTGGGCTGACGCTTTTTTTCCCGTGAATATTACGAAACCATGAGGTTTCAGCTCCCCGGCTCCTCTCTATCGTTGGCAATTGCGCAAGATCGGTCTAACATCGTGTTTGTCGGTGGCCGCAACCACTCCACCTCGATCGCTTTTCGTCACGTTGCCTTCTTTCGTAAATATCAGTTTTCTCCTATGTCGCAGCCATCGGATTCCCAGCATTTGGAAACTCTGTCTCGGGTGATGCAAACGTTGCGTGAGAGAGCTGAGCAGTTACCAGAGGGCTCGTACACGACGAAATTATTGCGGGGTGGACCGGAAAAGATTGGCGAGAAACTACTTGAAGAATCTCGAGAGTTGATAGAGGCGGCCAGCGAATCGGGGCCGGAGGGACGGGATCATTTTGTCTACGAGGCTGGCGACTTGATCTACCACACTTTGGTCATGCTGGCGTGGCGAGGTGTGGATCTTGATGAGGTGGCCGCCGAGTTGGCACGTCGCGAAGGAACCTCGGGTTTAGTGGAGAAGGCGAGCCGTAAAGTTCAAGATTGACTGAAGCTCAGATTGAATAAAACCTACTGTTGTTAAAGATCCGTGTTGCTGAGACCCAGAATCGATTTGGTATCGATCCGAACTGCTAGGGCGAACCTCGTAACGCTCTGGTAGGTGTCGGCAAGGTGATTACATTTCACCGTCACGAGAAATTGACTTGATTTTATCGTTAAAAAAAAGCGATTAACGTCACCAAAGAATAAAACTTAGATTGGATGAGCACACCGTTGGACGGACCACGAAATCTCCGAATCGGGCTTCCTAGCAAAGGTCGACTGAGTGAAATAGCGTCTGAGCTTTTCGAGCAAGCTGGCATCAAATTTCGGCGTCAGAGTCGAGGGTTGTTTGCGAAGGTCAGTGGTCTGCCAATTGATCTCGTCTTTTTACGCACCGACGATATCCCGACGCTTTGTGCCGAGGGAGCGATCGACATGGGAATTACCGGCAGCGATCTTGTCGAGGAGGCTGACGCGGCGATTGATGTGCGAATGCGTTTGGGGATGGGAAAGTGTCGACTGGCTTTCTGTGTGCCGGAGGACTCGGATATCCAGTCTGCCGCTCAGTTGGATCAGTCAAGAATTGCCACAAGTTTTCCGTCGGTTACGCGACGATACCTTGCGGAACGTCAGGCCCAGGCGCACTTAGTATCACTATCAGGAAGCGTGGAGGTGATGATCCAACTTGGAATCGCCGATGCGATTGTGGACTTAGTGGAGACCGGCAGCACACTGGCTGCGAATCGTCTGCGAATTCTCGAGGAAATCGGCTCCTACGAGACCGTTTTGATCCAAAATGATCGCTGTTCTGATCCAATTACGGCCGATCGGGTGGTTCGACGCCTCCAAGGCGTGGTGATTGCACGCGACTACTCTCTGCTGGAGTACAATGTTCCGAAGCTAAAGCTCGCTGAGGCGGAACAGATTACCCCCGGTTTTAATTCCCCAACGATCAATAGTCTCGAAGATGACCAGTGGTGTTCGGTAAGGGTCATGGTGAAAAGACGCGATGTGATTGAATCCATGGAACGACTGGAGGAACTCGGAGCCTCAGCAATCATCGTAACTCCTATTTCTAACTGCCGGCTGTAGCCGAATTCACGAGAAGTTCATGAGCGACACGATACCCGAAATTGACGTTCTAGCGGTTGCTAAGTTGCAAGAAGAAAATGCCGATTTTCTATTACTCGATGTGCGCGAGGAAGCGGAGTATGCCACCGCGTCAATTGAGGGGAGTTTGCTTGTGCCAATGAGCCAGTTGCGGTTGAGATTCCATGAACTCGAACCGTATCGTGATCAGCTGATTGTCGTGCACTGTCACCATGGGATGCGAAGTCTTCAAGTGGCAGAAGCTTTGCTAGAAAATGGATTCACGAATGTTCAAAGTATGCAAGGTGGAATTGATGATTGGAGCGTGAGCGTCGACTCATCCGTTCCTCGCTACTAATTGCGTCTGAATCTGCGAACTCTATTTCGTCTCCAACGCACCCAATTCGAGTTCCCGTCGCACCCAATTCACGTTCCCGTCGCACCTAGTGCACGGTCCCGTCAAAGCACTAGTTGGTTGCACGGGGTTGGGGAGCGATCTGCCACTCTCTATCCTACTTCTTCATGCATGAGCGGTTCGGCTTACAGGAAGAATCGGATCGATTCCGATCTTTGCGTGAACGGTTAGTGACCCAGAGCGAGAGGTTTCCTAGATCTGTCAGCCTTTCAAG
>Ga0181563_10006846_pt1 | contig 10159 bp, 9 predicted proteins | sample 011ome_25_FD_133759 | JGI IMG/M metagenome (GOLD analysis project Ga0181563, IMG submission 133759) | Coastal salt marsh microbial communities from the Groves Creek Marsh, Skidaway Island, Georgia - 011512CT metaG (megahit assembly) | ecosystem: Environmental > Aquatic > Marine > Intertidal zone... | reverse complement strand
TCCCTTTTGCCGCCCAAAGCCTTTAGCCTCAATCACAGTCATTCCCTCTATTCCAATTTCGGAAAGGGCTTCTTTTACATCTTCAAGTTTAAATGGTTTTATAATCGATTTGATCAGTTTCATAGGTGTAGTAAATTAATGGTTCATAAAGAATAAAGAGTACAGCCAGATTCTTTAGCTGAGGGAGTAACCATTCTCTCCATGAGCAGCTTGGTCAAGCCCCTTTGTCTCATCGTCATCTGAAACTCTTATGCCACCAGTTAGTGCGGAAACCAATTTTATAATAATGTAAGTGGCTACCACAGAAAGAGCAACAGCTGCTAGGCAGCCTTGAGCCTGAACTACAAGTTGGTCTTGCCAAGTTTCGGAATTGATACCAAGGCCACCTAATTCTCCCTTCCAGCCAAGGTAGGAAACAAGGAGGGTGCCAAGAATTCCGCCCACACCGTGAACTGCAGCAACATCTAACGAATCATCAATTCCCAATTTTTCTTTTACAAAGCCACATGCGTAGTAGCAAATGATACCTGCGGAAGCACCAATAATGATAGCTCCTAATGGACCAACACTCCCAGATGCAGGAGTGATGGTGGCAAGACCAGCAACCATGCCTGTCACAATGCCAACCAGTCCTGGCTTACCAGTACTTCGCCACTCAACTAACATCCAGACCAAGCTTGCGGTGGCCGCAGACAGGTGAGTAACCAGCATGGCCATACCAGCGCTGTTATCAGCTGCAGCCGCACTCCCGGCATTAAATCCGAACCAACCCACCCAAAGCATAGCGGCACCTGTCATGACCATTCCTGGGTTATGAGGAGGTTTCAAGGATTTCGGAAAGCCATGTCGGCGTCCAAGCATAGCGGCAATAGTTAGAGCAGAAGCACCTGCCGTTGCATGGACAACGATTCCCCCAGCAAAGTCAATAATGCCTCGTTCAGCAAGCCATCCACCGCCCCATACCCAGTAGCATACTGGGCAATAAACCACAATGAGCCAACATCCACTAAAGAGAAGGACTGCTGAAAATTTGATTCTCTCGACAAAGGCACCTACGATCAAGGCAGGAGTGATAATAGCAAAAGTCATTTGGAACATTATCCATACTGTTTCAGGATGGTCTCCATTCAGAGAATCAACAGACAGGTGTTGCAGAAAGAATGCAGTATTACCCCCAACCCAATTATTTCCACTTCCGGAGGTAAGGGATAAACTGTAACCCACAGCAAACCAAATAATCGAGGCCAAGCAGGCAATCGCAAAACAATGCATCAAGACAGAAAGTACATTTTTAGACTGCACTAAACCTGCATAAAATAAAGCCAAGCCAGGTAGAGTCATGAATAAAACAAGTGCAGTCGCTGTAAGCATCCAAGCTGTATTACCACTGTCGAGTACAGTCACATCTGCAGTCTGCTCAACTATCTCAATAGAAGAAACTGCTGATCCAACCGTATTTGGATCATTTTCTTGAGCGAAGAGATTAGAAGCAAAACTGAGGCCTAGCAGCAGAAAAAGGAATCTTGATATCATGTAATTAGGTTGGTTTGTGATTACTTAATTATGTTTGTCTTTAAATACCTAGAGAAAAAAAGAATAAATGAGCAATTATAATTTTTAAAATGAATAACATTCATCCTGTAGATACTTCGATAACACAAAAAAGCCCGGTTCACAGGGGAACCGGGCTTCGTTTGTTCAGTATATGATAAGAAAGAAGATCTAAAGAGCTTCGTCTCCTTTTTCCCCAGTACGAATACGGACGCACTCTTCCATCGGAAGAATGAATATTTTTCCGTCTCCAATTTTACCAGTTTGGGCAGCACCTACAATGGCATCCACTACCTTATCGGTGAGGTCATCCGCTACCCCAATTTCAATTTTAACCTTGGGCAGGAAATCTACAGTATATTCACTACCTCTGTAGATTTCTGTGTGTCCTTTTTGGCGACCAAACCCTTTTACTTCGGAAACGGTCATGCCTTCGACCCCGATTTCGGATAAGGCATCCTTTACTTCTTCAAGCTTGAAGGGCTTGATGACGGCTTTAACTAATTTCATAATTATTTTAAGTTTTTATTTATTATAGATGAGTGCTGAAGGAGAGTTCAACTAGTTAGTGTAGGCTTCTTGACCATGCTCAGTGATGTCAAGACCACGATCTTCCTCTTCTTCACTGACGCGAACACCCATAACAGCTTTGAGAATACTGAAAACCACATAGGCAAAGATGAAGGCAAATACACTCACGAGGACAGCCCCTTTCAGTTGAACCATGAAGTCAAACCCATCAGCAAAGATGGCTACGGCCAAAGTACCCCAAATACCGCATACTCCATGAACAGAAATCGCTCCAACTGGATCGTCAATTTTGGATTTATCCAAAAATGTGATCGCAAATACCACAATGACACCAGCGATGGCTCCAATTAAAATCGAGCTTCCTACAGATACAACATCTGCATTAGCAGTGATTCCGACAAGTCCAGCGAGGATACCGTTCAGTGCCATTGAGAGATCGGGTTTCTTTAAAGCAAACCATGAAGTAAACATTGCACCAAGAGCCCCCGCACAGGCAGCTAAGGTCGTGGTAGTGAATACTAGGCCAAGGGCTCCAGGTTCGGCTGAAAGAACCGAGCCACCGTTGAATCCGTACCAGCCAAACATAAGTAAGAATACACCGATTGCTGCAAGTGGGAAATTGTGAGCAGGTATGGGTTTAATTCCGTTCTCGGTATATTTACCACGACGCGGACCAAGTACCATTACACAAGCCAAAGCACCAAAACCACCAAATGCATGCACAACAGTGGAACCGGCGAAGTCTTTAAATCCAAGCTCTGCAAGAACTCCACCTCCCCAATGCCATGAACCGGCAACAGGATAGGCCACTCCCACAAACAACACGGCAAATACCATGAAGGCCGAAAGTTTGACACGCTCTGCAACTGCCCCGGATACAATAGTAGCACCCGTTGCTGCAAACATCGCTTGAAAGATAAAATCACCAAATCCAGTCATGGCTAATCCGAGCCCACCGTAGCCCCAAGTTGCTCCTCCGTCGGCGTTAAGATCCCCAATCATACCTCCCCAACTAAACCAGCCATTAAAATCTCCTGGGTAGTGAGTGTTGAATCCAAAGAAAGCGTAGGTCAAAACACCGATAGATATAATGAAAACATTTTTGAAGAGAATGTTTACAGTGTTTTTCTTCTGACACAGCCCAGACTCGAGTGTAGCGAATCCTAAGTGCATTAGAAATACTAAAGCAGCAGCGATAACTGTCCACAACATGGAGGTTGTGAAAAAATCGTAAGCTGGAGCATAATCACCCTGAGCTTCGAGAAGCTCGAGATAATCATCTACAGGCCCTGCTTCTTCCTCAGCAGCAGCTTCTTCATGATCGTCAGCATGGACTTGAACGGCGTTGGAAAAGGCAAGAATTATTGCCAAGAGCAAAAACTTCCACAAACTTGCTCCTATTTTGAATGACATAAGGGATTTAAGGTTCATTGTTATTATATTTTGATATTCAGTTATTTACGAGAATGATAAAGTTCATTCACGGTTTAACTTGCAAGAGGTGTGCCAAAACAAATAGCAACAGAAATTTGGTCAAATTTCTTTACCTTTTCATCACAAATTTTTTATAACAGGCAAAACTGTGGGTTAGCTCCTACATTTTAGTAGGAGACAGAATAACAATTGAATCTAAGAAGAGATTGTTTCTTTTTGAAAAGAAATAAGCTCTCCGATTCCTTTTTCCGCCAGTCCTAAAAGTTCATCTAATTGTGCTCGAGAGTAGGTACTTTCTTCACCAGATGATTGCACTTCCACAAAATCTCCAGATCCAGTCATAACAACATTTGCATCAACACTGGCATCTCGATCTTCCGGATAATCTAAATCTAAAATGCATTTCTCTTTGTAAATCCCCACACTGATGGCCGCAAGATGGTCGCGAATAGGGTCTTTTTCTAGTTTGCCGGTTTCCAAAAGACCATCTATTGCAATACGAGTTGCTAACCATGCTCCAGTTATCGATGCAGTGCGCGTCCCTCCATCCGCTTGAAGAACATCGCAATCTATCCACAACGTCTTATCGGTTAATTTTTTTAGATCAAGGACTGCTCTGAGCGATCGCCCAATAAGACGCTGAATTTCTATATTTCTTCCATCCTGACGTCCGCGGCTAATTGGTCGGTCTTTCCGGGTAAGTGTGGCATAAGGAAGCATACTGTATTCAGCGGTAAGCCACCCACCCTGAATTTTTTGCTGCCGCATCCAACCCGGCACTTTTTCCTCTATCATGGCAGAGCAAATAACCCTAGTGTTGCCGTAGGAACAAAGCACAGAACCATTGGCATGAGGAGCGATACCTGTTTTAAATTCGACTGAGCGCATCTCATTGAGCGAACGTCCCGAAGGGCGTTCAAAAATTTCATCAAGTTGCGAGGCGAGGTCACTGGTGTCATTCATTTTAAAAATCGTATTCAATTAAGGGTTCTGGGTCGAGGATGGTGATATCTTTTTTTTGAAATTGCTGAGAAAACCAAGAGCGAGCATCAGGATCTCCATGATGGAGTATTATAGTCTTGGGGCTTACAGATTCGGCAAAGCGGAGCAATTCGTCGCGATCTGCATGACCACTCAAATCATATTGTTCAACCGTAGCATTGATTTTCTGCTGAATATTGATCGCTTCAAAAGAAAAGCATTCACCTTGTTTGGATTGAAGTAATTTGCCTCCCGGAGTAGAGGGATCGCAGAAACCAACGAATAAAATACTGTTACGATCATCCCCTAGCATCGAGGCAGCCAACATGTAAGAGGGTGTATGTTCTACTAACATCCCACTACTTACTAGGTAGATTCCTTGCATTGGAGGGGAGTCTCCCGGGTTGATTTTACGGGGAAGAGGTTGAGCCCCTAAACTACGCAATACTTTTCGAGAAAAGCGGACTCCTTTGTAGTTTTGTGAAATTTGATGCATGTGATTGACCAAATCCATACCAAGTCCAGAGCAAAAAACTGGACTCGTTGGAATGCTCTTGTTTTTACGTGCCTCATCCAAAACCACTAAAATCTCTTGCATTCTTCCGAGAGCAAAAACTGGTATGAGAACCGAACCACCGCCCGTTAGTGTTCTAAGGATGTCTTCGAGCAGACGAGTCATTTCCAGTTCCCTTTTCTTAGTGGGTGGGCGATCCGCCCCCCCCCTTGTTGTCTCCATGACTAAAACATCAACCGGGTTAATAGGAAGTTGGGCTCCATCAAGTGTGCACAAATCACTGAATAGCACATCTCCCGTAAAAAATATACATTTGGAATTATAGATAAGCTCAAGGGAAATAGCACCGGCGACATGTCCCGCATGGTGTGCTCTGATCTCAATTATTTCCCCATTTTTTTCAAAAAAAGTAGGCTCTTCGACAGAAATAATTTTCATTCGGTCGTAAAGAGATCGAAGATCAGACCTTCCATACAAGGGGAGTTCGGGAAGGTTGAGTTCATTCCGCTGCCGTTTCATGACGGCAAGTGAATTAGAAAGCATTCGTCGCGCGAGAATGGAGCTTGGATAACTCAAAAAAACAGGGGCAGTTGGATTCTGTCTTGAAAGTAAGGGGAGGCTGCCAAGATGGTCGAGGTGACAATGAGTCAGAAGAATGAAATCAAGGATATCTGTACCGATTTTTTCATGTCTAGGAACGGAATCATTGCCCGCAAATTTGGGATGAAGACCAGAATCAATGGCAAAGCTAAAGGGACCCAATTGGAGAAAGGAGCAATTCGCTCCTATTCCTCCGTATGGATTGAGGTCGGTAAATTTCATGACTCGGATGGAGGGGTGGAAGAATCCATAGGAACCTCCAATCGAAATGGTTCCATGCATACATGTACCTTTTCTCCAGAATCGATTACTCCATGAAAGGAACCATAGGCCTCTGCTGAAAGGTGAGTAACATGATAGCTGTTATAGGAGAAAGACCCACCCGGCTCCAACACGGGGCATTCTCCTACTATCTTATCCCCCTCGACAACCGTTGTCGTACCATCCTCATTGGAGAGAATCCACTTTCTTCCAAGCAGCGTGACTTTTGAGTCGGTTAGATTTCTTAAAGTGACGAAATAAATGAAAGCATGAAGGTGACAACCTTGCACATGAGATTTTTCCTTGTGATGAACGAGTTTATCGAGTTTGGCCTGCAGGCCTTTAAGTAACTTGCTGTCTTCTTGCACTATTAAGATAAACTCCTACCATAGCAGTACCCTGTGTTATGACCAATTCTTTTCATTGGATGATCAAGGAGTTGTACACAATGGGCGGAAAATCCTTGCCCGAATCGAGCTACCTTGCAGTAAAGTTTTGGATGTCCAAATTTGCATTGCTTTCGGTAAGCGACAAAACCGGGATTGTTCCTTTTGCCCGGACCCTAGTTGATTGCCATGAATTCACCCTGCTTTCCACTGGTGGAACAGCCCGTTTGCTCAGAGAGGAGGGGATTCCAGTCACAGATGTCAGTGAACATACTGGTTTTCCAGAAATGATGGATGGCCGTGTAAAAACCTTACATCCCACAATACATGGGGGGCTACTATGCATGAGGAATAATTCCGAACATCTGACTGCCGCCAAAGATCATGGAATTGGATTGATTGATCTTGTGGTGGTTAATCTTTATCCTTTTGAGGAAACGGTGGCTCGCGAGGGAGTAAGTTTTTCGGAAGCAATTGAACAAATTGATATCGGAGGCCCCTCCATGTTGCGAAGTGCTGCCAAAAATCACGAGTCGGTGACAGTTGTGTGCGATCCTGCGGACTATGAGCAGGTTTTGGAATCTCTTCATAGCCCGCAAGAAGCCAAGCCTTTACGTCGTTTCCTTGCACAAAAAGTATTTACTCGCACTTTCAATTATGACCGAGCAATTAGTGATTATCTCTCAAAACAAAATGAGGAGTTTCCTGATTTAGATGCTATTTCGGGATTTCCTGCTAAACTGGATGTGCAGGCACCCAAAGCCAAAAGTTTAAGATATGGCGAAAATCCTCACCAAAAAGCAGCCTTGTACGGCGAATTCCTAGATTATTTTAATCAATTACAGGGAAAAGAACTTTCATATAATAATATTCTGGATATCTCTGCGGCTGCTTATCTGATTGGTGAGTTTGAACAGCCTTCTGTAGCCATCCTGAAACATACCAACCCTTGTGGAGTTGCCAGTGCTAATAATTTGGAAGCAGCTTGGGAATCTGCTTATTGTACTGATCGTCAAGCACCCTTTGGTGGAATTATCGTAGTGAACAATACCCTTGGAGCTGAACTTGCACAAAAAATTAGCGAAATTTTCTGCGAAGTTATTATTGCACCTGGGTTTAGCGATCAAGCACTCGAGGTTTTTTCTAGAAAAAAAAATCTGCGATTGCTGGTATCCAAATCAGGATTTGGGGCGGAGACATTACAAGAAATAAAATCAATACCAGGAGGATATCTTGCACAGGATAGAGATCAGAAAAAGATAAACCCTAAGGCCTTTGAGGTTGTATCCAAGAGGCAACCAACTGAGATGGAATGGCGTTCCATGATTTTTGGATGGCGAGTGGTCAGGCATGTGAAAAGCAATGCAATTGTTTATTCCGGAGATGAATGTACTTTAGGAGTGGGAGCCGGGCAAATGTCTCGAGTCGATAGCTCAAGAATTGCAGTATGGAAAGCGGGTGAAGCGGGTTTATCTCTATCTGGATCCACGGTTGCATCGGATGCCTTTTTCCCATTTGCTGATGGGTTACTCGCGGCTGCTGATGCTGGTGCAACTGCCGCAATCCAACCAGGTGGAAGTATGCGTGATGAGGAAGTGATTGCAGCTGCCAATGAACGAAACCTGGCCATGGTCTTTACCCGAAATCGTCATTTTCGACATTGATCAGGTCTTGTCTAGGATCTGACATCCGTTATCCATGGTTAAGTAATTTGATCTAGAAATGCTCTCAAAACTTTGGCTTACAGGACTCCTTTTTTTCACATTCTTCTTATTTGGCTGTGGGCAGGCTATGCTATCGGATGAATACCTTGCAAATCGCTCCAAAAAGGAGTTCGTCAAAATAAAAAAGAAGGAAACGATTTCGTCTAATTCATCTCAACAAGAAATGATAAGGGAGATTGGACAACGAATCGCCGGGGTTGCCCAAGTGGACTTGCCTGGTACGGAATGGGAGTTCGTGGTTTTTCAAAAGGGTGATGCGAATGCCTTTGCTATGCCTGGTGGTAAAGTTGGGGTAAATAGTGGATTAATTGATTTGGCAGCGGGTAACCAAGATGAAATTGCTGCTGTCATGGGTCATGAAATTGCTCATGTCGCTTTGCGACACAGCAACAAACGAATGAGCCAAGCGATTGGACTTGGGGTGGGTGGGGTTATTCTCGATGTAGCCATGCGAAATCAAACTTCTACGGACCGTATGCTCGGTCGAGCAGCCTATGGGGTAGGAACCACGGTTGGTCTAGCCTTGCCTTTTAGCCGGGAAAATGAATTGGAGGCAGATCATCGCGGGTTGTATTACGCCGCGATGGCGGGTTATGACCCTAGAGGAGCCGTCAGCTTTTGGAAAAAAATGGAGGCCAAAAACAAGGGGAAACGGATGCCTCAGTTTTTATCGACCCACCCGAATCCAGGAAACCGGATCCAATTTTTAAATGAAAAAATGGACCATGCTCTTAGCCTCTATCGACAGGCCAAGCAGGCAAGAGGAGAAAGACCCAACCCATGAGTATTTTATTGGATAACCCAATACAGGCCCTCAAGAATTATGTGGCCTATCCCAGCGTCTCCGCAGATTCTGCATTTGCCCAAGGGGTGACCGGAGCCCGAGAATTTGCATGTTCCCAGTTGCAGGAACTTGGTTTCTCCGTGAACCTGGTTGAAACCCCCATCCATCCGATCATTGTGGCCACCCGGGGAGAAGCATCCTGGCCGGGTATCGTGATCTACGGTCATTATGATGTACAGCCCCCCGATCCATTGGATTTATGGACGAGCAAACCTTTTGAGGCAGAGGAAAGAAATGGTCGGCTCTATGGCAGGGGTGCTGCCGATAATAAAGGTCCACAGATTGTACATATGGCTGCCCTTGCCCGGGCACTCAGAAAAAACCCCAATCTTCCTTTGCGGATTACTTATCTGATTGAGGGAGAGGAAGAGATTGGAAGTCCGAGTTTTCGGCAGTTTTTAGAAAAGGATAAGCATAAGCTGCAGGGTGATTTTTTACTGGTTTCAGATACGGGTAGCCCTGGGGCGAACCAACTTGCGGTGACCACAGGTTTGCGCGGTTTGGTTGCCCTGGAAGCTAAAGTCTATGGACCCAAGCAGGATTTACATTCAGGGGTGCATGGCGGTGCTTTGCTAAACCCGTTGCAAGCCTTGGCTAGGGCCTGTGCTTCCCTCCACGATGAGCAGGGTAAGGTTACGGTACCCGGTTTTTACGATGCAGTTCAACCTCCCCAGCCATGGGAGCGTGAGGAACTGAGTAAACTCCCGATTACCGAATCGGCCTATGCTGAATTTTTAGGGGCTCCCGGTTTCTTCCCTCCGCCCGGTTACTCTCCTCTGGAGGCGATCCGCTTTTGTCCAACCCTCGAATTTAACGGCATTGGCGGAGGTTACCAAGGGGAGGGATCGAAAACGGTGATCCCTTCGGAAGCTTTTGCCAAGATTACCTGTCGTCTGGTACCCGATCAATCGGCGGAGGATATTGCTGAAAAAGTTCAGAATGCTTTGCAGTCTGCATTCCCCTCTGCGGTTCGTGTGGAGGTGGAAACGAAAGGGGGAGGAGATCCATATGTCGTCCTTCCTCCAGGTAAACCTGGTGCAAGTGCCGGAGCAAAACCCCTGATAGAAAAAGCATTTTCATTGGCCGAAAATTGTATCGAACAATCTTTTGGAACCCGCCCACTTTACCTTCGTGAAGGGGGAAGTATACCTATTATCCGAGACCTGAAAGAGGTCGTTGGGTTGGATTCTCTAATGCTTGGGCTATTTACCAATGAGGATAATCTTCATGCACCAGATGAGAGTTTCAATTTGGAAATTATGCATAAAGCAATCGATGCTTTTGAAGAATTCTTTCTGGGATTAGTTTAGGATCAATTTGTCTTGGAGATAAC